>Ga0163150_10000948_pt1 | contig 51227 bp, 41 predicted proteins | sample OliLakLV19P2IB_FD_148628 | JGI IMG/M metagenome (GOLD analysis project Ga0163150, IMG submission 148628) | Freshwater microbial mat bacterial communities from Lake Vanda, McMurdo Dry Valleys, Antarctica - Oligotrophic Lake LV.19.P2.IB | ecosystem: Environmental > Aquatic > Freshwater > Lake >...
CGGTCGGGGACTGCTCAGGTCGATTCGCTTGATCTTCGGCCATGATGGACTCTCCTCGCCGCCCTTTGACTCGAGAGCGATGCGGAGTGTCTCATCATCATTGGCACGGAGGGTGTGTAGCAGACGGGGACCCCTTCGCGCCCGAAGAAATGCCAGAGCTGCGCCGTCGTCATGACGGCGTCGTCAAACGAGTTGTCAAAGCCGTGGACGAAGAGGAAAACTTCCTTGCGCGGTGTCTGCGCGAGCCTCGCGCTGAGATCGTCAAGAAAGCGCTTCTCGGCCGCCGCCGTCGCTGGATCCGCCGGTGGCGGACCATGGGGATTGGCCGAGCCTCTCGCAAGCACTTGCATGATCTGCATCTCCGGCCCGCGAGCGACCTCCGTCGTCTCGATCACATTGAGCTCGAGCGATTTCGAGCGATTCTTGGTGCGGCTCGCGACGACGAGTTCCTCCCATGACACACCATCGCCGATGCGGACTGTCGCGTCACCGTAGGCGAGCGTGTAGGAGCGCCCGGAACCGTAGTGCGTCTTGCCGTCCTTCGTCTCCTCAGGAAGGCGATCGGTGATGTAGAGCACCGACACCGTGTCGCCCTGCAGCGCTGGTGGAACATCCGCAAAGGGATTCCACGCAGGGTTGGTGTACGCCGTCGGCGTGGGCATCAGGTGAGTCGATGCGCTGCATGACGCAAGGCCGAGCACCACCGCCATCGCAGCGAGACCGGTGACGATGCGCTGGAGCGATTGGCTCGCGCAATGGCTGGAGCGTCGCGCGTTGCTCTGGACGGCCCCGTCAAACAGTCGAGTCGGCATGGATGTTCCTTCGTTGTCTCGCTGGCGATGCAGAGTGCCGCCTCGCGCGGGGCGGAGTCTACGAGCGTTCGTGCAGCGAGGAGATGACGCAGCGCGGGCACCTCTGAACAGAAAGGAGGCCGCGGTGCCCTTCGGTACCACGGCCTCCATGTTCATCAGTCGCTCAACGGCAGCGCGTTGCGCTGCGAGTCACTCAGTTCTTCAGCATCACGGGCAGGCGCCCCAGCCGCCAAGGATGACCGCGACATCGGCGCCGTCCACGACGCCGTTCAGATCGGCATCGCCGGGCAGACCAGGCGCGCCGGTCGTACCCCAACCACCAAGCACGATCGCGATGTCCGCGCCGTTGACGAGGCCATCGCCGCTCAGATCAGCGGGGCAAGGTGCGTTGCAGAGCACCGTCTCGAGTTGGAAGCTGTCGATGCCCGCCTCCGTCGTCGAGTTGTTCGGCTGGTCCGACACCACGAACCGCACGCGGACCTGCGAAGTTGGCGGGACGAAGTCGCTGACACGAATCGTGTGATTCTGCCACGCGCTATCGGTGGTCAGAATCGTGTTCGCGGCGACCCAGGTGGCGCCATTGTTAGCGCTGATCTGCACCAGCAGCGAGTCGGCACCGACGCCGCCGAAGTCGTCGCAGAAGAACCATGCGGCGAAGGAGATCAGCGCGTCCTGACCCTGGAGATCGAACGCCGGCGAAGTCAAGGTGGTTGGACCACCGTCGACATCGGCGGCGCCTGCCGCGCCGCCAGGTGCGCCGTTCTGAGTCACCCAGCAGATCACGCCGTCACCGCTCGTCGCATCGTCCTCGGGTGCCGCGACTGAGCCGCCCAAGACTGTACCGTTCGGATTCGCGAGTTCCCACGCGCCGGTAGTGAGCGACTGATTCGTCACGGTCCAGCCCACGACAGCGGCCTCGAAGTCATCACGATGCGTGACCTCCGTTCCGTACGCGGAGATCGCTGAGTACGCGGTCGTCGGCGCCGTCGATGGATCGTTGAAGACGACACTGCCTGGCGAGAGAGTCGAGCTCACCCACCACGAGACGTTCGTCGGACACTCGAATCCGGGGAAGGTCGCGTTGTAATCACCGTTGGGTTGCAACACGAGCGGCACGGTGATCACCGATCCGTTGCCGAGGCCGCCAAGACGGTAACTCAATGTCGGAGAACCAGGCACGACCGTTCCACCACCGACCGGCGTCAGCCGCACGGCGAAGGTCGTTGGCTGGTTGGGCGTGAGGAATCCTGGCAGACCATTTGGATAGGTCGTGACCAGGCCGACCGGAGGCACATTCATGAAGACGCGGAGTCCCGCGCATCGACCGACGATGAGGTCGTTCCAACCATCGCCGTTGAGATCGAAGATCGCCATGTCGTGGGTGCCGGTGAGTTCGGATGCGGGAATGCCACAGGTGCCCTGATCTTGCAGCGTCACGCTGGGCACGTCACCGAGATTGCGATAGATGTGCAGACGGCGCGAGCAGCCGCCGATGTCGACATCGACATCCGCGATGAGCACATCATTGAAACCGTCATTGTTCAGGTCGACGACTCGGCTGTTGTTGCCGAAGCCATCGTCACCGCCGGAGGTGAATGAGAAAGTCTTGCTCTGGAAGGTTGCCGTGCCGCCCGCATTGTTGCCGGTGTTGAGCAGGTAGCGATCCGAACCGTCGTCGCCGAGCACGACATCCATCTTGCCGTCGTTGTTGAGGTCGCCTGCCGACATGCCGTAATGGGCGCCGGAACTCGGCGTCTCATGCTTGTTGAAGAAGCCGACATTCGCCGGGTTGTTGTAGGTCGCCTTGAACGGACCATTCTCCGACTTGATGACGTCGTTGACGCCGTCACCGTTCATGTCGGCGATCACGCCAGCGGTTCCGAATCCGGACGAGATCATCGCTGGCGTCATGCGCGTTAGCGTCTGGTCGCTGAAGAAGCCGTTGCCGTTGTTGATGAGAAGGCGATCCTCCTGATCGCTCAGATAATCGACGATGTAGATCTCCGGCTTGCCGTCGCCGGTCAGATCACCGACGGCGATGCCGCAGCCGTTCGGTGCCACTGGCATCTGAGGAATGCGCGCCTGTTCGTACTTGAAGCCGAGCCAGTTGCCTTGGCCGTCGTTGCCGAGATTGCGATACACGCGCGGGTGCGAAATCGTCTTTGGCATGGCCTGATTGAGTGCCGGGCAGGTGACGAAGTCGAGCCAACCGTCGCCGTTGAAGTCGGCGATGGCGACATCGCGATCGTTCGTGATGTCGAGGAAGCCCAGTCCACCGTCATCGGCAGCCATGGCGTAGTTGGTTGTGCGATCGACAAGGATGCCGCCTTCGTTCATGAAGAGCACATTGCGCTTGCCGGTGCCGTTGGTGAACGGCAGCTTGCGCACGACGATCAGATCGACATCACCGTCGCCATCGAGATCGGCGTACGCCATGTCCTTCTCTTCCGGGTCGCTGATCCCGAGTCCCGCCGCGGACACGATTCTTCCAGCGGACTCGTTGACGAAGTTGACCCAATCGGCATTCGCCGCCGCGCACAGGGCGGCAGCGATGCCGGCAGTCAAGACGAGATTCGTTTTCATTCTCATTGCAGTGGACTCCTTGCCTGTCCGGCCATTGAGCCGGCTCCATAGTTGCTGTCCGAGTTCGATCGTCCGCAGCCGCATCGGCGGTCAGCGGCACACACCCCAGTGACCGAGGATCACGGCGATATCCGCGCCGTCGGTCAATCCATCTCCGTTGAGGTCGCCACCGGGCGTGCCCCATGAGCCGAGCACCACCGCGATGTCGGCGCCGTTCACGAGGCCGTCGTCAGTGAGGTCGCCCGCACAGGCCGGGCAGTCGTCGGGGACTCCGTCGCCGTTGGCGTCCGGCGCGCCGAGCAACACTTCCTCGAGGTCGCTCACGCCATCGTTGTCGCAGTCTCCGTTGGCATCTTCATAGACGGTGAGCATGGCGTGAAGGTCAACGAGCGTGATCGCACCATCCTGGTCGATGTCATGAATCGCGCAGGGGTCGTCGGGCGACACGCCGTGTTGACCGTAGCACGATTGGAAGTTGGTGCCGCCCAGCGTGAACGGGATCACATCGGCGAGTCTGATCTCGCCATTGCCGTCGGTGTCGAATTCGAGGCGACCCAACGAGCCGAGGAACGCAACGATCTTCGCGCGATCGATCACCGAGAGGGCGAAGAACGCAATACCGCTGTTCCGCGCTTCGCTGGCAATCACGTTGTGCCACCAGATGGCGCCTTGCGGACCCGCCACGCGCTCTTCGAAGGAACCGCCCGCCGCGCGACCATCGTGCAGCATCGGATCGCGCGTGCGAAGGTTCCACAGCGTCGGCGTGCGCATCTCGAGCGCTTCCGCGCCGTTCTCTTCGATGCTGTCACCGAGCAACCCCATGTCGTGGAGCAGGAAGTCCGAATAGGGGCGGATCGTCTTGCCGCTCAACGCCGCCTCGAGCGCGCGGTCGTTCGAAGTCGTCCACTCCGCCACATGGCACTTCGCGCAGCCGATGGTGTTGAAGAGCGTTTCGCCCGTCATGCCGGAGCGCGGCGTCTGTGGCGGCGGACCAAGGAAGCGCTGGAAGTCGGTGACGCGATCGATGAAGTCGAAACCCTCGCCGTCCGTGATGTCCTCGATGTCGGGCACATCGTCGCACTCAGCGAGCTGAACGAGATCACCGTTCGGCGCGTTCTCCGTCGTGAAGAATCGATTGGTGATCCCGATCTCGTTGTGGAGCGCGTCAGCCGAGAAGGTGAGCACCGTTGCAACCTGCGCCTTCCAGCCGAAGCGACCGACGCGTTGGGTGCCGGGCGACTCGGCCGGCTCGACGATGCGCGCTCGACCGGAGACGAGATCGGCGTCGAGATCGTCCGGATCCGCGTTCGCCTGGATGTCGGCGTCAGCGATCGCTTCGATCATGCCGAATGCCATCGAGGAGTTCGTCACGCGCGTGGCGATGACATTGGCCTCGGGTGGAATGATCTCTTCGCATGCCACGCTGATGGCGCCAGCTTGACGAAGCGGACCGCCGAGCCAACTCAAGTCGTCATAGAAATCCTTGTCCGCGAAGCCGAACCGAGTGACAGTGATCGTTCCCCATCCGCCAAGCGGGTTGACATGACAGTCTGCGCAACTCTCTTTGTTGAAGATGGGGCCAAGGCCCTCGGCGGCGGTGAAGTCATGTTGATAGAGAGCGCGGCCCTGGAAGAAGCGATCGAGTTCGATCGCCGTCAAACCCACCAGTGGAGCGCCGGCCTTCGGTTGAGGCACCGGCGGACCGCCAGCCGCCGTGGACGTGGCGACCATCACCGCGCAAAGCACGATGTGACGCTTGACCACGACGATCCCGATTCGGGGAGCGAGCGTGCGACCGACCATGGCGAACCTCCAACGATCCAGCGCGCCGCCGTGACGATCCTCGATCGCCATCGCTCCGAGGCGCGATTCTCCCCACCACTGAGATCGAGACTAGCCGCGCATTCGCCGGATGCCAAGCCGCAAACCTGCCGCGCATGTCGTGATCTGGCCCTCAGCAGCGAGGATCGCGACTTCGCGACCCATTCAGATGAGATTCGACGGCGAAGGCGCTCGCACCACTTACGGCGCGGGCACGAGTCGACCCGCGACCAGGCTCCAACCTTTCGTCGGGTCTACCTGATTCACGAGATCGGCCGCCGTGCAGTAATCGACCGTCACGAGCTTGTTCAGATCGGCGCTTGAGACTGGCCCGTCAGCCAGCGCGATCGCCGTCGCCGGGAAGAACTGGTTGTAGCGCACCACGAGCGTGAGGATCTGACTGCCGCGCACCTTCGCCGCCTCGGTCTTCGAATCCGACATCGCCGAGACGATCTTCGGCACGACCAGCGCTGCCAGCACCGAGAGGATGAAGACGACGATGAGCACCTCCACCAGCGTGAAGGCTGCAGGTCGTTTACGCACTGCTCGTCGTCCTTGGCGCCCTTGCATGGTGTCAACTCGTCGTGGAAGGAGTCGCAGCTCGCGGCACGCAACGGATCGACGGCACGCGCTCGTCGACCGGCATCAGAGACTCCGATTGGCTCAATCGGCCGAACGCGCCGCCCACTTGTTCGCGGAGTCGCGCGATTCCACCGGCACCACCTGCGACGATCGTGCGGGCGCACTTACCATCCCAGCCCACCAATGCCACCTCTCCAACGAATGCTTCAGGCAACCGCCGCCGGTCTCGCCGCTGCCACATGCTCTGCGCCTCCGGCCTATGCGCAGGCGCCGCGTGCGCCAGGAGCGCCTGCTTCGACGCCACCGACCTTGACGGACGCGCCGACGACGGCCGCCGCACCGGCCGCCGAAGCGGTGTCGACTCCGGCCGCGGAACTCTTGGCGGATGTGCGGTCGATCGCGAGCGCGGGCGTGCCCGGACCACTCGCCGTCTTCAACGAGCGAGCGTTCGTGATCGTCGTCGGTCGTGTCGATCGGGCGTCGGTGCTGCCCGTCGCTGTCGGTGCCGAGTGGGAGCGCGGGCGCGTCGTGGCCCTCGGGCACGGCGGCATGCTCGGCGCCGAAGCGATGAAGCACGAGGGAACCGCGCGCCTCGTCGCGAACGCAATGCGCTGGCTGGCGCGAGCAGACACCGGCACGATCGGCGTCTGGCGCAACGACTCGATGGTCGCGGCGCTTCGCGCAGCCGGATTCGACGCGCAACCGCTTCAGGGGCCGTGGCAGGAATCGCTTGCGGGGCATGCGGCCGTCGTGATCGACTCGCACACCGTCGGCGAACGCGAACAGGGCGCTCTCGCCGAGTACATTCGCGGCGGCGGCGGATTGCTCACCGCCGGACTCGGCTGGGGATGGCTGCAACTGAACCCCGGCAGGTCGATCGGTGATCACCCCGGAAACTTGCTGCTGCGCGAAGCGGGCATCGCCTGGTGCGACGGCACGCTCGACCCAACGGAGCGCGGAGCATTCACGACCAGTGCCGTCTCCGAGATGACGCATGCTGCGACTGCACTTGCGGCGCTCGAGCGATCGGCGCGCTCCGGCGCCGTGCTCGATGCTCAGGCGGGCATCACGCTCACGGCGGCGCTGCGAGTGGTGCCGCGCGATCACGCGCTCTTTCAGCGCGCCGACGCTCTGTTGGTGGCACACCGCAATGACTCAACGAAGCCGCGCGCCGTTTCGCCCTCGCAGCAGCGCCCCTTGCGACGCGCCGATGCACTCGAGCGCACGCTGGTGGCACTCGAAGTCGAGAACGAGCGCCGCGCTGCACCGGAGATGATCCTCGCGCATCCAACGGCAGCGGCGTTTCCCGGCGCGGTGCCGGACGACGCGCCGCGCGTCGAGCGCCGTTTCGAGATCGATCGAACGATCCCCGGCTGGCACAGCACCGGGCTCTACGCCGCGGCTGGCGAAGTCATCACCGTCACGCTCGTCGACGCCGCCGCAGGACTCTCGCTTCGCATCGGCGCGCATACCGACCATCTCTGGCATCACGAGCGATGGGACCGCGTGCCGGACATCGCGCGCGCGTGGCCGATTGGCGCCGAACCGCTTCGCGCGGCCAGCGCGTTCGGCGGGCTCATCTACATCGAAGTTCCGAGGAAGGCGAGCGGGAGCATCGCGGTGCTCATCTCCGGCGCCGTTGAAGCGCCCCGCTTCGTGCTCGGTCGCACGACCGCGGAACAATGGCTGGCGCTTCGCGACGCGCCCGCGCCATGGGGCGAGCTCGAGTCATCGAAGGTGATCGTGACCGTTCCGAGCGGTGTGCTGCGCACACTCGCCGATCCCAGCGAGGTCATGCGCTTCTGGGATCGCATCAGCGATGCGCATGCAACGCTCGCTGCCATCCCGCTCGATCCGCCGCGACCGCATCGGTTCGTCGCAGATCTGCAGATCAGCGCCGGATACATGCACAGCGGCTATCCGATCATGACGCACCTGGATGCCGCGGATGACATGGTGTCCTTCGAGAAGCTCGAGCGCGGATCATGGGGCCTGCTCCACGAACTCGGGCACAATCACCAGGAGGGAGCGTGGACCTTCGACGGCACCGTTGAGGTCACCTGCAATCTCTTCTCATTGCACGCGATCGACACGATCTGCAAGCCGCCGGACGGCGATCGTGGACATGGTGGCGTCAACACACCGCCGTCACTCACCGAGCATCTCGCGCACGGTGCCCCCTTCGATGCGTGGAAGCGCGATCCGTTCCTGGCGCTGCACATGTATGTGCAACTCGAGCGCGCATTCGGATGGCAGACCTATCAGCGCGTCTTCGCCGAGTACCACACGCTCCCGCCAGCGGAACGGCCGAAGAACGAGGAGCAGAAGCGCGATCAGTGGATGGTCCGCTTCAGCCGCGCATGCGGCCGCAATCTTGGGCCGTTCTTCCAGGCCTGGGGAGTGCCGACTTCCGATGAGGCACGCGACTCGATCGCGAATCTGCCGCCATGGATGCCGGACGACTGGCCGAAGCCCTGAGTTCGCGCGCCGTTCGCCCGCGCGATCATCCGCGCGCTCACCCGCGCGATCCTTCGCGCTCAGCGCGGCACTGCGAGCCACGCGTCATGCAACTGGAGCACGCGATCGGCCACGCGCGGGAGCACGCGCCGCGATCGAGCCAGCACCGCGCGCATGTGCGGAATGAGTGACGGCCGTCGTGCCAGATCCATCACGGCGCGAAGCGTGCGCGTGCGACCGTCGGGCGAAATCCATTCGAGCACTCGCTCCGGAAGTGTCTCGTCCGGCGCATCGCTCACTCCGCGGACGATCGACCATGCGACACCGATGCGCTCGCATGCTGCGGCGAACGCGTGCGCTTCCATATCGACGATCGATGCCCCGCTCGACTCCGCAAGCTGTCGCTTCGCCTGCGGTGAACTGATGATGCGATCAACGGCGATGAGCGTGACGCCGTCCGGATCCATGCCGAACGCGCCCGTCCACGCGCGTCCCGATTCGTCAACGACGCGCGCGATGTTCGGAACATCGTCGACCGTGCGCAGTGCCCCGCACGCGCCCGCGAGAATCACGAATCCCGTCGGTGCCGCTCGGCACGCGCGATCAAGCGTCGCCACAACGGCGTGCTTGCCGATCCCGCTTCGAATCAGTTCCACGCTCTGAACGCCGCGCCCGCGCATCGCGCGATGAACGGCCGCGCGCTCGATCTCCATGGGGCAGATCACAACGATTCGACCGCGAGGTGATGAGATTCGAGTGTGTTGCGACTCGTCGGTCACGATGCCAGCGTAAGTCGAGGACGCGACGCGCGGCGGCGCACTGTTGGACGCGCGGCGGCTCGCATGTCCGAGTGACGGAACTGCGTCCGGCCCGCGATCGACCCATCAACCGCCTTCAGCAGTGTTGCCTCGCGCCGAGAGCTGTGCCTGAACGCGGGTGCGCAATTGAATCACGAGATCGCGCGACTCGCCGCGCGTCTGTGCCTGTTCGAGCCACCGCTCGCTTGCCTGAAGATTGCCGCGCTCGCGCTCGGTGGCGCCGAGAAACAGATAGCCCTCGGCCAGCCTCGGATGCGCGGTCACGAGTTGCTGACCGCACGTTGCCACGCGCTGCCAATCCTTCGCGGCCCATGATGCATAGCCGAGTGCCACGAGATGTTCGACGGTCGCCTCGCCTGTCGGCGTACTCCGCAGCAGGAGATCGCGTGCCTCGACCGCTCGCGCAAGCATGATGAGACATCGCGCACGCATCCGGATCAGATCAGGTCGCTCGCGTGTCGCGGCGAGGATCGGCTTCTCGAGCGTCTGCATGCACTCCGACCACTCGCCGGCGTCGAAGAGTGCGTAGGCGAGGTCCTCTGCGAGCGCTGGATCATCGGGATCGCGCGCGAAGGCCGACTCCATGATGTGGGCGGCCTCGACCGTTCGCCCCTCCATCGTGAGCGAGGCGGCGCGAATCTGCTGCAACACGGGGTTGTATTCGAATCCGGGCGCGGACTGCTCGATCATCTCGCGTGCGCCCGCCGAGTCCCCCGCCGCCAATCGCAGTTCTGCGCAGCACGCCAGGAACTGCAGGTTCTTGGGGTCGAGTTCGTGAGCCTTCGCGTAGTTCGCCTGAGCGCCGGCCGTGTCATCGCAGCGCTGGGCCACGACGCCAAGGAAGTAGTGCGCCTCCGCGTCCTTCGGGTTGATCTCGATCGCGCGATCGAGCGACTCCTTCGCCTGGTGCATGCGGCGCTGCTCAAGCAGGATGCGCCCGCGCAGCACCAGGTACGACGAGTCCGACGGATACCGCGCGATGGCACGATCGATGTACCCGAGCGCCACTTCGAATTGCCCGGTGGCGAGCGCTTGCCGCGCCTGGTCGTAGGCGACCTGCGTGTTGACGCGCTCAAAGCGATCGTTGGCCGCCTTGCGCGCTTCGAGCCCGCGCTGCGTGGGACCGCCGCAGCCGGCCGGCAGCACGAGCGCGATGGCGATCCCGAGCAGTGCCGCACGAACGGCGATGGCACCGCGATGGCTCATTCTCATGGCGTGTCATCCATTGGTGCGGGAGGCTCTTCCGGAGGAAGCGCCGAAGGAGGCGGTTCGGTCGGCAGAGAGTTCGGAAGATCGTCGGGCACCGGAACATCGGAATCACCGGTGCCGGCAAGCTGTGCATCAAGTTGCTTGCGGAATGCGGAACCGTCGCCGGTGCGCACCGATTCGCGCAGTCGCACCATCGTCGGCAGCGTTGGTCGCATGCGAATCGCATTGTCCGCGTGCCAGAGAGACTTCTTGAGATCGCCCTCGCGGAATGCATCGAGCGCCTGTCGCTGGTAGTCGGCCACGATCAGCTCGTGAGAGAACGGCAGCAGACCCGCGCGAGCGCCGACGCGCACCGCGTCGACGATGTCGAGCGACTCGGCGCCGCGGTCATACAGCTGCTTGTCCTCGAAGATCGTCGGCGTGAGCAGGAAGATGATCTCTTCGCGCTTGAGCTGATCGGATTGTCCGCCGAACGCGGCGCCGATGATCGGGATGTCGCTGAGCCACGGGACCATGCGGCGACTGATCGTCGTGTCCTCACGAAAGAGTCCGCCAAGCACGATCGTCTGCCCGCTCTTCACGCGCACATTCGTTCGCAGTTCCTGCGTGCTTTCATTCGGCACCGTCGCTTCGCCGCCGCCCGAGACTTTCAGATCGACGAGCCGTGCGCTTGAGACGCTCGGATGCAGCTCCAACCGGATTTGACCATCGGTGGAAATGAAGGGGCGAAACGTGAGCTTGATGCCAGTGTCGAGGAACTTCACATCCTGCGTGGTGCTCGTCTGCGTCTGCGTGGTCGAGAGGTACGCCACCTTCTCGCCGATCAGCACCTGCGCGCGCTGACGATTGAGCGCCGTCACCGTCGGTCGCGCAAGAATGGTCGTGTCGGTCACTTCGTCCAGCACTCGGAGGAAGATCGCCACATCGTCGGTAATGATGCCGATCTTCAGCGTCGGCGGTCGATCGAGCACCGGGTAGTTGTCGATGACCGCGGCCTGCGCATTGTCGGGCTGGAGCGAACCGTCGAGCAGATTGTCGAAGACCGCCAGCGGGCGTGTGACCTGCGAGAAGTTGATGTTCCCGATGGCTGCGAAGTCGAGTCCGTACGCGTTCGTCTCGTCGACGGTGGTTCGGAGGATCGTTGCTTCGACGCGCACCTGGCGTGGTGCCACATCGAGCTCCTTGATGAGCGCCTCGACTGCGGTCACGTTCTCGGAGTAGTCGTTCACCACCACCTTCGTGGTGAATGCGTAGTCGTCGGCGCCGCCGTCCTCACTGGTCGGGACGAATCCCGGCGCGACCTCGCCGCGCGCGACAACCGATCCGCCCTCGGAGAGCAGCGGTTTGATGAACTCCGTGGCATCCTTCGCCGAGAGGTATTGCAGCGTGAAGACCTTCGCTTCACGACGCATGGCGGCGCGCTCCATCTCCGCACGCTCTTCGCGCGAATAGACATAGATGAAGTCTCCGCTTCGGATCGAGCTGTAGCCGTTGACTGCGAGAATCGCTTCGAGCGCCTGCTCGAATGGAACGTCGTAGAGATTGACGGTCACTTTTCCGGTGACCTTGTCGCTCGCAACGATGTTGCGCTTGCTTTTGATCGCCAGCAGTTCGATGAGCTTGCCGACTTCGACTTCCTGCGCGGCGATCGCGAAGGTGCCGGCCTCGGTCACGCGCACATCGGCAGCGATGTCGGTCGACGGCGCACCATCGGACCCCGCTGCTGCGGGAGGCGGCGCCACGATCGGACGGTCAGGCGACGCAGGTGATGCGGGAACCGCGGATGACGGTGGAGAGGCGGGTGGCGTGGTCGAAGGCGCTTCCTGTGTCGTTGCCGCAGTGGCAAGCGCCACCACGAACGCACCAGCAAGTCCCCCAGCCAACACAAGTCGCCGTTGATCGGAACGGTTGAGCGGCAAGAGTCCATCCTTGGGCCGGCCATCCGACCCGTCGCCGAGTTCGACGGCCCATCCATGAGCCGCCATCGCGGGGATATCGACCCCGTGCGTGCCATCCGTTCAATTTTGCGCGTTCGCACCGCTCGCGGCGTCGCTCGGGGCGCGCGTCGCTCAGGGGAACGAAGCGGTGGTGCGACCCGTCACCGGGTCGACAGTCACCACACACGATCGCGCGGGGCCACCTGGCCCGGACCCGGTGAAGGTCAGCGTCGGTGATCCTGTCGGCAGGTGAACCGAACCGAGCGGAGTGAATCGAATCGTCTGGCCGGTGATGTTCACGGTCGAGACCGCAACATTGGCGCTCGCGCGCGCACGGTTCAGTCCCATCGTGATGTCCCACACGGCGCCGGTGTCCGGTCGCGTCACAGGCACATTCGGAGTCGAGAGTCGCGCCAGCCAATAGCCCGTTCCATCGACCTTGATTCGAATGACGACCGGATCCTGCGTCTGCGCCATGCTGGCGAGCTGGGCGTAGCGCAGATCCGACTCGAAGAGCGACGCCGCGGCGGCGGCGCGGTCGACATGCGTGCTCGCAAAGTACGGGATGGTGAGCGCCGCAACGGTCACGATGATGACCACGCTGACGGTGATCTCGATGAGCGTGAACGCGCGGCGATTCATGGTGATTCGTCTCATTCGGCCTCAAACCCGATGGCGGTGACGCGCACCGGCCAGATCTGGTTCGGATCACCGCCGCGGCTCGGTGGCGCGCCTTCGGTCAGTCCATCGATGAGATCGAGCGCGTGGTCGTACTTCACGCGCGCCGTGTCAAAGAGCAGCACATGGTTCGCGGCGACGCGACCGTAGATCTGCGTGTTGCCGCGGAGCAGGATCGGATTCGTCGGAAGGAAGAGCGACGCGACCACCGACGAGTTCAGGACGTCCCAGGTGAAGAAGCTCGAAAGGAATCCGGGAATCGGGTAGATCCGGCAGCGCCACGGCTCCATGTACATCGGTTCCGTCGGCGCCTGGGCCGAGCATGCATTCACGCTCCACTGTCCGAACCAGACTTTGCGATGCGGATCGCCGTCCTTCTTCGCTGCGTTTGGCTCCGCATCGCAGGTGAATCCCTTGCCGATCCAACTGCCGTGGATGCGCACGCCGTAGCTCGTGTACATGTTGAAGGTGGAACTGCCCTTCAGTTCGAGGGTGGCATTCTTCAGATCCATGCTGTAGATGGTGAAGAACGGCGCATCGGCGATGAAGGTGACATCGCCATCGATGATGAGCTTGCTGTTGTCGACGCGAAGCGTGTTGTCGATCTTGTAGACGCCGCTCTTGAGCGTGACGGTGGCGCCGTTGATGACGGTGAAGTCCGCCGGCGGTCCCCACGGAAAGCCCAGGAAGGTGTTCTGTCGCAAACGGAATGGAGTGGTGTAGGTGACCGTGGTGCCGTTGGCGGTGATGCCGCCCCACTGCGTCGTGCCGGTCGTGAATGGCGGCGGACTCGGGGGAGCGATCATCTTGATCGACTCCTCGGGCGCAAGCTTCTTGGCGCAGATCTTCGACGCGCCGGCGCCGGAGATGGTGAAGGAGCTCGCGTTGTACGGGTAGTAGATCCAGGTCGACTTGTCGAGGCACGGATCGCCGGGACTCGCCGGCGTGTAGTCGGGTTCGAAGGTTGCATTCGCGTTGATGAAGACGCCGTTGCTGCCCCACCACGATGTCTCCGCCTGCGTGCCGAGATTGACGCGCAACTTGTCAGCGGAAGTGGGAGCGTTCTGCCAGCGTCCAACGAAGTTGGTGCCGTCAAAGACCATCAACTTGTTCGCGAAGATCGCGTACTGCCCCTTGTTGGCCATGGGCAGCGACATCTGCGCCACGGAGCGGAAGACGCTGCCGTTCTTTGAACTCGTGGCGATCATCTCGACCTCGGTGGTCGTGCCGTCGGGTGTGATGATGCCGTTTGGATTCACGGCGCGCTTGTTGATGTCGACGAGCTGGACCGTCACCGTTCCGCCATCAAGCGTGTAGTTGTTGAGCAACACGCCGGCGACATGATTGGTCCGCCACTTGGTGTCGGAGCTCTTCAGGATCTCCTTCGTGAGACCGAGCGAACTCTCGGCGAGCACACGAGCTTCACTCACGCTCGCGGCGCTGCGACCGCTCATGACGGCATGATCACGGCCAGCGACGAAGGCGTAACCGGCGGTACCGACCACGGCGAGAGCGAAGAGCACGAGCAGCAGCGCCGCCCCACGCCGACGCGGTCGCGGGTGACGAGTGGCTTGGCGATTCATGGGCAGTCCTTGTGCTTCTGGAGGAACGACACAGCCTCGGAGAGGCGCAGCGTCTGGCCGCCTTGCGCCGGGTCGAAGACGAGGTCCAGATTCACTCGACGCGTACTGCACGAGTTGAATCCGAACGCGTGGAAGGTGGCCGAGGTGAGACCATCGAAGACGGTGACCGTCTGTAGTTGATTGGCGGCCGAAAGCGTGGAGTAGAGCGCGCTCCAATCGGTGTTCAGCGCATGAACGGTGGCGTCGTTCACATTGCTCGTCCGTGACATCTCCAGCCGTTTCGTGCCCGCATTCCAGCGATACCAGCGGATCTCGCGCCGATTGATCTCGTCGTAGGCCAGCGTGAACTGATTGCTGGCGATGAAGTCCTCGCTGGGCACCCAGAGCACGAGCTGCGTCGACGAGAGACCGATGATCGCGCGAGCGCGGAGGATGTGGTCGGAGAACCGCGCGTGACCGCCCGCCGTGCGGACGATCTGCTGCGCCATGCGATCCTGCTCCTGCAGCGCGCCGCCGAGAAGCGACATCAGACTGGCGACACTCGCGGCCACGAGCGAGGCGATCATCGTGGCCATCAGGATCTCGATGAGCGTGGTGCCGCGCGGGGGCGCTGCGCGTTGTTGCTTGGCTCGTCTCATGGCTGGAGCTCCTGAGCTCGGAAGCGCTCGAGGGCCGCATAGACGCGCCCCTGCGCGTTGGTCACCGTCACCTGGATCCGCCAACCGGGCTGGGCAAAGTTCTGATACTGCGGGAAGGTCCGCGTGACCGCGGTCACCACCGTCGTGCGCCCGAAGGCCGAGAACGCCGGTCCCAGTGGATCGCGCACTTCGATCAGCGCGGCCGTCACGCGCGGCGGCGACAGCATGCCGCCCACCGCTTCGATGCCCGCAAAGGTTGAAGACGACGCGTAGGGCGCCGTCATGATCGTGGACACCTGCTGCTCCGCTGCGATGCCAGCAAGCAACTGGAGATTGGCATCACGCTGCGCGCCAAGGCCCGTCGACAGCGCCATCGCTGCTCCGGCCGCAACCATGGCCAGGATCACCGTGGCCACCAGGCTCTCGATCAGCGTGAGGCCGAGGTCGCGATGGTGGCGCACCTTCGAACGGAAAGGCGACGGCGACTGCTTGAGACCTGCTCGTGGCGATGCGATCACATCTTGATTGTCGGATTCCCGCGTTCGTCGCCGCACGCGGAGAGCGAGTTGCCCGCACATTGAGACGGTGTGAGTCGATGCACCGGCATGGCCGGATCGATCCGCATGAACCATGCACTCGCGTGAGTCGTTGCACACCGAAAAGTGTCGACTCGCGCTCAACCTGATCACTTGCACAGTCGATCGCTGCTTCGAACCCTAAGGCATGCTCGTGGAGTGGTCTCCCGAGTACTGCCCCCTCTGAACGAAAGGAATCAACGATGCGCAGGAACGGAACGCGGACGACGAAGAAGCGAGGCTTCACCCTGATCGAAGTGTTGATCGTGGTCGTGATCCTCGGTGTGCTGGCGGCGCTCGTCATCCCGAGCGTCACGAGCGCTCTGACCGATGCGAAGAGCGAAGCGGCGAATGCCCGTGGCAGTCAGATCCTGACGATGATCACGCGCTACAACCAGTTCAACGCCGGGTCGGCGATCCCGACCACCGATGGCAACATCTCGGGCGCGAATCTCACGAAGCTCGTGACCGCTGGTTACTGCACCGCCACTGATCTGGCGAACCAGCTCGACGCCGCGAAGACTTGGAACTTCGTGAGCGGAAAGGTCATCCCACAGCCGTAAACGCCCTCTGCCAAACGGCACAGACGGACGCATCGAACGAGGCGTCGCATGATCACAGGATCCTGCGACGCCTCGATTCATTTGCGGCCCCATCGCGGTCGATGAACCTCTCGTCTTCGAGTCACGAGTCATGGCGATCCGTCGCAACACTTCACTCATCGCGATCGACTTCGGCGCCGCCCATGTGCGCCTGCTCCAGATCGCTGGTCAGCAGGTCACGGCCATGGAGTTGCCGTGTGACATCTTCGCCGCAGAGTCCGATCCCGGCGCCGCTGCGTCGGGCGGACCTGACCCGGACTTCCGACGCGTGATTGAGAGCGGCGGATTCCACGGCCGGCGCTGCACCGTCACACTTCCGGCCACATGCTTCCTCAGCGACACGGTGCTTCTTCCCGAGCTCAATGCGGACGACCGCGTGGACAGCCTCGGTTGGGAAGCGGTCGATCACTTCGGCGTCGAACACGACGACGTCTCCGTCGGCGCCCTTCGATTCCGCGCAGGCTCGAACACGATCAACCAGGCGCCCGTCGAAGCCGCTGGCGCGACCCCCGCAGCGAACGCAGCGGCGAACGGCGCGGCCGCGGCGCCAGCGCCGGCGGCCAGCACTCCATCGGGCGCTGAGCATCTGCTGCTGGCGCTGCGACGCGCGACGGCGATGCGCGCGCTCAATCCACTGATGCGCGCGGAGCTCTCACCGGTGCGACTCGAATCTGCGGCACTCGCCGGACTCCGATGCGCCTGGGCGCATTGGTCGCGCACCTCGACCGATCCGCTCGCGTTCGTACATGTCGAACCGACGCAGGCGACATTCATCCTGGCGCGCGAGGGTGAGTTGCTCTTCCATCGCGCGATTGCGGGTCAGTACCAAGTGGCGCGCACCGCCGCCGCCGCGAGCGACCCTGACGCGATTCCACTCGAAGCGCGCTCGGTCGGCTCCGATCGGCGCGCGTTCCGCTGGTCCGGACTGGCCGACGAGATCCTCCAGTGCCTGCGCCATGTGGAGCGGCGCGGCGCGGGACAGTGGCCTGCCGGACTCATCACCTCCGGGCCCTGCGCGGGACAAGTCGAGCTGCTTGCAACGCTCGAAAGCATCTGCGGCGTGCCGAGTCATCCGGCGACCGCGATCGGTGTCATCGATCCCCTGCCCGCGACGCTCTCACCCTCCGTGTGGGCGTCGGCGCTCGGCGCGGCGGCCATCGACCTCGAGAAGTCGTCGCTCGTCGGCGCACGGAGGGCCGCATGAAGCTCTTCCTGGTCAACCTGATGCCGAAGGACATCGGCGAGCGCGTTCGCTCCCACGGCGAGAAGCGCCGCATGGGACTGCTGGTCGCGCTCCTGCTGCTGTCGCTTCTGGGCGTGAGTCTGCACTCCTGGGATCAGGCACGCCGCGCGCGGGCCGTGCGCGACGCGTCGGTCATCTCGCGCGAGCGCATCGACGGCCTCGAAGACGAACTCGGACACTTGGAACTCGAGCGGCAGGCGCTCGCGTCGTTCATGTCGACCTATCGCGGCGTGGCGCTGCCGATGGAGATGAGCGACATCCTTGCAACGGTTGTGAACCGATTGCCGGAGCGAGCGACACTCACCGACCTTGCCGCTCGAGTCGCCGAGCGCGCCGCACCACCGCCTGCCGGTGCCGCGGCACTGCCCGGTGCGCCGCCGATGGCGGCACTGCCGCCGCGACGAGTGCTCGAACTTCGCATCCGCGGTTTCGCAGCCACGAACCTCGAGGTGAGCGCGTTCGAACGCGCCCTCGCCGCCACGCCTCCGCTCACGACGGTCAGACTCGGTGAGAACCGCTCGATGGATACTCCGGACGGCAACTTCCAGGAGTTCGTCATCACGGCAGAGGTGGAGCTCGATCGCGAGTACGCGGCGCCGAGTGCGGATCAGCCGCTGGCGCTCGATCGTCGACCGACGAATCAGGAGGCGGTGCGATGAAGCGCTTCCGCTTCAAACTTCCCTCGCGTGATCGCCTGCTCATCGGCGTGGCGCCGTCGGTGATGGCGCTGCTCGTGCTGGCGCTCTTCGTCATCCCCAACTACCTGCACGCGGCAGAGGCTCGACGCGAGTCGCGGCGCGTGGATCACGCGACCGCCGATCATCTGATGAAGCGATCGCAGCTCGTGGCGCTTGAGCGCGATCTGGCGCGCATGGGCGCCGAGCGCTCCGTGCGCTGCCGTGTGATCGGCGATCTCGAGGCCGATCGACTCGTCGACGCCGTCGCGCGACCGGTCGACGGCCACTCCGTCCGCAACCAGGGCATCCGCCTGGGCCTGCCCGAGAAGCTGCCCAAGGACGCCACGCGCAAGCTCGATCTCGTTCGGCGCGTCGTGACCATCGAGATGATGGGCTCGTTCGATGCCATCTTCGCCGTGCTCGACGCTGCGGAGAACATGGAACAACTGGTCGTCCCGATCCGCATCGAATTCGGCGCCATCCGCAATCCGGCGGACGAGCAGGTCAGTGTTCGCGCGACGATCGAGTTGCATAGCTTCTTCCGCGGAGCGGGGGCGACCCGATGAAGCGAGCGGCCGCACCCACTGGCTCGGCCTACGCGCAGTTGTGCGCGCGACTCGGCGTCGAGCCGAAGCAACTCGCCGTGTTGCTCTCCGTCGCCGGTGGCGCGGTCGCGCTGCTCGGCGGCAAGATGCTTCTCTCAGGACCGACGAGCGCCACGGCCGCCGCGGCGGGCGATGCAGTCGTGGGCGACGCCGCGACGCTCGGAGACGGCGCACCCGCGACCGCGCCAATGACCGCGAATGAGCCGCCCGCCGGCGCGATGGCGGCGGATCGCAGCAGCGAGATGTCGAAGACCTTCGTGCGCCTCGACTCGGCACCGCGCCGCGATCCGTTCCGTCCGTTCATCGAGCGCCAGAAGGCGCCTCAGCGCACCGTGAGCGACGCACCGCCTGAAGAGGCGCTCGTGGCACCCGACATGTCGGTGTATGCACTGCGCGCGACCATGGACGACGAGTGGGTCGTCATCAACGGACAGACATTGAGGATCGGCGACACCGTCGGCCTCGCCACTGACGGTACGCCGATCAAACTGCGCGCCGTCGGTCATCGCAGCGCCACCCTCGAGTGGCGAAACAAGTCCTTCGAGATCGCATTCACGCCGTGACACCGACCAGCCACGGCGCCGCCCGAGAGAGTTCCATGCCACTCGACCCTCCATCTCCGACCACCACGACCACCGCCACGGCGAGCGCTCCCTTGAGCGCCAGCGCCGCCGACGCGACCCGTGCGTCCGCGCGGCCATCCGGCGCCACCGGTGGTCCATCGTCACCGCCTGCACCGACGCCGCTTGGACAGGTGCTCGTGGACATGGGCGCCATCACCGAGCTTCAGCTGCAGGAAGCGCTCGAGCGCCAATCGCAGGGCGGTCAGCGACTCATGCTCGGCGAGATCCTTGTGAGCATGGGACTCGTCGATCCCGACACGCTGCTGCGCGCCGTCGCCGCCAGTCGCGGCATTGATTTCGTCGAAGATCCAGCGGCTGTTGCCGAGCCGGGCGCGCTGGCGCTCGTGCCTGAGAATCTGCGGCACGATCTGCACATCCTGCCGCTCACGCTCGACAAGGGCGAGCTCACCGTTGCCACGAGCGAGCCGCAGAACTTCTTCATCAAGGAGCAGCTCACCAAGGTCACCGGCTTTCGCATTCGATTCGTCGCCAGTACGCAGGAGCGCATCGACACGGCGATCGGCAATGCGCCGACGGAGTCACCCGAACTCGTCAACGACATTCTCGAGGACGTGGAGGAAGGTGACTTCACGCTCGCGGAAGCGCACGACGCCGAAATGATCGGCGGCGAAACCGACGCCGACGCCGGTCCCGTCGTGAAGCTCGTCAACTTCGTCATCTGCTCCGCCGTCAAGGAAGGCGCCAGCGACATTCACATCGAGCCGGACGATGGTGTGCTGCGCGTGCGCTTCCGCGTCGACGGCGAGCTCTACACCAAGGTCAAGCCGCCCTATCGACTGCACGCGGCCGTCTCCAGCCGCATCAAGATCATGGCGAAGCTCGACATCAGCGAGCGCCGCGTGCCGCAGGACGGCGAGATCAGCGTCAAGGTCGATGCGCGTCCGATCGATCTCCGAGTGTCAACGCTGCCCGGCAAGTTCGGCGAGAAGGTCGTCATGCGTGTGGTCGACGGCGGCGGCTCGCGTCCCGGACTTGAGAAACTGGGCTTTCGTCCGGAGATGCTGACGCGGTTCCACGAGCTCGTGCGCATGCCCCACGGCATCGTGTTGGTGACGGGTCCGACCGGCTCGGGTAAGAGCACCACGCTCTACGCCGCGCTCTCCACCTTCGACACCGACACGCTCAATGTCTCGACGGTCGAGGACCCGATCGAAAGCAATCTCATCGGCGTGCATCAGGCGCAGATCAATGTGAAGGCGAAGTTCACCTTCGCCGGTGCGCTCCGCGCGCTGCTGCGACAGGACCCCGATGTCGTCATGGTCGGCGAAATTCGAGACGGCGAGACGGGACAGATCGCGGTGCAGGCCGCGCTCACCGGTCACATGGTGCTCAGCACGCTGCATACGAACGATGCACCGAGCGCCGTCACGCGACTTGAGAATCTCGGTGTCGAACCGTTCCTCATCGCGGCATCGCTGCGCGGCGTGCTGGCGCAGCGCCTGGTCCGTCGCATCTGCGGTCAATGTCGCACGGAGTACGAAGCTGATGCGGCGGCCCGCAGCGCGCTCGGCAAGTACGCCGACAAGGCAAGCAAGCTCTTCCGCGGCGCCGGGTGCCGCAAGTGCCGCGACACGGGACTCTCCGGACGACTCGGTCTCTATGAGCTCTTCATTCCCGACGACGAGATGCTCGATGCGATCAGCGCTCGCGCCGAGCCCGCAGCGATGCGAAAGCTGCTGGAGAAGAAGGGTTTCGAGGCGCTCTGGGACGACGGCATGATGAAAGTGCTTGAAGGACTGACCACGAGCGAGGAGGTGCACGGTGCTTGCCGCGGCTGAACAAGAACGCAATCGAGGATCGAAGGACGACGACGCGCGCAAGAGCGATGGTGCGCGCAGCGATGCGCGCGGCGCCGCTCCGCAGGACCCCGCCGCAGCAGCGGCACCTGGGCGATCAGTGCCGACCGAAGGGTCGCGCAAATTCGGCTATCGCGCGCGCAAGGGCTCGGAAGTCGTGCGCGGTGTTGTCGAAGCACCTTCGCACGGTGATGCCGTGCGCGAACTCCGCCGTCTCGGACTCATCGTGCTCTCCGTGGAGCTCACGAGCGCGGATGCGCCGGTGGGCGTGGCACTCGGCGCGTCGGTCAATCGACTCTCCGCCGGCTTCAAGAAGGACGACGTCGTGGCGATGTGCCAGCAGTTGGCGGTCATGCTGAAGACCGGCGTGCCGCTCGCGGAAGGTCTCAAGACCTTCGCCGATCAGTCGCGCAAGCGCGAAGTCCGTGAGATCGTGCAGCGCATCCATGACGAGGTGTGCGAGGGTGAAGACTTCTCGCGCAGCCTCGGCAAGTGGCCGAAGGTCTTTCCGCCGATCCTGGTGAGTCTCATGCAGGCGGCCGAGGCGAGCGGCATGCTCGACGAGATGCTCGCCCGCGTGGCGAAGGATCTCGCGCGCGAGCGCAAGACCGTCAAGCAGGTGAAGGGCGCCATGACTTATCCGGTCATCATGTTCATGGTCGCCGTCTCCGCGGTGCTCGTGATCATGCTCTTCGTGCTGCCGAAGTTCATGCCGATCTTCAGTGCGCAGGGTGACCGACTTCCGACGCCGACGAAAGTGCTGCTCGGCATCAGCAACTTCCTCCAGTTCCAGTGGAAGTTCTATGTGCCCGGCTTGATCGCCACCGGTGTGGCGCTCGGCTTTGCCGTTCGCACGACGCGCGGTCGCCGCGCACTCGACTTCCTCAAGCTCAGGGCACCGATCGTCGGACCGATGTTCCGACAGATGTACATCGCGCGCATGGCCAGCACCATGGCCACACTGCTCGCCGCCGGCGTGAGTCTGCTCGATGTCGTGAACATCTGCCGCGCCGTCACGAGCAACCACTACTACGCGATGATGTGGGACAACCTGAAGGATCGCATCGAGCGCGGACAGGACATGGCCACGACATTTCGCAACGCGTGGTTCATTCCGCCGAACGTCGCTGCGATGTTCAACGCCGGCGAGCGCAGCGGACGATTGCCCGAGGTGCTCGGCAACGTTGCGATCTATGCCGAGGAAGATCTCGAGATCACCATCAAGAGCGCCACATCGATGATCGAACCGATCATGATCGTGGGCATGGGCATTCTCGTCGGCGGCATCGCTTCGGCCATGCTGTTGCCGATCTTCCAGATGAGCAAAGTCAACGGCTGAACCGACCGTCCGGACGGTACGATGCTCGGCTCGTGAGTCCCCGGCCCGAAATCAGCTGCCGCGATCGCTTGCTCGACGCCGCCGAGACTGTCATCCAGCGAGATGGCATCGCGTCGTTCACGCTCGACGCCGTGGCCGCTGAGGCCGGCGTCAGCAAGGGCGGGTTGCTCCATCACTATCCGAGCAAGGAGCGCCTCATCGAGACGCTTGTGGCGCGCTCCATTGAGAATTGGCGCACCGACTGCGACGCGGCAATCGACGCAGAGCCGGAGGGTCCGGGCCGCGCTGCACGCGCGATGATGAACATGTGCCTGTCGTCGCCCGCGAAGTGGTCCGAGCAGTCGCGACGCTCGAGCGCGGTGCTCATCGCGGCCATCGCGAATGATTCAGCGCTCGTGCGCCCGATGCGCGCCAATCACCGGCGCCTGCTCGAGCGACTGCGCGATGATGACTTGCCACCGGGCACTTCAGAGACGGTGGCACTCGCCATCCACGGCATGTGGTTCGAATGGATCTTCGGGCTCGAGGACATGAATCCAGATCGCTTGGCCACGCTGCGTCAGGCGCTCGAGCGGTTGCTTCGTTCGAAGCCGGTCGTCGCCGCACGGCCACGGGAGGTGCGTCGATGAAATTGGAGGGCGTTCGTTGCAGCGTGTGTGGTCCTCGGTGGACTGCTTTTCGTCGGCGGTGGATTGGCGCTCTTCAAGTGGCGGCAGATCACCATCGCCGCGTCGAGGCCCCGACCACCTGAGATGGCCGAGGCGATCGTCACGGCGCCGGTCGAGCGCGTCTCATGGGGACCGACGGCGCAACTCTCCGGCACCGTCTTCGCGAAGAGATCGATCACGCTGTCGAACGAAGTCGCTGGCCGCGTGAAGGAAGTGTTCTTCGAATCCGGCGAAGTGGTCGAGCCGGGCGAAGTGCTCGTGGCGCTCGATTCCTCGTCGCAGCAAGCCGATCTCGAGGAGGCGGAAGCGAGCCAGCGCGTCGTTGAATCGGCTGTGCTCGTCGTCCAGAGTCAGCTGAAACTGCGTGAGTCGAATCATCTTCGGATCGTGAAGGCGAGCGAGGCGGGCGCCGCAACGGAGTCTGAACTCGACACATCCCAAGCCAATCTCGACCAGGCCAAGGCATTCGTCTCGAGAGCGCGGGCGGAAGCGGAACAGGCGGCGGCGCGAGTGCGGCAACTCAAGACGATGATCGCGAAGATGTCGCTGCATGCGCCGTTCACGGCGCGCGCGGGACTTCGCAATGTGCATGCCGGGCAGTTCCTGGCCGAAGGCACGAGCGTCGTTGGACTGCAGAGCATCGACGACTCGATCTACCTGGATTTCGCCGTGCCGCAGGATCAAGCGTGGCGCGTGGCGAAGGGCGATGTCGTGATGGCGAACGTGCCGTCTCTCGGAAGCGAACCGCAACCGATCACGGTTGTCGCGCTTGACGCCATCGCTGACCGCGGCACGCGCAATGTTCGCGTGCGCGGCGAGATCGCCAATCCCGGGGAGCGCCTTCGACCCGGCATGTGGATCGATGTGGAAGTTCCCGTCGAGCGCCCGCGCGAGCATCTGGTCATTCCCGCGACGGCGATCCGTCGCGCGCCGTACGGCGATCATGTCTTCGTCGTCCTGCCTGATCCCGAGAAGGCCGGCGCGCTGCGCGCGCATCAGCGATTGGTGACGCTCGGACCCAGCCTCGGTGGTCGCATCATCGTGTCGGATGGCTTGAATGAAGGCGAGGTCGTCGCCACCGACGGCTCGTTCAAGCTGCGCGACGGTGCGCTGGTGGCGCCCGGCGCACCCTCTGGTGGTCGGAGCATCCCGTGAAGCAGCCGACGGCGTTCCAGGCAGCGGCGCGGTCGGGCCGATTCACCGACTTCTTCGTCCGCAAGCCGGTCGTCGCGATCGTCATCAACATCGCGATCCTGGCGATCGGATGGCGCGCGATCAGCAGTCTTCCGGTCCGCCAGTATCCGCAACTCGAGTCGAGCTCGATCATCATCACGACGGTCTATATCGGCGCCAGCGCCGAGACGATCCGGGGATTCATCACCACGCCGATCGAACGCGCGGTCGCGGCGATCAACGGCATCGACTACATCGAGAGCTCAAGCACGGCTGGCGTGAGCATGGTCACCGCGCGGCTTCAACTCAATCACCCAAGCGTGAATGCGCTCGCGGAGATCTCCGCACGGCTCAATCAAGTGCGCTCGGAACTTCCGCCACAGGCGGAGTCACCGGTGGTCGACATTCAGCGCACGGACAAGTCGCACGCGACCTTCTATGTGAGCTTCACCTCGGATCGCATCTCGCTCACGCAACTGAACGAGTATCTGGTGCGCGAGATCCAACCCGTCTTTCAGACGACGAAGGGCGTGCAGCGCATCGGCGTCGAGGGCGCGCGGCCACTCGCCATGCGCATCTGGCTGAACGCAGGACGCATGGATGCGCTCGATGTGACGCCGCTGGAAGTGCAGGATGCGCTCGCACGAAACAACTTCGTCGCCGCCGTCGGGCGCACGAAGGGCGCCGATGTCCAGGTCGATCTCATCACCGACACCGATCTGCGGAGCCCGGAGGAGTTCCAGCAACTGATCGTGCGCGAGCGCGACGGCACGGTGGTTCGACTGCGCGACATCGCGCGCGTGGAACTCGGCAGCGAGGAACCAACCGCGCAGACGGGCTACAACGGCACGCCGTCGATCTATCTCTCCGTCTGGCCGCTGCCGAGCGCGAATGAACTCGATGTCTCCGCCGCGCTCAAGGCGCTGATGGCCACCGTCGAGCCGAGACTGCCTGCGGGCATCGAGATGAAGCTCGCCTACGACGGCACGTACTACATGGAGAATGCGATCCGGGAGATCACGAAGACGCTGATGGAGACGATCGCAATCGTGGCGCTCGTCGTCTTTCTCTTCCTCGGATCCGTGCGCACCGTGCTCGTGCCGCTCGTCGCGATTCCGGTGTCGCTCGCCGGCGCGTGCATCTTCATGCTGCTCATGGGCTTCTCGCTCAATCTGCTGACGATCCTGGCGGTGGTGCTCGCCGTCGGTCTCGTCGTCGATGACGCGATCGTCATGGTCGAGAATGTGGCGCGCCACATGCGCGAAGGCATGGCACCGATGGAGGCGGCGCTCGCTGCAGGCCGCGAGCTTGCGTCGCCGGTGGTGGCGATGACGATCACACTCGCCGCGGTCTATGCACCGATCGGTTTCCAGAGTGGCCTGACCGGCATGCTCTTCCGCGAGTTCGCGTTCACGCTTGCCGCAGCGGTCGTCGTTTCCGGCATCGTGGCGCTGACGCTCTCACCGGTCATGAGCGCGGGACTCGTTGGCGCCAGTCGCGAAGGTCGATTTACCGCATTCCTCAATCGCGGCTTCGATCGTGTGCGGCACGCGTACGGCGCGGTGCTCGACTGGACGCTGCAACTGCGCTGGACGATGGCGTTCGCGGCATTGCTCATCTCGCTCGCGGCATGGCCGCTCTATGCGCTCTCGAGATCGGAACTCGCGCCGACCGAGGACGAAGGTTTCATCCTGACCTTCGTGCAGTCCGCGCCGGACGCGACGCTCGACTACACGCTGCGCGGCTTCGACGACATCGCGAGCATCTTCATGGCCATTCCCGAGCGCACCACCTGCTTCCAGGTGGCGGGCGTCACCGGCGGCTTCGGCGGCGTGAAGATGCGCGACTGGAAGCAGCGCGAGCGCGGCACTAAGGAGATTCTGCCCCAGATCTTCGGCGCCTTCGCCGGCATCACCGGCGTCCGCGCCCGGCCGGGGCTTCCCGCGCCGCTGCCCGGCGCCGGGCGATTCGACGTCGAGCTGATGGTGACGAGCAGCGATGACTCTGATCGCATGGCGGAGTTCGCGGCACCGCTCGTTGGCGCCGCGTTCGGCAGCGGCAAGTTCATGTTCGCCGACTGCGATCTCCAGATGGATCTACCGCAGACGAAGATCGAGATCGATCGTCAGAAGGTCGCCGACATGGGGCTCGACCTTGCGGCGGTGGGACGCGAGCTCGCGATCCTGCTCGCCGGCGGATATGTGAATCGTTTCAATCACGATGGCCGCAGCTACAAGGTGATTCCTCAGGTCGTCGACGCAGACCGCGCCTCACCGGAGCAGTTGCTGCAACTGAAGGTGCGCACGGCGAGCGGCGGGCTCGTGCCACTCTCGAGTTTCGTCACGCTGCGCACTGAAGCGGCACCTCGCACGCTCACGCGCTTCCAACAGCGCAACAGCATGAAGATCTATGGCGGCGTGGCACACGGTGTCACGAAGGCGGAAGCCCTCGCAGCGCTTGAAGCTGCGGCGCGCCGCATCCTGCCGCCGGGTTACACGCTCGACTACGCAGGCGAGAGTCGACAGATCAAGCAGGAAGGATCGTCGCTCGCGGTCACGCTCGGCTTTGCGCTGGTGCTCATCTATCTCGTGCTCGCGGCGCAGTTCGGCTCGTTTCGCGATCCGCTGATCGTGCTGCTCGGTTCGGTGCCGCTGGCGATCTCCGGTGCGCTCGTCTTCGCGTTCCTCGGGTGGACGACGATCAACATCTACTCGCAGGTCGGACTCATCACGCTCGTCGGCCTGGTCGCGAAGAACGGCATTCTCATCGTGGAGTTCGCGAACCAACTTCAGGAGCGGGGTCTCGATCGACGCGCGGCGGTGCGCGAGTCGGCGATGACGCGGCTGCGGCCGATTCTCATGACCTCCGCCGCCACTGTCTTCGGTCACTTTCCACTGGTGCTCGTGAGCGGCGCCGGCGCGGCATCACGCAATTCGATCGGCATCATGCTCGTGTCGGGCATGGCGATCAGCACGGTCTTCACGCTCTTCGTGATCCCTTCGATCTACACGCTGATCGCGGCGCACCGTGACACGAGGCGCGACGAGCACGACGACGCCGGCGCGCACGCGGCGCGCCTGGACTCGTCGTCCGCACGCCGCCGGCCCGAACTCACGACGGCGTGATTCGCACGATGTGCGGCTGATCGCCGATGTCGCCGTTCGAGAACTCGACGGTGAGTGAGCCGGTGCCCTGACGGCCGAACGCTTCGATGCGACGACCCGGAGCCGTGAATGTCACGCGCGTGGGTTTCCAACCGTCGGTGATGCGCTCAAGCGCGAGCGCGACCTCGCGTCGTCCGCTTGCGAGCGACTGGGTCTTTCCACCTTCGACAAGCACGCCGATCGGGCCACCTTCAATCACGAGCGGCAGCAGACGATCGAGCGTCGCCTGCGCGGCGCTGCCGCGCGGCGTGAGATTGAAGACGAGTCGCAGCGGCTCTGCCCGGCGCCCGGCGGGATCGGGCATCACCAGCGCTGCGGCTCCTTCGAATCCAGGCGCCCTGACCTCAACGGTCTTGCGCGACGACGCGCTGTTCCAAGTGACCATGAGCGAGAGCGGCGTCTGACCGCGCGACTGACCATCGATGCTCACGGTCGCACCTGCGGGTGCACTCAGGATCATCAGACTCTCGGTGCTCATCGCGTTGGGATCGGCAAGCGGCTCGAGCGCGGGGACTTCGGCCGCCGCACTCGCGGGAGACGCCGTGCCGCCGACCGAGCCGGGCAGCCACGCGCGCACACGCTTGAGATCGACGACGCCCGTGGCGATGAGCCCGGCGGCCGCCGCCACGATGACGACGCCGATCACGAGTCCCCAGCCACGGCGCGCGGGGCCCCCTCCGACCCCGCACGCCGCGACGGTTTCGCGACGCGCCGACGATGCGCGCGCCATTGGTTCAAGTTCGAGCAGCGGATCGTTGCTCGCGTCCAGTCCGCGCCGTGAGCCCGACGCCCCGTTTCCTCCGGCGGGGCGATCGTTGGACGATGGGTGGTGCGCCGCACCAGCAGTCACCGGCGTTGCGCTCGGCCCCGAGAGATAGCAACCGAGTGCGTCTGCGACTTCGAGCGAGTTGGCAAATCGCTTGGTGCGATCGCGATCGAGGCAGCGCATCGTGATCGCTTCGAGCTCCTCGTCGATGGTGGCGTCCAGCGTGCGCGGCCACTCGATGACCGCTTCGCTCACGACGCGCGCCGCTTCGTGAAGCGGCAATCCGCGCACGTCGTAGGGATACGCGTCGAGCAGCATTTCGTAGAGGATCACGCCGAGCGCGTAGACATCGGTGGTGAGATCGATCGCGCGCGGATCGCCGGCGATCTGCTCGGGACTCATGTACTGCACCGTGCCGATCAACTGACCGGTCTCCGTGCGAACACCCGCAATGCCGAGGTCTCCGTTGGCGGCGCGCGCCACGCCGAAGTCGATCACCTTCACGCGACCCCAGCGATCCGCGAGCAGATTCGCGGGTTTGAGGTCGCGGTGCAGGATCTTCATTTCGTGTGCGCAGCCGATGCCCTCGCAGGCGCGGTGGAAGAGCTCCAGGCGCGCGCGTCGATCGAGGCGCTTCTCGACGGCGAAGTCGGCGAGCGTCTTCGCCTCTTCGACGAGTTCGATGAGCATGTAAGGAATGCCGCCGCTTCCGTCGTCCCAAACGCCGTGACCGAGGATCTCGGCCACGCCCGGATGATGGAGTCGATCGAGGATCGCCGCCTCGCGCTGGAAGCGACCCACCGCTTCGGGATTGTCGAAGCCGCGCGAGAGCAACTTCACCGCCACACGGCGCGGCGGATCCTTCTGTTCACCGAGGTAGACGCGGCCCATACCGCCCTCACCGACGAAGCCGATGATCGTGGCGCCTCCGATCTCCTTGCCGATCACGGGATCGACGAACTGCCGTGCCGCGGTGGGCGAGACGGTTGACGAGTGCTGCGCGGGGGCGCCATTCGGTGGCGTCACGCCGCCGACGATCGTCGCATCGACAGCGAGCGCGTCCTGTGCGCCGACGACGGTTGGGTCAACGACCGGCGCACTGCCTGCGGAGACGACCGTCGGGGGGACCTGCTCCTTCGGCGCTGCGCCGACACGCGTCCGCTCGTCGCTCAAGGGTGGTGCGGGCGCAGGAGCATCCAGCGGAATTGGTGCATCGTCCATGCACCGATCGTCGGCGCTCTAGGACCGAAGCTTGAAGCCGTTCACCACGTTGCGGAGTGTGCCGATCGCGTCATGCAGTCCAGAGGCCGCTGACGCGAATTCACTGACGGAAGCCTCCGTCTGTTTGGCGGTGGCGGTGAGGCGCACCATGGCCTCGTCAATGCGATGGGCCCCATCGGTCTGTTGCGCCACGCCGTCATCGAGGCCCGAGAACCGCTTCGTCGTGCCGCTGACCTTCTCGATCACCTGCGCCATCTCGCCGCCGATGCGATCGACTTCGCCCACGCCGCGCCGAACATGATCGGCAAAGCGGTCCATCTCCATCACACCGGACGAGACAGCCGACTGCATTTCGCTGACCATACGCTCGATCTGAACCGTGGCCGACGCGGCTTGATCCGCAAGCCGGCGCACCTCACGCGCCACCACCAGGAATCCGCGCCCGCTCTCCCCCGCCTTCTCCGCTTCGATCGCTGCATTGACCGAGAGCAGGTTCGTCTGGTCCGCCACGCGCGTGATGGTGTCGACGACGGCGGTGATGGCGGACGCCTTCTCGTTGATCTCGGCGAGTCGCGCTGCCACCGACGCCGTGGCCGTGTCGAGATCACGCATCGACGACTCCATCTGCGCGAGTCCTTCGCGACTGGCGGTGGCCAGACGCGCCGTCTCCTCCGCCTCCTCGCGAGCCTCGCGCGAGTTCCTGGAGAGCTCTTCTCCCGTGCGAGTGATTTCGCGCACGGCCGCAGCGATCTCGGTCGAGTTCTGCGCGAACTCCTGGACCGAGCGGTCCTGCTCGGCACTCGTCGCCGCGACCTGCGTCGCCGTCGCGTGCAGCGCGATCGTGGCGCGCTTGACATCCGCCACGAGCGCATCGAGCTGGCGCGTCATGCGACACAGACTTGACGCGAGCATCTCCGCCTCGGCGCCGACCGCACCACCCGCGCGCATCTCCGCCGTCAAGTCTCCCTCGGCGACACGAGAGGCGAGTCGCACGGCATCGCTGATGCCGCGCGAATAGCGCAGCGCCAGCAGGATCATGCCGGAGAAGATCACGCTCAGTCCGACGAACGCGATAGCGCCGAGTTGAGCGATCTCCATGCGGATCGGACCCGTGACGGCCGCCGTCGGCCGCGCCAGGACGAGCCTCCAGTTTCCCGTGGGGATCAGTGCCGAGGCGTAATAGGTCGGAGCGCCATCGATCGGGTCAAGCGCATGTTCGAGCGTGGTCTGCTGATCGCTCGCAAGTGCCGCGGCGAAGAGATCTCCATAGGTACTCGATCGCAGATCGGCGCTGCGCAGACTCTCGGGTGCACCGCCGCCAACGGCCACGACATGACCGGCGCGCGTGATCAGGAAGACCTGCGCCTCGGACGACTCGGCGATCGCCTCAAGCTGCGAATCGGTCTCGCGCAGCGATCGCTCGACACCTGCAGCGCCGAGCAGCACGCCGTCGACGACGATCGGTGAAAGGAACTCGAGCACGCGCTGGTGATCGATGATGGCGGGCTCACTGATGACCTGGTCGCGTTTGCCGCTCTGGCGGAATCGCTGCCGCACCAGCTCGTAGCCCGGATCGACCTCCGGATCGAGCGTTCTCAGTGACACGGTCCCGGTGCTGGTCGCGCTGCGCACCCATCGCGCTGCGAATCGACCCTTCGTGGTGGCGCTCTCCGCCGGCAGTCCCTCGGTCAGGTGTCCGGCATCACCGCCGTCTGCATCGGGCTCGTAGATGTAAGTGCAACTGCGACACCATGGATTCTGCTGCAGCACAATCGCCAGCAACGACAGTGAGAAGCGGCGCTGGCCGAAGAGCCCGGCCATTTGCGCGTCGGCGAGCGTGCGCGCCAGTGCGGCAGCGTTGTTGTTCGAGTCCTCGATCTGTGCCGCCGCGAGCTGTGCGGAGTTCTCGAGCGCCGTTTCCGCGGCTCGTCTCAGCGCCGAGTATCGCGACATGGCGCCCACGGTCACGAGCGCCGCATTCACGAGGAACATCGGCAGCAGACCCCAGAGCAGCAGTCGGCCAACGAGCGAACGGCGGAAGACGAGTCTTGGACCGGGCGCCGTCATGGAAGCGGAGAGGATAGTCGGCTCTCAGCGCGGCGATGTCGGCGCCACGCCGCGCGGTTGCTGGCAACTCAGGCAATGGAGACTGCCGAGACCGACGACGAGCGATCGCGCCATGATCGGGAACGCAGGCAGTCCTGATGCCTGCTCGAGCGCGCGACATGCGAGGTCATCGCTCGCACCGCCGAAGACAGGAACGAAGATCGATCCGTTGGCGATGAGGAAATTCGCATGGCTCGCCGGCAACATCATGCGTCCACCGGGACCGAAGCGATCGGCGGGGAAGTCGTAGAAGAACGGTTCGGGCGACGGTAGTGGCACGAGTGTCAGTGCGGCGCCGCGCGCATCGCGACCCGCCTCGAGCGCGGCCCAGTTCGCTTCGAGCACTTCATGGTCAGGGTGACCGGCGGGTGCGCGAACGGCCGCCACCACGCCCGGTGCGGCGAATCGCGCCAAGTCATCGATGTGTCCATCGGTGTCGTCGCCGGTGATGCCGCCCGGGAGCCAGATGATCGCCGAGACACCCAACGCATCGCGCAAGGTGCTCTCGACACGCTCGCGACCGAGCGCCGCGTTTCGATTCGCGTTCTCGAGGCACTGCCGCGTCGTCAGCAGCGTGCCCGCGCCGTCGACTTCGATCGAACCTCCCTCAAGCACCAGTTCATGCGACCAGGCGGGAATGCCGAATCGCGCTGAGATGGCACCGGGCACCGCGTCGTCGAGCGATCGCACTTCATACTTGCCGCCCCAGCCGTTGAAGCGGAAGTCGTGCATGGCGAGTCCGTGCTCCGGATGCACGACGAAGATGGGGCCGAAGTCGCGGATCCACGAATCGTTCGTGGGCACATCGAGTTCGTCGGTCGTGCGCACGGTCACGACGCGGTCGAGCGCGGAACGCCACGCATCCCACTCGCGCTGTGCCGCATCGAGACACCCGGGCCAGGTCTCCGGATTGTGCGGACGCACGAGCCACACCGCATCGAGTGGCTCCCATTCCGCGGGCATGCGCCAACCGAGCGCGGCGCACGCGCCGCTCTTGCGAAGCACGGCCTCGAGCGTCATGGTGCACCCGGTTGATCAAGCAGCCGCGCGGTGAGCCCGCCGTAGGCATCGATGCGTCGATCGCGGAGAAACGGCCAGCCGCGCCGCATCTCCTCGATGCGCCCGAGATCACACTCGACCACGAGCACCGCAGGCTCGTCGATTGGCGCCTCGGCGATGACTACGCCTCCTGGATCGCAGACGAAGCTGGTGCCCCAGAAGCGCAGATCGCCTTCAACGCCGACACGATTGATCGCGGCCACAAAGACGCCGTTCGCGATCGCGTGCGCGCGATGCATCGTGATCCACGCATCTCGCTGCTGTGCACGATCACGCTCCGTCTCGCCGTGATACCAGCCGATCGCCGTGGGATAGAAGATGATCTCCGCGCCGTGCAGCGCCGTGAGGCGCGCCGCTTCGGGATACCACTGATCCCAGCAGACAAGCATGCCCGCATTCGCGTGCGCGCCGCGCACGACCTGCCACGAGAGATCGCCCGGCGTGAAGTAGTACTTCTCGAAGAAGCGCGGATCGTCGGGGATGTGCATCTTGCGATAGCGACCGCGCAGGGCGCCCTCGGCGTCGAGGTAGATGCTCGTGTTGTGATAGACGCCGGGCGCACGCCGCTCAAAGAGACTCGCGGTGATTTCGACCTTGAGCGACCGTGCGAGTTCCGAAAGTCGTTCTGAAGTAGGCCCCGGGATCGGCTCGGCCAGATCCATCAGCGCCGAGTCCTCGACCTGCGGAAAGTAGTGACCCGTGAAGAGTTCCTGCGTGGCGATGATCGTGGCGCCGCGCGAAGCCGCATCGCGCGCCATCGACTCGACTGCGGTGATGACGGATTCCTTCGACGCGCCGGGTGGCGCTGCGTGCTGAAGCAGACCGATGGTGACCTTCCGCGCCATGGAGCGGCGAAGTGTAGACGCTTGCGCGATCCTCTACGCTCGACTCTCGTGAAGCAACCGACGCTCGCGTTCGCGCTCGCTGCCGCCGCGTGGCTGCTGCTTCAGCCGTTCATGCACTGGCTCGTGCGATGGCAGATCGAGCCGCTCCGACTGACGATCGCCGTCATCGTCTGCGCCATCTTCATGCTGCTCGTCAGTCACGCGGCAAAGCGACGACATGCAACCTGGAGCGGCTGCTTCGCGGCCATTGCGGTCGCGATCAACCCGATCTGGCCGATCGCCGCACCGGAGCGCGCCCACATGCTCATCGGGACCGTCGCCGGCGTCGTGGCGGCGATCTACGCCGTGCGCCGCTGGAAGTGACCGGCGCTCGTTCGATCACTCAAGGCTTCGCGGTGCGCGGCGGCAACTGAAAGATGTAGGCGCCACCGTTCTCCACGCCCGCCGCTTCCGATCGCACGCGACCGACGAGCACGCGATCGCCCGAGACGGCGAGTCCCGCGCCGAAGCTGCGCAACATGCACGCCGCCTGCGGTTGCAGCCTGAATGTTTCGCGCCACGAATCACCGACGCGTTCGAATCCGTGCACCACCCCGCGCGGTTCTTCACCGGGCAGCGTCGCATGCGTATCACTGATCAGAATGCGCCCGTCCGAAATCGCCAGTGACGCACCAAGGGCCACGCTTGAGATCACTGCGCGCGGCACGAGCTCGCCGTCGAGCGCCCACTGGCCGTCGCTGCGGCGAAAGACGAAGACCTTGGAGCCGGTGCCTCCACCCAGGATCTCGTTCGCCCGGACCGCGAGCAGATCGCCGTCGATGGCGACACTCACGCCAAAGCCGGGCCATGAGGTGGCGACTTCTCCGCGCAACACCGCTTCGACCGGCCAGTTCGCGCCATCTCGCCGCCGAATCTCGACCACCGCTTCGTCGGACATTCGCAGCGGCTCTCCGCCGATCGGCAGCATCGCGCGCGGTGAACCAACGGCGAGGCGCGCACCGTCGGCTGCGAGCGACGCGCCGAACCATGTGCTCTTGCGCGACGTATCCCGCCGCAGCACCGAGGCGCGCACCCATGCGCCCGCGCCGTCGCGCGCAAAGACATGCACGCCTGGCGATGCAGGAAGCTCATCCGGCTTGCCCTGGCGAATGCGCGTGTCGACATCGGAACAGATGATGAATGTGCCGTCCGTCGCGATGGCGGATCCGAAACCCGGCGTCGGCTCCCCTCCCGGCGTCGTCAGTGTGGCGCTGTGCGCCCAGCCCGCCGCGCCAGTGTCCGGTGTGAAGACGAGCACCTCACTGCGCAGCGCCGACTTGCGATCGAGATTCGTGACGAACACGCCCGGTGCGCCGCGCAGTCGCTGCAGTGCCGCATCCATCGTGCGCAGATCGAAGATGCCCGGCATCTCCTTGAACGGTGTCCAGACTCCGGATCGATCGACGAAGCTGGCGATCTGGCCTTCGAAGCCGCCACCGCGGCTCATCACCGGACCCGTGACGATCGCCTGGTCTCCCGCGAATGTGACCACCATGCCGAATGTCGGTGCCGCCGTCGGCGACGGCGGGTCGAGCAGCGCGGATTCGCGCACCACGAGCAGTGCAGAGCCCGTCGCCGCGCCGGTCTCGGGAGTCAACAGTGCGGGCGCCTTCGGCGCTGGCGGCGCGCTTTGAACGCTGGCCGGCGCCGTCAGAGCGGTGAGTGAAGTGAGAACGGCGAATGCAGTGATCGAGAGAAGCATGGGATTACTCTTGGGTTGACTGGCGCTCGGGCGCCGCACCGCGCACTGATGCGCGAAGGCGCGCGACCGCGTCGATGACGGCCCGAACGAGCACGGGCTCGTCGGGAAGATTGTGCTTGCCCCCCGCATCGCGCGGTGACACGATCGAAACACCGAGTTCCGTGAGCACGCGCAGATTGCGGTCGAAGATCGTGGTGTGCATCGAGCCGTGCATCGCAGGCGACACGAGCACGGCGGCGCGCCCGGCCTCCATGCGCCCGAGCGCCGATGCAAGCGTGGCCGTGACGACGCCATCAGCCACACCCACGGCCATCTTCGCGATCGTGTTCGCGGTCGCGGGAGCGACGAGATAGACATCGAACGGTGCCGCATCCGAGAGATGTTCCGACTCAGGCGTGAGCATGGTGATTGGTGCTGCGTCACAACTCCAAGCGAGCGTGTCGGCGGTCACATAGCGCAGCGCCTCGCTCGACGCGAACGCCGTGACCTCGGCGCCTTGTCGGCGCAGCGCACGGGCCACCATCGGCGCCTTGAAGGCGGCGATGCTTCCGGTCACGAGCAGTGCCACGCGAACGCCGGCGAGCGCGTCGCCTTCGCGCGCCACTTCTCGATCGCCGAGATCCGACGGCGTCGGTCGGGCGATCAGGCTCTTGTCGCGTTCATGCGGCATGGTTGTCATCCTACGGCCCTCATCGACCGATGAGTATGCTCGCGCCACCGCGATGGCGACCTGCGTTCCGAGTGCCGCGTGGCCGCTCTCCTCCCACCGAATCGACCGATGCTGAGCTGGCTGCGACTGGCACGAGAACTGGCGGTGCCCGTGATCGCGGGCGTCATGCTGCTGCTCGGATGGATGCTCTCGCAAGGGGACGAGAACGGCGTGCCTTGGTGGGCGCCGGCGCTCGCGTACTTCCTCTCATACGCCGTGGCCGGCGCCGAACCCGCGCGCAACGGACTTCGGCTGGCGCTGAAGGGCCGCTTCGACATCGACTTCCTGATGATCCTGGCGGCGCTCGGTGCTGCTGCGATCGGCGAGGTCGTCGATGGCGGATTGCTGCTCTTGCTCTTCTCGCTCGGCCATGCGCTCGAACACTATGCGATGGGACAGGCGCGCCACGCCATCTCGGCGCTGGGTGCGATGGCGCCGCGCAGTGTGCGCGTGCTGCGCAGCGGCGCCGAAGTCGAGGTGCCGGTCGAACTCGTCAAGGTGGACGAACATGTCGTCATTCGTCCCGGTGAGCGCGTCGGTGTGGACGGCCGCGTCTTTGCGGGTCGCAGCGCCGTCGATCAGAGTCCCATCACCGGCGAGAGCATGCCGGTCGAGAAGGATCGCGGCGACGAGGTCTTCGCAGGCACGCTCAACGGTGATGGTGCGCTCGAAGTCACGGTTCTGCGCGTCGCCGCCGACACGACGATGGCGCGGATGATCCGGCTCGTCGAAGAGGCGCAGTCGCAGAAGAGTCGCGTGCAGCGCGCGGCGGATCGATTCACGCGCATCTATGTGCCGATCGTGCTGGCCATGGTCGCGTTCGTCGCGATCGTGCCAGCGTGGCTCGGTTGGTTCCCACCTGCAGATGGTTCGAGCGTGTGGAAGGCGTCGATGCTCCGCGCGATCTCGCTGCTCGTCGGCGCATCGCCGTGCGCGCTGGCCATCAGCACGCCTGCGGCCGTACTGGCCGGCGTCGCGAAGGCGGCGCGCTCGGGTGTGCTCATCAAGGGTGGAGCGCATCTCGAGAGCCTGGCGCACATCCGTGCAATCGCGCTCGACAAGACGGGCACGATCACACCCGGCCGTCCCGTCGTGACGGAGATCGTTCCTCTCGACGGCGAAGACGCCGATCGCGTGCTGGCGCTCGCTGCCGCACTCGAGAGTCAGTCGTCGCATCCGTTGTCGCGAGCGGTGATGGCTGCGGCCGAGGCGCGCGACATCGATGTGCCCGCTGTGCGCGATCTCGTCGCGGTGAAGGGCAAGGGTCTCGTCGGTCAGGTCGACGGCGCGATGGTGCGCGTCGGCGCGCTCCGACTCTTTCGCAGCACGGACGAAACGAGCGTGCCTCGCACAGCGCTCGATGCAGTCGAGCGTCTTGAAGGCCAGGCGCAGACCGTCGTGCTCGTCGCAGAGGACGATCGATTCGTGGGTGTCATTGCGCTCATGGACCGGCCGCGTGCGGAGGCCGCGCGCGCCATCGCGCGGCTGCAGCGCATGCGCATCGATCCGATCGTGATGCTGACTGGCGACAACCCGATGGTGGCGAACGCCATCGCGCGCGAGGTCGGCATCCACGATGTGCGCGCCAGCCTCATGCCCGAGGACAAGATCGCGGCCGTCGCGGAGTTGGCCAAGCGATTCGGCGCCGTGGCGATGATCGGTGACGGCGTGAATGACGCGCCGGCACTGGCCACCGCCACCGTCGGCATTGCGATGGGCGGAGGCGGCACCGATGTCGCGCTCGAAGCCGCCGATGTCGCACTCATCCGCGACGACCTCGAGCGCGTGCCATTCGCGATCGCGCTCGGTCGCGCGGCGCGCCGCATCGTGCTTCAGAATGTGACGATTTCGATGGGCATGGTCGCGCTGCTTATTCCGCTGGCGATCATCGGTTGGCTGCCGATCACGCTCGCCGTGATCCTGCATGAAGGCAGCACGGTGGCCGTCGTGCTCAACGGTTTGCGATTGCTTGCATTCCGCGATCCGACCGATCAGCACGGCGTGGAAGTGAGTGCTCCCACTCACTCGCGGGCCGTGGCCGATGTCGTTGGTGCCACGGACGCGCCTGGCGCGTCGTAGCCGGCGCTCCACACGGCGCCGCGCACGCGCGACTCGACTGTCTTCGCATCGACACCAAGTTCACGCGCAAAGCCGCGCTCGACGATGAGCTTCGCCACTTCGACGGCGACATTCACACTCGTGCGCCGGATCTCCGAGATCGGCGGATAGATGAGTCCGACCGCGAGATCCTCTTCGGAGACCTGCGCCGCCAACGCCTCCGCCGCACGCAGAAACATCTCGTCCGTCACGCGCGCCGCGATGGTCGCGTAGACCGCGAGTCCCACGGCTGGATAGATGTAGACGTTGTTGCCCTGCCCCGGCACGAAGAGTTTGCCATGGTGGTGCATGGGCGGGAAGGGACTGCCGCTCGCAAAGATTGCGCGCCCATTCGACCACTCGATCGCATCGCGCGCGGAGCACTCGCTCTTCGAGGTCGGATTCGAATAGGGGAAGATCACCGGCCGCTCGTTGATCTCCGCCATCGCTTCGATGACGGCGCGATCGAACGCCTTGGGCACCGTGCTCACGCCAATGAGCACGCTCGGGCGCAACGACTTGACGGCGCCGATGAGTGTCGGTTCCGGGGCACCTCGATGCGCGAACGACTGCTGGTGATCGAGCAAACCCGTCGTCTCGTGCGTCACAAGTCCGCGTGAATTCATGAGCGAACACCGCTCGCGCGCTTCGTCGCGCGAGAGTCCTTCGCGCGTCATCTGCAGGCAGCAGAGTTCGGCAATGCCTGTCGCCGCGCTGCCCGCGCCGAAGAAGAGCAGACGATGATCGCGCAAGCGCCGCTGCTCGATGCGGCACGCCGCGAAGAGCCCCGCCACCGCGACGGCGGCCGTGCCCTGGATGTCGTCGTTGAAGCAGGAGATGCGATCGCGATAGCGATGAAGCAGCGGCGTGGCGTTGCGATTCGTGAAGTCCTCGAACTGAACACACGCGTGTGGAAACGCGTCCTGCGCCGCCACGACAAACTCCTCCACGAAGTCGTCGTACTCGCCGCCGACGGCGCGACGACGGCGCAGACCGGGATAGAGCGGATCGTCGAGCAGCGCGTCGTTGTTCGTGCCGACATCGAGCACGACCGGCAGTGTGCTGTGCGGCGGCACACCGGCGCACGCCGTGTAGAGCGCGAGCTTGCCAATCGGAATGCCGATGCCGCCGACGCCGAGATCGCCGAGTCCAAGGATGCGCTCGCCATCGGTGACGACGATCACGCGCACTTCGGGCTCCGGCCAGTTGCGCAGAATGTCGCGCACACGACCGCGATGCGACAGCGAAATGAAGAGCCCCTTCGGCTGCCGCATGATGTGTGCGAACTTCTGACACGCCTCGCCCACGGTCGGCGTGTAGACGACTGGCATCAGCGCCTGAATGTCGCGCTCGAGCAGTTGGTAGAACAAGCGCTCGTTGTAATCCTGAAGACCGGAGAGATAGATGTACCGATCGAGATCCGACGCCTTCGACTCCAGATGCATGCGGCAGCGCCGAATCTGCAGATCGGTGCCTTCGATCGCCTCAGGAAGCAGCCCCTCGATGCCATGCGCCCGTCGTTCCGCGTCGGTGAATGCCGTTCCCTTGGTGAGCCGCGGATCATCGAGCACACTGCGATCGCCTTGCATGAGCGAGAATGTACCGCCGTGAGTGGTCGCACACCTGAGTCGGATCTCGCGAACGCGCAGCCCATGCTCTTTGAGGCGATGAGTGCACCGGTGCGAATCGCGTCATGGCCGGAGGCGCTGCCGCGCACACTCGAGCCGCAACTCGTCGAGTGGCTGATCGCATGGCAGTCGCTTCCGCTCGGCGAAGTGATGCGAATCGAGACGAGTTCGCGCATGCGCTCGTCGCTGGGTCGGGCGTACCTTGAGCGTCGGCTCGTGCGGATCAACGAGCAGCTGCTGGCGCCGGGGCGCGAAGCGCTCTTGCTTGAAGTGTTCTGTCACGAAGTGGCGCACTTGGTCGTGCATGAGCGCCACGGCCGCGCCACCGCGCCGCATGGACGCGAGTGGCGCGCCGTGCTTCGGCAGGTCGGCTCCCCCGTTCGCGTGACGATTCCGCGTCACGAGTGCGCGTTCCTTCCGCCGGAACAGCGGCGTCGACGCCGGCGCCGGAGGCGTCCCACGCGGCGCGCCGGGACCGCCTATTCGTCGATCTTCGGCGGGCTGCTCTCGTCGCTGAGGCGCCTCCACGGTCGACTCATGTGAAGCACGCGACTTGGGCAAGTATCGCGCACTTCGCGCGCGATCATCCGCTCATCGATGATCTCGATGTCGTAGACCCCGTCGTCATCGACGCAGAGTTTGGTCTCAGGGCGATTACGGAATGAGGCTCGGGCGCCATCGACCGTCACCGTGCCGATGATCGCCAGTCGCTCCCCAGGGATGTCCACCGCGAAGAGCCCCGACGGCTCAATGCTCATGATGCTCTCATCGATCTCGCTGCGCCATTGTCCGGTGATGTCGAGCGCCTTCGTCGACTCGCTGCCGAGGCAGCCGCCGAGCGGTAGCAGTGCGACAATCGAAAGCGCCGCGAACACGCGGCGCACGGAGAAGACTGGGTCCCGCATGTTGCAAGCGTAGCGGTCTGCCGGGAACGCACTCGCAGCGCGTGAATCGCGGGGATGGCACACGCAACGCGCGGTCAGCGCGGCTCGCGCCGATCATGAGTTGCGATCGCGCGATGTCACTTCGACTCGCGCCAGTCAACGACGAGCTCCTTGCCCGCCACGAGTTGAACAGTGCGCTCAAGCACTTTGCCGCCCGGGAGTCGAACACGGATTTCACGCCGACCGGGCGGAAGCGCCACGATACGGAACGATCCGTCCGCTTCGGCGACTGTCAAGAACGGTGAATCGACGCAGACGATCAGTCCCTTCGTCTCCGGCGCATCGCGCAGGGAGAGATCGATGGCGCCAGCGCGCGCGGGCACCACCGGGATGGAGCGCGTGGCGCGCGTGAGTCGGCGCTCGAAGCGGAGAAGCCCCTCGCCACGCACACTCGTGACGCTGGGGGCAAAGGTCCTGAGATCCACCGCCGTGCCCGGTGTGACGGCGATCGTCGATGGCGCGAAGCCGCTTTCACTGACGATGATCGCCTGATCGGGCAACTCCGGTGTGCGCCCACCCGGAGGGCGCACCATCCACACGACCGTGCGCCGCGCTTCCGGCTTGGCAACGGCGCCCTTCGCACCTGTATCACCCGCCGGCCCTGCACCACCTGCCGCACCCGCGCCTTCACCCGCGCCTGGTCCCGCGCCGGCACCCGCGCCTGGTCCCGCGCCAGCACCACCCGCTGCGCCCGCTCCTGCAGCGGCCGATTCGCGCAGCGGCACGAATCCGGAGAGCACGGCCGTCTTCTCAGGATCGATGATCGGCGGGATCTCGAGGCTCCGCTGCGGTGGCGGTCTCGGTGGCTGCTGCGAAACCGGCGCCGACACACCGAGCACCGGCACTCCGAAGCCCGCGAGCGCCGCCGTCCAAATGAAGATGCGTGGGTTTCGGACCATCGGTCGACTCCTCTATCGGCAGGCTCGCACTCCCTTCGGCAATGCGAAAACGCCATTCACTCTCGTTTCCCGGACGGCCACGCGCTCGGAGCGCGCGATTGTGCGGGCGAAGCACGCTTACATATGAAGCACGAACTTGCAGCAGAGGAGGTTAGACCCAAACTTCCGGCGTTCGGGTTGGCGCATGGACGAATCCCAACCCCCGACCGACGGAGCGGAGCAGTGGCGCACAAATCCCCGTCGGACACGAGCGGCCGGCTTGAGGGGTCCGGCCGCTCGTCCATTTTTGCGTTGCGACCCGCTCACTCGGGCCGCGGCAGCGTGCGATCGCGCTCGAACGGGCGCGGCTTCCGCTCCGGCACCTGCTCTCCGCGCGCACGCGCGCCTTCGCGCTCTTCATCTGTCGCGTAATGGCTGAGCCAGAGTTGCCGATCCTCGGCAGCGCCGCCTCCTGCCATGTCGATGAACTCCCGTCCGCCACTGCCTTCGCAGATCTCGTGCACAGGTTCATCGAGCACGCTGCCGGTCAACCGCTCATACAGAGCCCGATCAGAGAGGTGATCGCTGTTGATGAGATAGGTGTAGAGGTCGGCGAGACCATCGATCACGCTCTGCAGCCGAACGGAGAGCGCCGCATCGGTGAGTGACGCCGGCGGCGGCACTTCGATGCCGAGCTCCGCAAGCTGCCGCCGATTGCTCGTCATCGGTGCCAGCTCCAGGTCATAGACGAGCGACCAGTACGCGCGATCGGCGGTGCCCTGCTTCGCGCGCTGCGCGTGCTCCATGAGCTCGTCGATCCGCGCCTCCCGCTCGCGGCGTTGACGCTCGCGCCGCTGATGGTTCGCTTGCCGTTGCTCGTCCCGAGAGTTGTCGTCCCCTCCCATCGACCCGAGTCGCACGCCGCTCCCGCCGTTGCACACTTCAACACTTGCGATCATGGCAGCCCCCCACATTCGTGACCTGTAGTTCGAACGCCCCCGCGCTCCGCTGCGCGATGGCGACAGCCGCACGGCACCATATGAACTGCCGTCCCTCACCCTGATCTCTTCGCCCTTCTTTCGCGAAGCGACTTCGAACTTATGGAGGGGTGGAGCGCCCGGACCCGACGCTGGCGTGACGCTCAGGTCGGATCCGAGCAACTCCGTTCCCCCCACGCACCCCCGGAGACCCCGCAAGACCCCCGAGGGCTCCCGCGCTCCGGCCGACCCCAATCTGCCGGAAGCTCCGGCATTGGAGAGCAGGGTGATGACACAATGTGTCAGTCCTTGCGTCCATCTTCCGAGCACCCTCGATGCCCATTCCCCCCAAGCGCCGCACCGTTCCTCGCCGGGATACGACCATCGCCCGCGTTCTGTCGCTGCTCCGGGACGCGCAGAGCGGCCGATCGCTGCGGGTCGACGAGGCCTCGAAGCGCTACGGCGCGTCAGAACGCACGATCTACCGCGACATCCGAACACTGCGCGACCTCGGCATCAGCATCACGCTCGATCCCGCGACCGAGGATCCGAAGCGGCGGACATATCGAATCGATCACGCTCAGGTGCTGCCGCCTTCGCGGCTCTCCCTGGATGAAGCGTTGCCGCTGGCGCTCGCCGGGCGCCAGCTCTTCGGTCGGCGACAGATCCCGCTGCTCGAGTCGGCGCAAGGCGGCATTGCGCGAATCCTGGCCGGCGTGAGCAAGCCGGTCGAGCACGATCTCTCGAAGCTCGAAGGACGCATCTCGGTGCGGCTCACACCGCGCAATCCAGCGCACGGATTCGACGACACCTTTCGTGTCGTGGTCGAGGCGATGCTGCGCGGTCGCGCACTCGATGCCGCGTACAAGAGCGCCTACGACCTCTCGCCTGCGCCGCCGCAGCGATTCCGCGTTGAACCGTTCGCGCTCGTCTTCCGGCATCGTGCGTGGTACCTGCTCGGTCGCCGCGTCGATCAGAACAAGGTGAAGCTCTACAAGTTCGTGCGCTTCCGCTCGCTCATTCTCACGGCGACGCGATTCACGCTGCCCGCCGGATTCGATGTCGATCGTCACTTCGGCTCGGCGTGGGCCGTCATTCGCGGACGACCGCGCGTTCATGTCGAGATCGACTTCGCGCCGGACTTCGCGGGCAACATCGCGGACACGGAGTGGCATCCGACGCAGTCGGTCGAGATGCGCGCCGACGGTTCCATGCGCTTTTCGTGCCGCGTCGATGGCCTCGAAGAGATCGTCTGGTGGCTGCTGTCGATGGGATCGCACGCGAAGGTCGTGAAACCCAAGGCACTCGCGCAGCGTGTGGCGCTCGAAGCGGCGGCGACGGCGGCGCTCTACCGCGCGACATCATCCGATCGCTCGCAGGAGCCGAGCCGCGCAACATCGACGAACCGCGCGGACACACCCGCCGGCGCGAAGGCACCGGAGCGCCGCGCCTCGCCCCCGCGCACATCGAAGACTCGAAAGACCGGCCGCCGTAGGATCCGTGAGGCCCACCCGTGATCGAGACGCTGCTCATCCTTCTGCTGCTCGCCGCATGCGTCGTCATCGCCATGCAAGTGGTGCTGCTGCGCCGCGCATCCCTGGCAATTGCGCCGGAGGAGGACCCAGCGCATGACGCCGCCGTCGCCTCGGAGATTGCTCGCGGCACAGCCGATGCGCTCGAGCCTCGCTTCGATCGACTCGGCGCCGGATTGCGCGACTCACTTGCGGCGCTTCGAAACGAGAACGCCGACTTCGCACGCCACCTGCGCGAGGAACTGCTCGCCCACTCGACGCACGCACGGAAGGAGAGCACCGAGGGCTTTTCCGCGCATCGCAAGGAGCTCACCGGATCGCTGCAAGCACTGTCGCTCTCGCTCGAGGCACGACTCGAGTCGATCCGCACGCTGACGCAGCAGAAGCTCGACGAGACGCGCGTGCTCACGCAGCAGAAGCTGGACGAGATGCGCGGCGTCGTGGAGGAGAAGCTGCAGAAGACGCTCGAAGAACGCGTCGGCGCCGCGTTCCGCAGCGTCGGTGAGCGACTCGAACAGGTGCATCTCGGACTCGGCGAAATGCGCAGTTTGGTGAGCGATGTCGGCGATCTCAAGCGCGTGCTCACGAATGTGAAGTCACGCGGCATCTGGGGTGAGGTGCAACTCGGCGCCATCCTTGAGGACTTCCTCTCGCCGGATCAATACGAGTCGAATGTCGCGGTGCGCGCGGGCTCCGCCGAGCGCGTCGAGTTCGCCATTCGCATTCCTGCGCCGGAGGGCGGCGACGCGGTACTCGTGCCGATCGACAGCAAGTTTCCGCGCGAGGACTATGAACGCCTGCTCGATGCGCGCCGGGCGGCGGACGCAGAGGCCGAGCTCGCGCATGGCATTGCGCTCGAGCGCGTCACGCGACAGTTCGCCAAGAGCATTCACGACAAATACATTCACCCACCGCGCACAACGCCGTTTGCGATCCTCTTCGTGCCGACCGAGGGTCTCTATGCAGAGTTGGCGCAGCGGCCAGGCGTCGTCGATGAATTGCAGCGCAACCACCAGGTGATGCTCGCGGGTCCGAGCACGATCACCGCGTTTCTTCACAGCCTTCGACTTGGCTTCCGTGCGCTCGCCATCCAGAAGCGCTCGGACGAAGTGTGGCGCGTGCTCGGTACCGCGAAGTCCGAGTTCGCGAAGTTCGGCGATGTCATCGAGGCCGTGCAGAAGCATCTCGAGCGCGCGCAGGATCAGCTCTCGAAGACGACCACACGCACGCGGCAGATCGGTCGCGCGCTGAAGAATGTCGAAGTGCTTCCTGAGTTCGACACGCCCGCGCTGCTTCCGGGCGACGGCACGGACTCAAGCGAGGGCACCGACGCACCCGCGTCTGATGGCACGAGTGAACGCACCGACGCCGATGAGCGCAAGGAAGTCACGGAGTGATCGCAGCGCGAAGTCGACTCCGACGCGACGCCCGAAAACTCCGATACCGCGACTGCGGAACGATCGTCGCGGATGCTCACACGCGAGATATGAGCGAACTTCACACCGCTTTGCAATCGCTTCACGCCTCCGGCGCGCAGTGCCGATAGACTTCAAGTTGATGATCGGACCGCGACATTGGCGAGCGATGCTGGCAGTGATTGCGCTGCTCGTGCCATTCTGCGCGTGTCACACGGTGTTGCTGCTCGGTCGCGGCGACTCGTGCTGCCATGTCGGATCGACGAGCATGTTCGGTCAAGGCGACCGTGCTCCGATCGCCACCACGATCGCGGCGCCGACGGAGAGCGCGTGCGCTTCGAGTTGCTGCCATCGCGACGACGCAACGACATCGACTGAGGCCAGACCGTCAGCGGACCCGACGATGGTGACCGATGTTTCGGAGCGCGACGATCTGACGCCGAGCGACTCGCCGCGCGAGCCAGACTCCGCACCTGCGCAACCAAAGATTCCCGGCTGCTCTGGAGACACCTGCTGCGTGAAGTGTGCGCCGCAGGAAGTTCCGTGGCAGATGCCCGCGCCAGTGCTCATCGCGTACATCGCGATGTCATCCGAGGCAATGTCGGCACCGGTGCGCCGCCTCCTGATCGAGTGGCCGCCGACGCTCCCGCTCGGGCAGCCGGCCTCGCCGCTTGCATGCGGCACGCTCCTCATCGTGTGAACACACCGTGGTCTCTGCGCGGCGCCGCGTCGGTGCCCGCGCAGTGGTCGCGCGCCTTCCGCGCGCGAACCACGGTTCGTTCGTTTACTCATTGAGGTGATCCATGGCACGAAACATCCCCCCACCAGCGCGCTCGATCATGGCGCGGTGGCTCATTCCCGGCGTCATCATCGGCGCCGTGCTCGCGGGCCTCGGTCTCGCTGGATTCGAAGCGATGCGTCCCGCGACGAAGGTGCGCGTCTCATCCGTCGTCGTCGTCGCTCGAGCAAGCGGTTCGGTCGGATCCGCAGCGCAACCCGATGGTTCCGGCGCTCCATCGGCCGCGCCCGCGCGCTGGGTGCAGGCGCCGGGCTGGATCGAACCCGATCCGCAGCCCGTCGTGGCACCTGCGTTGCGCGACGGCATCATCGAAGAAGTGCTTGTGCTCGAAGGTGACCGCGTGGAGCGCGGCGCACCCGTGGCACGACTCGAGTCGCGCGGGGCTGAACTGGAGCTCGCGCGTGCGAAGGCCGAACTGGCCCGCGCCGAGTCCGACCGGCAACAGGCGATTTCGCTTGCCGAGAATGCTCGCGCCGAAGACGCGCAGCTTCCATTCATGCGCGCCGCGCTGCAGGCTCGTTCCGATGCAGCGCGCGACGCATCCGAACGCGCCGACCGTCTGGCCGAGTCGAACGCCATGGGCGAAGCGGAGGTCGTGCGTCTTCGCCAGGCGATGCTCGAAGCGCGCGCCGATCTCGAAGCGATCGAGCCACGCCAGCGCGCCATCACCGCCGCCATTCGCGCGGCTGAAGCGACGGCGGCCAGCGCCACGCTCGTGGCGCAGGCGATGCTCGACGAAGCGGCGCTTGCCTTCGAGCGCAGCACCGTGCTCTCTCCGATCGACGGTGTCGTCATGGAAGTGCACGCCACGCCCGGCGAGAATCGTTTCTCCGGTGACATGGCGCTCGGTCGCGCCATCGTGACGCTCTATGACCCGCGCAAACTGCGCGTGCGTGCCGATGTGCCGCTTGCGGATGCAGCGGGACTCGCTCTCGGTCAGCGCGCTCGGATCTCCATTGAGGTGCTGCCCGATCGCACTTTCGACGGCGTGATCACGCGCCTGGTCCACAAGGCCGACATTCAGAAGAACACCGTTGGCGTGAAAGTGACGCTGCTCGATCCATCGCCCGAACTCAAACCCGACATGCTGGCGCGCGTGCGCATCGAAGTGACGGCACCCACCGCGCCTTCGGCGCCGACGGCGCTGCACGGCGGTTCAGGCGCTGCCGTCGCGAACGGCGGGAGCGGAAGCGCCACCGCACCTGCGGGCGGCGCAATCTCGGCGCGCCGATCGCTGGCGGTGTTGGCGAGCGCGCTGCTCGGAGACGGCGCGGAACGAAGCGCCTTCGTCGTGACCGGCGTCGATCGCGGGCGCGGTCGTCTCGAGTCGCGACGCGTGCGCGTCACTTCCGCACCACCACGAGATGGCTGGCTCACGGTGCTCGACGGTCTCTCCGCCGGCGATCGCGTCGTCATCGAACCATCACCCTCACTCGCGGACGGTTCGGTCGTCGTCATCGCCGAAACTCTCTTCGATTCCACGGAGGCTCCCTATGCCACTCGTTGAAGCACACGGCGTGGTCCGCGAGTATCGACGCGGCGAACACGCGATCCGCCCGCTCGACGGACTTGATCTTGAGATCGAGCGCGGCACCTTCGCGGCGCTCATGGGCCCAAGCGGCTCGGGCAAGAGCACACTGCTCAATCTGCTCGCAGGCATCGATCGACCAACGGAGGGTTCGCTTCGCGTCGACGGTGTCGAACTCGCCGCGCTTTCACGGCGCGCACTCGCCGCATGGCGATCGAAGCATGTCGGCATCGTCTTCCAGCTCTACAACCTCATCCCCGTGCTCACGGCGTACGAGAATGTGGAGTTGCCGTTGCTGCTGCACGCGCTGTCGCGCCGCGAGCGTCACGCGCGCGTGGCCGCCGCACTCGAACAGGTCGGCATCTCCCATCGACACGATCACTATCCGCGCCAGCTCAGCGGCGGCGAGGAGCAGCGCGTCGCGATTGCTCGAGCCATCGTGACCGAGCCCACGCTCCTGCTCGCGGACGAGCCGACCGGCGATCTCGATCGCACGAGCGCGGACGCGATTCTTGATCTGCTCTCGTTGCTCCATCGCGAACACGGTCGGACGATCGTGATGGTGACGCATGATCCTCATGCCGCAGCCCGCGCGGAGCACACGCTGCAACTCGACAAGGGCCGACTCGCGGAGCCGTACGCCAAGTCCGCCGCTCACGCCGGAGTCACTGGCGCGAGTGCCGAGGTCGCAGGAACGCCGCAGCCGCGAGCCACAAGCGCCACACGGGAGGTCGCATCATGATCGCGATTCGTGTACTTCGATACGCGCGACTGCAGTTGCAGCGCCACACACTGCGCACGGCGCTCGCGCTCGGTGGCATCGCCGTCGCCATGTTCCTCTGGACGGTGATCCGCTCCGCCGAGCGCGGCGTTGCGGAAGCAACGGAACTCACCGCGCGGGACACGCGACTGGTCGTCTACCGCGAGAATCGATATTGCCCCTTCGCGAGCCAATTGCCGCAGAGTTACCGCTCGACCATCGACCGCATTCCCGGCGTGCGCAGTGTCACACCGGTCAAGATCGTCGTCTCGAATTGCCGCGCATCGCTCGATGTCGTGACTTTCCGTGGCGTTGAGACGACCTGGGTGGAGCAGGAACTCGCGGATCGGGCGCGACTGCGCGACGGGTCGGTGAGCGACTGGCTCGCGCGTGGTGATGCAGCGCTCGTTGGCGAAGAACTCGCGGCACGCCGCAAACTCCGCGCGGGTGACACCTTCCGTTCCGCCGGCATCACCGTCGTCGTCGCTGGCATCTTTTCGAGCGATGAACCGCAGGATCGCAACGCTGCGTTCGTGCATCTGCCGTTCCTCCAGGAGGCGGCGAAGCGCGGTGGCAGCGGCGGCATCGTCACGCAGTTCACCGTCACCGTCGACGACGCGGCGCAGCTCGATTCGGTCGCCCGCGCCATCGACGATGCCTTCGAGCACGATCAGTTTCCAACGAGCACGACGCCGGAGAAGTACTTCGTCGCTCGCGCGGCGCAGGATGTGGTGCACCTTGCGGGCTTCGCTTCGTGGGTTGCCTTCGCGTCGCTGATCGCGGTCTTCGCGCTCGTCGCCAACGCGCTGGCGCTCGCCATGCAGGCGCGCGTGCGCGACACTGCCGTGCTCGAGGTACTCGGTTTCACCGGTCTGCTCATTGCGTGGATGACACTCTTTGAGGGACTCGCACTTGCGATGCTCGGCGGCCTCGTCGGTGCTGGCGGCGCGTGGTTGGCGCTCTCGACGCTGCGACCGGCGTTCGCCGCAGAGGGTGCCGTGATCGAGATCCTTCCGAGTGTCGGCATCGTGGCCGTCGGACTGCTCGCGAGTGCGCTCGTCGGCGTGCTCGCGGCGACGGCGCCGGCCATTCGCGCCGCACGCATGGAGGCGGCGCAAGCGCTGCGCACGTCATAACACCGATGCGAAGACTCCCCTTCGAATACGCCGTTCGCAACCTCGGTCGCTCGCCGATGCGCCTCTCGCTTGCGTTCCTCGGCGCACTGCTCGTCACCGCGCTCACGACCGCCGCGTCCGCGCTGCTCATCGGTATGGATCGTTCGCTCAGTGCGTCGGATGATCGCGCGAATGTCATCGTGCTCGGCGTCGGAAGCGAAGAGAGCCTCGAACGAAGCGAAGTGCCTGCGTCCGTTGCGTCAATCCTGATCGCAAGTGTGCCTGGCATTCCCACCGTCGCCGGTGTCTCACTTGTCAGTCCCGAAGCGCTGATGGCCGTGCCGATCGAAGTCGGCGACGACCCGACTCCACTCCGCGCACTGCTTCGCGGCGTGGACCCTCCAGCGCTGCTGGTGCACTCCGGTGTGCGCGTCGTCGAAGGTCGCTTTCCCGAAGTCGGCGGTAGCGATACGCACAGCGAAGCGATGGTCGGCGTGCGCAGCGAAGCGCAGCTGGGTCTGCCGCCGGGATCGCTCGCCATCGGCACGCGATTCGTGATCGAGCACACACCATTCGAGGTCGTCGGTCGCTTCGAAGCGCCCGGCAGCGTGATGGAACCCGAGATCTGGGCGCCACTCACGGATGTGCTCGCGGCAACGAAGCGCACCACGATTTCCTGCGTCGTCGTTTCGCTCGATCCATCGGGCGGCGCCGAGCTCGCGGACATTGCAGCCTTCACCGCGCGACGACTCGATCTCGAACTCACGGTGCTCACCGAGACGGAGTACTTCGCGTCGCTCAAGCGCTTCTTCGCGCCGCTGCGCTGGATGATCATCCTCTCGGCGGGACTCGTGGCGCTCGGCGCGCTGCTCGGTGGACTCAACACGCTGCACGCGGCGTTCGCGTCGCGCGCACGCGAGGTCGGCACGCTGCAGTCGCTCGGCTACGGCCGCGGTGCCGTGCTGCTTTCCTTTGCCCAGGAGTCGCTGCTGCTGGCGAGCGCTGCCGCCGCGACCGCCGTGCTGCTCTGCATCTGGCTGCTCGATGGCGTCGGCATCGTCTTCTCGATGGGCGCCTTCACATTCCGTGTCGACGCGACCGCCGTCGCGATCGGCCTTGCATCAGGCTTGGGACTGGCGATTCTCGGCGCCGCCGTCTCTGCGTTGGCCACGCTGCGCCATTCCATTCCCGAGGCGCTGCGTGCGCCGTAATCTCTCATCGGAGGACACCATGCGTATCACCCGTTCATCTCACCTTTTCAGCATCGCGCTCCCGGCGATCACCACGCTTGCGCTTGCGTGCATGCCCGCCTGCGAATCGAAGAGCACTCCCGCGCCCGCCGCGCCGAACAAGCCTGCACCAACGGCGCCGAGCCCGCCCGCCATGCCTGCTGCAACGAGCACGCCTGCACCCAGCGCGCCCGCCACGCCTGTTGCGCCTCCCGCGACGCCTGCACCCAGCGCGCCCGCCAAGCCTGTCGCCCCTCCTGCGGCGGCTGCACCC
>Ga0163150_10000949_pt1 | contig 51223 bp, 41 predicted proteins | sample OliLakLV19P2IB_FD_148628 | JGI IMG/M metagenome (GOLD analysis project Ga0163150, IMG submission 148628) | Freshwater microbial mat bacterial communities from Lake Vanda, McMurdo Dry Valleys, Antarctica - Oligotrophic Lake LV.19.P2.IB | ecosystem: Environmental > Aquatic > Freshwater > Lake >...
CCGCACGGTAGATGGGGTGCGCTCGTTTCCTGGCTGTGACCGTATGAGTCAAGAGGTGCTGTCCGGCGCGCGAGCGCCGGCCATGCACGGATAGCAGGTGGAGCAACGGACCGTTGTTCGCCACGCCAGGAAGACGTTTTACAGAAACTCGGGGACGGAGCCGGAAGGGAAAAAGAAGAGGAAGCTTTTAAGAAAAGAAAAAAAGGCCTTCGCGCGTCACGCCGTGCTTGACACTACTCATAGCAGGGCGTCGTCGCTCCGCGCGCGCCGGGGTGAGGCTCCGGCCACTTTCCAAAGGCCTTAATCGTTCTGGCCCGGCGCGCGCGGAGCGACGTGCCCTACCTCACCTGTGTTTTCGAGTTTTCGCGTTGCACATTGTCTGCGCACGTTGAAACGTCTGCGCACCATGAGCGTGCCGAAAAATGTGAAATGCCCGGGCTGCAAGAAAAGCGGCGACTGGTTCGCGACGCCGTTCGGCCCGTTCTGCTCGCGCCGCTGCAAGCTCGTTGATCTCGGCCAGTGGTTCAGCGAGGAGCACGCCATCTCCGAGCCGCTGCGGCCCGAACACTTCGCGCAGTTTGAGGAACTGCCGCCCGGAAAAAATCCTGACGGGCCGGAGAAGTGACCCGCGCAAAAAAAGAGCGACGCGTGGCCGCGTCGCTCTTGAAAAAACAGAAACAGTTACTTCGTCGCCGGCTGCACTTTGATCTGCGGCGTCGCGCCGGCTCCCGGAGCGGGGCGGAACGAAGGACCACCCGCACCACCGGGCCCGGCGCCCGGCGTACCGGCGGGCTTGGGCGCTTCGATGCCGAGCAGTTCCATTTCAAACACGAGCGTCGCAAACGGGCCAATCTTCGGCGGCGAGCCGCGTTCGCCGTAAGCGAGAGTGCCGGGGATGTAGAGTTCCCATTTGTCGCCGACGTGCATGTTGGTCAGCGCCTCCTGCCAGCCGGCGATCACGCCCATGACCGGAATGGTCAGCGGCTGGCCGCGCGAGTAGGAGCTGTCGAACTCGGTGCCGTCGGTGAGCGTGCCCTTGTAGTGGGCGGAAACGGAGTCGGTGGGCTTGGGTTGCGGGCCTTTGCCGGAGACGAGCACCTTGTATTGGAGACCGTCGGGCATGGTTTTCACCCCGGGCTTCTTGCCGTTCTCGACGAGCCAGGCTTCGCCCACCTTGCGGTTGGCCTCGCCCTCGGCCTTTTGTTTGTCCATGCGTTTGGCGCGCATGTCCTGCTGCCAAGCCATTAGCGTCTCGCGGACTTCGGCCTCGGTGAGTTTCGTCTTGCCGCCCAAGGCGTCGCGCATTCCGGCGGCGACCAAGTCGAGATCCACGTCGGCCCCCTGCGTTTTCATGCTGCCGCCGATGTTCATACCGAGGCTGTAGCTGATCTTGTCGCGCTGGTCTTTGAACGGGGCCGCCGGCTTTTCATCGGCGGCCAAAAGCCCGTTCGCAACCCCGCAAACGAGCAGGAAAAATGTTGGCAATTTCATAGGGGCGGGACAGTAACGGGGAGAGGAAATCAGTCAAGACGGGGTTGAATGGCGGGGGGAATTCCACCCAAGTCCGGCCCTTCCTTGACGCTCCCCGGCCCGTCGCCTAGCTTCCGCGCGCTGAAATTTTCGGCGAATCAATTATGCAAAATTTTCTCATCCCACACGTCATCGAGCAGACCGGACGCGGCGAGCGCGGCTACGACATTTACTCGCGCCTGCTGGTGGACCGCATCGTCTTTCTCGGCACGCCCATCGATGACATGGTGGCGAACGTCATCATCGCCCAGCTCCTGTTCCTCCAGATGAGCGACCCGAAGAAGGACATCCATCTCTACATCAATTCGCCCGGCGGCAGCGTGACGGCCGGGCTGGCGATTTATGACACGATGCAGTTCATGACCTGCGACGTGAACACCTACTGCATCGGCCAGGCGGCGAGCATGGGCGCGGTGCTGCTCGCGGGCGGCACGAAGAAGAAACGTTACGCCCTGCCGAACTCGAACATCATGATTCACCAGGTGCTCGGCGGCGCGGAAGGCCAGGCCACGGACGTGGAGATTCGCGTGAAGTACATGCTCAAGCTCAAGCAGCGCCTGAACCAGATTCTCGCCAACCATTCCGGCCAGCCCTACGAGGTGGTGGAGAAAGCCTGCGACCGCGACAACTTCATGTCGCCCGAGGAAGCGAAGGCGTTCGGCCTCGTGGATGAAGTGGTGGTCTCGCGGAAGGAATTGACGAATCTGCCGGAGCGCACGTCGGTGATTCCGTGATCGGCGGAAGGGGCTGTTTCGCGAACGGAGCGCCGGCTTCCAGCACGGCGCGTTCGACATTCTCAGCTTCCAACGCGCCGTGCTGGAAGCCGGCGCTCCAGTCAAATCCCCTCGCCCAAGTTTGCCCCGACTTGGTGGCTGACGGAAACTTCCGCGCTCATCTTCCCGTCGTCGCTGCCGAGCACGCGATAGTTGCGGATTTGGAAGGAGACCGGGATGCCGTCGCTCAAGTTCAGGCGCGCGTATTCCTCCTTGGTCATGCGCGAGCGCAGGATGAGTCCGCTGGGCAATTCAATTTCCACGCGCAGCATGATGCCGAGGAAGTAGGTGTGCCGCAGCACCGCGTGATAACGGAACGCGTCCAGTTCGGGGGAAATCTGCACCGAGTACGGACGGAACCCGAAGCGCAGCTTCTGGCCGTCGGCCACGCCGTGCGCGGGGAATTCCAGTTCGTTCAAGCGTGCCACGCCGCCGCGCACTTCGCATTCGAGCACGTTCATCACGCCGATGAAGCGGGCCACGAACTCGCTGTTCGGCTGCTCGTACACTTCACGCGGCGTGCCGACTTGTTCGAGCTTGCCCTGCGAAAAAATCACGATGCGGTCGGAGACTTCCAGTGCCTCCTCCTGATCATGCGTGACGAACAGCGTGGTGACATTCAGGTCGTGGTGCAGATGCACGAGCCACTCGCGCAGTTCCTGACGAATCTTCGCGTCCACCGCGCCGAACGGCTCGTCGAGCAGCAGCACGTCAGGCTTGGGCGCGAGCGCGCGGGCGATGGCCACGCGCTGGCGCTGACCGCCAGAGAGTTGGTGGGGCAGGCGTTTTTCAAAGCCCTTGAGTTCGAGCAACTCCAGCAGTTCCGCGACGCGCGTCTCGATGTCCGCCGGCTTCCACTTCTTGATCTTCAGTCCGAAGGCGACGTTCTTGAACACGTTCATGGTGTTGAAGAGGGCGTAGTTCTGGAAGACGAAGCCGATGTTGCGCTTCTGGACTTTGATGTCGTTCACGCGCTGGCCGCGGATGAAGATGTCGCCTTCGGTTGGCGTTTCGAGACCGGCGATCATGCGGAGCACGGTGGTTTTGCCGCCGCCGCTCGGGCCGAGCAGCGCGATGAGTTCGCCCTCTTTGACCGAGAAGCCGACGTTGCTGACCGCCGCCACGTCGCCAAACCGTTTGCTGACATTCTTGAGTTCGATGCTCATGAAAATTGATTTCCTGATGACGGCACATCCACGGCGCGTTGCGCCGCTTCCTCTTCTTTCTGCGCGCGGTATTCGAGCCAGGTTTTGATACCGAGGGTGACGAGCGCGAGCATCGCGAGCAAGCTGGCGACGGCGAACGCGCCCACGGCATTGTATTCCTTGTAGAGCCGTTCGACTTGCAGTGGCATCGTTTCGGTCATGCCGACGATGCCGGCGGAGACCACGGACACGGCGCCGAATTCACCCATCGCCCGCGCGTTGCAAAGAATGATGCCGTAGATCAATCCCCACTTCACGGACGGCAGGGTCACGTACCAAAATGTTTTCCAGCCGCTCGCGCCGAGCGTGAGCGCGGCCTGCTCCTGCGTGGTCCCCGTGGCCTGCATGACCGGGATCAATTCCCGCGCGACGAACGGAAACGTGATGAACACCGTGGCCAGCACAATGCCCGGCACGGCGTAGATGATTTTCAAATCGTGGTCGTTCAACCACGAACCGAAATAGCCCTGCATTCCAAAGAGCAGCACATACATCAAACCCGCGACGACCGGCGACACGGAGAACGGCAGATCGATCAGCGTGGTGAGCAGCGACTTGCCGCGGAACTCGAACTTCGCCACCGCCCACGCCGCCGCGATGCCGAAGACGACGTTGCACGGCACGGCGATGGCCGCCACGATCAGCGTAAGCTTCATCGCCGCCCACGAGTCCGGGTGGACCAGCGCCTTGACGTAATAGACAAAGCCCTTGCTCAAAGCCTGCGCGAAGACATTGACCAGCGGCAGCAGCAGGAAGACGACGGAGAAAATCAACGCCACGCTGATGAGCAGCCACTTCACGAACGGCGATTCCTCCGAGCCGCGCCGTGAGGCACTGGTCAGTCCGCGTTTGTTGTTTTTGACGTAGCCAGCCATGTCAGCGCGTGAAGCGGTTCGCCCACGCTTCGAGGTAGTTGATGGAAATGAGAATCACGAAGGAGATGACGAGCAGCACGGCCGCCACCGCCGTCGCGCCGAGAAAATCGTAATCCTCCAGGCGATACACGATGAGGTAAGGCGCAATCTCCGTGCTGAACGGCTTGTTCGCGGAGATGAAAACGATGGAACCGTATTCGCCGACGGCGCGCGCGAAGGACAACGCAAAGCCCGTGATGATCGTAGGCACGAGGCTTGGCCCGATGACTTGCAGAAACGTGCGCCAGCGTCCCGCGCCCAGCGTGGCGGCAGCTTCTTCGAGTCCGCGATCCAGATTTTCCAGCACCGGTTGCAGCGTGCGGACGGAGAACGGCATTCCAACGAACGTGAGCGCGATGACTACTCCGAGCGGTGTGAACGCGCCTTCGATGCCCATCGGCACGAGATATTTTCCGAGCCAGCCATTGGCCGCGAACAAGTTGGCCAGCGTCAGTCCCGCCACCGCCGTCGGGAGCGCGAAGGGAAAATCCACGAGCGCATCAATGAACTTCCGGCCGGGAAAAGTGTAACGCACCAGCACCCACGCGAGAATGGTGCCGAACACGGCGTTGATGGAGGCCGCGATGAGCGACGCGCCGAAGGTGAGTTTGTAAGCCGCCAGCGCGCGGTCGGTCGTGACCACGCGCCAGAAATCCGCCCAGGACATCTGCGATGTTTTCAGGAACAGTGCCGCCATCGGAATGAGGACAATCGCGCTGAGATAAAACAGCGTGAACCCCATCGTCAGGTTGAAACCTGGCAAGGCGTTGAATTTTCTGTTCAGCATGGGCGAGGTATCGAATCAGAACCGCGCGGGGCAGAGAAACAATTTTTCCCCGGGCCGACCTTCACTTGTTGGCGCGCTGGATTTCGTCGAACACGCCGCCGTCGGCGAAGTGAATCTTCTGCGCCTTGGCCCAGCCGCCAAAGGCTTCGTCAATGGTGATGAGCTTCAGTTTCGGAAACTGCTGCTCGTACTTTTTCGCGATGACTTCGTTGCGCGGGCGGTAGAAATTCTTCGCCGCGATTTCCTGGCCTGCGTCCGAGTAGAGGTATTCGACGTAAGCTTTCGCCACCGCCTCGTTGCCCTTCTTCTTCGCGACCTTCTCCACCACGGCGACCGGCGGTTCGGCGAGAATGCTCAACGACGGATTCACGATCTCGTATTTGTCGCCGCCGTATTCCTTGAGGGCGAGATACGCTTCGTTCTCCCAGCCCACCAGCACGTCGCCGATGCCGCGCTGGATGAACGTGGTCGTCGCGCCGCGCGCGCCGCTGTCGAAGACCGGCACGTTGCTGTAGAGCTTGCCGACAAACTCCTTCGCCTTGGCTTCACTGCGATTGTTGTGCTCCAGCGCATAGCCCCACGCCGCGAGATAAGCCCAGCGTGCCGCGCCCGATGTTTTCGGATTCGCCGGAATGATTTTCACGCCCGGCTTCACTAGATCGTCCCAGTCCTTGATGCCCTTGGGATTTCCCTTCCGCACCACGAACACGATGGTCGAGGTGTAGGGCGAACTGTTGTGCGGCAATTTTTTCTGCCAGTCGGCGGGCAGCGACTTTCCCCTCTCTGCGATGGCATCAATGTCGTAGGCCAGCGCGAGCGTCACGAGGTCGGCGTCGAGACCGTCCATGACCGCGCGGCCCTGCTTGCTCGAACCGCCGTGCGACTGTTTCACCGTCACCTTCTGCCCGGTCTTCGCTTCCCAGTGCTTCGCGAAGGCGTCGTTGTATTCGACAAAAAGTTCGCGGGTCGGATCGTAGGACACGTTGAGCAATTCCGCGCCCCGCTTCGCGCCGCAGCCAGTCAACACCACGAGGGTGAACGCCAAAATTATTAGCAGGTAATTCTTCATACGTTGGTGATCGGGTTTGGAAATAGAGTGCGACTTTGACGCGACGGTTCAAGCCCTGTCAGCCGTCGCAACTCGGTCCATTGGCACGACACGGCAAAGCGGATACTCCGCCTGCCCACGACAATCCCGACTTCTTCGGGCGAGATTTTAATTTCATTCAATAGCGCGTTCATTTCGCTCGTTTCCTTCCAACGGCGGCGACGATAGCCACAATCCCTACTCGGTCAATGGTGTATTTAAGAAATATTTTACCCAATGAAACCAAGCCATTCACCACCCCCGAACAAAAACTTGATTGAACGACTGTAGATTCCTACGGTTCGCGTAATGAAACTGTCCACTCGCGGAGAATACGCCTTGCGCGCCCTGCTCGTGCTCGGTCGCGATTATCAGGAGGATGATTCCGTCGTCCGCATCCAGGATATTTCCGAGCAGCAAAACATCCCGAAGCGTTTCCTCGAACAGATTCTCAACGACCTCAAATCCGCGCGCATCGTCGAGAGCAAGCGCGGCGTCGCGGGCGGATATCGCCTCGCGCGGCCGCCGGAAAAAATCACGCTCGCCGAAGTCATCCGCCACGTCGAAGGCGCGCTCGCCCCGGTGAGTTGCGTGAGCGAACGGTTCTACGAGAAATGCTCCTGCCCCGATGAAGCCCGCTGCGCCATCCGTTCCGTGATGAAGGAAGCGCGCGACGCCGTGGTGAAGGTCGTCGAGCAAGTGACGGTCGCAGAAATGTGCGCGCGCGCGCGCAAACTGGAGCAGGAACCGGTCGGCGCGGCGGATTTCATGATTTGAAGATCAACCAAACAACTTGTCGAAGTCGTTGTGCGATCCGATCCACGCCCACACGATGGTGTCGCCCTTGCGCTCACCGACGGCGCGATACTGTTCGTTAACGCGCACGGACCAGATGTTTTCGTAGCCGCCGAGTTTCTTGAAGCGCAAGGAAGGGTGTCCTGCATCTTGATCGAACAGCCGGTAGGCCCGGCGAGCCGCCTGACGTGTGACGGGATCGAGACTTTCGTAAGCCCGCCAGAAACTTGGCCGCGTGTGGGATTTCACAGCCGTCCGAGGTTCATCGGTTCGTCCGCCTCCATTGCCGAGTCGCGGAGGAACATCTCGAGCTTGGGCCGGGGCTGGGTGGAGGCCAAAAAATTTTCCCACGCCGCGTCGCCCTGCTGGGCCAGCAGGAAACGCGCGAAGTCAGCGACCTCAAGCTGCTTCTCCAGCGGCAATGTTTCGCAGACACGGAGGATGTCCTGAGTGGCGGTGCTCATGCGCGGGAAGCTACCGAAGCACGAACCGCGGTTCAACCGTGTTCCCTCCTCTTTTCAGGACGAACTTCCTCGCGAATGTTTTTCAGCCACTTTGTAGCTGGCTCGTAGGGACCAACAATTTGGCCGACACCTCTAACCTGGCGGTATGGGCTGCCCGTGCTGTCGCTAATTTTTCCTCATGGCATCCCGACCGCGCTCTGGTCTAACTTCCGGCCCGTTTCGTCCGCACGAAACCACGACACATGTATTCGCCGTCACAAGCCGACTTTTTGAAACTGGCGGAACAGGGCAACCTGATTCCGGTCACGCGCCGCCTGCTCGCGGACTTCGAGACGCCGCTCTCCGCGTATAAAAAAATTCGCGGCCAGGGCGAATCGTTCCTCTTCGAGTCGGTCGAGGGCGGAATGCACATCGGGCGCTACTCGTTCGTGGGCTGCAACCCGCGCGCGGTCATCAAGCAGACCGGCTCGCGCGTGGAACTGATCGAGAACGGCAAGGTCATCGAACAGTTCGAGGTCGTGCCGCGCACGGGCGACGCGCCGGCTGGCCAGTCGGTGCGCGACGGTCTCGAAGTCGTCGAGCGCGTGCTGAAGCGTTATCGCGCCGTGATGGTGCCGGGGCTGCCGCGTTTCACGGGCGGTGCCGTCGGCTTCATCGGCTACGAGTTCATCCATGACGTAGAACCTATCGTCCCGCGCCCGCCGCACGACGAACTGGGCACGCCCACCATGTATTTTCTCATCGCCGACGAACTGCTCATCTTCGACCGCGTGGCGCAGACCGTCACCATTCTCGTCAACGCCATCATCGAGAACGGCGTGAGCGCGGCGGACGCGTATGAGGATGCAATTGGGGAAATTGACCGCCTTGTCGCGCTGCTCGAACAGCCGTTGCTGGAACCGCCGGTGACGGTGCCGCCCACCGCGCCGAACCTGCCCTTCACCTCGAACGTCGCGCAGGAGAAATACTTCGCGAACGTACTGAAGGCGAAGGAATACATCGTAGCCGGCGACATCATCCAGGTCGTTGGCTCGCAGCGTTTCTCGACGCCGGTGAAAGCTTCGCCACTCGACATCTACCGCGCTGCGCGCTCGGTGAATCCTTCGCCTTACATGTTCCTGCTCGAACTGGACGGGCTGGCGCTGGCGGGTGCGTCGCCGGAATTGCACGTCCGCTGCGAGGACGGCGTGGTGGAGATTCGCCCCATCGCCGGCACGCGCCGCCGTGGCGCCACGCCCGCCGAGGACGACGCGCTGCAAGCCGAGTTGCTCGCTGATCCGAAGGAGCGCGCCGAGCATGTGATGCTCGTCGATCTCGCGCGCAACGATCTCGGTCGAGTGTGCGATTTCGGCTCGGTGAAGGTGCGCGACCTGATGATCGTGGAACGTTACAGCCACGTCATGCACATCGTCTCGCAGGTCGAGGGGAAGCTCTCCGCGAAGAAAACTCCTTACGATTTGATGCGCGCCACTTTTCCGGCCGGCACGCTGAGTGGTGCGCCGAAAGTCCGCGCCATGCAGATCATTTCGGAACTGGAGCAGACCACGCGCGGGCCGTATGGCGGTTGCGTCGGCTACTTCTCGTTCAACGGCAATCTGGATTGCTGCATCACGATTCGCACCGCGTTGTTGAAAGACGGCCAAGCCTACGTGCAAGCCGGCGGCGGCTGGGTCAACGACTCGACGCCCGAAGCCGAGTACCAGGAAACCGTGAATAAGGCCAAGGCGATGATGAAAGCCATCGCGCTGGCCGAGCAGTTCCGGGCGGGGGCGTAGGAGCGCGGACCGCCGAGTCCGCGTGATCATGTTCTGAAGAAGAGTTTCCATCTCGCAGTGATTATGAACACGCGGACTCGGCGGTCCGCGCCCGATGAATTGAAAAACTGGCGGCAAATTGTTTCGCTCTCCGCACTGGCCCTGCTCTGCACCGGCTGCCTCGGGCCAAAGAAAAATCTATTCCCGCCCGCCGCCGGTGCGCCGCGCACGACCATCCACCTCATCAGTCACGGCTGGCACACGGGCGTGATTGTCTCGCGCGCGGACATGCCCACGAACGTCTGGCCCGCGCAGCGCGACTTCGCGGAGTTTGAATCGGTGGAAGTCGGCTGGGGCGATGACGGCTTTTATCGCAGCGACGAAATCACCACGGCCATCACGATGAAGGCGCTGTTCTGGCCCACGCCCAGCGTGCTGCACGCCGTCGGATTTAACGGGCCGCCCGAGCGGGAATTCCCCGACAGCAAAGTGATTCGCGTGGAGCTTTCCGCAGAAGGATTCGCGCGGCTCTGCACATTCATGGATCACGCTTACACGCACACCGCCAGCGGTCAGGCGATTCCGCTCGGGGCGGGACTCTATGGCGCGAGCGAATTCTACCGCGCGAACGGCAGCTATTATTTCCCGAAGACGTGCAATAGCTGGACCGCCAGCGCGCTGCGTTCGGCGGGCTGCCCGATGACGCTGCTCTGGTCGGTCACGGCGGGCAGTGTGATGTGGCAGGCGAAAAAGTTCGGCACCGTGCTGCAACCGGATCGCGGCAGCGCGCCGCCACGCGAAATCATTCGATGACTTCCCGGTGCGCGAGCCTTCCTGTCCGCGCGCCAAGGGCGGGCATTGCCACACCCTCGTCTTCCTGCGAACATCTGCCTCGTCACCGTCGTCAGCACTGAGTTCACATGCACAAACACCAATTCATTTTCGAGGAGGCCTTGCGCGCCACCACGCGCCGCCATTTCTTCCGGCAATGCGGCGTCGGCCTCGGCGGTCTCGCGCTCACGTCGTTGTTGAATAACAAGCTCCTCGCGGCCAGTCCCGCGACACCGGTCAATCCGCTCGCGCCGCACGCCCCGCACTTCGCGGCGAAGGCCAAACGCGTCATCTACATCCACATGGCCGGCTCGCCGTCGCAGCTCGACATGTTCGACTACAAGCCGAAGCTCACCGAGATGAACGGCCAGCCCTGCCCGGACTCGCTGTTCAAGAAGGAACGCTTCGCCTTCATTAAGGGCGTGCCCAAGATGCTCGGCACGCCGCACAAGTTCGCCAAGTTCGGCCAGAGCGGCGCGGAGTTCTCGACGATGATTCCGCACCTCTCCGAGGTCGCCGATGACTTGTGCGTGGTGAAGTCCATGTTCACCGACCAGTTCAATCATGCGCCCGCGCAACTCTTTCTCCACACCGGCTCGCCGCGTCTCGGTCGCCCCGGCATGGGTTCGTGGGTCACGTATGGACTCGGCAGCGAATCGCAAAATCTCCCCGGCTTCATCGTCCTGACCAGTGGCGGCAAGACGCCCGACGGCGGCGCGTCGCTCTGGGGCAGCGGCTTTCTGCCGACCGTGTATCAAGGCGTGCAATGCCGTTCGTCCGGAGATCCCGTGCTCTACGTTTCCAATCCGCCCGGCATGAGCAGCGAGGTGCGACGCGACTCGCTCGACACCTTGCGCACGCTGAACGAAATGCAGCTCAAAGAATTCGGCGACCCCGAAACGCTGACGCGCATCGCGCAGTACGAACTGGCCTATCGGATGCAGACGACCGTGCCCGAGTTGATGGAGATCGACAAAGAACCGAAGGCCGTCCACGAGATGTATGGCACGCAGCCGGGCAAGACATCCTTCGCGAACAACTGCCTGCTCGCCCGCCGCCTCATCGAACGCGGCGTGCGTTTCGTGCAGATTTATCACTGGGGCTGGGATCAGCACGGCAACACGAAGGACAACGATCTCTTCGATGGACTCGGCAAGCAATGCAAGGACACCGACCAGGCGAGCGCCGCGCTCATCAAGGATTTGAAGCAGCGCGGCCTGCTCGACGACACGCTGGTCATCTGGGGCGGAGAATTCGGCCGCACGCCGATGAACGAGGAACGCAACGGCTCAAAATTTCTCGGACGCGATCATCATCCGCACTGCTTCACCATGCTGATGACCGGCGGCGGCATCAAACGCGGTATCACCTACGGCGAGACGGATGAACTCGGCTACCACGTCGCGAAAGACAAAATCCACGTCCACGATTTGCAGGCCACGATCCTGCACTGCCTCGGCCTCGAACACACGAAGCTCACTTACAAATTCCAAGGCCGCGACTACCGCCTGACCGACGTGCATGGTGAAGTGGTGAAAGGGTTGCTGGCGTGAGGCGGGGTGCGGTAATACTTTTGACCGTTGGAGGGAGTTCCAAAGCAACTTGGCTCCCTTGACCTTCACAACCAAGCACGTCACAGGCGCAAGTCCCCGAAAATAGCCCAGAGCTTTAGCTCTGGGTTCACGGCCCAAACAAACCCACCGAGTCCCGGAGGGACGGAAGAGTCATTCTTGCTCGTCGCACACGGTAAAATTCCTTTCGTCCCTCCGGGACTTGGGAATGTTTTGGGGGCGTTTGATCCCAGCCATAAATGGCTGGGCTATTTTCAAACCCGACGCAGCCGGTCTGAAATAGACGCCCGTTGGCTCCGAGTTTCACCGGTTGACCCAGCCCTGAAAGATCGTGCTATTCTCCGCCATGCACTCGTTCAACTCCTGCCTGATGCATTGCGTATTCTCCACCAAGGAACGCCGGCCTTTCCTCACCCCGAGCATTCGTGACCGGCTCTGGCCGTACCTCGGCGGCATCGCACGCGAGAACGGGATGAAGGCGCTCGCCATCGGCGGCGTGGCGGATCATGTGCATGTGCTCGTGAGTTTGCCGACCACTTTCTCCGTCGCGAAGGCGATGCAACTGTTGAAAGGCAATGCCTCAAAATGGTTGCGCGAAACGTTTCCCGAACTCCGGACGCAAGGCTTTACGTGGCAGGAAGGTTTCGGTGCCTTCAGCATCAGCATCTCGGGCGTGGAAGACACGGCGCGATACATCCAAACGCAGGAGGAACATCATCGGAAGAAAAATTTCCGCGAGGAGTTGGAGGCGTTTTTGAAGAAGCATGGCATGGCGGTGGAGCCGAGGATGATGGAGTGAGGTTCTTTCGTCCCTCCGGGACTTTGGATTCTTGTCGGGCGATTGACCCAGCCATAAATGGCTGGGCTATTTTCGGGGCGCGATGGTCGGTGGCGTTCGCACGTCCCTGAAAATAGCCCAGTGCTTCAGCACTGGGTTCACGGCCCCAAACCACCTCGTCACGCCTTCACCAGCGTCTTCACGCAATAGGTGTTGAGGCTCTCCCCGGCGGCGAGCGCCTTGGCGGCCAGACGCCGGTGCAGCGCCGGTTCCACGCGCAGGACAAACTTGCCGCTGAATTCTTTCGAGTCCGCCAGGGCCGCTGGCAGCGCCGTGCCGTCCGCGTGCAGCAACTCGATCCATTCCTCCACCGCCGCGCACAATTCGGTGTACACCTTCGCCTCGTCGCTGCCATGCACGCCGCCCAGGGCGATTTCGGGACAGCGGCCAATGAAGCACTCATCCTCCTCGCTCCATTCCACGAACTTCGCGTAGCGCGCAGCCTGCTCTTTGATTTGCTTTCGAGTCATAACGCTTTCACTCCTTCACTGCGGCCACCGCCCGCTTCACATCCCGTTCCTGATAGTGCTTGGCATCGTCGCCCGTCCCACCGCTCACGGTCACACGCACGCCTTTGGGATGCGTGAAGTTCCGGTGACTGCCTTTGCCCCCGCGGTTCTGAAACCCCGCCTGCTCCAAGTCAGCAATCAGTTGGCGAACCTTGCGCGGCATACAGTATCAACTCAGTATCATCCGCAGCGAAATTGCCCCAAGCGCGTCGGGAGTCAAGCTGAAGTCCACGTATCCAAAGGCTGATGCGCCATGAGCGTCTGCAACCACGCGCTCCTGAAAATTGCCCAGAGCTTTAGCTCTGAGTTCACGGCCCCAAACCCACCTCACCAGTCCCGGAGGGACGGCAGAGCCTTTCCACCCGCGCCTCCCGTCACGCGTTCACCAGCGTCTTCACGCAATAGGTGTTGAGACACTCCCCGGCGGCGAGCGCCTTGGCGGCCACACGCCGGTGCAGCGCCGGTCCAGGCGTAGCGCAAAGTCCACGTCCACAATTTGCAGGCCACGATCCTGCACTGCCTCGGCCTCGAACACACGAAGGTCACTTACAAATTCCGGGGCCGCGACTTCCGCCTGACCGACGTGCATGGCGAGGTGATGAAGGGGCTGCTGGCTTAACAGCCTTCAAGAAGTTCTCATTTCGGCGCGAGGGAGATCGCGGATCACTGCTTCAAGCGATAAAACTTCGGGCTGTTGGCCGTTGAGTTCGTGACCACGCGGTTGGTGCCGGTAATGACGGGCGGTGGAGTCGCCGTGGACCAGTTCGTGGCGCTCAAATTAGTGCTGAACTGGAGGGTGTAGCCGGTGAAATTCGTCGGCCACTTGAGGCGCACCGAGCCGGGCGGGAGGTGCTCAATCTCCAGCTTCGGGCGCGGCGGAGTCGGCGTTCGCGTCAGCACCACGTCATTGCCGGTGCCGCCGGTGTAGCTGATCACGAACGACTCGTTGCCAATGGTCAGCGGCGTGTTCTGCGGCAGGCCGGTGAAGGTGCCGGTGACCGCATCGGCTCCGTCGTTGTTGATGAGCATGAACTGCTGCCCCGTGGACGAAATAAAATTGAGCGACGCCTGCAAGGCCAGCCCCCGCAAATCGACGAGGCCGCGCGCGACGATCTGGTCGTAGCCGGTGGGGTGACCGTTCAATTCGATCTCCAGATTTCCCGCGCCACCGCTTGCGTCGAAATTGCTACACGTCAGCGTTCCGGCGCTGGCCCCGGGGGCGATGGCGGTGGTGCCATTGAACAGGATGTGCCCCACGGTACCAACGCCTTGCAGGCGCGTGTCGTGGTCCAGTTCCACGGCGCTTTGCGGTTGCACGCCGTCCACTTGGAGCGCGCCGTCGCCCACATAGGTGACCCCGGTGTAAGTGTTGGTGCCGGTCAACTGCAACCGGCCTCCGCCGACTTTAAGCAGAACGGACGTGCCCGCACTTTGAACGATGGACGCACTGATCAAACACTGGGCCGCGCCGCCCGCGATGGCTCCAGCGCCCACGGTGACGGGTACTGAACTCGCATTCAGTCCCAGCCGCCCGGAGATCAACGACTGGTCGGCGAAGGCACCCGGATTGACCGACACCGTCGTCAGATGCAGCGTGCCGTTGCCGGTGAACACATCGCCGCCGCCGTTCAATGTCAGGTTGCCGATGTATTCGTTGTAGCCGTTCAGGTTCAGCCCGCCGCCCGCGTTCACAGTCACATGGCCCCAGATCTGATCGGTGCTGACGTGGAGTGCCGCAGCAAAAGCGCCTCCCGTGGGCCGGCCAATGACCAGGTTGTGCGGCACAGCTTGAACGAACGCGGATTTGGAAAGACCCAACCATCCTTCGTGGACGAACGTGTCGCCCGCGTGCGTGTTGTTGGCAGCGCCCGACAGCCAGAGAACGCCAGGTCCCACTTTCATCAGACTGCCCGCGCCGCCGATGACGCCGGGCGTCGTGAGCGACCAGTCGAGACTGGAGGCGATGGTGGTGTCGCGAGTGAGACTGATGGGACCAGTCCAGGTGTTGTTGCCCGCGATGTTGTCGAGCGCGCGCGCGTGGTCGCTGTTGAGGTAAAGGTTCTCGCCATTGATCGAAATGCCGCCGACCAAGGCTAGCGACGCGCTGTTGTTCACGAAGGTCCAACCGGCGGTTCCACCCAGGGCGCTCGCGTGGGCGGCGATGACGGTGCCCGCGTTCACGAAGAGATCGCCCGCGAAGTTCGGCGGCGCATCATTGAAGGTGTTGGCCCCGCTCAAACGCACGGCGCCCTGCCCCACTTTGATGATGTTTCCGCCGTTTCGGATGACGGCAGGAATGTCCAGTTCCGGGCCTTCACCGGGAAACGGTGCCGCCCCATACGGCGAAATATCGAACGTCAGATAATCCAAGACGGGCAAGGCGATGTTTCCGCTGAAGGACGAGCCACGGCGCAAGCCGACTCCCGGAGCGTTCAATGTTCCGATGGCGATGATTCCGCCAGCGGTGAAACTCAGCGTTCCGCTTCCCGTTTGCACATCGCCGCCATCGTTGAGATTGAGTCGGGGCAGCGTCTGGTTGTTGCCGTTGAGGTCGAGCAGGGAGTTCGCATTCACCGTGATGATCGCGGAGGCGTTCATCGTTCCGCTGCGATTAAAACGCGCGATCGCGCTCGGTCCGGTCGGCGAGGTGCCGACGATCAGATTGCCGGGCACGGCGATGACGCCCTGATTTTTCGACAGGTAAAGCGTGCCCCCGCCGACGATGGTGTCGCCGGTGTAAGAATTGTTCCCGCTGCCGCCCGTGGTGCCACCGAGGAATAAATTCCCCACGCCGGTCTTGGTCAAAGGACCGGTCCCGGAAATGATCGCATTGATGGCCAGGCTGCCGCTGGTCGTATGAATGGTGGAAGGACTGAGCAAATGAATGTTGCCGGTGGTGGTGCCGCCGACGGTGATTTGCAGCGCGCCATTGGTGCCGCCCAAGCCGGGGCCGTCCAACTGAAACGCCTCCGTCAACCCATCCACTCCGCCGAGGCGAATGGTGGCATTGGGTGCCACATAAGTGTTGCCCAAAGTGCTGCCAAAAGCGCCGCTGTTATCCGCGTGAAGAATTCCCTCCTGCACGGACAACGCGCCGGAGAACGTGTTGGCGGACGCGAAACTCAAAGTGCCGGCACCTTGCTTGATGATGTTCGCACCGGAGATGACGGCATTGATCAACAGGTCGGGTTCCGCTGCGCCATTGCTCACGATGAGAAAGGCGGGACTGACCGACAGGGCGAGACTGCCATTGATGACAGCGGGCGTGGTCGCGGGATTGGCGGTGATGGAATTGTAGGTGATGAAAGAGCCCGAGGTGGATTGAACGAGACCGCCGTTAAACGTGACCGGGCCAAAATCTTCGACGTTCGTGCTCAGGTTCACGAAGCCATTGGCGAAAAGCGTGAGCGGCGTGCTCGGGGTTTGATAAGAGTTGATCCAGCGTGCTTCCGCCCTCCCGCCGAACCCTCCTCCCACGACCAGCGGTCCCCGGTACGCGTGAATGCCAAAAGGCTTTTTCAATTCGAGGAGTGGACAGCGCACCAGCGTGGTGCCGGTGTAAGTATTGGCCAGCGCACCGCCCAGCCGGATGGTGCCGCCGCCAAAACAGCCCAGTCCGCCCGCGCCGGAAATCGGGCCGGTGAAGGTCATGTCGCCCGTGACGACCAGATTGGTATTGAGCAACACCTGCCCGGACCAAGAGGAGAGACCGATGCTCGTCAGCACGGAGCCGGGAAATTCGCCCTCGCTGCCCCCCAAGGCAAAGAGCAATTCCCCGCCGATCGCCACATTCCGCAAGGTCAAATTTCCCTCGAAGATCTCGGTGCTGCCGGCGGTGTCGCCCAGCGCGTGATTGTTCCGCACGTCGAGGACACCCTGAAGGATGGAAATGGTGGAGTTGAAACTGTTGCTGGCCGTCAGCAGCAGCGCAGCGGTGCCGGACTTGCTGAAATTGCCGAAGCCGAGCATCTGAGCCTGCATGTTTAAACCTTCATAAACCGAGCCGCTGACGTTGAACGTATGGGCACCAGACGGCAGTTCAAGCCGACCGATAATCGTCGGAGTGAATGGGCCATGATTGACCGCCGTGATGTCCCCCAGCACCGAAAGCACCGCGCCACCCGTATCAACCTGGGTCGCCGCAGTCGCGTTCGCGGTATTCGTCAGGTGGAGACTTCCAATCGCATCCGCGTGGCCCCCAAGCAACAGACGACCACCGGCGGTGATCCGCACCGGCGCGTTGTCGGCAAGCTGATTCGCCCGTGCGAGCTTCGTGACACAGTTGGTGCTGATCATCAATGCACCCGGAATGGCCAATCCCCCCTGCTTGTCGAGCACCAGTTCGGCGCCGCGAGTCCCATTGATCATCAGCTTGGAATGTTGCCGGAAGGTCCCGATAAATGTGTTTCCCACGGTTCCATTGATTCTGAGAATGCCCCCACCGCCGCCGTTGGGGCTGAGGCTTGGATAAAGATGGATGTTTCCATTACCCGAAATAGGGCCACTGAACTCCGCCAGACCACCATAATAGAAGACATTTACAGATTCATCATAGACCTCCAAAGAGAGATCGTGTCCGTTCAAATCCACCGGTCCGTTCATGTACAGTTCCGACTCGTTGTCCACGGTCACGAGCACGTTTCCTTCCAGCCGGAGCCCACAGTTGATGTGGACATCTTGTCCCGTGGTAAAATAAAGCAGGATGTCATGGGAAATGCCCAGAGTGTTTCCATGCAGCGTCCATTCATGCGTGAGGAAATCCGCCTGATACCAGATGGTGAGGGAATGGACGGTGAGATTCGGCAAATCGTTGAACGTCGTAGTGGAGCCCGCCGTAAAATTATATTCATGGAACGACAGCTCGTCTCCATTCTGCGGCACTCCTTGGGGGTTCCAGTTATCGGCGTCGCTCCAAAGCCTGTAAGCTCCGCCGACCAGGGGCCCATCGCCCGTCCAGCTGCGGCTCGCAGCATTTGCCGGCGCGACGCAGACTTCCCAGATGCCCACACAGAGCCATATGAGGAGAGCAGCCCGCACCAGTCCGCTTTTACGCCGTGTTCGGTGAATGACCCTGGAAAGAAATTGTTTCATGTCCATCGCTGAGTTCGCCCGGTTTCCCGAAATCTTTCACGCGAACGAGAAATAAATTGAGCTGTGCCGAACCGTCTGCGTGAACTTTCCCGTGGCTCTTTCATCGCTCCGCGGGTTCAAGGCCCAACTCGCGCAATTGCCGGTGGAGTTCCACGAGATCAAAGACCTGCAAGCGTCGCGACTCCACGCTCACGGCGAGGTGTCGTCCGTCCGGACTGAGCGCGAGCGGCGCGGAATCACCCGGCAGCAGGAGCAGAGGCTGGAGCGTGGTGAGATGATAGAGGCCGGCGACGCGGTTCAGCCGCATCCAGACGTGACGTCCATCGGGCGCGAAGACGACGTGAGAAGAGTTGCTCACCACCCGCGTGCGCTGGCCGGTGTTGATTTCCCAGAACTCCAGCGTGTTCCGCGAGACGGAAGCCACCTCATGTCCCGACGACGGAAAACTCACGGCGGAAATGTTGGCTTGAGCCGTGAACTTCGCGGCGCTTTCCAGTCCCGGCAGCCGACACACCTGAAGAAACGGCGTGAAGGGACGGAAAATCGCGAGCCACTCCCCGCGCGGCGAGGCCTGGCTAACGCCCGAGAGTGTCGGCGTCCACTCGTCGCCGCTCGACGATTCATGCAGCCCGCTCGTGCGTGAACCCTGGAGACTCGTCCAGACGACGCGGTTCGAGGCGAGGCACAGGGCGGTGAAGCCTGGCGGCTTGGACAACGGAACGCGTTCGAGCCGGACGACCGCGTCATCGCCCTCCGCGAGCTGCCAGCGAAAGCACGCATCTTCACGACTGCTCGCGAACAGTTCCGTGGAGTCGGGCGTAAAGAACGGGCGGGCATCGGCGGCTTCATTGGCCAGTGCTGGCGGAGTTTCAGAATCGAGGTTCCACAAGCCGAGCCGTTTGTCGCCGGAGGCGGCGAGCCAGCGGCCATCGGGGGAGAACGCGGCGTGGTTCACATTGGCCCCGAGCAGCGCACCGAACTCCCGATGCCCCGTCGGCGATTCAAACGCGTGGAATTGAACCCGCCCACCCGAGACCGTCGCGCATTGTCGGCCGTCGGCGCGAAAAAGAAGATGGTAACTATCGAGCGGCATCGTGAACGAGCGCTGCCGCGTGCGCACATCCCAGCAAAGCAGTTCGCGATCCCAGCCGCCGCTCACGAGCTGGCGGCCATCGGGACTGAACACGACGTTGTAGGCCGTGGCCTTGTGTCGGCCCACCGCGCTGGCCGCGCCGGTTTGTGAGTCGATGAGGTGAACGCTTCCACCGTAATCCGGCGCGGCAATCCATTGTCCGAGAGGGTGCCACGCCACATTCGGAATGCGATTGGCGAAACGGCACGACGCCAGCACGTCGCCGCGCTCGGCATCATGGACAGTAATCATCCACGAACCGCCAACCGGATAACTCGCGGCCATTCGTTTCCCATCCGGGGAGTATTCCAATGCGTCCGGTGGACCGATGATGGAGAACGACGCGAGTTCCTCCCCGCTTGGAATGTCCCAGGTGCTGATCGCCCCGTTGCTCGTGGCCGTCACCAGCCTCGGCAGCGTCGGATGAAACCCCAAGGCACCTCGCGGCGCATCGCGCAGGAGCAGGACGCGATTCGTCGCGGCCACATCCCACACTTCCAGGTCCGCAAGGTCGCCGGTGGCATCCTGATCGCGTCGCACCGCGAGATACCGCCCGCCCGCGCTCCACGCGGTGCGAAACGAAGCCCCGTCGCGACTGGGCGGCAGCGTCGTGAGCAGTTTGAAATCCGCCACCGCGCGAATCTCCACGGCGCCCGCTCCGCGCGACACCGCCATGCGTTTGAAACCAGAATCAAAATGCACCGCCGTGACGTCAGTGCCTCCCTGCCACTCCCGTTCAAAGCGCAAATCCGGCAGCGCCAGCGCAGCCAGCGCCTCGCGCCGCAACTCCACCGTGTTGGAAATGGCCCCCGCGCGGCGCAGCGCATCCAGGGTCCGCACGCGATGGCCGAGTTCGCCGCTGCGCACATTGCCGCGTGCCTGTTCGAGCAGCGCGGTGTAGAGCTGGCGTTGCGCGCGGTGCTCCGCTAACTCCGCGCGTTCGCGGAGCGCGCCTTCCATGCGGGCGCGCTCCTCGGCCTGCTGTTCCTTCTCCCGCGCGTGCCGCTCTTCGCGCTTGGCCAGCCAGACGCTCACGGCGGCCACTAGGATCAAGGCGCAGGCCGCGACAGCGAAGCGTTTCAGTTGAACCAGATGCCGCTCGATGTTCCGCGCACGCCGCAGACTGCGACCGGCGAGAAACAGATTCAGGTCCGCCTGCAACTCCGGGGCGCTCGCGTAACGCTGCGCCGGCTCCGGCGCGCAGGCGCGGGTCATCACTTCGTTCAACTCCAGCAGCGCTTCGCCATCGGACAGTTGCGCGACGCCCGGCGGCAACTGCGGGAACTCCAGCCGGTCGCGGCCCGTGGCCAGTTCGTAAAGTAGCTTGCCCAGACTGTAGATGTCCGCCTGCACACTGCCCGGCCCCTCCGGGGGAATGAAGCCTTCCGTGCCCACGAAACTGCGCGAGTCGCCCGCGCCCGCGACCAAGCCGATGTCCGCAAGCTTGGGCTGTCCGTTCACGAAGATGATGTTGCTCGGCTTGATGTCGCGATGGACAAGACCGTGCGAATGCAAATGCGCCAGCGCGCCGGTCAGGCGGAGGGTAAGTTGCGCGGCGTCGGCGGGCGCGAGGCGCTGGTGCTGGTGAAGTTCGGAGTGGAGGGTGCGGGGGGCGTAAGCAGTAATCAGTGAATCAGTAATCAGTAAATCAGTCGGGCACGGCGCGGCGCCCACTGACCTACTGATTACTGATTCACTGATTACTTTCCCCACCGCGTCCGCCAGTTCCATCACGTAATAAAAACATCCCGCCGCATCGTTGCGTCCAACGTGCAACACCTGCACCAGTCCCTCATGCGTGCGCGAAATTGGCTCGTACTTCAGGATGCCGTGGAACTCGCGCTCGTAGGGCCGCTCGTCCTCGAAGTTGGCGCGAAAGACCATCTTCACCGCACGCCAAGTCCCGAGCGCGTTGCGCGCCAGCCACACTTCGCCGTACGCGCCCCGGCCAATCCGCCGGAGCAGCGTGTGGTCGGGAATCCCCGGCGGCGCGGGCCGCTGTTCCGCCGTTCCGCCCAGCTTGAGCTCCACGGCGGCACGCATCGACCGCTCCGATTCCGCACTGGCGGTTCCGGTGTCCGCAGATTTTTGCTCGGGCGGCGTGGGCATGGTATCAGGACTTGAGTTCGCACGCGGGGCGCGAATCTTTCATCCGAGTTTGAAATCCTCCTCCACCTCGGTCGCCGCGCGTTTGACCGCCTTGCTGACGCGATGCCGCGCGAGATAAACCTGCGCCACGTTCAGCCCAAGCATCTTCGCCACGACCGGCGCGCGGAGATTTTGGAGCACGCAATAATCAAACGCCTGGTAGCTTTTTGGGTTCACCTGCGCCCGCACCCGGACCAGCGCGGCTTGAAAAACATTCTCGCGCCATTCCTCCTCCCAAGCCGCCTCGATGGCGGCGTCCGGCGGGAGCACTGGAGAAGGCAGCGTTTCCATCCCGTGCCCAGCCAGTTCGGCGGACGAATCAAGGGCCGGCAAGGTTCGATAAAGTTTCCGCAAATGATCCTGAATCCGCCGCCGTGTGATGAGCAGCAGCCATTGCTTGAAGGAACCCGCCTGCGGATCGTAACGAAACTCCGGTATCTGGCGCGCGACCGAGATGACCGTCTCCTGCACCACCTCCTGCGCCGCGTCGTCGGCCAGTCCGCTCTTGCGCGCCACGTTGTAAATCAGCCGCCAGTAGGTCTCGAAGAAAGTGCGCCAGCTCGCGTCATCGCCCGCATCGCGCAACCGGTGGAGCAGACTCTTCCGCGTGGGCAGACTGTCGTAGTCGCCCGTGGCTTGGAGCGCGGAGGAATGTGTCGGCGCAGGATTCATTTCCAGTGGCGTGCATAGCAACAGCGGCCCGAAAATGCACGCGCGTTCCTGTCCCTGGGGCCTCGCGGGTGCGTCTTGAGGGCGTGTGGCTCAAAGCGCCGGAGCAGCGGACAGCCATGTCCGCTGTCGCTGACCTGCGCGAAATCAGGCCCAAATGAGGGGTGAACAAACTGCGGACATGGCTGTCCGCAACTCCTTTCGATTTGGGCAACACGCCCTGAACACTGTTCTCGTTCCTCTCCGGAAGATTCTCCCGCAGATTCAGGAAGACCAAGGAGGAACTTCCATCCGTGGCTTCCCTGAATCTACGGGAAAATTTGAAAACCCTGGGCGGGCCGGGGCTGCGGCGGTTCCGGTCCAGATCCCCTCACCGGGTTTGAGTTCAGCGAAGAACAGTGTCCGGATGCGCCCGCGAAGTGCTACGCCTCAATGTTGATCTTCCACGGCCACTGCTCGTTCCAGTCCCAGTTGGTCTTCTTCCACTTGCGACGATCTTTCGGATCGGGTTCGGCCTCGGGCTGCACGCGGCCTTCCTCGTCGGTGGCGCGGGAGACGAGGCGGTGTTCACCGGCGGCGGGCGTCTTCCAGTCGTAACTGAAGAAGCGCCAGGTGTATTTGTCCTTCGGCGAACGATCGATCTTTGCTGGCTGCCACGGGCCGTCATCAATTTTGATTTCGACGGTCTTGATCGCCGTGCCGTCACCCCAGGTCGCGCCGGTCAAACGCACGGTGCCGTCCTTCAATTTCACGGCGCGGGCGATCACCGACTTCACGTTCATCGGGCCGACGCTCGTGAGCCGCCAGATGGTTTTGTCGCCCCGCTCCTCGCCTTTGAGCGTCACGTATTCGCTCGCCATGTATTTGCTCATGTAGCGCCGGTCGAGCACCTCGATGCGGTTGAGCCACTTGATCCACGAAATGCCGAACCAGCCCGGTACCACGAGCCGCAGCGGGAACCCGTGCTCCTTGGTCAGTGGTTCGCCGTTCATCTCGTAGCAGAGCAGGATGTCGTCGCGCATCGCGTCGTTGATGTGCAGGCTGCGCGCGAAATTTTGCGGGTAATCCTTGTCGCGAATCTTCTCCACCTTTTCATCCGCGCCGAAGAACACGACCTCGATGCCACGCTTGAGCGGCGCGCATTCGTCGAGCAAATCCGCGAGCGGCGTGCCCGTCCACTGCACGTTGCCAATCGCGCCCATGAAGCCGGAACTGTTGCCGTTGCCGCCGCATTCCAGCGTGGCGGTGATGGTCTTGCGCTTGCGCCTCTTGATGTCGTCGAGGGTGAGCGTGCGGCCTTTCTTCACGAGGCCGGAAATTTCCAGCGTGTGATCCTCGGCCTTCAGCGTGGGCACGTTGTAATGCGTGACCACGTAAAGGTCTTCGCTCTTGGTGCGCCAGTTCGTGAGTTCCGGCCAGCGCGTCTGCCGCTTCACGTTCGGCTGCGGATCGAGGAATGGAATGAGGACGCCCTCGTCCACTTCCGGCCCGCCGAACATGGAGAGGGGATATTGCGCGAAGGCGAGCGCGGCGGTGGCGACGCTGGCTTTGAGCATGGCGCGGCGATTGATGGACTGGGCTTTCATAATTTTAAGATGAATCGACTGTTTGATATTCTTCACTTCTCCCGCAACGCCGGACGATAGACCCGGAAGGCCGCGATGGGCGTCGCGTCGCCGCCGGAAATCTCCAACGTGTGCTTCGTGTTCGGCAGACCTTGCGCGAACGTCACGGTGGATTCAATGGCTGGATCTTTCGTGCCGGGCGAAACGAAGCCATCCACGAAGCGCGGCTCGACCTTCCACTTCACGTCGAACTTTTCCGGCATGGGTTTGATGCCGGCGAGATTAAGCGCGTAGGTCACGTTCCAGGCGTTCGTCTCGATGACCACGCGGCCTGACTTCGAGACAAAGCGCGCATCACTGCGGCCTTCGCCATCCGGCCCGGTCTTCGAGCCGGTGAGCGTGAAGGTGAAGAGCTTGTCGTTCGCAGCCTCCTTCGTCACGGCGAGCGTCCAATCCTCGACGAGCAACAGTTTCTGCGAACCGATGGGCGCGATGACGGGCCACTTCACCAGCCACTTGCCTTCCGGCTTGGTCACGGCGCGCGTGAAGCCATAAAGCCCGGAGAGCTCGGAGGGCTTGCGCCCGTCGATCCGCACGGCGGCGCGCGCGGCGTGGCCCGCTTTACTGATCGCTTCCACTCGATTGCCCTCAAACTCCTGTTTCAAATTCCCGCCCGCCCAGCGCACGTCTTTGCCCACCTCGTAAGTCTTCACCCAATCCTCGGCGGGCGACGGGCCAAGCCTCGGGTCGTAACGCAAATACGCCTCCACACACTCGGCCATGAGCCACTCGCCGTGCGCGTTGAGATGCACGCTGTCGCGCAACAACGCCTTCGGCTCCAGTTTGTTCTCCGTGAGATACGCCTTCCACAACGCGCGCTGGTCGCACAGTTCCGCGCCATACTTCTTCGCGAGTGACGGCAGGAAATTGTGGTTCATGAAGGCGTCCCAATGCTTGCCGGCGGGCGGGAGCTTGGCCGCGTCGGTTTCCTCGGTCAGGTCTGCCGGCTTCGTGACGTGATCGTTCTGCATCAAAATTTCCGCCGTGGTCCGCTCGCGCGTGCGGCGGATGATGTCCTCGTATTTGTCGTGCGCGCCATAGACGTGAAAGATGAGCAGGTCGGGCTGGAACGGATACAGGTCGGTCTCCGCCGTCTTCACGAGCAACTGCGATGAGAAGCCGCCGAGCGCGCGATTCTCGACCACGAGGTTGGCGTGCGGAAACCGCTGCCGCAAATCCTCCTCGACCGTCTTCGCCCACTTCTGCTCGGTGATGGATTGGCCGTAGAAGAGAATGCGAACCGTGTTCCGCTGCTCTGCGGTGCTCGTCGCGAGCAGGCGCATGGTGCGCTGGATGTTCCTCCCCCAGCCGCTCGAGTCAGGAAATTTCACGGGGGGATACATGTTTGTCTCGGCGGCGCGCGTGAGCACGGGCCCCGACGCCAGGAACACCAGGAGCAGGAATGTTTTCATAATAGGATGTTGTGACGCCAACCCACGCTGGTGGATTCGACGGCGCCGGAATCCCACCCAGGTTGAAAAGAACTTCGTCACTGGAGTTTGCTGATTTTCAACAGGACGGCGAGTCCGCCCTCACCCGTCAACTTGATAGAGTGCAAAAGCACGCAAAGTCCACGAGCATTTATCCCCCATTTTTGTGTGTTGAAGTCTGGACGTTCGACCGCTTTCCATTTCTCGGTAGAGCTCACGTAACCGCACGTTTTTGAACGGCACTTTCATCGGCGGGCCAGTCTGAACGCGGGTCGTGAACGCGGACTTCGCTCACCACTACGTCGTTGATGCGAAGCAGGATTAAGCTGCCGCAGACGGCTTCATTTGAGCGAAACTTCTGTTAGCCGACGTGATTTCCCTCCCTCTCGGTTGCGGCTCAGTTCCTCCGCGCGTTCCGTGCCGCAGCAGAGGCGCGACCGTCAGGGAGCGACGGGTGACGCGCAGGGGGAACAAAGCTGATTCACCAATCCAGTCATGGGTTCACCAAGACAGATTCAAAAACCGCCGTGGTGGACGCGAAGGTATTGCCGGAGCAGGTGTAAAGACCCAGACGGCTCTGACCCTCGAAGGTGGTCGTGTGCGTCATCAGTGGCTCGCCCCAGCGCTGGCCGTCGGCGGAGGTGAAGACTTGGATTTTGGCACCCGTCCGCGCGAGTTTGAGGTGGAGGGGCAGGGTCACTTTGCCGAGTTCTTTCGCGTGGCTTTCGTCGGGGCCGGGCTTGTCGCGCCAGCGAAAGAGGAGCTTCCCGGTGGCCCCGACCTCCACGGCTGCGTAGCGACCGCAGCCTTCGGTAAGCGATTCTCGGAGCATCACGCCTGCGGCGGTGGAGGGCCGGGAATCCCATTGGTAGGCGGGGCCGCCGACGTTCGGGGAGAGGCTCGTGAGGCGCGCGGAAAGCGTGGCATCGCCCGGGATGGTTTGGCTGACGTAAGCCCCCTGGTCGCTCCTCCGTTCCCAAAACCCCGTCATTGCATGGCCGCAGCCCGTGAGGGTGAAGCGGCCATCCGCCACGAGCGCGGAACCGGGGATGGGCGGCGCACTGAGTTCATCGAAGCTCCAGCCTGCGGGCAGCGTGGAAGCCGTGACCGTCACCGCGCAAGTTTGCCGCACCTTGCCGATGGTCGCGGTGATGGTGCAGGTGCCGGGCTGCTTCGCGGCGACGATGGAGACCTGCTCGCCGATGCGCCGCACCTCGGCTACCGCCGGGTCACTGCTGCTCCAAATGACTTCGCGCTCGAACGTGTCCAGCGGTGCCAGCGTCGCGTTGAGCGTGGCGCGGGTGTGGGCGGGGAGGCGCAGCGCGGGTTGGTCCAGCGCGATGCTGGCGACGGCGACCGCAGGCTGGCACTGAATGACTTCGTTGAGTTCCAGTGTGGAAATCTGCACGCCTTCCTTCGCATCCGCCGCCGTGACGTGGAGCCGGTAAAGATTCCACTTCGCAGAATTCGTGAGCGGAAACTCCTGCCGCGCCGCCTGCGCTGTGAAGGCCGGAGATTTTTGTATATCCAGCCGCGTCCAAGTGTTCCCGCCGTCGTTGGATCCAGACAGTTCCAGCGTGCGCGGCAGGCGTCCTTTTTCCCGGCAAACGACCGCGTAGGACGTGACGCGGCTCTTTCGGCCATCCGCATATTGGCACTGAATCCAGCTCGTCGCGGCCTTCTCCAGCCACGCCGATTTCTCATCGCGGTCGAACGCCTTGATCCCGGCCATCGTCGCATCCGCTGCGCCGCTGGCCGTAATTTGGGCCATGCCGGACTGGGCGTAGTAGGCGGTGTTGAAAGTGAGATTGGCCGGGTGGCCCTGGCCCGCCGTCATCATGTCTTCCAGCGCCGTCTCGACCGTTGTCTTCGCTCCTTTTTTCAGCACGAGATAGGAATGCGCCTGCTCGCCGCCGGGCTGCCATGTATTAAATCCCGTCACGGCATCCACCGCATTCCTGCCGCCGCTCACGACCTCATACCACGGGGCCGCACCGCGCACCGCGACAAGGCACGAAACGGGATCCCAACTCAGCCGGTCACCCGCAAAGCCCACGCCCGGATAAGCCGCATAGGCCATCGTCAGCGGATTGTGCTCCGGCATTTCATAAGTCACGCGCCGCCCGGAACTCGTCGAGCCGCCCTCGCCGTTGAAGAGCACGGGCGTCGGCCATTTCGTGCAGACCAACGCGGCGGAGGCCGGGTCTTTTTGAAAGTTATACTCGGCTTCTTTCTGTTTGGCGTGGGGCGGATAGTGCCCACCCATGACGTGCAGCAGCTTCACTTTTTTCGCGACCAGCGCAGAGTCAGATTTAAGCAGGTTTGCCAGATTCCGCAGCGGCCCGACCGCCACGATGACCACGCTGCCATCGGGCTGTGCCGCCAAAACCTGACGATACACCGCCAGCGCATCCGGGTAGTCCGCGCTTGCGGGATGCCGATGAGGAAATCGCTTCACCAGTTCCGCAGGAAATCCGGGACCAGCGAGAAACCCCGCGTCCTTCAGCGTGCCCACGGGAATCCCGGGCCGCGCAAACCAAGTATTGATGGCGTCCAGACAAGGCGCGATGGCCGTCGAAGAAGTGCATCCCATCGTGGCGAGCAATTTTGCCTCCCCGCGTTCCACCGCCCCGTGCAAAACGAACAGCGCACCCACGTCATCGCAGTCCCCGCCCATGTCGGTGTCGAAGATGATGCCCACCGGCGGCGGCGTGTCGGCGGCGCGAGCGATGGCGGTGCAGAAGAGCAGGAGCGCGGTGATGCAGCGTTTCATTTTTTCAGGTGGAAGATTTTATTTCTACGATGCGGGTGTCGGCCAGCGGTGCGATGTTTTCATGGCGATGGGTAAACTCCAAAATTCAAAACTCAAATCCAAACAAATTCCACACTTCAAATTCAACCAGCGGCGGCGGACGCGCAGAATCCGGCTCCGGGGGGCCAAACGTGAATAGCCCCGGATGAAATCCGGGGCTATTCGCATTCAATCGCTCCGCGATTGGCTCGTCGCGTCTTCTCCGTTGCTCCGCCTTGAGATTTGGAGCTTGTTTGGGATTTGAGTTCTGAGATTTGGAGTTTTCATCAAATCACTTCGCCTCCGCCCGCTCCGTGGGCGCAATGCAGTAGAGACTCTGTTTGCCGCGCAGGAACAGTTGATTGCCCACGATGGCGGGCGAGGCGTCGAAATTATCCTCCAGCTTGTTGGTCGCCAGCACTTCAATCTTGTCGCTCTTCTTCAGCACCACCGCGCCGCCGTCGCGGCCCACGATGTACAAACGTCCGGCGGCCAGGACGGGCGAGGCATACAGACCGCGCACGCCTTCCAGACGGTGCGCTTCCACGAACATCTTGCCGGTCTTTGCATCGGCGATGGAAAGCGTGGCCTCGTTGCCCTTGGCGTAGAACAGCAGGTCACCATCGAGCACCGGCGAGGGAACGTACGGCGTGTCGCGGGTCGTGGACCAGGCGATGGCGTCGGTGCCGGAGAGTTCGCCCGTGCGTCCGAGTTTGATCGCGAGCAGCTTGGTCTCGCGATGGCCGCTCATGGAGAACACCATTCCGTGACCGGTCACGGGCGTGGGCACCACGTTGGAGCCGAGCGGGCCGGCGGACCAAAGCTCCTTGCCCGTGGCGAGGTCGTAGCTGCGCACCTTGCCGCTGGCGCTCACGATCACCTGCTTTACGCCCGCGTGTTCGATAATCAACGGCGTGCCCCAAGTGGTCTTCTCGTCGCGCGGCTGCTTCCACAGTTCCTTGCCCGTCGTCTTGTCAAAAGCGGCGACAAAATCTTCGCCTTCGTGATCCCAGTTCACGACCAGGGTGTTGCCGTGCAATGCGGGCGAACTGCCTTCGCCAAACTGGTTCGCGCTCCGGTATTTCCCGAAATCTTTCTGCCACTTCACGTTGCCCTTGAGGTCCAGCGCGTAGAGGCCGCGCGAGCCGTAGTAGGCAAACAGGCTCTCACCGTCGGTGATGGGCGAGGCCGAAGCGAAGGTGGCCGTGCCGTGATGTGGTTCGTGCGGCAGTTCCTCGCGCAACATTTTTTGCCAGACGACTTCGCCGGTGGCGCGGTCGAGCGCCGTCATTGTGAACTGAAACGGTGTGGTGGGCGCACCGCCGCGTCCGCCACCGCCACCGCCACGACGTCCACCGCCCTGGCCTCCGGGGCCGCCCGGCGGCGGCTGTTGCGGAAGACCTGCGACTTGTGGCGCGACGGGCAAAATCAACATCGCCTCCGGCTTCTTCGCTGCGGGCACGGCCGATTGGATGAAGATCAAGTTGTCCCAAATGATCGGCGTGGCGTGACCCTCGCCGGCGAGCGGCACCTTCCATTTCACGTTCTTGGATTCGCTCCACTCGGTCGGCGGGTTGCCGTGGGGCGAAATGCCATTGCCCAGAGGACCGCGCCATTGGCCCCAGTTTTGATCAGCGGGGGCGGCGTAACTGACGAGCGCGGCGACAGACGCGATCGCCGCAATCGGAAAGAGTTTGTTTTTCATGGTCACGCCAATGACGTGGGACAAAAGCCGCCGGTGACAAAGGAATTATTTGAGGCTCGGGCCAGGAAATGAAGCCGCGTGAAGACCGCGCTCCTCCGACACGGCCCGAGCCGCAAACTTCCTCCCACGGATTCAGAGCGACCGCAGATGAGAAAAAAATCCGTGGACGCTCTGAATCCGTGGGAAACTCAGGCTACCACTACGCGTTGAGTGCGGCCCGCGTGCGCTGGACCAGTTCGTTGTCCTTGTCGCCGGTGCCTTTGAGGTTGAAGACACTCGCGGCGAGAAATCGGTTCCGCCATGGCGGAGCGATGAACGCATAATCCTCCAGCACGGCGGAACTGAACTTGTAGTCGTGCGAGTCGCGGCCCTTCAGGAAAATCAAACGGCGCGCGGCGTCCGCCAGCGGCTTCGGGTCGGGATGAGCTTTCAGGTAGGCGAGAATTTTTCCAGCCGCCCGCAGCTTGCTCGCCTTGTCGCCGCTCACGTCGGCGAAAATTTCCTCCACCGCGCCCGCACCGGATTCTTTCAGCGCGATTGGCTCCAACCTGTCGATGTGATTGCCATCATCCCGGCCGCCACGAAAGAGAGGGAGGAAGGCGGCGTTCTGGAGCAGCAACAGCTTGCGCGTCTCCTCATCGTGCGTGTGCTGGAAAGAATAGTGGCAGGCGTTCGTGAAGGTCGTGGCGTGAATCGCCGCAATGCCCGGCTGGCGCATCAACAGCTCCCCCGCCCCGTCGAACAGCGCGTCCCACAACGATGACGGCGCGACGCCACGATTCAAAAACTCCACGGCTTTCGCGCTCGTGTCCTGCGCGGAGCCGGCGCGAATCGTCGCGAGCATTTCGCGCGTCGCATCGGCGTCCGGCTTGCCGTCGAGCCAGCCGGCGCGGATTTCCTTCGCACGCTCGAGATTGCGGCGATACGGACGGTCGGCGGGCAGGTCGGCCTTCGAGGGATTCTCCTTCGCGCCCACGCGGTCGAGCATGGCGAAGACGAGCGAGCGCAGAATCGCCTCGCCGTGCTGCCAGCCGATCACTTCCAGGCAGCGAAAACTGTTCGCGGTGTAAATCTCCTTGTGGCCCAGTTCGCGGAAGTCGCGCGCGCCGTAGCGGCAGAGAATTTCGTAAATCTCATCCGCGCCCGCCGTGCGATACATGCCGACGATCGCCGCGTCCGCCGCCACCTCGTCCCAGTTGTCCAGCGCGTCGATGAGCGCCTGCCGCGCCTTCCCGCTTTTCGGCACGGCGGCTTCATCCACCGCGCCCATCGTCCAGTCGCCCTGTTGCACATCCTGCGCCTGCGACGATTTGAAGGCGTCAATCGCCCAGAAGATCGGCAGCCAGCGATCCGTGTCCGGCGACGCGAGCGCGGCGAGATGCGCGGAGTTCACGACCAGCACGGCGTGAAATTTGAAACCGACGGGACGCGGCTGGATGTTCCGCACGCCCGCCAGTTGCAACGCTGTGAGAATCTCCCGATAAGTCGTGCCGCGTTTGATCTTCGCCGCGACTTCTTCGAGCACGCGTTGGCGCGGCGTGTTCTCCAGCAATCGCACCAGCGGCTCAATGTCGGGATGGAACTGCACGAACTTCGCCGGCAGCTTGGCTTCGGCGGCGGAGACGCGCGGCAGTTGCGCGAGGAAAGCGAGATCGCCGAGTCCGGCCAGCACCGTGGCTCCTGCGGTGCGTTGAAGAAAACGGCGGCGGTTGGATGCGTTGCTGTTCATGGCCGGCTTCCTCGGAACGCCGATTTCCAAATCGGCGCGATGTTAATGCTCGCCACACGCCGATTTGGAAATCGGCGCTCCGCAGACGCGCTTGGCATTTGGAGCTTGGTGTTTATTTGGTGTTTGGGTTTTGGGATTTGGAGCTTCTCATTTTGCCACCGGCTGCCCGGCCTTCTCCCAGCCATTGAAGCCGGGCGCCAGGTCGATCAGATTTTGAAACCCCGCCGCGTCCAGCCGTCCGCACGCGCGCCGGCTGCGCACGCCCGACGCGCAATGGACCAGAAAGGTCTTGTTCGTCCCCAGCTTGCCGACCTGCTTCTCGAAGTCCGGCGCGTTCACATCAATGTGAACCGCGCCGGGGATGTGGCCGGCCTTGAACTCCTTCTCCGTCCGCACATCCAGCACGATGTTGTTGGTGTCCGCGCGCAACTTGGCGAACTCGTCCACGCCCACGCGCTTCATCTTGATCTCCTGCGCGGCCTTGGCCGGAGCCGCCGGCGCGCGCTCCGCGCCCGGCATGGAAATGCAAAAAAACAGGGAGACGATCAGCGCGGAGAGAAGCGGGGTGTTCATATTTGAGTAACCGAACAATAGAACCCTCCCTCCGGTTGTCCAGAGCGCAGCCCGATGGACACCGGTAAAGGACACGTCTGGATTTTAGACACCGTCCCCTAAGACTTACCGCCGGAGATTTCGCGGACTTTCGCACCAGATAAATCAAAGGCAGGCAAGTTTTAGAGAACTCGCGCCGGTTCTTTTCTGTTCTTCGCCCCGCCCGCGCCCGCACCGCTCCACGCGGCCATCCAGGCCGGCCGGCTCGGGGCGCGCTGGCACGCAAGCTGCCTGAGCCTCGCGTGATCAAAGGAGGCGTCATGTCGAAAAGCCGGTCGCGAGTCTCGGAATGCGAGGCTCGGCGGGCGGATATGGTCATGCTCCGAGACGCATCCCACGCTCCTTTGTCCGACGGGTGGTCCCACATTTCAGAAGGTTCATTATGAATAATTCCGACTCAACAAATTCACGGGGTTCTCACGAATCCCAGACTCCGCAGCCTTCGCTGTGGCAACACTTGAAAGGCAAAAACATTGCCTACCTCACCCTCCCCTTGCTGGTCATGGCCACGGTGGTGGAGTTCGTCATTATAGCCACGGGCTGGAAATACCAGCAGGCCGTCTGCTTGCCGCAGGGCATGGGCGTGACGTTCTTCGGCATCGGGCCGATTGGCGCGACCATTCTCGCGGTCGAATTGCTCAAGCTGCCGCTCGCCATCTGGACGGCGTCGCGGACCGGCTGGGCCAAGGGCGTAATGCTCTGGATGGGATTGCCGCTGATTTGTTTGCTGACCTTCCAACTGGTCAAGGACATGGCGGTCTATGAAATGGGCACGGCGATGGCGCCGGCGGGCGAACTGCTCGAAAAGGCGGCGGCGGAAGAAATAAAAATCGTCCAGCTCAATGCCGAACTCGAGAACCAGACCAAAGACGACGGCGCTGTCAAGGCCGTGATCGAGGAGAAAAAAGCGGCGCGCGACCTCAAACTCGCCGACCTCGCTGCGAAGCAGGCCAAGGCCAAGGCCGATCTCGAAGAATCCCTCCAGCGCAACGAAGCCACGCGCACGGACGCCGTCACGCTGACGGATTATCAGAAGAAGGAGTTGTCCGAGGTGGAGGCGCGGCAGGCCACTCTCATCAAGCAGTTTGATGCGGACGCCGAGCAGCTCACGAAGGCCGTCGCGGAGTTGCGCGTCCGCCGCGAAGCCGAGCTGGGCCGGGCCACGACCTGGAACGTCGAGGAGGCCCGCATTGAAAACGCCTACAAGGCGAAGCTCGCCGACTACACGAACCGCAAGACGGCCTACGAAAAGGACAAGGCGGAATACGACGGCGCGAATTTTCTCAAGCGTCAGTTGATGAAGGAACCGGTGGATCCCGGCGTCCCGCCCGACCGTGAGTCCAACAAGATTCTTAAACCCACCCTGGTCGCAGCGCTCGAGGAGCAAATCAAAGCCAAGGAAGCGGAGCTGATCGCGGTCAACAACAAGCGCCGTGAGGGCGTGACGCAGGTGGGCGCGGATGCGCGCCGGTTGCGCGAGGATTTTGACCGTCGCTCCGGCACGAAGCGCGAGGAGACCGACCGCAAGCGCGAAGAATTGACCGCCACCCTCGCCGCGCTGGTCATCGCGGGGACAACGGAAGCGAAGCAGATTGACGCCGCGTTCGAGGGGTCCGTGCAGAAAGAACAGGACACGCTCAAGCACCAGCGCCCGCTGGAAGTGGTGCGCGCGGAACTGGACGCCAGCCGCAAGACGGCCGACGGATTTTACGAAGCGCGCGAGACCTCGATCAAAGACACGCAGGTACACCGCATCGCGACCACGGTGGAAATCGTGCGCGGCTGGGTGCTGGGCGAACGCCCGCTCTCGGTCAAGGCCAGCGCCAAGGAGCGCGGCGATGCGTACACGGATCAAATCAGCATGGTGCGCATCTGGGTGTATCCGGTGCTGGCGTTCATCGTCGCCTTCCTGCCGACCTTGATGGTGGAGATTGGTTTCTCGACCCTCTTCAAGCCCGAGCAGCAGCGCCCGCCGCATCGCCTCGGCTTCCTCGGCCGTGGTTTGCACTGGCTCTACATCCGCGCGGGCCGCCAGAAAATTTTGCGCGCCGAACGTCTGGCCAGCGAAGCGAAGGCGGAAATTTCCGCGCGCGACAAGGCCCTGGCCGCCGCGCAGTCCGCCACGGAAAAAGTGCTGGCCGAGAAAGAAGCGGAGGCGCAGTCCGCACACTGGGCCATCAGCGCGGCCACAGCCGAGCACGAGGAACAATTAAAGGCGACGACCGAGCGGCACGCGGAAGAATTGAAGCGGAAGGAAGACGAGTGGGTCGCGAAATTCGGCGGCCTGGCGGATTCGCTCAACCGCTCGATCATCGAAAAGGACGCGCTCCGCGATTTGCAGAAGTCGGAGATCGAGCGCCAGATTCAGATGCGCCAGAACGCCTGGTCGGATCGCCTCACCAACCTGCGCCAGGAACTCGACACGCAGCGCGCCGCCAGCGAGGCGGAACGCACCGCCCTGCTCCAGGAACATCACAAGAAATTACTCGAAGTTTCCGAGGACGGCAAAACGCAGGCCATCCAGGCGCGTCGCCAGACGGCGGATGCCGAACTGGCCGCCGTGGAAGCAACCGCGAAACTGGCGCACGACGTAAAAGAAGCGCTGCACGCCCGCGACGCTGCGGAAGCGCAGTTGAAACATCAGTCCGATGCGCTGGCTCTCAAGCTGTCGCAAGTTCAAGAAGACACTGCGCGTGAAATGGAGAAGGCGGCGCGTCTCGAGAAACACCGTTTCGAACGGCAGCAGTTGGAGTTTGGCAAGACGCTGCGCGAGCGGGGCGAAGAATTTGAACGCCAGTTGAAACAGCGCGAGCAGGAACTGTCGCTCGCCTTTGACGCCCGCCTGGTCGAGGAGCAGGCGAAGATCGAACAGGACGCCCGTCGCCGCGAAGCCGAGCTTCAGCGCCAGTCCGATGCCCGGGTCCGTGAGATGGACGCGCGCTGGAAACAAGAGGCGCAGCAGCGCGAAGACGCAGCGCAGGTCCGCCTCAAACAGCGCGAGCAGCAGTTGCAGGCGCAGGCGGAGGTTCGTCTCAGCGAAACGCAGACGCAGGCCGAACAGGATTTCCGCCGTCGCGAGACGGAACTGGAACGCCAACTCGACGCTCTCTCACGCGAATCCGATTCGCGCGCCAAACAGGAATTGCAGCAGAAGGAACTGGCCTTCCACGCGAAGCTCAAGCAGCGCGAACTGGAACTGACCGCCAGCGCCGACGCGCGCGAAACCGAGTTGCAAAATCAATGGGCCGCCGATTTGCGCGGTCGCGAGGAGGAATGGAATCGCCAGGCCGACTCCCGGGCCCGCGCCATTGAAACTCGGCTGAGCCAGGAGGCGCAGCAGAAGGAAGAAATGTTCCAAATCAAACTCCGTCAGCGCGAGCAGCAGTTGCAAGCGCAGCTTGATGCGCGGCAGTCCGAATGGAAGGCGCAGTGGGAGCAGGAATTGCACGGCCACGAGCAGGAGTGGGAGCGCAAGGCCGAAGCGAGCGTCCGCGCCAACGAATCACGCTGGATGGCCGATCTCCAGCAGAAGGAAGATCTGTTCCAATCCAAATCGCGCCAGCGTGACCAGCAATGGCAGTCGAAGCTGGACGCGGCCCGCGCCGAGTTGCAGGCCCAGATTGAACAGGATTTACGCCTGCGCGAGGCGGATTCCGCCGAGGCGCATCACCGGGCGTTGCGTGAACTGGAAACCACCCTGCGCCAGGAAATGCAGGTGAAAGAGGAAACCGCCCAGGCCAAAGCCCGGCAGCGTGAACAGGAACTGGTCGCGCAGATGGCCGCCCAAGCCCTGGCCCATCAGCAGACCGCGCAGGAACTGGAAACTGAATTGGAGATCACGCGCAACGCCATTGACCCGTTCAAAACGCTTCTCGCCCGCACCGAGAAGGAACGCGACGAAGCGCTGCAATCCGCCTCCGAGTCCGTCCGCCAAGTGCAGGACATGGACAAGAAATTGTCGGAAGCGTCCTCCCTGCTTACCGGCTGGAAGCACGGAAAGAGTCCGGCCCCGGCGCGGATTGGCCGCGAGACCTATCACGTCGCTCGTGGTGGATTGGCCGCGCCCGAGGAAGTCTGAACGTCGGACTGCTAAAATAGCGTCACGGAGCGCGGCCCTGAAGGCCGCGCTCTTTTCGCATTGATGGCAGCAGTTTTCAGAACACCGGCGCGGGCTGGGCGTGATAGGAGTTGCGTCCCTTCTTTCGGTTGCCTTCTATCTGCTGATTCCATGAAGACTCTCTATCCAGCAACGCAACCCTTTCGCAAAGACGCTCGCGGACTGCTTGCCCTTCTCGCGACGGGAACACTGGCCGTCATTTCCGCCTACGCGGCATCTGAACCTGGACTCAACCGCGTCGCCGCCGAAGCCGCCGTACAAACGGAATGGCGCGAGCGCCTGACGCAACTCAAAGCCGGGCGCGCGGCGGAGATGGAAAAAAAAGTCATCGAGCACCGCGGCAAGTCCATGCGCTGGGAAGAAAAAGTCTTCGGCGACGCGCCGACGAACGGGCGCAGCCTGTGGATTTCCATGCACGGCGGCGGTGGTGCGCCCAAGCAGGTCAATGACAGCCAGTGGCGCAATCAGGTCGGCCTCTACAAACCGGACGAGGGCATCTACGTCGCGCCGCGCGCGCCCACCGATACCTGGAACCTGTGGCACGAGGCGCACATCGACCCGATGTTCGACCGGCTCATCGAGGACTACGTCGCGCTGCGCGGCGTGGACCCGGATCGCGTTTACATTCTCGGCTACTCGGCCGGCGGCGATGGCGTATGGCAACTCGCGCCGCGCATGGCCGATCGTTGGGCCGCCGCCGCGATGATGGCGGGGCATCCGAACGAGGCGTCGCTGCTGCCGCTGCGCAACGTGCCGTTCGCGCTGTTCGTCGGCGGCAATGATTCCGCCTACAACCGCAACAAGATCGTGGCCGAGCGCGCGGAGAAATTGGTCGAGCTACAAAAGGCCGACCCCGGCGGCTACGAACATTTCGCGCGCATCTATCCCGGCCTGCCGCACTGGATGAATCGCAAGGACGCGGAGGCCCTGCCGTGGATGGCGAAACACACGCGCAACGCGTGGCCGAAGAAAGTCGTCTGGGTGCAGGACGACGTCACGCACCCGCGCTTTTACTGGCTCGCCGTCCCGCCCGCCGAAGCAAAACGCAAACGCCAGATCATCGCCGAGGTGGACGGCCAGACCATCCGCCTGACCGGCGACGTGCCGCAGGGGATGACGCTGCGCCTCTCGGATGCGCTGCTGAATCTGGATCAACCCGTGCGCGTGCTCGTGACCAATCGCGAAGTGTTCCACGCAAAATCACCACGCCGCGTGGAAGTGATCCGCGCCTCGCTCCAGGAACGCGCCGATCCACGCTCCGCCGCCACGGCGGAGGTGAAGTTGAACTGGAAGTAGCGGAGCGCGGACCGCCGAGTCCGCGTGATCATCACGTCCTGGTCATCCACCTTTTCGTGAGTTCGGATCGCGCGGACTCGGCGGTCCGCGCTCCTTCGCGCCGTTTCCGCCAATCCATTTTACTCGCCCACCTTCGTATGGAACCTTGCGCCCGCTGCGTGCGGTGCGTCGCGCAGTTTTTTATTAGTGAAATTCATCGTCTCGATGCTTTGTGTACTCCTGTACAGCCCTGCCCATGCGGCGGTACTGCTGAGTGAATCTTTCGACTACACCAACGGCCCGCTGACCGTGGTGAGCGGCGGCGCGTGGGCCATGCACAGCGGCAGCACGCCGCAGCAGGTCGATGTTTCAGGCAGCAGGGTGAATTTGACCGGCAGTGAATCGGAGGACGTGAACCGGCTGCTCGCGGGCCAGCCTTACTTGGCGGGCGGGACGACGAACATTTTTTACGCCCGGTTCGTCGCACGATTCACCGCACTGCCGTCCACGGGTGGCGAATGGTTCGCCTCGTTCAAGAGCACGAGCGCCACCGGATTTCGGGGCCGCGTTTTCGCGCTCACGACCGGAGCCGCGCCCGGACAATTTCGTCTCGGCCTGTCCTCCGGCGACAACGACGCGCCCACGGTCACGAACCAGACGGACCTCTCGCTGAACACGCCGTTCACCGTCGTCCTGCGTTTTGCCAATACCAACTCGGCTTCCTCGCTCTGGCTGAATCCATCGTCTGAAAACGATCCCGCGCTCACGACTACAGAAGCCGCCGCCGCGTTCACCGTTGCCGCCTTGGCCCTGCGGCAGAACTCCGGCATCGGCACATTGACCATCGACGAACTCGTCGTCGGCACCGCTTTCGCCGATGTGATTTCCGTCTCCTCGCCAGTTGCGCCGTTCCTCAGCGCCGTGCCGCAGAGCCAGGTGATCGCGCGCGGATCGAACGTCACCTTCATCGCCGCCGCCACCGGCACCGCGCCGCTGCTTTATCAATGGCTGTTTAATGACGCGGCGATTCCAGGCGCGACGAATACCAGCTTCTCCCTCACCAACCTCTCCCTCGCGCAGCAGGGCGATTATCGCATCGTCGTCACGAACCTCGCCGGGGCCACGACCAGCGCGCCCGCCGCGCTCAACATCACCGTGACCGCGAGCACCAATGGGCCGGCCGCCTTCACGCTGCTCACCTACAACGTCAAGGGCAACAGCATCGCCGACTGGAGCACCAACTCGCCGCAGGTGCAGGCCATCGGGCGGCAGGTGCAGTTCCTCGATCCCGATATCATCACGTTTCAGGAAATTCCCAACACCAACAACGGCATGTCGCAGATGACCAATTTCGTCATCGCGTTCCGTCCGGGATTTTTTCTCGCGACCAATTCCGGCACCGACAACTTCATCCGCAGCGTCATCCTCAGTCGCTTCCCGATCACGCGCTCGACGAAACGGCTGGATGGCGTCTTCCTCGGCAGCTTCGGCTACAGCGGATTCTTCACGCGCGATTTGTTTGAGGCGGAAATCGCCGTGCCGGGCTGGCCGCTGCCGCTCCACGTCTTCACCACGCATTTGAAATCCGGGCAGGATAACGACTCCACGCTCAAACGCGGGGCCGAGACGCGCGCCATCTCAAACTTTTTCGCGCATGGATTTTTGCTTACCAACGCACTGCGTCCGTATCTGCTCACCGGCGATTTCAACGAGGACGTGAACGATCCGCCCAACGACGGCACGGCCCTGCCCACATTGACGAGCGCGCCGACTGGCCTGCGCCTAATCACGCCGCTGAATCCGATCACGGGCAGTGCGCGGACGTTCAACATCCGGTCGCTGCCTCTGGACAGCCGCTACGATTACGTCCTGCCCTGCGCGCTGCTGCTGACCAACGTGTTAAGCGGCGAAATCTTCCGCACCGACCTCGTGACGAACATCTCCCCTGCCCTGCCCGGCGACGCCGCGACCGCGTCGGATCATCTGCCGTTGTTCCTGCGCTTCGCGAATCCGTTCGCCGTGCCGCCGCGCATCCTCAGTTTCGGCGTGTCGAATGCGGTGGGGGAACTGAACTGGTCGGCGGTGCCTGGGGGACGCTATCGCTTGGAGGCCAGCACGAACCTGCCCGCGTGGACACCGCTCGCCACCAATCTGCTCGCGACGAATGGAGTCGTGTCGTTCAGCACGAACGCGAGCGGGACGATGCGTTTCTTCCGCGTGCGGATCGAGCCGTGAGCCGGAGCGCGAACCGCCGAGTCCGCGTGTTCATCAATATTGCCTGGGCGTTGAGTCGCCCTCCGTGTTCTTCGCGCCTTCCGTGATTTACCAAAAAGAAACACGCGGACTCGGCGGTCCGCGCTCCGTTCAGAAATCCGTCTTTGCCTCTTGCAAATTCAGTTCCTGAATCCACGCGTTGCGGTAGCGGATGTCGTGGCCTTCAGCCTGGAGTTTCAAACCCTGCGCCGTGTCGGTGATGCCGCGCCCGCCGTCCTTGCCGCCGTCCACGCCGGAGTTCGCGCCGCCCCACACTTTGTCGATGGGGAAATTGGTGTGAACTTTCTGCCCGTTGAAATACATCGTCACGAGCGCCTTCTCCGTGCGCACGCCGCCCACGAAACGCGCCGCGCGGAACGTGATGTCGTAGGCGTTCCACTTCCCGATGCCGTTGAAGGCGTGATACGGCGACTCGGTTTCATTGATCACCGCGCCCATGCCGTGCTTGGTCTTGTCGCCTTCTTGAATCTGAATCTCGTAGCGGTTCTGCAAATACACGCCGCTGTTGCCGCGCGGAGCCATGACGAGGAACTCGATGTGCAGACGGAAATCGCGATACGGTTTCTGGGTCACGATGTCCGCCGCGCCATACTTGCCGCCGTCCGCCGCGCGGTCGTCGGTCTGGAGCGCGGTGCCGCCATCGACCGGGTCTTCAACGATCTTCCACTTGATGGGCAACGACGACGCGAAGCGCGGCCCCTGCCAGTACGTCCACTTCTCATCGAGCGTCGCGCGCGTGCCGTCGATGATCACTTCCGCACCGCGGGGTGCCTTCACGCCCACGCCGACGCGCTGGCCGGACGTGACGGTGGAACAGGCGGTCAGTGCAAACAGTGCGGCGCAAACCGCCACGTACGAAAGAAGTCGGGTGAATTTCATCGGCCTTTTGTGCGCCACGAACGAGTCCGCTGGCAAGCGCGGTGTTTTCCCTTTCTGGATGAATGTTTGCCTCGCCATGCTGCGTCTGAAACTCTCACGAAGCATGAACGCCGTTCCGCTCCTTCTCTGCGCCGCCCTCTTGGGCTGGACCGCGCGCGCCGCGCCGTTCGTGGAGGTCGCGGCCAGCATCGAGGTCATCAACTGGCATTATCAGGAGGAGACCGGGCTCCCTTTGAAGAACACGCGCGTGCATTCCATCCGGTGCGTTGTGGGGAAAGATTTGTGGCAGATAGAGAATCTCTCGCGGACCAACATCACCGAAAGCACCTGGCTCTTGCAGGGCATGCTCGTGCGCCAGATCAGCTACAACTCCATTTATGATTCCGCTCCAGACGACACGGGCATCCGCAGCACTCGTCGCTTTTCGCGTCCCGCCTCGATGCTCGCGACGCCGGATGGTTATCCCGGCAGCGAACTGCTCGTGAATCTCCCGTGGTTCGCGTTTTGTTCCGGCCCTTACCTCAAGCAGACCACGCGCGGCGTGCCGCTGCCCACCGCCGCGCCGGAGCGTCCGGCCTTCGGCTACACGAACGAGACGACGCTTTTCGCCGACAGCTTCGGCCTGCCCCGCCGCGCCGTCTTCTACGCTGCGCCCCGCCAGATCAAAGGCCGCTACGAGGTGCAGCAGTCCACGAATGTTCTGGGCTGGAATTTCCCGCTCGCCTTCACCGCCGAGCAGCACGAACCGGATCGTCTCGGCAAATGGAGCCGCACCCTCTCGGTGAACGGACGCGTCACGTCCATCCGCTCCGTGTCGAAACTGGAAGTGCCCGAGGACATTCTGGAGCGGCTCCAGAAACCCGAGCCGGCGCCCGCGAGACGACGATGAAGTTCTGACGCCGGCCATGTCCGGCCCTTTTTCCCTGGGCGACGGCGTCCTGTTTTTGCGGGCGGGAGTTTACGAAGTGATTCAGCCCGTGAATTCCACCCATCAGTTTTATCGCCTGCGCCGTCCTTACGCTTCCAAGAAATCACTCTTCGTCCCGCCCGTCCGTCATCGACGAGGTTTCGGCCCGTGCGGGTGATTCATTTCCCCTCCGCCAGCTTGCGCGCGCGGGCCAGCGAGCCTTCGGAGCGCTGGTCGAGTTCGTTGCTCAGCATCCAGTGGTATTTCCAGAGCAGGTTGTTCGTCTGCGTCGAGTAGGGATCGACGAGCATGAGCGTGCGCTGGAAGTCGTCGAGCAGTTCCTTGTTCGAGAGTCGGCCGGCGTATTTCGGCACTTCCAGCACGAGCTGGTCGAAGAGGGTGCGCGCCTCGTTCGTGTAGTTGCGCATGTGCAGGAGGACGAAGGCCTCGCGCTTCTCGACATGGCGCGTCTGCTTGAGGCCGAACTGCCGCACCACCATCACGCTGCAAAAGATCAGGAGCAAAAAAAACAGGAGGATGAACCGGTATTGGCGCACGAAACGCATGGCGTGGCTTAACGGACGGGCGGCGGACGGGCAATGTTCAAATCCTGAAGGCAGGAAACTTTGAACCTCGCGCTCTGAACTTTGAACTTTGAACTTTGAACGGGGGTGGCGGCGGGTGTTCTCTTGGTCCGGTTCAAAGTTCGATGTTCAAAGTTCAAAATTCAGTTCTGGGACTGCTGCTCTCCGTCGCGCTCGGCTTCGGCGGGGAGACGAACGCGCCCGTGCGCGCGCTCGGGGACGGACGTTTCGCCATCGGGCTCGTCACGTTGGACCAGACCGCGCGGAGCCTCAGCTTTCCAGCGACGGTGAACCTGCATGAGGAGACGGTGGAATACGTGGTCGTGCATCGGACCGGCAAGGCGCACGAGAGCATCTTCCGCACGGAAGCGCGCCCGCAGGACATTCATCTCGCCATGCTGCTGCTCGGGGTGAAGCCGGTGATGACCAACCGGTTCGGCACGGATGGCCAGGCTCCGCCGCGCGGTGCCCAAGTGCGGATCGAAGTGGCGTGGAGGGATTTGTATTCACGCCATGAAGTGCCGGTCGAAGACCTGGTGTGGAACACGGAGTCGAGCAACACGCTGGCGCGCGGCGCGTGGATTTACAACGGCTCGAACTTTTCCGAAGGGATGTTCACCGCGCAGCGCGACGGTTCCATCGTGTCCATTCACATCGATCCCGACGCGCTGATCAACAACCCGCGCCCCGGCCGGGAGAATGATGATTGGTACCGGCCGCACGCGGACAAGCTGCCGCCCATCGGCGCGGCGGTGGTGGTGACGATGCGGCTCGAGTGAGGTCTTGCGGAGGGCATGGGCACGTCTGCTTCACGGAGTCGCGCTCGTCGGCTGCAACTCTTTGAGGTCCAGCCGCGACTCGCGCACCGCGCGGTAACGGCCCTGGCCCTCCGTGTAGAGCAGGCTGGTCATTTTATATTCCACCGCCTGCGACTCGATGATGCCGCGCAGCTTCGTCAGCATCGTGATGTTGCGCAGGTGGACGGTGACATTCTGCGTCGCGGTGCTGAGGCGGGGAATCTCCAACCGCTCGTTGCTCAGGCCCTCGCCGACGTAGGTGCCGTCCAGATAAATTTTATGCACCGCGCCATTCATCACGACCGGTTCGGGCCGTTCGTTCTGAATGCGGATGGTGAACTGAACCGCCGTCTCCCAGGCTGTGGACTCGCCGAGCGCCACATTCACCAGGCTCACCTGCACCCCGTCGCGCTTCGCGAACGTGGCGCAGGACGCCAGCAGGAGCGGCCAGAGCAACAGTGGTAGAAATCGAAGACGCATGTTTAAGAAGAATTATTTGTTCGCCAGCAACAGCACCGTGCCCACGACCGCCACCAGCAGCAGCACCGCGAAGAATATTTTCACCCAACTCTTCGGATACTCGCCGTCCACGGCGCCGGTGTAGGCGTTGATCACCACCTGAAACTTCTTTGCGCCGTAGTCGTAATTGAGCAGCCAGACGGGGACGAGGATGTGCTTAAAAGTCTGGCCGGAGTAATCGGCATCGACGTTCAGATTGCGATGCGTGTCGCCCGGGACTTGTGCGGCGCACAGTTGTTGCAACTTCGCGTCCATCGTGGTGCGCGCGTTCTGCGCGGCAGCAAGCAGATCGATTTGGTAACGCTCCACGACCCAACCGCTGAGGAAGCCGGCGTTGTAGGGCACGAGTTCTCCGGTCGGAAACGGCTCGACGCCGCGCAACAATTCGGCGTGAACGCCGCGCGAAGCTGGGACTAACTCGTCGTCGAAAAAATGATCCAGCGAACCGGCGCTCGGATACCAGCGCACCTTCCGCACCTGGCGAGTCTGAGTGTTGCCCTTGGCGTCTCGATAACTTTCCGTCACGTAGTAATAGTCGCCGCTTTCCGCCGTCCAGTCGGCGTGAACCTGCGCGTCGAATGTCCAGTAAGGGATGTAAAGCCCGTGGACCTGATCGGTCATGGCCTTCTTCTTCAGCTTGTTCGGTGCCCAGAAATGTCCACCGTACCACTGTCGGATGCTCTCGCGCACCTGCGGCTCGGCCAGCTTCATCGGTAGCACGCTCTCGGGGCGGAAGGCTTCCTTGATTTCCTCGTACGGCACCAGCGCGGACGAGCCGCAGAAATCGCAGCGCTGTCCGACGCGCGCCGCGTCGAAGACCGAGATGGCCTGGCAGCTCTGGCACTTCACTGACGTCTTCTCCGCCTGCCAGCCGCGGTCGGCATCAGGAATGGAACGCAGCGCGGTGGCGAGATCGTTTTCCTTGATGACCTCTTCACCCGTCGCCGTGAGTTCCACCTGCGCGGGCGACGTGGCCCCGCAATACGGGCAGATGAGCGCCTGCTGCGCGGGATTCCACTGCGCCTCGCCGCCGCAGGCGGGACAGGAGAATTTTTTGTGAGCGGTGGCTTGGGACATAAAAAATCAAGTCAGGGGAATGTTTGTCAGGGGAATATGAATTATTGTTTTCATTCCTTTGACAATCATTCCCCTGACTTCGCTTCCAGAGTGGTAAACTCGATTTGAGAATGGTTCAGGTTGATCCATTGCATTGCCCGGAGCTTGGTCAACTGGAGCAGTCGGCGCAAATGAGATTCAACGAAGTCCTGCTGCCCGGAAAATGCCGTCAGGCGAAAGGCCATGCCCGGCGCATGGATCAACATCCGCTGGCTGCCCAAATCCACCGAACCGCGCGCCAGCCGCACGCGGCTTTCCGCAACAGCGGCTCCACCGAAAAAGTGAACGAGCGCCTCCTGATACAGACTGATGTCCAGAAACGCGCCCCAGTCAGTCAGGAGCGTCTGCATAGTGTAGCGCAGCTTTTGGCAGGCCGGAGTCATCTCATGCCAGCGATCCGTCGCGACAGTGAACTGCCGGCGTGTCGCGGGGATTAGACTGGTTGCCACCAGACGGCCCTGAACTTTGGCCGGGCGAAAGTTGAGCAGTTTTCCCCGTTGAATGCCGAACAGGAACTCGTAGTTCAATATTTGCGCGTCGTGCTCACCGACGAGACCGGCTTCCGTCTTGAATTCGTAAAGCGCGTCGTCCACCAGCAGGTCGGCAAAATACTTCTTCACGAAGTCCCCGTGCGTGAGCGTGATGGGAATCTGAGTTTGCACGGAACGAAATCCCTCCGCGAGCAGCCGTGCTTTCATGTCGGATTCGTAGGCCGACTCGTCGCACAGGCGACCCAGTTCGTTCTGGCAGGCGTAAGCCTGGCCCATCACCCGGTAGTCGATCTCCTCGAACTCAGCCGGGCCGAGAACTTTCACCTGAACAGGAAATTGAATAGGCATGGAGAAGTCAGAGGAATGGATGTCAGGGGAATGGAAAATGGATTAATTCCCCTGACATCCATTCCCCTGACTTAGTTTTCAACTCTGCAAAAACTCCTCTAGCGCCGCCTTCGTCACACGCCACGTCGCGCCAATCTTCTTCCCCTTGAGCGAACCGTCGTTCAGCGAGGCCATTACATCCGCTTCGCTCACGCCGAGCGCCGTGGCGACTTCGGCGGTGCTGAGGAGTTGCGGCAAACCCGTCGCCGCAGCACCGGGCAGCGGCGGCGGCGCTCCCGCAGCGGGCGTCGTTTGCGGGGTGGCCATCGCCGCCGCCATTTGCTGGCCCATCGCCAGGCCCGCGCCGAGTTGCGCGGCGGTGTTCGCCATGCCGCCACCTTCGCCGCCCTTGGACATTGATTCGGCCATCTGAAACTTCACGTAGTCGTTCAGGTTGCCAATCGCCGCCATGCTCGAACGCTTGTCTATCGCCGCCTCGACTTCCGCCGGCACCGACACGTTCTCGACAATGAAGCTCGCTAGCTCGATGCCGTATTTGCTCGTGAGCGCCGGATTGATTAGCGGCAGCAGCGACTCGCCGAGTTCCGAGTAGCGCGTCGCCACGTCCAGCACCGGCACCTTGGCCGAAGCCAGCGCGTCGGTGAACACGCTCACGATGCGCGAGCGCATGGCATCGAGAAATTCATCGAGCCGGAAATGGTGGTCCGTGCCCGCGACTTCTTTCAGGAAAACTTTCACGTCCACGACCTTGAAGTCGAACGTGCCAAAGGCCCGCGCGCGCACGATGCCAAAATCCTGGTCGCGCAACATGATGGGATTGCTCGTGCCCCACTTGTTGCCGGTGAAGAGCCTCGTGTTGACGTAATAAACGTCGGCCTTGAAGGGCGACTCGAAGCCGTACTTCCAGCCCTTGAGCGTGGAGAGGATCGGGATGTTGTCGGTGACGAGCGAGTATTTGCCCGGCCCGAAGGTGTCGCCGAACTGGCCGAGGTAAATGAACTGGCACGTCTGCGACTCGCGCACGATGAGCTGCGCGCCGCGCTTGATTTCCTTGTCCTCATCGGGAAAGCGCCACGAGAGCGTGTCGCGCGAGTCGTCCTCCCACTGGATGATGTCCAGGAACTGCGTCTTCAGATAATCCATCAGGCCCATAATTTTCTCCGTTTGTTCAATGGTTCGCGTTGGTTCGATTGACTGGCGGCATCATCCGCAAAACGGTGCGCGAGGGAATTGGAATTTCACGCGGGAATTTCTAGGAACGGTGAATCGCGATGAATCGGTGGCGCACTCCGGCTGCGGGACGAAAACCTTCCAGTCCCTCAGACCGTTTTTGTCTGACCCCGCCCGGCAGGATGCGCGCATGAAAAATCAAATCGTGGAGATCGAGACGCGGGAAATCATGGTGGCCCGCTTCGGCGCGGCGGCACTGGTGAAGACGAAGGAAGGTCGCTTCGCCCTGCGCGGCGGGAGCAGGTCCGATCACATCGAAGCCCGCGACTGGGCCTCCATGTTCCTGCATGAGGCGGTGCTCGTCCGCACCGAGAAGGAACGCGACGAAGCGAGAAAATCCGTTTCGGAAGGCGTCCGCCAGGTGCAGGACATGGAAAAGAAATTGTTGGAAGCGTCCTCCCTGCTCTCCGGCTGGAAGACCGGAAAAAGTTCCAGCGGCAGCCGCACCGGCAAAGATTCGTTTCAAGTCGCCCGCGGTGGTCTGGGTGTGGCGGGTGAAGAATAAACTGATTTGATTTCAGCAAAATCACGGAGCGCCGGTTTCCCAACCGGCGCTCTTTTTCTTTGGGGGGTAGCAGAGGCAACCTGCCTGTGCCGCCGGGCTACCACTTTGGTATTGAAGTGCTGACACCGGCCAAATTTCTGGCCACACTGAGAGCAACGACATGACAACCATTCAAGCGCAGGTGCCCGAGCCGCCGGCCCGACAAGTCGCCGAACTCGCCAAGCAGGAAAACGTGAGCTTGGACCAGATTGTGAGCATCGCCCTCGCCTATCAGGTCTCCGCCTGGCGCAAGCGCGACACCATCTCGGAACGCGCCAAGCGCGGCAGTTGGGAAAAGTTCGATCAGGTCATGTCCAAAGTGCGCGACGTGCCACCCTGCCCGGCGACGAGAAGTAGGCGAGCGGATGCGCCTAAGCCGCGTCGAATACACGCCGAAAGCCGACCGCCAGCAGATTCTTTCCTTCGACACGGAGAAAACATCCCGGAGCGCAAAGACTAAATCATGGAGAATCTGATCGCGGCGGTGGAGGCGCGAGACACGCGAACGCAATCAGTCCACCAAAATGCGATAGAACACATTCGTCTCGCCCGCGGGCGCATTCGTAAATGTCGTGACTGGATGAACACCTTGCACGCCGAACGCCAGCACCTCGTAGTCCGCAAAATCCACTTGGGCGGAGCGGATGACTCGGTAAGTCCGGTCATCTCGCGCGAGCCAGCGAAGTGTGATTGTTCCATCAGGATTCAATGCAGCGCCCATTCGGAGCACGGACGTTGCGTCTAGCGGGTCTGTTCCCGCTGCATCTTCATTAGCATCTGAAACCCCATCGCCATCTGTGTCTGCCCGCAACGGATTCGTGTGACTCACGTTCACTTCAAATCCATCAGTCCATCCATCATCATCGCTGTCGCGCGCTAGTGGGTTGGTGCCCAATAAGATTTCTTCCGTGTTCGGTATTCCATCGCCATCAGCATCATCGCTGAGCACGAGTTTGATTTCGTCCACCAGCAGGACGGCATTGGTTGTTCCGCGACTGACAAGTTTGATGACGATCGCTCCTGTTTGCCCCGCGTGTGCGGATAACGGAACTTCGATCTCAAGAGGTGCTGTGCGCGACAATGGCAAGTCAGAGCCGACATACAGGGCGGGATTGTCCCCGAAGTGAACGCTTAGAAAATCTCCATCACCCGCGCCGATGAATTGGTAACGGAAGCGAAGCCCGACCGCGCCAATCGGCAGCGCCATGTCTTTGGCCAAACCTGAATTACCGGCTTCTTGAAACAAGTAGTTTGTTCCGTTCGTTTGCACATCGCCGAAGGTTGTGAAGTCGGTCAATGCTTCCGTGATTTCGGCGAATTGGGCCTTGGCTGATTTCAAACTGGCTGCTCCCCCTGCGCTCGGCCACCGGCTTGCCAACAATGGCGAATAGTAAAAGCCCTCGCGCTCGGAATCGATTCTGTCCGCTACGGTGGTCCAGTACCACTCGTGACTGTAGCTGTGTGCGGTGGGTGTAGAGATGCCGTTTCCGGCCAGCGGGCGGAGTGAGTAAAGGATTCGGTCATGGTAATTCGGCCCCTCCTGAGCTTGGACACCGGGAGCGATGTCGCCCCAAAAAGAGGAAATGTAACGTTCTGCGCGTGGTGGCTGAGGTGAACCCTTGAAGTGGCTCGGCACTGGAACAGGTGTATCGAGCATCGTCACTTGAGTGACGTATTGGGGAAGGATCTTGCCCGCTGCGCCCACGACGAAACCGCCGGCACTGTGTCCAATTAAATGAATCGGCGCATTCGTGTTGATGCGTCCCTCATCGATGGCTGTTTGCAGCCAATTCGCCACTGCAACGCCATGACTGATGCCATGCGGTCGGATAACTCCGATATCGAACATGAAATCAACCGCCGCGCTATCTACAGTGCGTTGAGCCAGACGCCGCACAAAGCCTTCGTCATCAGTCCCGTCGCCAAAACGAATTCGCGGATTCGCTCCTTCAGGCCAGCTAAAGATCGCGATGTTGGGCAGGCCCTTGCCTTCATCGGCCAAACGTGACGCAATCCCGTGCGCCAAACTCTGTAGCCATTTATTCTTGCCGTTCCCACGCAACCCATGCGTCAGGACAATCAGGCCGTTTTGAATCCGGTTTGCGTCAAACGTGAATGGTTGGCCGAACGAGTTGAGAAACTCGCCTTGATCTGGATCAGGGGCGGGATACTTCTGGCCTGGCTCGTTCAGTCCGGGACGATTGAAGACGACCTTACGCGAATCAACAGCCGAGTGTCCTGCTTCATCAGTGGCCTGCACCTGGAGCGTTGCCGTCCGCGGTTGCCCGGAAACCTCAACGTTCAGTGTTTCTGCCGAGTTCGCCATGGGCTGCCCATCCAAAGTCCACGCATAGGTGACGGCACCCTGCGCGTTGAAGGTGGGCCAAACATTCCCGGCCAAACTCCATACGTAACCAGAATTCTCCGGTCGCAGAAACCTGACATCAGGATTACGCATGGACACACGAAGGTCTGGCGAAAACCCGGACTGAATCTTAAATTCTGCGGTCAAGCCTCCGCCGCCATGGTCGTATTGAGCACGAATGATCAACGGACGATCCTCTGGATCGTCGAACCACGCTTGCATTGTTCCGTCGGCTCTTATCGCGTTCCGAGGCCAGCCTCGTGAACTCCACTTCACCGCAGAAGTAACGTCTTCTTGTCTTCCGCCTGGGAAATGAGCGGTAGCCGTGTAAGCATAGTCGTGAGGAAAATTCACATAGGCAGCACCTGAAATGGTCAGCCGGGTGACCTCGCTCAACCAAAGGTAACTCACCTTCGGACTACTTTGCAGAATCACGTTCTCGTCCCCCGGCCAGTCGTAATACTGGTAGCTGACGATGGGGCTGATGATCGTGGTCTCCGCGCCCGGCGCGTTCAGCGCGTCATGGTATTGGTAGCTGACCACCGCGCTGATCACGGTGTTGCTTGCGCCCGGCTCGTCGAGTGAATCGAAGTATTGGTAACTGACGACGGACGAGAAGGCGTTCGTGTCGTCGGCGCGGAGCGAAGCGGCGACGCAGAACAGCAATAGCAACATTGCGACGGGCAACACGCCTGCGCTCCAATTCAGGGGCGGCACGCTCGGCGCGGTCGGTTGCGGCTGGGTGGGCATGGATGCCTCTTACTTCGCCGCCAACGGATACCGTTTGCCGGATTCGGTGATGTAGGTGACTTCCTGCTTCCCGCCGAGCGCGGCGGTGATTTCCATTTTCGCGAAACGCTCGCCGTTCGCCGTCCAGCCGGTGACGGAGAGCGGCAAATCCCGGAGCGCGGGAGTTTTCATTTCGGGGACCGCGCGCGCCTCGCGTGCCGCCAGCGACGCCCCCGTCGTTGGCGTCGAGCGCGTGGACTCGTCGGGGGCGTTAGAGTTTTCCACGCGCTCGGAGGTTCGACGCGAGGGCGCGTCGAACAACACGCGGGGCGCGTGTGCTCCCCCGGACTCAGCCATTCGCGCATTTTTCTCGGGGGCAGTGAGCGACGCTTGCTGGCCGGAGAGGCCGACGACGGTGGTGGCGTAAATGAGACCGCCGCCGCGCGGCATGTTGAGGTTGACCGTGGCGGTGCTGGATGCGGTGGTGCCAGCGGTGTTGTTCGCCGTGGCGCTCACGGCGGGGCCGTTGGCCGGCTTCACGGTCACGGTGATGGGCGTGTTCAACGGAATGTTCGAGCAATGCACGACGATGGGAATGGGATTGGCCTGTTGGCCGGGAATGATGACGGCGGGATTGGCGAGTGTGCTGGATGGATTTGCGGGAACAGAATTTCCGGCAACACTGGCAATCGCCAGTTGGACAGTTTGGCTTGCTGATGGGATAATTATTGGTTGAAACCCCTGAGAGAACGTTCCCGAGATTGAGCCACCAAGGAGGTTTTGAAATGTGTCTAGGCGGATTCGTCCGTTTCCGGCGCCATTGTAGATAAAATTTCCGTTGTACGCCCAACCTGCTATTGCGCCGCCACCGCTTGCGGTCAACGCCCCTCCGCCTGAAATAGCTGGTGCAACTAATCGAATTGCGCCGCCACTGCCACCACCGCCACCGAAACTATTTTCGCTATTACCACCGCCCCCATTTGCTGAAATGCTGCCCGAAAGACTAATTAAACCATTTGCGGCAACGAGTATGCCGCCCCCACCGCCGCCACCCGCCC
>Ga0163150_10000950_pt1 | contig 51215 bp, 41 predicted proteins | sample OliLakLV19P2IB_FD_148628 | JGI IMG/M metagenome (GOLD analysis project Ga0163150, IMG submission 148628) | Freshwater microbial mat bacterial communities from Lake Vanda, McMurdo Dry Valleys, Antarctica - Oligotrophic Lake LV.19.P2.IB | ecosystem: Environmental > Aquatic > Freshwater > Lake >...
ACCAGGCATTCCAAGTGCCGCTTAGGCAGAGTTACCGCTAATGACAGGGTTCAGACTCGGCCGCGCGATCCCCATTCAGACCGGGGGGTACAAGCCGGTTTACTCGGACGCTCAGTCCGCCTATACCGAAACCGGCGCAGGCGTCTCCGCGTACGTTGGATCAGGCGCCAAGCTACGCGAGAAAATCAAAACAGGCTCTGGGGTTGCCGCTCTTGTTGCGAGCGGTGCCGATATCCTTGCGGCGTCAAGAGCCGGCTCTGGTATCTCCGCTCATGTTGGTAGCGGCGCGAAACTCGTAGAGAAGTCGAAGGCTGGTCTTGCGGCTGTTGTCATGGCGGCCGGAGGCGACGGCGCTGTTACCTATACCGAAACCGGCGCAGGCATTTCTGCGTACGTTGGATCAGGCGCCAAGCTACGCGAGAAAATCAAAACAGGCTCTGGGGTTGCCTCATTTATTGGAAGCGGCGCTGATGTGTTCACGGCATCAAGGACGGGCTCTGGAGTAACTGTCCTCGTTGGTTCGGGAGCTAAAGAGCGAACCGTAACTAAGACCGGCGCTGGCGTCTCCGCGTACGTTGGTTCGGGGGCCAAGCTCAGAGAGAAGTCGAAGGCTGGCTCTGGCATCTTTGCTTACGTAGGAAGTGGCGACGCTGCGGTTACCTACACCGAGACAGGCATGAGCGTTGCTGTCCTGGTCGGCTCTGGCGCCATGCTTCGAGAGAAGTCAAAGACCGGATCAGGCATTGCCGCGTTAGTCGCCAGTGGCGCGAAGCTCCGAGAGAAGACTAAGGCTGGCTCTGGCGTTACTGCCCTTGTAGGTTCAGGCGTTGACGTTTACGAAGCCGTCCGCGTCGGCTCGGGTATCTCTGCTCTTGTAGGCAGTGGTGCCAAGATCAACGAGAAAGCTAAGACGGGAAGAGGCATTGCTGTCCTCACCGCGTCGGGCCTCAAGACTCGTGACTCTGTACATACTGGCACGGGCATTGCTGCGCTTGCCGCCTCCGGTTCAGATATCGCAGAATCAATACGGACCGGAGCCGGTATTCTTTCAAGCATCGCCATGGGTTCGGCTTCGGTCGGCGGTGACATTGTTCGTGCCGGTATCGCGTCAAGCAGTCACGTTGGTAGCGGCGCTAAGATACACGAAGTCCCGAAGAGTGGCGCTGGAGCCTCTGCGTATGTAGGTGCGGGCGCGAAGGCTCGTGATGCCGTCCGCGCTGGTGCTGGTGTCTCTGCTCTTGTGGCCGCGGGTGCCAAACTCCACGAGATCGCTGATACTGGCCAAGGTACAGCAGGACTTGTCGGCTCCGGAGTCAAGTCTCGTGAGCCCACTAAGGCTGGCTCTGGTGTCCTTACACATATCGGTAACGGTGCAGACGAGCTTACGGCAACAAAGGTCGGCGCCGCAATCAGTGGTCACAGCGGTTCCGGAACATATGTTGTAGATCAGGTCAAGTCTGGCTCGGGTATCTCTGCTCTCATCGGCGGCGGCAGCAAGGACGTTACCAAGGCACCAAAGGATGGCTCTGGTATAACGCAACTAGTTGGTAGCGGTGCTGCCGCAGTCGTTTACACTGAGACCGGCTCTGGTGTTTCCGCATACCGAGGCTCTGGAACTTATGCACTTGACATCATTAAGACCGGCATAGCCACCTCTGCTCACCAAAGTAGTGGTGTCGATACAGTTGAAAGCAGTAGGACTGGCGCCGGTATCTCTAGTGCCATTGGTTCTGGAATCAAGACTCGCAACGTTGTGCGAACCGGTGCTGGTATCCAGAACCTGACGGCTAGCGCAGCACGATCCGTCGCCACCACCCGCACCGGTACAGGCATCTTGGCTCATGTCGCCAATGGCCTTGCACAAGCCCAGAGTACCACTAAGACCGGAGCCGGCCGTGCAATCATGGTCGGAAGCGGTGCCGAGACCAGAGATATTGTACCGAAGGACGGTTCGGCTACTGCCGCGCTTAGTGGTTCTGGTATTGACGTCGTTGAATACACACGTAGAAGTTCCGGCGTTGCCACGCTCACTGCATCAGGCGCAGATCAACTAACTGCGTCTCGTAGCGGTACAGGTATCGAGGAAGGAGTAGCGCTTGGCGCTGATGTGGTCGTCGCCTCACGAACAGGTAGCGGCATTGCTAACACAGTCGCCAGTGGCAGTAAGACGGTCGAGAAGGTAAAGACTGGCCAGGGTACGGCTACGCTCGTTGGCTCAGGTCCGAATGAAGGGCTGAGGCTAAGTACTGGCTCTGCCGTAACGAACTTGACAGCTAGCGGTGCGAAGATTCGCGATTCTGTACACTCTGGTACGGGTATCGCGGGTATGGAGAGTGCTGGGGTCAAGGCGCGGTCCATTGCCAAGGTGGGTGGAGCCACGACGGTCTTTACTGTCCAGAGCATGAAGGCGCGTGAGGTTTACCGTTCTGGTCTCGGCAAGATGGATGTGGTTGGTTCTGGATTCTACCGACGCGATTTAACCAAAATTGGTACTGGAATCCTCGGGACGACGGGCGTTGCCTCAACAGTTGTCGAGTATAACCGAACGGGTACAGGTACTCAAGGTGGAACTCTTCGATCAGAGCGTAAGATATTCATAATCAAGGGTCATGCTCGTGTCCATGTGGGCAATGGCATACTTGTCTAATCGAACGACGTAGTAATGAATGAACACAGAACTGAAGGATTTACATGAACACACGACGAACTAAAACCATCTGGAATAATGTTACCAGCGGCGCAGCGGGAGCCTCCTCCGCAGTAGCTCTAGGCGGCGCTACCAATGCGACCTTGTTCGTAGAGGTCAGCGGAGCCACAGATATTAGCATTGAGGTCTCTCCGGGGACTGCGGGGGCAGGCATTAATGACTTTGACGCATCCATGAAGTGGTATCCCCTCTTCGAGGATGACCTGAGTGCTGCTCAGAAGCTCACCTTTGCTGGCGCCGGCAAGGCGGCTATTGACATTTCACCCGTCGCCTCAGAGTACATTCGCTTCGTTAGCTCGAACAACGTGACCGTTTCCGCGTTCGTAGACTACATTCAGGCGTAACGCATGGCGTCCTTCCCTACGAGTACCGTTACCAAGCCTGCCGGCATCGCCGTCAGCAACAACGTGGTCGTTGGCCATGTTGATTTCGCATGGGATGAAATCATTGCCGTTGAAGGAGTGCTTCGCGGCTCTAGCACGCTCGCCGGAGCAGGAGTCAACCTGAATCTCAAGTCGGGTGCAACCGGAGCCACGCCGCTAGCACTCCAAGGATTCGCAGATCAGACCGCAGACATACTGACTGTAGGCACCAGCGCCTCGTCCAACGACTTGCTTCGTGTGACCGCGGCAGGCAAGCTGCACTTGCCTGGAACTGTGAACACCACAGGCGTCATGTTGGGAACCTCGACAGTTACGAATATATGGTCAACGGGAACTAACGTTCTTGCCCGGCCTGGCGCTGATGCTACGGGCGCAGTCAAGGTTAGAAACACGGACGATACCTCTACCGCTGTCTCTGTGGATACCACCAACCTTAGAGTGGGTATCGGTGACGACACAGCGCCTGCTGCTGCTCTGCATCTGAGTGCGGCCACTGCTGTGACTACGGCGGCATTCGGTATTCGATTTGGCAACGACGCAACTAACCTGTACCGTTCAGCGGCTACCATACTAAAGACTGATGGCTCGTTAGATATTGCTGGCAATGTTCTCCTCAACGGAGATTTTTCAGTCAGTCGTACAGCCGCCAACATTGCCACCATCGCTACGGGCGACACGCTACGGGCAGGAGCTAGCGCTAACTTCGAGCTTTCGGGTGAGGCAGGCACCAACTCCCTATTCAAGGTCACTAAGACCGCCACCGGCAACCTTACCGATGCCTGGATGCAGACGACCATTATTGGTGCCGAGACGAGCAGTCGATTCAAGACTGATGCGGCGGGCAAGAGCACCTGGACTGATGGCACTAACCCCGCCACGCCAGTCACGCTAGGAATCAATGGTGCTAACGTGGGACTCATTACCAACAAGGACTTGACAGTCACCGGCATCACGAACGTAACAACGCTCAGTCTAGGCGCGGCAAAGATCAAGCAGGGCGCTACCGACAACACCTATTCTGGTTCTGATGTTACCACGCTCTATACCAAAGACCTCGTTCTTCATAGCACTGTAGCCTCTGCCACTCGTCTTGGACTCAAGCGACCTGACGGCACCATTCGTTATCTTCGACTGGACAATGACGATCAGATAATTATCGAGGCCAGCTAATGTCGGGAGGCATCAGCACTGCGCTCATCGGTGAGATCAGAATGTTTGCTGGTGTTGTAGACGTATCGGTAACCAGCGAACTTGAAATCAAAAGCGGCTGGCTTTATTGCAACGGAGCGTTCGTAAGTCAATCGACCCACTCAGACCTTTTCGCTTATGCTGGGCACCTATTCAATGCTAGTGTTGATCCAGGCAATGGATCATTCAAGTTGCCAGACTTTCGTGGTCGCACACCAATTGGGCTATCTAATGCAGGGACCTTCGTGACGCGCGGTGCGGTTGGCGGAACGACTAGCCATTCTCTCTCGGTGACGGAATCCCCTCCACACATGCACGGAGCAACACTCGCACCGGCCGGAGACCACAGCCACACTGGTAGCACTAGTAATGAGTCATCGCCCTACCACACTCACTTCCAGCAGTATTATTACGGCACTATGCGGACCGGTGGCGCGAACAATACCTTTAGTTTCTGGTCAGCGGACATAGACGGACTGGCTCCATTCACTCAACCTCTGTCGGGTCGATCCACCTCCCACATTCATGAAGCGGCAACAACAACTTCATCGGCCACACATGCTCATGCGCTGTCCTATGGATCAATGGGGTCCGGCTCGAACAATGGGGAGCCACACAACAACGTATCACCATATACTCTTATGCATTTCATGGTGAAAACGTGAGAGGCGATTAGAATGGGTCTTGGAATCCAAAGCGCAATAGCGGGTGAAGTGAGAGCTTGGGCTGGTAAATGGTCTGGAGTTGCAGAGCCGATCCCAGGCTGGCTAGTTTGTAACGGCGCCGCTTACTCAACAGCGGCTCGACCCGAACTACAAAAGCTCTATGATGAGATTGGCTTGCTGTATGGCGGCACCGGCGCCACCAGTTTCAATCTTCCTGATCTGACTGGCCGTAACCCTTATGGCGGCGACACGACTGGATCGTACGCTAATACTACTATACCTCGTTCGTCCTCACTCACGACGGCAACACACGCTGGAATCCAGGCAGACTTCCCATCACACAGGCATACAGGTAGTATGCCATCATATGTATGGCCACAGCACTTGTTTATTACGGCCGCTGAAACCACAGACCACAATCACCAATGGGCTATGGAAGTGGTCACGGTTGCCTCTGGGTTCGATAACCCAAAGTATTACATTATTACGGCTGGCGGCAGTCCTGTTAATGTTAATACCACCACCGATAGCGTCAACCACACTCATAGTATAACTTTCAGTAGCTATAGCGGCTCTCACTCTCACACCTCAACCGTACCTAACGTCGGTTCTGCTACCGCCCATGAGAACATGCCACCGTTTGCTCGGGTTCTATTTCTGATTCGATATTAATGGCTACAGGCGTAACATCATTCTTTGTTGGCGAAATCAAGCCACATGTCGGCAACACTGCTCCTGACGGTTGGCTGCTTTGCGATGGCGCGACCTATGCGAGAGGCACGTCGGAAACTGATATCTATTGGGACCTCTGGCAGTCACTAAGTGGTGGTGTGGGCACATCACCATGGGGTAACGGCAATGGAACTACCACATTTAACGTCCCCAATCTGCGCGGCAAGACATTAGTAGGTGCTGCCTCTCCGGCAGAGGTCGGCACAACAGGGGGAGCAGAAAACGTCACGCTTGTCGCCGCCAACCTCCCATCACACACACATACACTTACTGTCGATAATGCGGGGTCTCACACTCACACAGGCTCTACCAACCTAGTGAGCGTCTTTCACACACATAATTGGCAGGCCGGCTACACCCTCACTGGCGAGCTAGCGAATGCGGGAGGGTATGGCGGTTTTCTCTTGGCAAACTCAACAGGCTCTTCGGGCATATTGCCCCTAACGTCTGGGTCGCAGACTTTCTTCCATACTCACACTTTTGTTACCGCCACAGAGCACGCTCATCCTCATACGATCACTGAACTAACTACAGTAGCGTCGGGCTACTTCGCCTTACCATGGGACGGTGGAGCCCATAATAATATGCCGCCCTATCTGGTAGTCAACTTCATCGTAAAATACTGATTATCTTTTAGTGGTGTACGCGAGTTAGAAATCGGCAACGAAAACAAATAAAGGCCGAATCACGGTCAGAGTAATATTAGAAGGGATATTTATGAAATACTGGCAAGGCATCACCATCAAGATAGGTTCAGAATATGGACTCGTGACTGAGTATCATCAAGATACAGAATCGTATCAATATGTGTCTGCCGAGAGACTAGGCGTCAAGACCGTCAAGGTAAAGGACATAGAGCGCGTAGATATTCCGATAGCCCGAGACGTTGCAGAGATTTTACGCGAGTCTAATTACAAGGCTGGCGCCGCCTATCTGAGCGAAGAAGGGTGGGATATCGTATCAGCGTTCCAGGAGAACGACCATCGTGACTTGAACCGCGTCGACCCTTCACCACCCACAGACTACGGCATCCCACACGATGATCTGATCTGGGACCCTGACTCTCACACCTTTGTCCGTCGCAATGACGACGAGACGGATGATCTCCACAATCCTGGACCATGGGGACTTGACCCAGCAATGCATACCTTCCGCGCTAAGAATCCTGAGTTCACGGGAATCTATGCCCGTATTGAGGGGTCATGTGAAGACTGTGGTGGCGTCGTCTCGGACGGCATCTGTGAGTCGTGTGGAAACTATGAGCCCGAGCAAGCACAGCCCGTGCAGCCTCACAAAGACCAGACCTCAACATACCTCGATGTGGACACTCGCTCCCCTCATGGACGAGACGATTCCTTTCCGAGCATGATTTCGAAGGCTCGCGCCAGCTTAAGTAGTATGAAGAATTTCGCGCATGTACGTGACGAAGCGGCATGGCATGAAGCTCGCGTAGGCGCAGACCTAGAGTCTTGCCCTGAGTGTGGCGACTTCATGCACGACACCCTGGATCACAAGGAAGCACAATGCCACGCCTGTGGTCACCGTCAAGGCATCGTCTACAATGTCTCTAAGCAGAAGGAAGCATTAGCCCTAGCTCCCTTAGCTCTAGCTCCCTTAGCTCTGCGTATCGCCCCGATGCTAGGCCAGGCGTTTATGAACATGGCTGGTGGTGGAGAAGAAGAGACCGGTAGCGATGTCGGCATTACATCGTCCACTGAAGACGCTATCGTCCGCTCCGCGGCGGACGTTGGCATTGCGGTGGACAATAGCGGCCAGGATGTCATGCCCAACGCCGGCAGCCAAGGATTCACTGAAGATCATGGCGATAGTCCCGAACTGCTCAAGGACACCAACGATATAGGTGGTACTGATAGCCATGACATTCTCAATGAGATTCAGCGCCTCATGCCAGAGATCGAACAGTACGCCAACGACCCAAGCAGGAGCGCGGCGGATCATCCACAGTTAGTAGCGCTTGACAAGTGGCTTGCCGAGAACATCCCTGGTTATACGTCACAGAATCGAACAGCGTCAACATATCACCAGGCCGCTCGCCGACCGAGGATGTGTCCGTATCACACGAACCTTATTGATTACGCTATGGCTCTGAACGACCCAGCCCTGGCGCTCAAGTCGTTGGGCGGACTCATGTACTCGGAACAGTCTTGCCAGGGCGGCTACCAACTACTCAACAAGAATGAGAATCCGATCAAGTGTAAGTACAAGCCAGAAATGATTCTGCCTGGTTTTTGGGAGAAGCGAGAAGAAGAGACAGAGCGGCGCCGTCTAGAGCGCGAGCAGCAGCAAGCCCTTGAGCCTCCGACGAACCAGGAACAGATTCAAGAAGAAGTCCAGGCTGTGCCTGTCAACGACCCACTAGAGGTCATTCAGCAGGACGAGAACAGTGTGACTATTCCGGCTGAGCAGATCAATGAAATGAAGAATGAGCCTGAAGCTCCCGCAGCCGAAGCCATCGAGCTTCCGACTGACTATGATCCTGAAGCGTATTGGGAGGCCGATGACGTACCAGACTTTGGTCCGCCCGAACTTACTACTCCGACTGGCAGCCCGACCTTTGAGAACTTCCAAGCGCCTGAGGGTTATCAGTTAGTACCCGTAGAGCCTGAGATGGCATCAGCGGTAGACCAGTCGATGGCTGTAGCCGCATCGAAAAAATCATTCGACATGAATGTAGATCGAGCCGACGCCGGGCACGCTCCGGTAACTTTTCGCTGTCCTAAGTGCGGCGGTGATGTTGACAACGGCGCTTCTAACTGCCCGACTTGCGGCATAACTGAGCAGGAAGCCATGCAGATTTCAGAGCAGCAGGGACGCGACCCGAACCATATGATTGTCAATTCCACCTCGCCCGAAGCCCCCGAAAACGATGAAGATTACGCGGCCGACCTGGCGAATCGAATGTCTCCTGACAGCGGATGGACAAGTCAAACAATGGTTCAGGTGCGTCAAATATTGTTGCAGCAAGGAATGAATGAGGAGCGGGTAAACAACGTTGTCAATAGTCTAATCGCTGACGCTTGGGATTATCATCCACAAAACGAATACTTTGGTGATGAGTCGACTCATCCGTCTAGGCTCGACGGTGCAACATTCGCGGGTCGCCGTTCGCCATTCAGACAAGCTTCGCCTGCTGAGATGTCAGACAGCGCCGACCTCGGTGGAACTGACGCTGAAACAGCGGGACACATCAGCCCCGTAACTCAGACCGACAACACAGAGGAAACTACCACTCATATCACCGATGGAGATGGCGAGCCTTTGCAGGTGGGAGGGACATACGACATGCTAAACGAGGCGGTTGACCATCTCCCCGAGACAGTTAAGGTCACTCGGATTGATCCTTACTATGTCGAGTTCGAAGTTATAAATGACGACATGGGATTCTCATTCGAGAATCGAGTACATGCCAAGACGATTGCCAGCCAGGGAATCAAGTTCCAAAAGCACACGGACAACCCGAACGCCGAAGGGCGACCGGTAGAGCCACCGGAAATGAACGCTGATGCACCAACTTTCAGCGACGCCACCGGAGTGACTGACCTCAGCACAGGACGATCAGCGCACCTAGCTTGGCTCGTCGAAGACGTTGCGACTGAAGTACAGAAGGAAGCAAGTAGATCAGAAAAGTTGAATCCTCGACTAGCGTGGCTCAAGGATGACGGCATGTCCAAAGAGGCAGGCAAGAATTACTCTCCCATGGAGCAGCGTGAACTCATTGGCGAATCAGGAAGCGCTCGTAACCTTGATAAGCTTCAACTCGACGGAACGCATTACGTTGAGGCGCACACCTTGGGAGACGAGCAAGACATTCCCGATAGCCACTTCCTATTCTAATGGGACTGTAAATGATTAGATCACCCGCGGGTCGCTTGATCGTTTGGAATAACGGCAACGACCAGTACAACTACAAAGACCTCCAGTACAACTTTGAAAACATCGACCGTCTAATCGGTAACGATGGATTCGTGGCTGGCGGGACTGGAAGTGCAGGCAGCACAGCTAACGTCGCGTCTGGAAGTGCAGGCAACACAGCTACCCGTCGTCAGGATTTAACTGGTGTCGCGTCTGCCTGGCTTGGCCCGGGTGATAAATCTAAGATTTACTACAAGGGGACGCACGTCAGTAGCCCCGACCCGGACAAGAGCAGGCTTGCTCCCGCGAGGACCCTGTACAGAATCATCTATGCGTTGACGGCAAACCAAGCGCCGCTAGGCCAAGTCACGATGTGGTATCGTCACGACAACTTGATCTCGCCACCCGCCGGGTGGGAAATCTGTGACGGCCGCATACTACAGTCCGACGATCACTCGTTCGGTGACTACACATACCAGATGCCTGACCTACGTAACAAGTTCATCATAGGTGGCGACCTGAATAAACTGCGAACAGATGCTGGCCTGGCGGGCGATAACCTAAACTTTGCTGACGGAAACAACGGTGGCCTGCTTGCTACGAACGCTCCCGGCGTTGGCTACGACTCTATTCGTAATACTTCGTCAGCGACTCGTAAGGCTAAGAATGGTAAGCGAAACTTAAGCCATACACACTCGTCTGGGTCTTTCGCGGCCGTGGCTCATAGCCACGCCCACAACCACGCTCATATTGTGCCTACTCATAGCCACGTTGTGCCGGCTCACACTCACTACATGGATCATGTCCACACTACGCCAGAGCACTATCATGGTAGCGACCTCGTCAGCAGAAACAACCCTGGGGCTGGTGGCAATTTTACTTCGAGAGATGTGGTGGCACAACCAGACGACGCAAAGAGCACTTCACCCTGGTCGACGTATAACTGGCAAGCGATGGGGGTAGGCACGACATTCTCAGTACAAACATCACCGAGTCGAGATTTTAATATTCAATTCCACGGCCTTGATGCAAGTTTCTTTCCGAGGCTTATGTTCAATCACTACTTTACATCAACGCCAGTACACAGCACTTCCAACGTACATCAGGATTTCACTGCCGCCAACGAAGCCGCTCTCACTTCGCCGGATGGTCAGGGTGGGACTAGCGGACCTAACATTCTCGCTACTAATCCTAGTGGCGCTGAGGTCACCGGCACCAGCGCAGCCGCCGGCTATTCAACAACCAGCGAGATAGATGGTGGCGGCCTAATAGACGTACGTCCGGCTTTTGTTGGTCTGTTGTTTATCATGAAAGTAAAGAAGTACTTCGGCATAATTGACGACGACCGCAACCTATTCGATTCACTGTAGGAGTGATACATGCAAACTGAAAGCCTCATGGTACGTAGGTCGGCCACTATCTCTAAGGACGAGGCCCTTAAGCGTCTCGCAACCAAGTACCCTGGGCATAAGGTAACGAGCTTCCGAACTGAGACCGTGGACGACAAAGAATTTTACATCGCACATCTAACCAAGGGTGCCGAGGTGGGCATTGCTGACGCTCTGTCTATGCCTGCGCCTGAGCCTCCGGCTCTGGACTTACCGCCAACTGATGACGATAAGGAATCAGATGAGAAGCCCAAGGAAGACAAGGGAGATAACAGCGAGATTATGGGACGACTCGACAAGATCGAAGATATGTTGAAGACCCTTGTCGGCGGCGATGATCCTGATACCGCCGGTGACCCTGTTCCTAAGGGTCACGGCAAGCCTCTCCCCCCTCCAGTGATGCCTCCTGGCGGTGGCATTGGGCACGGAATGGGCAACCCTATGATGGCAAAGCGATTAGCCGGGCGAGTAAATCTTACCACCGTGCGAGACAATTCAAGGAACGTCAAGATGGCTGCGGCTCGCACTGAGCTAGACACAGAGTTTGGTCCATATGGATTCAAGGTCAAGAAGATGATCCGCCGCGATGACAAGATCGTGGCTGGCTTGGTGCGAGTGGCGTACATGAAGGATGAACTTATCCCCGATGAAGAGAACATTGATCCCGCCACAGGCCAACGCATCCAACAGAATCAACGTTCGCAGATGCCTTGGCAGGGCAACGATGCTCCGCGTATGCAGAACCCGGGTCAGAACATGATGCTCACGCCTGAGCAAATCGAGCAGCAACGTCTATTGGAAGAGCAGCAGTTGCAACCACAAGTGGGTCCACTAGTTTAATGTTTAGCAAGTTCGCAAGCCTTGAAGTAGGAGAAGTCTTAGAAGTTCGTTCTTCGCCCACCAGGGTGGAGGACGCGAGCCTGGACCGATACTCTTCATACAATGACTATCGCACAGACGATGGCTTCATTTATACTCGCGTGCGTGCTATCTCTAGTCGCGTCAATAAAAATTATGATGGTTGGCCGTCCGAAGAGCTACAGAAGGCTTATCGAACATTCATCGGCAAGCCCATCTTTGTCGACCACAACAACTCTAACACTGAGCGCTCTCGTGGTGTTATCGTTGACGCTACTCTTCACGTCGAAGATGGCAAGTCATCGACCCATGATTCGTACTACAGCACGGCGCCTGACAATCACAAGCCGCCGACTTGGATCGAGTTGCTCCTAGAAACTGACGCTAGCGCTTTTCCTAAACTAGCGAAAGCTATTGTCGATGGGGACATTGACGGCGTAAGCATGGGTTGCTTTGTGGCTGGTGCTCTCATCACTCTAAGCGACGGTACTCGTAAACCGATTGAAGATATTGTTGTGGGTGATCGAATTCTTACTCATGAAGGAACAGTCGAATCCGTAACGTACTTCATGAAGCGCTGGTACACTGGTAACGTTCATGAGATTGTAGGATATGGACACAGTGAGAAGGCTCTCATTACCGACGAGCACCCGGTGTGGATTCGACGCAGCGAGTTCGAAGGGTGGATCGACGCAAAAGATGTACGCATTAACGACTACATTATGACGCCCTCTCGTTCGTCAGAAGAGTCAAGGTTCATTCCGAAGCAGGTCAATCGCAAAGTGCGTTACACCGGCTCAGTGCCGCAATCGTGTGTCGCCGCTATTGATGGTGCCGTTGCTGTCGCTGTACGTAGCCCTAGGGTCTTTGTTGATGAAGGCAAACTGTATCGCAAGATCAAAGAGATACGTACGACTCAACACGAGGGGTTTGTTTATAACTTCGATGTTGAGGGTGCTGACTCTTATGTCGCGGGCAACATGTCAGTTCACAACTGCAACGTAGAACGCACGCGCTGCTCTGTCTGTTCGAATTGGGCATACGCTCCTGAAGACTTCTGTACTCATGTGAAGCTCAAGGGCGCACACTTCGACAGCTACGACCACATGGGTCGCAAGTCGAGTAAGCTAGCCTGGGAAGATTGCTACGATGTGGGCTTCTTCGAGATCAGTTACGTGTTCGATCCAGCAGACGAGACGGCTCTAGTTCACGAAGTCAAGACTGCCAAGACTGCGGCGCATCCTTATTACGACGATGAATACATTAACCCCGAAGACAATAAAGATACCGCTCCTGATCTGACTGAGGTTCCGCATTGGAGTCTAGACTCTTCTGATCCCACGCATCAGGTCGAGATGGAGAGGCGCCGCAATGATCCTCCTGATCCTAACAATCCGGTGGCAGATGATGTGTTCAAGGTCGGACCCGCTCCTCATGAGCCCTCAGCTACCGAGCGCGTAGGGCCTCCCGGCGCTGACGCCTTCACACAATATTTGCAGCGGGCTGCGCCGCAATCTGAATTTACGGATGCCGGTGGTGGCCCTGTAGACACACAGAGCGACCTTGATATGTTCCCGCATCCAGATGACCCTCGAAGCCAGACAGCACTAGCGACGGCGAGCTACCCAGAGTGGACGAATGAGTTTGCTGACGTGGCGGTAGATAAAGGGTATACTTCTCCTGAATACATAAAGGAATACTCAAAGCTATGGCAACTATCACCTGAACAGGTACAACAAGCCATGAACGACGCCCAACAACGACGACAGTCTAGCACTTTCGACAGCGTTCTCAAGGAAGCTGGATTCAAGCTGCTAGCCGAAAACCCACTGCCTCAATCAATGGAACTCACCATCCCGGATCATGTAGACACTCTCCGTCAGGAGAAGGTCTGCCCGATCTGCGGCTCAGAGATGGACAGTGGCGAGTGCGCGGTCTGTCATTACGTTGAGCCGCCGGCTGGCTTTGATAACCCTGACCTTGGATTGGCGCAACAGGTGCGCGACATGATCGAAGAGTCAGGAGAGAACCTTGTCGCAGGTGGGCAACCACCTGAGATGGCGCCGCCGGGTGGAGGAATGCCTCCTGGAATGCCCGGCAATGCAGGCGACCCGATGCCCGGTACACCTGGGCCACCCACCCCTGGAACTATGGCAGCTACTAATTATGCCACAAACCCCCACGAAGTAAAAGATGAGTGGGGAATTGTTATTCGTTCAAGAGTAGCATCACGAATTGATAAGCGAGAGCTTCCGATTCTACCACCGACCCGGGTCACTACAGATTTACCGCAGAACCCTAAGGTCGTAACAAATTCTTCCATGCCAGTTGAATCAAACACAAAGGACAACACTGAAATCATGAGCAATTGGAACGAGATCGCCAAGAAGCTGGAGTCTAGGAACCTAGACCCGCGCAAGGTGGCCGCTCTAGCTGATGCTGGTGTCTTCGAAAAGCTCATCGAGCGTCTTGCCGCTGATGCTGTAGCAGAGCCGGCAGACTTTCCCAACACTGACGTTGACTCGCGAGCGCAACTTGGCGGCGACCCCACCAAAGACGCGGATCACGTCGAAGTCGACAAGCCCCTCAAGGAAGAGGTTGGCGACAAGACAAAGACCTGGGGCGACAATAGTGCTCCCGCTGTTACATCAGAAGACGGCAGCGTAGGACAGGGACCAATCGGTTCACCTATCCACAGTACTCAGAAGAATGCTAACCCGATTCCAGGCAGTGAGACTCCTTGGAAGGCTGATGCGCAGATTGATGTGGAGAAGCCGCTCAACACAGAAGAGGTCGGAGAGAAGACAAAGACCTGGGGCGATGACAAGTTCCATACCACTGATCCAGTTACCACTGATGGTAGCGGCAACGACATGGGTGGACCAATCGGTCAGGCTATCTCATCTGCTAAGACTCACTGGATGAAGTCACTCAAGGTGGCTGAAACAGAAATTGATCTAGGAGTGCTAACACCAGAAGAGAAGTATGACCGCGTAGCCATTCTCGACGGCATGACTCCTCAGCAAGTCGAGGCCGTTGGTCAGACGCTAGCAATGGTTCGTAAGGCGAACCTTCGCAAGGCAAAAGCTATGCCAAAGACTGTTCCCGGTCTAGGACAAGTCGTAGCTTCAACTCAGGGAACTTCAGAAACTTCTGAGGTCAATGACGACTCGGCACTATTTATCCGATAGAGCCGCGTCTTGAATCTGTGATAATCCACTTATCACTCTAAAGGAAAATATACAATCTAATGCTACGAGTACAGAAGTTAGTGAACCAGTACCGTCGCCGCACCCTTCGCGTTCTTTATGGACCGACCCAGGCGACTCCGTACGGTATGACACTATCAAGCAATTTCAATCGAAGCGGTGGCGCTATTAGCCTAACAGGACACGTTGGCAAGGCTGCCATCTATCCTGGTATGGTGGCAGTTAAGCTCGTTGGTGAGGTCGTAACACTCCACGGATCAACCGAAGGAACTGGAACGGACACAATCACCACTCCGAGCCTTCACCCCTTCGGCCTATTCGGCAACTTTGTTGGCGGCGAACTGGACGACATCGGAGATCGTGGCGAAGTTGGCGTATGGCGAGGACGTGGATCAGTCTACCAGGTCCTAGCACCGGCATTCGACGACACTGGTCTCGAAGCTCCGGCCGCAGCCGAGGACGCAGCGGCCCTCGCGAATGAGGTCTACATGGCCGCAGGAACCGATGGGCGCCTTGTCTTTGACAACCTGGCCGTCAACTCAGAGACCCTTGACCACATCCAGGCAGCACGACTCATCGAGCGTCTGTCTGTCAATGCAGTCGTCATCGAGCTACTGACCTAAGGATATTGAGAAACATGTCACTTGGTTTAACAAAGCGATCAGCAATCAACTCTAGCGACTACGAGGCAAAGCTGAGCGGTATGAGCAAGCTCACTACCGACCAGAAGAAGTCTCGCCTAGAGGCAATCCTAGCCGACAAGAACAACGCAATGCAGCGCATCGGCCAGGGCATGATTGGCCCGATTCAGATTCGTCTGAGGTACGAGGGAATTGTCCGAAACGTTCTCGTTGAAGACACCCTAGAGCGTGGACCGCTCATGCCTTACGATATCCTGGACGACCTCGGTATGGCGTACGTGCTTAACAGCACTGACGCTGAGGTCAAGGTTCAGGTCTTCGAAGGCAAGCAGGCGTTCCCGAACCTCTTCCGCATTGCATCTCAGCCGCGTGTCCGCAAGGAAGACCTGTACTTCCTACGAGTCAACGCAGTGGAATACGCGCAGGACGAATCTCGTCAGGCGATCCAGAAGGCTGAAGACCAGAGGCTCATTCTCCTCCTAGAGTCATCAATCGTTGACTTCGGAGTGAACGGTCCGCCTCCGGTCGGTGGTACTCAGACTGGCATTTCTGCTGGTCCGGCTGGTTTCACTCGTGAGAAGACAATCCTTATCGGCGCTGGCAACCCGCTAGAGCCGCAGGACTTCTACTCAGCGATCACCATGGTCGAGATCGAGCAGCTAGAGGCTAAGCGAATCCTCATGCATCCGCAGGACATTCGTGACCTCTACACCTGGGACTTCCACCAGACCTCACTCGACTGGAGGAACAAGGTCGTCGGTGGCGAGTCAATCGCCAGCTTCGGTGAGTTCACCATCCAGAAGAGTGTTATTGTTCCGCAGGGTGAAATCTTCATCATGGCAGAGCCCAACTTCGTTGGTGTCTTCCCGGTCATGTACTCACTTGACGTTGAAGAGAACCACCAGGTCGAGCAGTTCTACAAGGGCTGGGTTATGGACGAGCTAGTTGGAATGCTCGTTCTGAACGCTCGCGGCATCGCCCGCATCATGAAGGCAGACTCATACGCTACCAGCGGTGTGGTCACCGACATCTCAAAGAGGGGATTGTATGTTTAGACTGTAGCGAATTAGCTGCAATCATAACATCAAGGCTAGCGCATAGCACAACTCTGATAACCAACAGCAACGAAGCCTCGGTCGGAATGACCGGGGCTTCCTTGTTTCTGGAGTCAAACGCTAGTTCAATTTATGACATAGCCATACCCCCAACGATGGGGCAGACCTAAGAGGAGTTACATTATGGCACCTAGAAAAACCGCGAAATATATTCGCAACCTTCAACCCGTCCGATGTCGGATTCGCTTCGCATCAAAGAATGATCCGTTCCACTTCACATTGGAGCCGCGAGGGTTGAGGAACGACACGCATCTGGTCCCCGCTGAACTGCTTGAGCATCCTGACAATGTTCGAAATCTTGATGTCGGAATGTACGAGTACATCACCAAGGCTGAGAAGGACAAGATCGAATACTACAGCCCTTCGACGCCACAGGGATCGCAGACGTTGGCAGACGGCCCGGTATTCAAAGGAATCGTGCGACCCGAAGACGTCCAGACCGGGAGAGCAACGAAGGTAGATGAGAGAGGTCATCTCGTTCGTGAGGTTCAGGCTCCGCATCAGGGCGCTAACGTCGATGAAGCGGTTGGTCCGAAGCGGGCAGTAGTTCCCGGCTCGGAGGATTTCGGCTCGACTAGCAATTTCCTACAGACCGGCGTAGTTAAGAGGCAACGAGCAGATGGCTAGACTCGTTTTTGATAGACAATCTATCTGGTAACTGGTGAGGCCCTCAATTGAGGGCCTTTCCTTTTGCGTAATCTGTGAGAGCTAGACAAGGGAATTATTTTGAGCTTCGGCTATGAACAGCAGGACAAGGTTTACGTTGGCGACAACCATGTAGTCGATGTGTTTCTCTACGACAAAGAAGGAAAGAACCTAATCAGCTTTGTCGATCTGGACGCTGTTCATTTCACTATCCGCAAGCCCACCGACACCACGATTCCTTCAGTCAACTATGTGCCGGGCGAAATCGTCCAGGACGAGGACGGCCATGGCCAGTTCGTAGTCGATGAGAACACTATCACCGAGTCGGGTGAATATAAGGGCGTAGCTCAATTCACCTTTGCTAATGGCCTCAAGCGCTCAGTGGTGATCGACTTCGATGTTATCGACCCGTTCCAGTCTCTTGACCTTGACGGCCCCGAGCTAGTCGTGGATCAGGTGTGGACGAGACTCGAAGACCTCTTTGATTCTGAGCTAGGAGAAGCCGGCCCGTGGCTTCGTAGCCAGACCCTATCCAAATTCGATCAGGAGAAGATTCGTCAGTTATTCCAAGACGCACTGGTAGACATCAACACGTTATACAATCCACTGCTTAACTACGACATGAACTCTTATCCATACGCCAATCTGAATGCTAACGCTGTGTTAACACAGGGATTGCTCGTGGCAACCATCCGTCACTTGATTCGCTCATACACCGAGCAGCCTGATGTTATCAACTCTACTGTTGGTTATCTTGATCGTAAACGCTATGCTGAGGCGTGGGCGAAAGTTCTCACAATCGAAGAGAAGCGCTTCAAAGAAATTCTAGCGATGTGGAAGCGTGGCAAGCTTGGTCTTGGCCAGCCAGCAATTCTGGTTGGTGTCAAGGCTGGACGCCTCTTGCCGGCAACGCTTCGCACTCGCTATGCTGCTCGTGGGTGGTAGCCCATGCGCATAGTCAACATAAAAGATGTTGGGCCACCCAACACGCCGCACGAAATAAAGAGGTTGCGTCGCCAGGCAACTGATTATTTGCGCCGCCAGGGACAGCCCATCGTGCATCTCCACTTCTTGAATCCAGATGACGTGCGGAAGGGCATCGCTGAGCCCTGTCCCCTCAGCTATAACAGTACCTATAATCACAGCAGGTCTTCGTGCCCGGTATGCTTTGGCGTGGGTTTCGTTACCATTGCCGACGATCCAACTCGCTGGATTACTGACGACGGCAAAATCAGCACTGAGCCTACCAATACACCAATGCCTAGGTATGGTGGGTTTTCTGATCCTGCTCTGACTTGGGCTGTGTTGCCTGATGCGGCTATTGATGTATACATGTTCAACGACGCTGGTGTTCTTACTCGAACACAGCAGGCACAAGCATTCACGTACTGGACACCAGACATGCAGGACAATGATCTTATTATCGCGGTCGAGATCGCGTCGAATGGGCGCGATGTTATTGGCCAGCAGGATCGCTGGCAAGCTAAACAAGTGATGCCACAGACTCTTCGCGGCTTCGGTCGACGCGCCACGTATCAGCAGCACAAGGTTGGTCAGCAATTCGAGATGACCCTCATTGATCAGGACAGCCCCTTCTGGGAGGTCCCCATCGGAGGCTCGGACTACGGGACTAGCTAATGGCCGTCACGTATGCAACCAAAGGTTACGTAATAGGCCGTTCGAACATCCTCTCTGTCGAGGAGTCGGATCGCTACAGCGATGCAGAAACTGTAATTGGCCTGGCCGAAATTGGGGCGACTGACTGGCATCAGGTAAAGGATTCTGCCACCATTCAGGGTCTAAGGGCCTTCATCGGAACGGTCGAAGAATTCGAGAAGGCCGCTCAGGCAGGTACTGTAACCGGCACGGCTGAACTATTCTCAGTCGATCAATTCGCGGCCGTTGACCTCGGAACTGTTCTGGGAATCGCAACGCTACTCACATACGAGGAGCGTGGGACTAGCGCTGAAGGTAGCATCGTTAGCAGTAGTCCGGTCGTATCTGCTGAGGATATTTTGGCCGCCGTCGATGCCTCGACCGTCATCAGTGATGGTAGTGTTAATTCTGTCATCAGTCATACTGCCGAATACAATGATTCGTCTACTGTTGTTGGACGCCATTGGGTTACCGAGCGTGACGATGACGCGGCGTTCATTGATGCTTCCACAGTGACAGGAACAAACATTGTCTCAGCCGTGGATAAGCACTCGCACGCTGCGGACTACGAGATCATTGGCATTGGAATTCCGTCCTCGATTGGAGAGACGAGCTTTGCTGACACTGAAACTGTAATCGGCATGGGCGTCATTGGCAATACATTCGACGACGAAGGGACTGTGATCGGCAGTAGTCTAGTTGAAACCACTCTAGAAAATTATGAGTACCTTGGAACTTACACTGTCATTAACGCTCCGGCCATTGATACCGAAGAAGATTATCAACGCACAATTGAGGATTCTATCGTCATTGGAACTGCGGTCATCCTCTTCGAAGAAGGCACCATTGGCAATAACATTGAGACTCTCGTCAATGCTCCGCTCATCATAGGCGTCGAGGCGTACACCGCGATCCGTGGCACAGGAAATGATAAGGGCGGGGTAGCCACGCTCGTTGGTTCTTCTACTGACTTCGGCACGTATAGCAGAACGGGTTCAGGAAAGACCGGAGCTACTGCTGCTGGGTCAGCTAGTTCCACAGTCGAAGGCGCTGTTCCTGGTTACGTATCTGGCGGCAGCATTACTGGCATCACTACCGCCACCCCAATGGTCGTCACCCTAACCGCTCACGGATTTGTTGATAACCAAGGCGTCTCAATCCAAGATGTGATTGGTCTTACCGACGCCAATGACCTATGGAGAGTGGGGTCGGCGACCGCGAACACCTTCGCATTACTCAATGCTGACGCTAGCAACTCGACAACCGCACAGACCTACACTTCTGGCGGAAACGCCTACAACGGCGTTGTCGGTATCCAGACCATTAGCGCAGCGACGACGGCATCCCCTATCGAGGTTACCACGGCAACGGCCCATGGATACCTCACAGGGCGGGTTGTAAAAATCAATGGAGCCCTGGGCCTTGCCGGATTAAATGGCATCTTTGCTGTGACCGTAATCAACACTACCTCCTTCACGCTGGATGGCTCTACAGGAGCAGGAACTTATACTGCTGACTCGGCTCATGTCGTCACGCCTAGCGGCGCCGTCTACACTACTACTACTACTCAATTCCCACAACTTCCGCTCTATCAACGATACAATGCCTAAGTCTACTGCTGATGAAAAGAGAGTCTATGGCAAGACTATCTCGGAGGCTGCTCGCTTCGCTAACCTAGCTCTGGCGGCAGAAGGATTTATTGAAGGTGAGTACGCCGTTGATGGTCGCTTTGAACTAGACCGTAAGCGACAACCTACCTTTCTTCTTGAGCCTATTTCGCTTTTCGCTGGTTACCCTTTCCCTCAGGGGACGCAGCGCATATTGGAGGGATGCATTCGATTAGCCATCGACAACAATCTTGAAGAGTTCGTTCGATTAAGTATTGAGGTCGCGTTTACCACTCGCGATACCAAGACCAAGGCCACTCGCCCAGATAAGCTTGAACAGATGAGTCTCTTTTAATGCCACCCATGCTACCCGGACCCAAGGTTCTTTACAAGCGACTCGTCAAGTCTGCCATCGTCGGAGCGCTACGAGCAGCATTCTCAGAAGAATACACGGACGATCCAACATTCACAAGCCTGCATGTTGTCCAGGACTTTAACCTAGAGCAGATCAGGTTTCCCATGTTGGTGGTGGGTTACAACGGAAACTTTACTGAGAACGTCGGCGTCGGTCACACAGAAATTTGGCTGACTCACCGCGGCTACGAGCGTCACATGCGTCGTCGTTTCGAGGGGCAGATCAGTTTCGACATCTACACTCGCTCACCTGAGGACCGAGACGCGATTTTTGATGCGCTCACAGACCTCTTTGGCTTTGGAAAGCTCGAAGTCCTGCTCGACAATTTCTTTCAATACATTTATCATCGCGACATTGGCGTCGCTTACACGCTTATGTTGAATGAGGATACCCACACAGACAAGGGCGATAACGTCATCAAGCCTTGGTGGAGCGCGGAAGACGTTCTCATTTTCTCGGGCGGCATCACTATGGAAATCCATGGTACATTCACCAGCGTCATCGAAAACCCGGAAGAGACCCTTGGATTCATCAACCGAATTATCGTATACCCATACGTTTTCGGCTATGAAGATGCACCCGATCCTGAGCCACTTATCGTGGAGTGGCTTGGCACCATCAATTCTGAAGACAACGCATACGTAAGTGGTGAAGGCGTCGTGTCTTCGGCAGAAGAATACACACTATCCCCATAAGGATTTAGCAAAACTACATGGCTACCTACGGATATACAGCACCGGGTGTTCGGATCAGGGAGACTTCTGTTCCTACCGTTGCTCCGATCTTTGAGCGCCCGACAAATATTGCTATCGTCGGAGAGGCTTTAGGATATGAAGAGGTCAGGAACGAGATTGTCTTCCTTGAAGATAACGACGCAGTGACTCTGAAAGTCCCTGGCGTTAACCTAAACACAATCGTAGTCAAAGACAGCTACGACACAAACTTAACATATGCGCCGGCAACGGATTACACTATTGGCTTTGATGGCGACTTCGTAACTCTTCGTCGTAATGTCTACTCTCAAATCGAGAGTGGTGAAGCGCTAGTGGTCGTGCTTACTACCGCCGCCGATCCGAGCAAGACTCGATCCATCGGTGATGGCCAAGCAGAAGAGTTTAGTGTGGTTGGCTTAACTTCTACTACCGCTTATGCGCCTACCGCAGACGACATCGAAAACATTATTGTCCAGCGCGTGGGTGCATTTAACATTCCGAACGATTACGACATTGATGTCTCGGGCACTACGGTAGCGAAGATTCGCCGCAAGGCTGGCACTCCGCGTATCCAGGACGGTCAAATCGTCTATGTCAGCTATACTACCAACAGTGGAGCGAACACATACACAGACCAACAGTTTACTCTTCTCGGCAATACTTATTCAGGAAACTTTTCAGCGGTAGCCGAAGGTGTTGACCCAGCTTCAATCGTTGTTCGAAACACTGAGGACATGAGTAATAGCAACACTGCCGTCTTCGTGTTCGCCGCGGGCGCATCATCGGACTACGCTGCGATCTTTGACAATGCCGCGACCCCGACTCCTACGGTAACCATTTCACGAAGCATAGGGCCGACCACTATCGGTGCCTCAGAGAACCGTCGAACGGTCAAAGTCAGTTATCGAGCGACTTCGCCCAGCTACTACATGCCTCGGCGCTGCTTCTCCTTCAGTGAAGTAGAATCTCGTTTCGGTAAGGCCATCGACATGTCGAGCGGCACCATTGTCAGCCCCCTAACCTTTGGCGCCTACATGGCTTTTGCCAACGGAGCATCCGACATCGTATGTCAGGCTCTCTACCACACGGGTGATCCGGGCGATTCTCAAGCTCCGCGACTAGCACCGTCAAACAAGACGACAGATGTACAGAGCTACGTAGCCGATTGGCTGTCGGCGTTCCGCTCACTTCGAGATTATCCAGAGATAAACGTCATCGTCCCTATCGTTGGACAAGATGCTTCGTTGACTGATGCTAACGTTAAGACTGTTTTCCAGTCACTTCAAGATCACATCAACTTCCAGGCTGAAAACGACGAGCATATCATATGTCTTCTCGGCGAAGACTCGACTGCGGTTGTTGGACGCGCTAGCCTGTCTGCGCTCCAGTCACACGCACAGAGTCTAGGCACTCATAACATGGCAGAGCGCACAGCGCTTATCTCACCAGCCGGCTACGCATTCAGCAACAGTAGTTTGCCACGCGGATATCAGCCTATCGGTGGACAATACGTCGCTGCGGCCCTCGCCGGCCAGCTAGCGCAACGCCCAATCCAGGATGCTCTTACTCGCAAGTCAATTGTAGGCGTTGCCGACGTTCTTGATTATCGTTCAAAAGAGGACAAGAACAACGATGGTCAGTCGGGCTTGCTAGTCATTGAGCGTCGCAACAATGCGATTGTCGTACGACATGCTGTAACTACCGCGATTACGAACATTAACAGTCAGGAACTATCTGTCGTTCGAGCAAAGCTCTACATGATGGAGTCGTTGAGGCGGACCCTCGACACTCGCATTGTCGGACAGATTCCGGCAGACGACATTGCGCCAACAGTCGTCGGAGCTACGGTCCAATCCGTACTGGAAACACTCATGCAGAGCGGAGCGATCATCGCTTACTCTGCTCTCCAGGTGCGTTCACTTGGTCCGACTTTACCATCGACCATCGAAGTTCGATTCAACTACAAGCCTAGCTACCCGTTGAACTACATCGAAATTAGTTTCAGCATCGACGTCAACACCGGCGCCAACACCACCTTTGGAGTATAGTAAGTGCCTCGCAGCGTAGTATCATTAACTCAACGACCTCGCACCGGTGGCTCCGGTTATACGGTATTCCAATGGCAGGGTTCTGTCATAGCATGGGCGAGAAACATTCGAACAGTCTCTCCTCAGCCCGTAGCCGCACCAGTCGCCATCCAACCACTTGACTCTCGATACCCAATCCAGATCATGACTCCCGCAGCCCTCGGACCCGGAACCCTTGAAGTAAGCTACTTCGAGAAGTTCAACGAAAAAATCTGGGACGAAATCATGGAAAAGATAAGCAACAACACAACTCAGAAGTTCAATGATTTGGTCCAAGTCTTCATTCAACTAGCGTCACAGAACAATCCTGTCACCTGCATGAAGATTGTCAACCCGCCGACTCTTCGCGGTCAGGCCGGACGAACATACGCAGACCTATACCACAATTGTGTTATAACAAATGTAAACGACGGCGAAAACATCGAAATCGGTTCAATGGAAATCGTTAAGCAATTAACCATAATGTACACTTACATGACTCGCCACGGTGACGGTTATGGTTCAAGCTCTAATCCGGACAACCTCGACCTCTCTGGTCTAGCGCCAAGTGGTCTGACCGACACGTTGTTCTCATAAATGAGAGCCCGCTCTAAGCGGGCTTTCCTAACATAGAGGTAGGTTATGGAACAAGACCCCTACGCATGGGGCGACGTTGGCTCGGCCGCTGAAGGCACAGAGCCCGAGTCTGTCATTGATCCAGTGTTTGATCCTCGCGTGGCCGAAGACGTGCAGGGTCTCCTGTATCTCGGCTATCTCGAAGAGACAATCCAGATGTTCGGCCACTCTTTCACGATGAGAACCTTAGAAGTCGGACAAGAACTAGAGATAGGTTTGCTCATCAAGGAGTACACTGGCACTGTTACTCAGGGACGAGCGTTGGCAGCCGCCACCGTCGCAGCCTCACTTGAGGCCGTCGATGGTCGGACGATCTACCAGCAGCTAGGTCCTAATGACAAGGACAGCGTGCGCCGCAAGTTCGACTACGTATTGAAATGGTTCTGGCCCACCATTGAGACGCTTTATAATGAGCACCTCAGGTTGCAGCAACGACAAATAGACTCTTATGAAGAGTTCATGTCAAAATCCTTGGGGGGTCAGCGCGAGTCCTCGCCCTATGCCGACTCCTCGACCGACAAGGAATCCTAAAGGGCGCCAAGCTCAATGCACTGCAACACGCGGCATTGCAAGCCGTAATAACTAGAGAAGATAAGATGGCCGATGAGCTTGAAACAGTTCGCATGAAGCTGTCTCTCATCTCTGCATACCCGCACATGATGGAGAAGATTCTCAAAATGGGCGAAGAGGATGAAGAAACAGAAGAAGACTTCGATGAAGAGGCAAGGCCGCTAGCGGCAGATGAAGTCACCGAGATGTTCGACGTACTTCAGTCTCTTGACCAAATGGGATTCTTCGTTGAGGAAATAAATGCCACCGAGCGACCGACCAGAGGTTAACCCTCGATCAGAAATAAAAGTCTTGCTGACTCTCACTGAGAGTAATATCATGACTCAGCTAGAAGCATCGTTGGCGGGCTTCACAGAACAGGTGAACGTGTTAGCCGGCAGCCTTGAAACTCTAACTACTGGCATTACTAATCTAGTTAACAGGGGGACTAAGGGCGGGGGCAGTGAGCTAACCTATCGAGCGCCCGGCACAGAGAACGATTCGTCTAACGATGAGGGTGACGGCGGTGATCTATCGGGAGTCCGCCCAGGGTTCCCGGGGCGCGGCGGCGGTCAGCGCAGCCAATTCGTGCCTTACTCATTTTGGAAGGACGAAGTAAGAGGTGAGCAACATGATTATGCTCGTGAGATCATGGCGCGTGGATTCACCATGCCACGATGGGGTAGCTGGACCGCTCAGGACTATCTATCACATGCTGGTTACATTGGCAATCGCATAGGTTATCGTCAGGGCATGGACACTCAGACTGGCGCGCGAGACTTCATGATTCCTAGAAACAAGGAGCTTGGAATCCAGGACCCAATGAGCGTTGAAGAGTTTGTTGATTGGAACATGAAAGCAATCAAAAAAGACAAGTACGATCCAATGCAGCGGGAGATGTTGCAGAGCAAGACGTTTGGCATCCTTGACGCCGAAGGCCAGCCTATTCCTGATGACAAAGAAGGGGAGGGTCTGCGCGAGGCTCTACGAGAAAAGGCAATGATACAAGCATCTTATGCTGGCGCTGGCGGCTGGCGTGGCGCTATAGCCGGGGGCGTTAACATTAGAGGTCGAAACATTTCACCGTCCAGCGTCGGAGGACTTGCCATCGGTGCGGCTCGAATGGCTCCACTCTTGGCGACTGGCTTTCAAGGCGTCAAGTTTGCCAATAGTTTGGTGCATAAATCCATGATGCCAACCATGTCTGGTATGGAAATGGGCATCGAACGCCAAGGACCATTCGACCCATTCAACAAGGCTTCGGGAGAATGGTGGGGTGGTCAGCGAGATGAGCTAGGAGAATTTTTTGGCAATCCACTCCTGGGCATAGGTAACGCTAGCGAAATCAATGGTATCATCCGGCAGCTTGGATATTCCGGCGGCGATCGCGAGCGCATGTTCGATATTATGACTGACCTCCGGGGCGACAAGGGTCTGAATAACCAGCAGTCAGGGGTCATGTTAGATCGAGCGACTCGCTACGGAACAGTAGCGCTAGAAGACTTTCGCCTAGTTATGGAGACGCTCCCTGCCTCAGCCCAAGCGGCGCGTATGAATCTAGAAAATTACCAGAAGGCGTTGGATGCGGCAGCACAATCAGTCTCATCCGCAACTGGCCGAACTTATGCTGCTTCAACTACCGAGGTGAATGCGATTTCTGCGGGCTTGGGGATTAAGCCTGAAGACGCGGCAAAGCTTGCCAGCGATCAGGAGTCCGCAATACTAGGTGCCAATCTCGCCGGCATGGACCTCGGCAGTTACCTGATTGATGACGAGGCCCGCCTTTACGGCAGCCAGATGGGTCCACAAAACAAGTTCCAGGCACGCTTTGGCGAACCGCTGACCACTGACTCCTATAAGCGTCATAGAAAGGCAATAGAATTCGCCTACTTCGACGGCAAAGGAGAAGCAATGTTTGGCACGAGCAAAGAGATACTACAAATGCAAGCGCGCGATCCGAAATCTTATCAGCGTTCAGCCAGAGCGGAAGCCAAGCTAGGCTCTTACATAGGTGATCTGACTGACCTTGGAAGCGACCGTTGGGCTTCAGAACAGTATGGTGGCCTCTTAGATGACCCGAATACGATGAATCTTATGAGAAAAGATGTGCGTCAACTTGTAGAAACCGCAATTCCAGAAGGCGACCGTAAAGACAACAGCTTCTACGAAGATTTCATAAAGGACCTTGACAAGGGTGATTGGGCTGATGATCCCGCTAAGCTACTTGAAAAGGCTGCCGGCGTTCTGGGCGAACATTCTAAGGATCGTGCTTCTACTGAGGGGGCGAAGACGGCAGTTACCATTGGGTTCAAACCCGGCGTCGCGGCGAACCTTCTCAAGATAATCGACCAGGGTGACCTTTCGGATACGGCTACAGAAGCAGATAGCAGCAACTATAGCTGGTGGGACCCTCGTGACTTCACAAGTGCATTTCCCGGAATAAGATAAATGTTTAGAGCAAAAGCACATCAGAACGACGAATTTATTGAGGCGGCTCAGGTCGATCTTATTTTTAGCCACCCTTCAATGAAGGACGGTGAGGGCTCTCCTGACGTACTCACGATCACCACCGGCATGGACAAAGTAGGTTGGAGCTACAACCTCAACACACGGAAGTATCAGACCTACGGCGGCGAAGTAATCCAAATTTTATCCGCCAACGTGGGCACACTAAGAATCCAGGGAACATGCAGAGACTACGAGGACCTAGATAGAATCTATGGTTGGTTCCGCCGCTACTTCTTCAACCTGCGAGCGACCCATTTGAATGACCCTAATGCCGTAGCTCAACACCCTGTGAAGATTTCCTACCCTCATCGTGGCTGGGAATGGGATGTGTACATCACCAAGGCCCCTGACTATAGGATCGGTCGAGATGTGGTGGCGCCGAACTGGCAAGTCGAGGCTGAGTTCTTCCACCCGGAGGATAAGGACACTCTTTCTGTCGAGATCAGGAACTCCTTCATCTCTTCGTTGACTGATGGGATTGTGCCAGACAAAATTCTTCGTGGCCTTGAAGGTCTATACAATGATCCTCTCCCAAACACGGGGGGAGGAAGCATCGACACAGTTAGCCCGGATGAGATCGCTAACACTATGGGCGATAACTTCCAAAGGATGATCGCCTCTTGGACCTTCGGTGACTTCGGACGCTTCGCATTCGATGCTACTGGATTTGACGAAGGGCGTGCAGTTACCAAGAGTTCAGACGAATGGTTCGAGGAGGTCTTCGGTGCTGTGGGTATCGCTCTCGACCGCGGGCTCGCTGGAGTTGTACCCGGCACGGACGGAGGAGGCGGTGGCTCTCTAGAGTCTCTAAGTGGAACCATTACGCCCGAGCAAATGGCCGCGGTCTTGGTAGCGGGAGGATTTCCCGCTGAAGAGGAGGTCCTTACTGTGGGTGTGGCCGTTGCAAAGGCAGAAAGTAACTTCAAAGTAGATGCTGACAATGACATTTGTTGTGTAGGTCTTATGCAAATAAATCTTCTTGAAGGTGCGGGGGCTACTTACCGCGAGAGAACGAGTGTTGGTGGTTACAGTTATTCTGATCTTACCACCAATCCGGTAAAAAATGCCAAGGTCGCATTCTCACTTTGGACGAGTGCAAATCGAAGATGGGGAGATGGTCAAGGGGGTGGAAATCCTTGGCAAGCTCATGGTAACGCGACATACAATGCATTCTTACCTGAGGCGAGGGCGGCAGTAAAACGTTATCTTGAGAATCCATCAGCATACAACGGTGGCGGTTCGAGTGGCGGCGCTGTCGAAGGCTCTGTAACCGGTACGGTCCGCCAACAGATTGTCTATTGGGCTCTTTGGGGCGTCGTCAACACTGACGCGATTGGTTACGGCTGGGGACAAGCAAGGTATCCCAGACCTCGCAATGGCACCCACGCTACTGGTGATCTCGAAGGCAAGCCAGCAGGAACCCTGCCATTTTCTAGCGACTGCTCGGCATTCATTGGATTGATTTACAAGTGGAGCAACGCTCCCGTTATGCCTGATGGTGGATGGATGTGTACATCGTACTCGATGGAGAACCCGCCTGCTGTCTCTGTTCCCCTTGCGCAATTACAGCCTGGTGACTATATAGTCTATCCAAATCATGTAGAGGTCGTAATCGAGCCGGGGGCGCTACCAAAGTGTGTATCTCACGGACAAGAATCAGGCCCCGAGAAGCGCACTGCTAGATCAAACGGCAGGGGTTATCGAGTTCTACCTGAAGGTACAACATGACGCTAGTCAATGAAGGCGGATTTCATCACGCTAAGCGAAGAATTGCACCGCCGCAGCTATTTACGCCCAAGAAGCGCGGCTACTATTATCAAGTTGCGCAGCCGCATCCAACGAACAAATCGGCGTGGGATGCCTTCATTGCTACGGCGAATGCCAGCCTGGATAATGTTGCCCTTCCTAACGACGATCCAGCAAAGCACCTGCCGCTGTGGGTTCACAACCTTACGACCGGCTATAGCATGGTAGGCACCAAGAGTCAAGGTCCCTCCACCGCCGCCTTCTACCCGAACGCGGTAGTGCATGATAACCTTATCATCGAAGGAATTGTCCCTAACAACTACATGTATGACCAGCTTGTTGAATTCATCACTCGACATCATCAGTATGCATTAGACGCTAATCGTGATTTCGACGGCATCCGGATCGGTGACAATGCCAACGGCACACTCCCATTGAGATTCTCACTCTTCAACAAGGAGCAAGAGAATTATCATAAGCACAAGAAAATCCAAGTCTCGTGTTACATTCCTACCATCGAGGCTGGCGCAGAGAGATTCCAGAACGCGAGAACCTACAGGCTAGAGTTACTCGTGACGAATAGCTATCGTGATGTGGAGACATACACCATGGAATTCGCTGAACTCCTCACTCGATACAAGGATCGCATACTGACTCCTTACGTCGAACGCGATCAGCCCGGACCTACGACTCCTGAAATCTTCTTGCCCGGTCCACGTAGTAATCAGCCCGGACCTACGACTCCTGAAATCTTCTTGCCCGGTCCACGTAGCAATCAACTTGACCCCCTCGAATAAGGCCGATCAATATGCCAATGAAAAGGCTTATCTACTCGCCCAAGGTGTATGTGTTTATACGATCACGTACCCAGAATAAGACATATGACGTGTCTGACTACGTAGTAAGCGGCAGCGTTAAGCGCAACATTAATGCTCCCTCCAAGGCTGAGTTTGTTCTGAAGAACCGTTTCTTTAGATTCTCTGCCAATAGGCAGGAGCCTTTGTTCTTGCCGATGGACGGGGTAACTATCTGGATGCAGAGAATCGCTGGCCGCCCTATCCAGGTCTTCACAGGCTATCTAGATCAAGTCCCGTACTTCCAGCTTTATCCAGCCGACGCGCCATTCACTGCGACCTGTACCTTGAAGCGTCTTGGTTTGGTATATTTCGATCCGGGTGTTACAGCCACCATGAAGTTCTTCTCGGATCGCAATTGGATACTTGCACCAGACGGCCAAGCTGTCGACTTCAACGCCCAGGGACAATCTCTTAACTCTACTGGCGGAAACACGATGGATGGCATAGGTGACCTTCTTCGCGACTTCATAGAGGTGATAGGTGGATGGAAGAAGAATACGATCATAGTGTCAGATGTTCCTCATGATCTTCCAAAAAGAGCAGCCAAGCTCTATGATGAGCTAGAGTCAGACTTGCAGATTCAGAGAGACGCCTTGGAGGGCTTCCTAAAGAGCCTCATTACTCTGAAGGCGAATCATGCTGAATCGGTGGGAGCCCCCGCAGTAGACAAGGTGAAGAAAGTTATGGCTGAGGGCACCAAGAAGAATGTAGATAATTGGTTCTTAGTTATGGCTGCGCTTGTCTTGTCGGGCCTGAAGCCAGAATATGCTCAGGAAGATACTACCGCCACTAATCCAGGCTATGGTCTCTATGCGCTCCAGTCTATCTCTCCACCAGAAATCGGTGGTTCGGCCCCTACCGGTGATGCAACCTCGGGCTCCACCCCTGCTCCTACTGGTACGGCAGATGACATCGAGGGCTACAAACTGTCAGGCAATGGCGCTAACACCATCTTCACGATTCCCAATTCTGTCGACGCTTTCATCAAGAGAATCAAGCGCAACGCGCCCAACACAAATTTCCGTCTTAACTTTCGTACACAGCCATACGAGAAGACCGCAGAATTAATCGCTAAGGGTTCTAATCGAAATGAATTTAAAGCTCAGATACAGGCGGCTGTAGAGACCAATGCTGACCTCGTACAGCAATACCTCGGCGCAGCCGGCGGCACCACTCATGATCCAAGCGTAGTTTCGAGCGAGAGACCATTCGGTTATTGGCAAATCGACACCGCGTCCATGGACTGGAACGTAACCTGGGATAAGGTACGAGAGAGAATGGGTCTCCCCGCCACCACGCAGCCCGAGTCAACCGGAACCGTCCCGGTTACTCCTGCCACTCCAACTCCGCAAGGACCAGGTGCCGCCGAAGTACAAGCTAACAGCTACACTTCGGCTGAACGCAATGTTCTCAACACAGACAACTACAAGAAGCTTTCTGCGAGTGGCCCTAACGGTTACAACCGCGCAGCCGCGTTTGCGTACGTTGGTCTCCAAGCTGGTTATGACCTTGTGCCCTTGCAGATCAGTGATACGAACGGAGAAACGCTGCTAGTCATGGTCGAGCGAGAAGGGGCAACAACTACGGCCGCGCTTCTTGGCTTTTATGCCTGGGCTTCAACTCAGACCACTAACCGTGGCAAGGTCGAAGTCTGGTACAGGAACTTCGACCCGGGTAATATAACCAGAAAGTATAGTGTTAACGGGCGGCAGATCGGGGCCGAGTCTGGGACCCCTGACATAGGAATTAGAGGTGTACCAACAGAGGCATCTACGGAACTAATGCCACCAAGCTTTAAGCCGAATCGAGTTGTTCCACGATACGTTGTTATCCGCATGACTGACAACAGCAACCCCATTGACCCTCCGTATTACGACGGCCATCCTTTGTTCAGCAATACCGCCACGGCCACCCAGACTCAAGACGATCAAACCACTTTCAAGTTCTCTGATCTACTCAAAGTCTCCTTCTCCGCGGCATTCACTAGCCGATTTAGTTTCCCGGCAGACTTCGTGACGTCCAACGTTCTCAGTGGTGACCGCTCCCTCATGAATGACATTCCCGTCCTTGAAGGGGTAGACAAGATATGCAAAGCGTCTATGCGCAGCTACATGAGCATGCCATCGGGAGAGTTTTTAGCCTTCTTCCCTGACTATTTTGGCAGCTATGAACGTGATCCGTATTGGAAGATTTACGACACAGAGATCATCAACATGGGTATCAATCTGAGCGATGAGAACCTAGTCACTCACGCCTTCGTTACGGGCGCAACGACAATGACAGGTGAGATCAGTTTCATAAACAAGGCTCTGAGTCTTGGTGTGGTGTCAGTTGAGCAGGTGTTCAACTCTGACAACTTTATTGGGTCAGCGAAGTGGTATAACGGCGACACTCAACCAGGGGTTGAGAACCAGGCGGCTATAGCCAACTTCCTTGGCATCTATGGGATGCGGCCCAAGTCAATTGAGAACCCTCTGATTCGCTCTCAGGTGGTCGAGTTCCTTTACGCATGGCAGATGTTCATGTACTATTGGGCTGCCCAATTCGCGACTCGATGTGAGTTTACATTTATGCCCGAGCTTCTAGCTGGTGGTCGTGTAGCGTTTCCTAACCACGCCCTTGAATGCTATGTCGAACAAGTCACCCATTCATGGAGCTATAAGGATGGATTCGAGACTAGCGCTGTGCTCATGGCGCCGGCAGCCGCAGGACAGAATAAGAAGCGTTGGCCAGGCATGGCTCTAACGTACGCAGTCCCAGGCGGCTTCGCAACAGCAGTAAGTGGTGGTGGTAGCTAAGTGGATCGACTCGCCGTGCGCATCGAAGAGGTCGACGTTAGCCAACGTCGCATTACCTGCAAGGACAAGACAGATCGCATTTTTCAGATTGACTTTCCTTTCAGTGGCCCTGCCTGGTCAATGCCAATGAATGGTGAGCGTTGGACTCTTGTCCGTGAAGGATATAGCTGGTTCTTGGGGCAGAGACTGGATGATGGCACAGGAGATAGAGTCTCGTTGGATTCTCTCCAGCCGGGAGACACTCGCGTCCGCGCTCGTGGCATCCTGCACCTAGATGCAAAGACACTTAAGTTCAACCAGGTCGCTTTCGGAGTGCAGAATTGGCAGCAGTTCACCGTGCCCGCGGCTGAGAATGACATTCTCCTTGCCTATCGACCACTCAATATCAAGGCAATCCAAGCATTTAACAATGGGATACTTGTACCGCCGCTGAACATAACGCTTCAGCCAGATGGTAGGACCTTGCTCTTTGCGCCTACGTTAAGTGCAGGAACACTCGTAGTGTACTACCAGCATAGTCCGGAGCTTTAATGACTTGGAGTTTTGACATACGAAATGGAGACCTGTCATTAGGCGGGCCTGGAGGGATAGCCACCGTCACCGGCAAACAGAAACTTCTTCAGGATTTACGCTGTCGTCTCCTAGAGCCCATCGGCACTGATCCCGTCAACCCAACTTATGGTTCGAACCTCGATGGAGGCATCGACTCTATAGGCAACCAAGTAGTTTCGCATATCGGTGGCTTGCTTTCAGCCGCAGCCATCATGGAGATCGAAGCAGAGGTCATTCGCTGCCTCCAAACTCATCAGAAACAACAAATCGACCGCATCAAGCGAGAACAAGACTTGTACGCCGGCAACACTTACTTCGCAAGCTCAGAGATTCTATATCAAATTAACAGCGTAGAGCCTACGCAGATTGGTTCAACCCTTTTGGTTAAGGTTAGCATCCGCACTGCTGATGGGCAGTCCCTACAGATAGTACAACCGGTGGGTGTTCTGTAATGGCGTTTACCGTTCAGCAAGTCACCAACCAACTGCTGGCGCAGCTTCGTGCCCTCGACCCCGCCATCTCTGCGGAGGTCGGTACTCCTGAGCGTAAACTCATTGAAGCTGTCGCTGAAACTATCGCGCAGGCGAATTCTGACCTAGAGGTCCTCAATGTACAACACGACGTTGACACCATGGTCGGCGGCAGACTCGACGCTTTTCTTGCTCTCTTCGGCTTCGGTCGTCAACGCTCAGTCTCCGCAACAGGCGACGTTACCTTCTCGAAGATCACACCGGCCACTAGCGACATAGTTATTCCTAAGGGAATGCAGGTTATTGCAAAGCAGGGCGACAGTTCATTCCCAACGCTAGCGTTCTCTACTCTAGAGACGCGAGTCCTCGCTACGGGCACCATTTCAGTAACAGTTCCAGTCATCTGTAATCTTCCGGGGACCATTGGTAACATTCCCTCTAACTCTATCAATACTGTTGCTGGGACGCAGACACTCTCCGGCATCAGCCGTGTGGACAACGCAACTCCCACCGTGGGCGGGCTTGACGGGGAGGACGATGCGACCTTCAAAATTCGATTCAAGAATACCGTCTTCCGAAATATTTCGGGAACCACAGACCAGTACCTAGCCCTCGCCGTGGCCTCTCCATACGTGACCAAGGCAAACGTGGTCGGCCCCATGTCGCGATTCCAAGAGAGAATGCAGGTCCCTATCGGAGAAACAGAGAACCCTAGTGTCCCTTCTAATGCCAATGACGACGCCAACCAAACCCCCACCTACGACCCAGCCGGCACCGTCTTCCCCCACAAGCGCACCACCAAAAAGTCAACTGTTCCATATTCCAAGTATGCATATAGTTACAACTACTATCTTACCAACGGAGAGTTTGGCACCGACACAATCTTCTATCGACCAAGTGTAGATTTTGTTTTCAACAACACAAGCGTAAACGTTGTTGAACCCACTATCACAATCACAAACCTGTATCATCCGACCGACAATCCAGACGGCCCAATCAAGGCCGGAGATGTTTTGTTGTTCGAACATGCCTACATGTCCGCTGCGTCACGTAACAAGATTGCTACGACAGGAACTAAGGACCTTCTCAACTCCGTCGATGTTTACATTGATGGCGAGTACGCCTCGGCAGTGGCCAGCGTAGAGATCATGCCAGGCGCGAACAACAACTTCTCAGCTACGACCACGGTCCCAACATATGTCGGGAACTTCGAACGAGACATTGATGGAAGCCAACCCCAGATCACCAATAGATTTCAGCCGCTCTTCTGGCAGCCTGTCATTGGACTCCCAGATGCAATCACCATCAACAATAACCTTTACTATGCAGCAAAGTATAGATACAAACGAGTAGACGAAGCTGGTCTGCAAGACGACACTTTTGAGTATTATTACGACCCGCCTAGTGGTGATAATGACGGATTGTTGCGGGCACATTACTTCTTGGTTAGAGACATTACAGAGCATCGTGGCACTATTCGTTCCCGCAATGGTATCGAATGGCGCGCAACATTTGCCGACGACACGGCTGCCAATGGCCCACTTATAGACGGCGCTCAGGTTGGCTCAGTCCCAGCCCCGGCCACAGCAAGCGCGGGCGAGAACTTCACGATTGAGAACTACTACTACGATCAGAACATCTTTGATCTTCAAGCCATCATGGAGAAGCATAAGCAAACCACGACTGACCTCCTGGTTCACCAAGCTCGATTCCGATTCTTCAAGTTGTACATCACAGTTATGTACTCACGGGCTTCGACGCCAACCTCGGTAGACGCGGCGATTGGTAATTCCGTCAATAACTTCTTTAAGGATCAATACTTCGGATCAGTCATCCAAATGTCTGACCTCCTCCAGATCATTCACAATGTTCCTGGCGTCGATAATGTTCGCTGGACAGGTGACTCTAAACCAGAGAGCTTGCGCTACAACGTCTTTACTGAAGCTAGCACGCCCGACCGTTGGGTTAAGGTTGAAGAGGTTCGTGCTGACGGTCAGACAATCACGGCCATCGGCGCCAACACTCTGGCTCGCAAGGTCTATGACGCGGACTTCTTCTTGCGCGATGACGAACTCGCCTCTCTACCCAACATGAGTGCAACAATAACTACTGGTCTTGTGATCCAGCGCCGCGCTCAGAACACGTTCAACAACTAGCAATGCCCACTCTTAATCAGCTAAATGTCAATCAGAATAACGGACAGCTAGTCCTATCCCAAACCACCACGCCTGTAATCGAGGCGCTGGCTGGACAGATCAGCATTGACAGGCTGATGGAACGGTTCCCTGAGGAGGTCTACAACCGCTCAAGAGATAGTCACTTGTATCGCCTAGTGGCTACTCTGTGTGGAGAGTCCGGTGCGGGCCTGCTCAAGAAGCAATCGCTCCTGGCGCGACTAAAGAACGAGGCAGGACTCATCAATTTCAACGAGATTGATTCGTTTTATGGTCAAGTGCTTAACTTCAGGCGACTTAAGAGAGAAATCTACGTCTATGATCCCTATGATGAGTCGCTGGAGAAGGAAGTCTGGGATAAGATTCATAGCATGGACAACAGCTACAAGAAGAGAGTTGTCCTTTATCTTCAGTCCACGCGCTATGGCAACGCTCCTCGCGGTATTGAGTTAGCTGCCGAGGCTGCGTCTGGATTAGAAGTTGAGGTGGTGGAGAACTATCGCTACCTCTTCGATCAAAAATCAGATGATCCACTAGGGCTCTTACAGGTGGGAAACACCGAACAGCACGAAGAATTCGTTATCATTCCACAAGCAATTGATAACCGTCACGATGTAGACCAGACCATCACAATCAATCTTACAGGCGCTGTGACTGGCGGCACCGTAACTCTATACTACGCTGACTTGACTGGCGTCATTAACTATGGCGACTCGCCGGAAGCGGTCCGTGAGATGATCATTGGAAGCTACACGGACCTGCTCAGAACCTACGAGGTAGTGAAAGACACTAGCGGGAACATCGTCACCGTAGACGAGGCGGTCTCTTCTCAGTTCTTTACTACTGAGCACATAAACGTAGAGAGCGACAATGAGCTAGAGTATAAGATCACCGTCAATGATCCCAATATTAACATCTTCAACTTCTCTGTCAGCCATAACTTGACTGGAACCAACCCGGGCGTAGAGATGCGTTACCCGATCAATGCTAGCTTTTACATCGCTAAGTTCTCCGGCCCTAACCCTCTGTATATCAATGCCGTCCGCCGCGGACTGCCGCTGACTGACGCATTGGGGCCGTGGCGCTCAGAGAATACTCTGCTTATTGAACCAGAAATCGAACGCAACATCGTTCGCACCGTGGACAAGATACGTCCCGCTCATTCTGTGATGACCGTCAAGGCTCAACCGCAGACGTACATTCGCATTGCCGCTAACAAGGTTCAAGCCTCATCCGAGCGTATAAGTATCAGTCGGTTCGTTACAGGCAAGCCCGATATTGACTGGCCAACGCCAGGCGACCCGCACGCAGGAACATTCATCTACGGCAAGTATGTTGTCCTCGACGGCGCCGGCAACCAGTCTCTCGTGTCTGTAGAGCGTGAAGCCACCACCATCGCATACAACGCTCGCGCCATCCCGATTGTTTATCACACCATCGAGGCGATAGGCGCTTACACGAACAGGGCATTAACTGATCCTGACTACAACACAGCGCGCTTCTTCGGCGGATCGTCACCCACATTCGAGAAGTATCGCTCGATCTCTCACGCACCTTATGGCGGATATACCCGCAGTCGCTTCCCGTCGCTAGTGGCATTGACTGACAGTGACGACATCTTCTTTGATTACTTTGCCTTGGCAAGACCGAACACTCCATTCATGCTCGACTCAAAAGCAGTTACTTAAATGCCCGATTATCTAATCAACGGTAGCTACCCTCAGGAGTACTGGAACCTACCAAATATTGATGAGGAGTTGGGCAGCTACGAGCTTTGGTGGTCATCAGAAGAGCGCGTCAAGACCATTGCCGGCGAAGACACCAGCGAGTACCTAGAGATTGACTACGGTCGCAAGCGCGTATCTAATTACATCTCGTTTGATATTACCCGCAAGCCAGTTGACATCACCATCGAGTATGACGCCTGGAGCCACGGCGACCGCTCACTTGGTAGTCGCTGGGTAGCTGTTACGCCTGTCCGTGAGTTGCCTGGACGAGAGGGCACTGACTATGATAATTTTGTGTCCTACACTCAGGGTGCTAACATCGCGCCATGGGAGCACGTACAATTCTTTTTCACTGACGGCAATGGTGAGGCCGTAGCGACTCAGCGCTTTCGTATTCGATTCAGGCGACGTGAATCGGAGTTCCCTCGTCAGCAGGGTCTGAATCCTAGCTGGTCAATCGACGTTCGCAATCTTCGCAGCGCTCGGTATATCGTGGACCTCCAGGACGCTCGCGGCATCCTAGTCGAATCAGGCGACTGGAGCGATAGCATTAACCTAGGAGTGGGCGCATCCGTAGAAGTGCGCCAAGGATTTCGCATGCCTGGTGGCTATATCCGCTCTCCACAGGGCGGCTTCCTACCGCCACCACGCGATGAAGTCATCACAGAAATGGTTCCAAGCATAGTGGGTGTCGGGTTTTTTGTCGGCGGTCCAGGCAGCGATAGTGAGCTTATTCCAACTGATGAAAGTGGTAACACTCGTCCGGTCCGATACTTCTGGTCTCTCTACGATGTGACCGAAGGCACAAACAAGCTGCTTCGTGCCGGCATCGCAAGTCAAGTTATGCTCGCTGTACGAGGCTGGATAGATGTACTGTTCCAGCCAGATGACCCAATTGCCACAGAGGCCGGCAGACTCTACCAGATCAGGCTGCGCTCAGCAGACACCGCTGTATCTAACGAAATATACATCAAGAAAGGAAACCCGCTCAGAGATTTCGCCGAGGAAGACACTACCGAGATTGATGTGTATACATTGGCAGATGTCGATGCCACAGAGTACCCGGATACGGCCATCCTCTTTCGTGTTTGGGGAGACATTGGCGAGAGCGGTAAGGACATCTTTGGTAACGAGTATCGCGAAGGAGTTCGTCGAGACCAAGCCTCTAACGTCAAAGACAACACGCTACACACTAACTGGATCAGTGGACCTAACCCTGATCCTGCGGCCGTTGAGTGCTTGTACTTCGATGTCCGTACTCTCAACGAGCTAACAAATGAGTATCAACCCAGCATCGTAGACAGTGTGAAGGTCAACCCGATCACGCCGGGAGTATTCATGACGGCCTATTACTCTAACGATAATCACAAGGGCAATGCTCCTCTGACTGTAGATTATCCAAATGGCTGGGAGGGCCTGCGCTGGGTGCCTGTCGTGCCACCTAACCACCCGTACCAACTGCTTCGTGAGCAAACCTTTAATTTTCCTTACCCCGTCAGAGCCTCATGGATTTGTCTAGAGTTCACCAGCTTACAGCCCTTGCCGTTCCGTTTGAACGAGTTCCCTGAACTTCCGCCCATTCGTTATAAGAAATTCCCTGACTCGGTATATTCACGGCTAGTCAATAACCAGGTCACACATGATGACTACTTGCCTGATCCAGAAGAAAAGGTTCAGATTGACCTCTTTTCGTTCTTCCAGGTATCTGATGAGTTCAACTATCGTTCATACACAGATGGCGACATCAACTTCATTACCAAGAAGACGAGTATCGGCAGTGCTAATGCTCCGGTGAGCAGTGGCGCTATAGACTCACGCACCCTAGCGCAGATTTACTTCAACGGAACCAGTCTATACTATTCAAGTTTACCTACTAAGACTGACCAGACCACTGCGCTAGGGCAATACGTAGCGTCTAGTTATTCGTTCGGTAACATGAACTACGCTCAGGCAGAGATTCCTACCTCTACGTCGACTGGCCAACGCCGCGTATCTAACGTCAACAATCGAGATACACAAGCATATCAGACACAGCAAGAGGTTATCAAACCGCTCTGGTTCCCGCAGATCGAGCGCCACCCCTACTCCACAGTCTACGGCCGATTTGCCAGCAAGAAAGCATACTTCGCCGGCATTGCCGAAGTCCAATTCCTCCGTCGAGATTACACCGTCGAACGTGACGACAAAGAGATCAAAGATGTCTTGGCTGACACTCAGCTTATAGATTCGCCGCTCGTTGACTTCAACACCTGGACTCCTGAAATTCCTTCTACAATCCCAGAAGGCGCCACGCTCTGGGTGAGTTACACAGTCGGTCCTGTCCGCTACGAAGAGTTCCTTCAATTCGAGGTCGGCGAAGCTGGCAGTCGTAACTTCGAACCGGTGCTTCTAACCAGGGGTGGCGGTCGCGCTGTTAATGTTGAGGTCTGGTCAGGGCAAAATAAGGTCGGCACCAAGTTTATTCTAAGCACTGACTATGACCTAATTTATGATGAAGAGTTAGCCGCCAATTATATTCAACGCAACTCTCTGCACTATCGCTTAGTCTCTACCAACATTAAGGTCTACGAGGACATCATTACTGTTATCGGTAGGGGTGTAGTCTCTAGTGTAGACGGACTCCACACGGCCAAGGTCGGCACCGCTAAGGCAGTAATGACAGCTAGGTCTGGTCTTCAGGTTAACGCGACCTACAGGAAGACCGGTGCTGGCGTTATGGCATTCACGGCTAAGGGTTACAAGGTTGGCATAGCGAGTCAATTCGGAATCCTCGTTAAGAAGGCGATGGGCATCGTAGAATTCAAGGGCGCTGGTGATGGTGCAGTCATCTAACACTCTCTATCCAAGTGAAAGTCTATACCCAAGCGAAACCCTCTATCCTAGAGATGGCTAACTGATGGCAGTCCCCACAATTTCCGACGAGTTTATCTCTCGTGTCGGACGTATAACAAATTATAACAACCTACTAGGCATTCGTGCTCCCGACCCCAATAACCTGGCCACGTTTACTGCGCCCACGAATGGGTTGCCAACTGAGCTAGCTAACACGCACATTGATCTGCGTGGGTTTCTCAATAGCGCTTCAGCTAGAGCAACCACACAGAATGACCTTGCGAGCTTGCACCAATGGCAGAACGCTTATGTTCAAACACTTTCAGTTAACTCTATTCCAGACGCTGGATCGTTCATTGTTACGTTCATAGATGAGAACGATGAAGAGCATGGAATTTTGCTGCCCTATGACATTGCTCGCGCAGACTTAGAGACTCAGCTAAAGCTATTAACAAGTGCAAACATTGTGGTCGCTGGCGCCACATTCCCTTATCTTATCAATTTTGATGATGACTCGTCACATGTGCCGTTGCTCGAAGTAGATTCTATTATGACTTCGGGTGGCAGTCCTGTTATCGCAACAATCAATCTTGAAGGCAACGACTTCAAGTATATGCAAACGGCGGATATCGACGACATAACTAAGACGCAAGATCAATTGGCTGTTTTAAGTTCAATCCGAACTGAGAATTGGCTAATGGTTTCGGACAACTACACCGCCGCCGATATTGAGGTTGGCCCGATCAACACTTTCAATTACTGGAACGGGCTACGTCTCACGTTCCAGTCTGGTCGTGATATCAACACTACCGTCCTGATCTCAAACTCGCAAGATCGTCCTATAAATATCCGACAATTGGAAACTAACATTGCGGACATAGAGATTAGTTTAGCGCTACCTGGCCTCAATAGTCTGCCTCTTGACTTCACTCAGACCACGGTGCAGTTCACCTCACATGGCCTTGGAGAGTTTGGTAAGGGCGCAGACAGTGTAGCTATCCCTATGGCGGGCAACACCTTTGATAGCGGCGGCTATGTGGAATTCAAGAAGGGCCTTGATAGCTTCGACACCGCAAGTGTTAACTGGACGCACATTACCGCTATCAAGATCACCCTTGTAGGTAGTGGTACGTTGGCGCTAGGTCAATTTATTCTGCTCGGAATCCGCGCATTTAGCAAGATCAAGCTATGGGTTCCAACCACCCTAGATGTTAACACCATCACTGAGAAGCTAGTACGCCCCGTCCCTCGAAATGGCAACACAGACACGTCGACACATGTTCGTGTGCCCTCAATTCTGCGCGCTAATCTCTCTGTGCCTTCTGGCGTGGAGGACCCTCGTCCCTCTGACGGCTCTCTAGCAATCAAGTTCTTCACAGGCTCGCTCGATTCTGTAGGCACACAGAACATCGTTCACCTTTACTTTCGTGAAAATCGTTTCTCAGCGAACCATGCTGAATGGATGGTAGCCGAGTTACGTTTCGGCAAGAGCTTCGTAAACCTCAAGCGCTACATGGTTAGGCGGCTAGAGAGCGGCGGCAACTACACTGATGAGATCATTGGTTCAATCTCCGAAACAGCACAGTCTGCTAACCTAGCGCCGCTAGAAGATGAGAAGCCGTTGCCAGGAACCTTCGCGCCGTTCAAAGCAAACACCAACTATTTGATGCAGGCCGAAGTCATCAACAACGGATTCCGCATCGGCATCTTTGAAATGGACACCAATGGAGTCGTCAACTTCACTCATCAAGAAACCACCCTAGAATACAAACCAGAGTGGTTGCGACGAGCGGGTCGTGTAGGGTTCTACGTTGACCCTGTGGATGAAGATGTAACTATTGAATACTTCCGTAGTTCCTCAACGGCGTTCTCGATCTTCCGTACTTCGGTATTTCGCTCACGAACTCCAGTAGATGGCGCCCAGCTATACGTCTCAAGTTCTGGCCCCCGCCAATTGTTCAACGATCTGTTATTTGTGCGTTCAGGAGATATCATAACTACTGACTCGACTAAAAACCCTAGCGGCGGCGCCACTACATGGCGCATCACTAGCTCGGGAACCGAGACTAACGCTGGTGCTCGCACTAACCCAATCCACTTCGAGGATTGGGATAACATGACTGTCGAGTTTGACATCTGGCTCCCGGCCGACATGGCTCGCTCTGACGGAGGTAAAAGGCCACGCATGTACTTCCTTGATCCGGCTGATAACGGGAATTTGCTAGGGGCATCAGTCATAGGCCCTCTTGATATTAACGCAATCGCCAACGGTTTCACCCATAACAAGATCAACCTCTCTCTCTATAAGTTCAAGCCGGCTGGCGTCTACGAAGTCTTTCTGGTCTACGAAACTCCTCACGCCAACACCTGGTGGATCAGTGACATGCAGGTGACTCGACGCACGGTTTCTTGGGAGTTTCGAGCTAGAGCTAACGCGGAATGGATTCCGTTCCACGACATGATAAATAATCCAAAGCGCGGCTTACATCTGGGCCGTGCCCTTCGAGGCACAGAGATGCAACTACAGGCGCGTGCTCTGACTCAGGATGCCTGGATCGCTGAGTATAGGCTGGTCCCTAGATATGCTCAGCTTGGCCTTATTTCTGCTGTGATCTAGCAGATAATGTTCGGACCGCCAATTTGTGGCGAAGACACCTCTAATGGAGAAGATATAACATATGGCTACTTATGTACGACTTCGTGCAAACACCCGCCGCCGCGTTCGAATCGGCAAGACGCTAGTTCCAAACAGTGGCAGTGGTGTAGTCGTCAACCTAGACGACCCTCGCGTCAAAATAGACATGCGCATCAAGGAGCACCTTGTAACCGTTGTGCAAGATCAGCGCGCAGGCCAGGAGAACTTCGAAGTTCTTCAGGCAACCGGCAACCTTGCTGTACCAACACTAGGTGTCGAGCTTTACGTCGCACTAAACGCGGCTGGAGGCGAGAGGATTATTAGCGTGACCTTCGTATCGGGAACAACCGCAGGCGCAAGCATGACCAACCAGGTCGTGGGCCTTTACAAGAATGACGGTACTACGCTCACTCGCGTGGCTGTTTCTGCTGACGCTACCTCAACGGCATGGGCGGCTAACACTGCAAAGACTTTCACTCTTGTCACTCCGTATACAACTGAGAATGCAAGCAATCCTCTATACGCAGGATTGGTTGTAGCTGGGACCACTGCTCCGACCCTGACAGGTGTAGCTCTACAGAACGCCGTAGTGGCCGCATTAGGATTCAAGCGTGCTGGAACAGCAGGCGCAGGACTAACAGCAACACAGACATCAGTAGCGCTCTCAGGTGTTACCGCTGTCGCAACCATTCCTTACGTTCGAACCGCGTAAGTTAGGAGATTCACATGGCTGACGAAGAACTACGATTCGAGACCCAGACCGTCGAGGAAGATTCAGGCGACGTTACTGGTCAGCGAATCTACGCAGACGGGACTGTTGAGAACGTCAAGAACGATGAAGTTGTCGAGACCGAAAAGATCGAACCTCCTCCGGTTGACGAAGAGGGCGGCGAAGAAGGAGAGCAAGACGCCACCAGTGAAGACCTCAGAGATGATCTTCAGAAGTCATCCGATGATGCGCTCCTGAACACTGGCCTTGAGGCTGACGCAATGGTGGACGCTCATGTGGAAACGGCCAAGAGGGGGACTCGCAGCCGCGGTAAGCGGGCACAATAATGACCTTAGACGAGAGAGTTGTCTTGATTATTGGAAGCCAAGCTCTGGCCATAGCAAGACTAGAGACTGAGAACGAAATGCTCAAAGCGAAGCTCCACGAAAACGAGCAGCCTTATGAGCCGAGAGAAACAGAGGCTCCGGAGTAATCCGGGGCCTCTACTCCAAGGAACCTTATGCCATTTACGCCAGCATCACCATGGGTTAACGATCCCGCCGGCGCCACGAACGCGAACTTTGTTTGGTGCCCCGACTCGGACAAAGCCAACGCGTACCCGAACCTGTCGCTGTTCTATCCCGGCGACGCGTATGTCGACTGGATCGCCCTCGACGGGTATCGCCGCCCGCCGTCCGAGTCGTACACCCCGGAGGCCGCGCTCGGCACGTACGGGTATGACCGCGCCGCCCTCCTGGGTGGGCAGACGAAGCCGATGATGTTCTGCGAGTGGGGGACGACGGAGTTCACCGCTGGCGGGTACACGAAGGCGCAGTGGATTGCGAGGATGATGCAGATCATGCCGACGAGGTTTCCGCGGGTCCGCGCGGTCGTCTATTACGACAAGGACGAGCCTTCGATTCCGGCGTACTGGCCGCTCGACTCGACCGTGGCGGCGACCAACGCGTGGAAGGACGCCGTGGCGGTCAGCGTCTACAAGTCGGACGTCTACGCTTCGCTCAGCGGCGACAAGATCGCGGCCCCCTGATGGGAACCTTTGCGAGCTTGTCGGCGCTCGTCGCGGCGCAGGGCGGCAGCCGCGACTACATCAGCGGCATCCCCAGCCTGCCCGAGATAAAGACCGGCGCGTGCCTGTCGTGGGCGTGGCTCGCGAACACCACCCCACCGTCGTAGGAGTAGTTAATGACTAACTTTATTCGTATCAGAAAATTCAGTCGCAATCATAACCTTCGTATTGGCGGTACGTTTATCACGCATGCCCCCGAGGGAACGAGCATCGACATTGATCTTGCTTCTGTTCGTCGTGATCTTCTCCGACACGAAGACGATTATGATACCGTAAGTGTTTCTGGTAGTGATGCAACTCTAGTCGCCGAAAGTCTGACTGCGCACCAAATCGACACCACAGCCATTCACGGCATCACAGATACCTCAACATTAGCTACCGCCGCAACTATTTCTGCTGCTGTCACGGCTCATGAGGTCGACACCACTAGCATTCACGGAATAGCCAACACAGCACTACTAGCGACTACCGCCAGCGTCGCAGCCGCCGTCGCCGCTCACGAGACAGACCAAGTAAGCGTTCACGGAATCGCTGATACTTCTCTGGTCGTGTTAACTGCCGATTCGCGCCTCACTGATACGCGCACACCAACTGACCAATCAGTAACTAATGCTAAGGTTGCCCCGAATGCGGCTATCGCCGTAACCAAGTTGGCTCCTGGAACCGATGGACAGGTGTTGCGCGTCACCGCAGGCGCTCCCGCCTGGGGCGCCCCTTCAGCGACCGGTGATCCCCCCATGGGTGGTGACCTTACCGGCGTTGCGTCTAACGCGCAACTAGGAGTAGGCGTTGTTGGCTCGGCTGAAATCTCAGATGTCATCAAGGACCCGATTGCTGGCACTCCTGCTCTACGCACTCTCGGCACGGGTGCATTGCAGGCGGCGGCTGGTAACCACATTCACGCAACTTATGCCACCACCGCTTCTTTTAATGCTCACGAAATAGATACAACTTCGGTTCACGGCATTGCCGATACTGCGGCGCTAATTACTTTGACTCAGTTGACGGCGCACGAGGTCGATGCGCTTAGTGTTCACGGAATTGTTGATACGGCTCAACTAGCAACAATTTCGGCCGTCTCTAGTTCAATCAATACTCACAGTATAGATACAACAGGTGTTCATGGCATTGCTGATACATCACTACTATTGACCACCGCGAATATTGATGCTACCGTCGATGCACGCATCGCGACGCATGCTTCTGATACCACAGCGATTCACGGCATTGCCGACACCTCGTTGATCTTAACGCAAGCAACGCTCGATGCCCATGCGGCTGACACCACAGCCATCCACGGCATTGCAGACACCACGCTGCTCACCACCACGACAGCACTGACCGCTCATGCAGTAGACACTACGGCTATTCACGGTATCGCAGACACCTCTCTGCTCCTCACCAGCGTCGACATGAACGCTCATTCGGCAGACGCCACCGAGGTTCATGGAATCTCAAACACCGCGCAGCTAATCACCAAGACTCAGACCAACACGGGGACCGCCCACGCATTAGAGCTTACTCAGAGCGGCGACACGGGAACGTCAACCACGACCGGTGGAGCATTCAGGTTCATCAATACCGCTAACAACGGGCTCGGACTTCTAGTCTACTCTAATCATGCGACGCCGCTCGGGCGCCTCGTCACGATCAATGCAGCCAACGCCGCCTTCAATCAGAGCGCACTCCGTATCGAACATGCAGGCAGCGGTCGCGGCCTAGACATAAATCAAACCGGCTCAGGTATCGGGGCGAATATTGCGGCGGCTGGTGGAGCCACAGCGAGTGCTCATGCGCTAGCGGTTTCATTGACTGGCACTGGCAGTGCGACGGCTTCCGCTCTTTCAGTCAGCAGTGCAAACACGGCGCACTCAGCGCTACAGGTTACGGGAGTCGAGAGTGATCGCGGCAGCATCAAGGTAACTCACACAGGCACAGGAGCAGACGTTAATGCTTCTGGCCTATCTATCGATCTACAAGGAGCCGGCACAGCAGCACAAGGGATCTTCCTTGACGCGACAGGCGGCGGCACCATCGGCAAGCTCCTCAACATTCGTAATAATGGAGTGGATCGACTTGTGCTCACGTCAGCAGGCAGCCTACAGTTGGCGGCAAGCACCACAGTCACCATTGGCGCTGCTGATATTCGCGAAGAGGTCGCCACCTTCACTCGTACTGGCGCGTTAACAGTGGGCGCAGGGACTGGATCATTCCCCTTCCCGTACGCTGCTACCATTATATCGGTTACCGCTCGCGTAACTACCGCTCCAACTGGCGCTAGTCTGATTCTCGATGTCAACAAGAATGGCACTACCATCTTTAGCACGCAGGGTAATCGCCCCACTATCACAGCATCAACTAACGCAACATCGTCTTCTCCTACACCGAACACCACGGGAATGGTGTCTGGTGATTACCTAACCGTAGATGTTGACCAGATCGGTAGTACCATAGCCGGCTCTGATGTGACCGTTCAAGTTCTATATAAGAGGACCTGATGGCTGAGAGTTGGGGCGCAGTCCAGATGGTCGACACCGGCACTGGCGGCGGCGGAACAGTCACCACTCTCGGCGCTCAAGGCGACGCCCATAAGGGTGTGTATAACCATGCGGGTATCGGCGCATTCAACTACCCGATCAATTACGGCCCTGGAGATGACTTTATATCTTTCCGGTTCGTGCCTGCTTACACAGGGACCCTGAGCCAAGCATGGTTCTATACAAAAACTGCCGCTGGATATGGCGCCGGCACAGGTGGAACCCTCAGGGTGCATATCAAAACCGATAACGCGGGCGTTCCAGAAACAACACTAGTTAGTGAAACCTTTGGTGTTGTCGGACGACAGACGGCTAGCCTTCAGAACTATGCGAATCTTTCGGTGGCACTTACCGCTGGCACCGCTTACCACTTATTCTTCGAGAACGCAGATGCTACTCCGGGAACCAATTACTTCAGCATCAATACGATGCATGTCCGTAAGATCGTTGGTGAAAACGAGAGCAACGTAACCACCAACCCGAGCTTCCCTGGAGGTATGACTCGTCATGGCCTTGATCCTCGTACGGTCAATGTTGTTTGGCCAGGGACAGGGGCTGGCGATTTCGGAGTGCCTGAAGATGCAGACGGCTCAACGATTCCTGCATACTGGTTGATCTTCAGTGGTGGATACGCCGAAGGGCAGCCGTACTATAACGCTTCTGCTTCTGCATTTGCTATTCCAACAATTCGCACTTACACAGTTCCGTATAATTGTGTCGCGCAGAGTATACTTATGCATGGTTCTGGCCGGGCGAGTGCCGGCGGTGTGGCGTTCAACGTCAATGCGACAGTAAAGGTCAACGGCGTTACGAAGGCCAGTAACATCGGTCTCTCGGGAACGCATAATGTTGTTGCAAATATGGGCATTGGTGACCTCTCACTGATTGCTGGCGACATCGTAGAGATTACAGTTACCAATACGACTAACGTGTCGGCACCGTATATTGATGCGGCGGTAATGACTCAGACTGGACTGCCTCGAAACTTCCTACCGATTTGTCTAATCGGGACTGGAACTACTGGTGATCCGCCGCCACCGCCGCCGCCAGACCCGCCGCCGCCTACGGGCACCATCAAGGTGCAGGGCGTCTCAGGCCGCTCGTCCGGCCATCAGAACTCCGCAGTCAAGGCAGCAAGCACTCGACTCCTATATCGCTTTATTGCAAGGGAGACCGGCACTCTCAATCAATTCTGGGTGCCCAACAAGATGTCCGGTATGGCTGGTATCGCGATCCCCGAAAACTACGAAGGCTATGCGAGTGGAGACGGCGGAACGGTACAGGCTATCTGTTATACGGTCGACGCCACTAGTGGCTACCCGAATAACGGGCAAGGCGGACGACCAACTGCACAGGTAGGCATCACCGACTCGTTCAAAATTGGTTGGTCAGTTACCGGCGGCGGCATTTCAAGTTACACCACTAACAACGGCGCCTACACGGCATCCTTCGGCGCACGTAATCTTTTCAACGAGGCAACGCGGCGCAATGTCGCTCACGGAACTTATTTCAAGTGCAACGCTCCAGTTACTAAGGGTGTCGAGTACGCAATCGAGATTCGTAACTCGTCCGGATCACCGCCGGGTAACACCGCGAGTAGTAACTTCTTCTCAATCAACTTCGGTGGCCACACTCCTCAACTAGCGGCCCAAGGCGCGAACACGCGAGACATGAACGCAGTAGGGTACTACGGCCTCGACCCGCGAGAGAACGTTGGATGGTCAACCAATAGTGGAAGTTCATTTGTTATTCCTGGCGGCCAGTACGACCCACAGAACGAATTCCACGTAGGGTTTCTCCAGGTATACGCAAGCGGCAATCGCTATGTCGGGCGAACAGATTATGGTCCGGGCGGCGGAACTGGAGCGGGAGTTCAGTGGCTCCAGAGGTTCCTGGGCAGTCACACCTTTACGGCCGTCAAATGGTTCCCACAGGACAGCAGCGGAACTGGAGGCACGATCAGCGTTCAACGATACACCAGTGGTGACGTGGCAATTGGTAGTGCTGTCACGGCCCCGAGCGTTAGCGGCTCCGGCGCTCCAGTCTCATCGACCCTCTCGTCATCTATCACCGTTCTGACTGGTGAGAAAATTCGCATCTCATTCCCCTCACAATGCGGCGTGGCGTCAAACGATGCTCTAGGAATCCCAGATGGCGCAGGGCTCACAACAACCAACGCGCCATTCTATGCCGAGGGAAACAGCTTACTGCGCTATCAGCGAGCAATCTGGTTGACGCCAATGCCACCCGACTCCGTATGGCTTCCTTAACTTAATAGATAGACTTTCCTATCTTCCTTTAAGCTACAAGGTCTGAATGTATGACAGACTTTCATTGGAGACATATATGAGCGACAAACTAAACACCTATTCCTGCTTTGCAGGCCGCTCATCGCCTGCTGCCCTTTGGGCAGACTTAGCGGACAAACCTTTGTTTCATATGGCGAAACTCTCAGAGAATATCTACCGGGCGTTCGGAATCGCCTGGGTCGCAGTGTAGCCCGGGTAGAGCCTCCGATAGCCCCCCGCTTTGATTCAAGCGATGCGATCAATGATCTCGGCTGACAATCCAAGCTGAGAGAGGATAGTGATGATTCTCCGGCGTTCTATAGCCGCTCCTTCTGCGATCAGGTCTTCTCTTCGTTGACCACCAGGGTGAGGTCTTTGCCATAGCTCTAGGTTCTCTAGTCGGTTGTCTGCTCGGTCTCCGTTGCGGTGATGCACGAACTCTCCTGCCGCTAGGTCTCTGCCGAGATGGTCGGCCATGATAACGCGATGCTCACCCTGCCATACTCCATCGCTGAGGACGAATACGTAACCGTGTTCGCTAGTGCTTCTGCCTAGCTCTGGCGATTTAGTATAGGCACAACTCCTAGAGCAATGAACCTGTAGGTACTTGCCACGACTCTTAGCTTGGAAGGTAGTGCCGCACATAGGACATGTAGCGATGACTGACCGTCTAATCTCATGCCGCTCTCGCTTGGCCCGTTCCTTACAGTCGCGAGTACAGTAGCGCTTGATATTGCCATTGCGGCCATTGGTTAGGAATGGTGAACCACACCGTTCACAGTTTCTTAATGGTGAGTCTGCCGCTAAGACCACTCCTTCGGTGGTCTTGATTCCTACTATGCAACTCATAGCTTTCGTTGCCGCTCCGAGCTTCGCTCGGCTGCTTTAGCAGACTCCGCATGCTCGGCTGCTTTAGCAGACTCCTGCTTCGCTGGCTGCTTCGCAGACTTAGCGAGCCATCGGATCGCTTGTCTTCGGCTCCAACCGTTGCGGGCCTGGACTTCGAGGATCGTTTCCTCGCGGCGAGCGTCGCTCTTTGCTGAAATCATATTACCCAAGCTCCTACCTGATAGCCGCCGACAGCCGCCAACACAAAGATGAGAGCGGTAATCACTGCCGCGAGTTTGTCATTGCCCTTGACTTCTCTTTCGTTGCTCCGAGCTTCGCTCGGCTGCTTTAGCAGACTCCGGCTGTCGCTCGGCTGCTTTAGCAGACTCTTCTCATATTCGGTCATGTCAATGCGCTCCAC
>Ga0163150_10000952_pt1 | contig 51138 bp, 52 predicted proteins | sample OliLakLV19P2IB_FD_148628 | JGI IMG/M metagenome (GOLD analysis project Ga0163150, IMG submission 148628) | Freshwater microbial mat bacterial communities from Lake Vanda, McMurdo Dry Valleys, Antarctica - Oligotrophic Lake LV.19.P2.IB | ecosystem: Environmental > Aquatic > Freshwater > Lake >...
TGGAAAATGCCGTCACGCGAATGGTATCAAGCCAGAGCGCAATTCGCCGTCATGTTCGGTGATCGAATGAAAGCCGCCTAACTCAAATGTGCAACCGACCCGCCACACAAAATTCCTGACAGTCCCCCGCCAGTGTGAACACCGAGCACGCCCAATCCCTGCATGCCGCCGTCCGAGGTCCAGCGGAAAGCTTCTTCCCAATTGTCCAAACCGTTGGAGTTGGAGCTAACGCCGGCAATCACGCTGCCGTCGGCCGACATGGCACGCGCGAAGCTACTGCGATCGCCGTTGGTCCACGTGCCGAGCACGCCCAATCCCTGCATGCCGCCGCCTGAGGTCCAGCGGAATGCTTCTACCCAATCGTCCACACCGTTGGAGTTGGAGCTTTGGCCGGCAATCACGCTGCCGTCGGCCGACATAAGGTAGGAAGAGCTAAAGCGGTCGTCGCCGCCGTAAGACACGTCGAGCTCGCCCAAGACCCACACGCCGAGCACGCCCAGGCCCTGCATGCCGCCGCCCGAGGTCCACACGAAAGCTTCTGTCCAATCGTCCACGCCGTTGGAATTAGTGCTTTGCCCGATCACGACACTGCCGTCCGCCGTCATGCGTACCGGACGGCTTTCCTGAGGGCCCCTGGTGTGAGGGGCGATCCCACCCAAATTATAGAATGTCGCATCGCTTGCTTGCGCACGTGATGCAACCACCATCACAAGCGCAAAGAAAGACGCAACAAACAGTGCGCGCCGTCGAACGCCGAACCCAAACTTTGCCCCCATAGACACCCGCGCCCCCACGCATGGTTATCCTTGGTAGAATATTGCGTCTCTACGCTGACAGCAGTCAAGAACAGAAGTGCTGATTCCAAGCGAAATCGCCGGTCACAGTAACCGGCGCCTCGAAGTTCTCCCGCCCTGGAACTGGGCCGCCAAAAAAGATCAAGACCTCATCGCCGCGTGACACGCCGGAGGGGTACCTTGTTCCTGGCATACACTCGGACCATCTATGTTCCGAAGTTCACCCCGATAAGTAGATGTGGTTTTTTGCTGTGCCGTTTTTTGCTTTGTGCTTTTCTCACTGGCAGCGTGATCAACCTGCAGGAAACAGATTTTGATCCATCCCAGGCGAGAACAGGGGTTCGATTCCCCTTGGGGACGCCAAATACGCGCACAAATGAGCCATTTACACTCTGATTGGCCCACTCAACCCCACATTACTACATTGCTCCCGCCTTTGATCGCCGCTGGTGCAAACATAGCAACTTGCACACAGCACCCATCATGGTCCCGAAGTGTAGCGACGCTCGTCCGGACTAGGTTTGCACGAATGTCGCTCCGGCATTTCGGGAGCGCCACCCCGCCCAACGCCGCTTCTGTGCTTGCCCAATGCGGGCCTTACCCTCAGGCGTGCGTGGCCCCGTGGAGAGCCCGCCATGGTAACGGCAGCGCGTGCGACCCGGCACGACGCCGCCCTCACAGGGCAGCCCATCGCGCTTGCGCCGGGCGCCACACCTTTGCCTGTTTCGCTTCATCTAGAACCTCACCCCGCAGGCACACGGGCGCCTGCGCGTATCGTGTTGGCAAAGTCTCACATCTGCTGCATTCGCGTCAAATGCTCCGTACACGGACTATAACGTGTGGTGCGTCGGAGGTAAGGTTGCGCGCGCATCGCGGTTTAGGCCCATCGGGCAAACGCGTAATGCGTCAACGGGGCAGCGTGGCCTGCGTAGGCAAGCGTTACCCCACCGCGCCTTGTGTCTCAGCGGCGCGGTGGGTTGGGCGTATGCGCCTAAATCACTGCGCTGGCGGGGGTGGTGGTGGCGCGGCAGGCAGCAGGCAAATCTTGCCGCCAGCGGCGTCCGTGTAGACCGTGCCCTTCTTATCGGTACATGCCTTCTCTGCCGCCCCGTCGCCTGCTGTGATCTTAAAGGCGTTCGACTTGCTGGAGTTGAGATTGACCGTTCGATCCGAGCCGTTCGACTTGGAGCTCTTGACGGTGGTCGCCGCTGCCGCACCGGCGGTCGTGTCGGGCAGCACGCAGATTTTGTTGCCAGCGCCATCGGTCAAGATTTTGCCGCCGTTGTCGGTGCAGGCCTTGGCCATCTTCGCATCGCCCGCGATGAGTGGGACGGAGATGACGGGGGTGGTGTTAACGTTCGATCTGCTGCTGTTGAGGTTGACCGCAGCCCATGCGTCGGCTGCAGCCATCGCGCCAAGGGCTACAAGGCCAGCGCAGACGGTAAGTGAAACTCTCATGTGATTTTCCTTCCCTGATGATTTTCAGGCTGTGTCCCCGCGCTTCATGCGCGCGGGTGAAACCAAAGCCCTGTGGGGTTGCTTATACGCCCATCACACCGCGCCGTCATGGGATGACGCGCAAGGCCGTGATGGCTGCACCTTGGCCCCTCCTCGCCTAACAGGGGATTTGAGACGCAAGCGCAGCGCTGTTTGGGTGTGTGCCCCCAAAAGGGCGCGGACAAAACGGACAAAACAACCAAAGCCCGCACTACTCACTTTCCCGCAGCAAACCGCCGTTCCCAAGCGGACGGACAAGGACACCACCCTATAGGGGTGTCCTGTCTGTCCGGTCCGGTCAAAAAGCGGACATGTCCGGTTTGTCCGGTTTGTCCGGCGATCATTTGAGAAGCCAAAAATAGGGGGCGTGACTGTCCTATTCCCAAGCCAACAGGCCCCCTCTCGCGCCGCAGGCGCAAGCCCAGGCCCTCACCTGCAATAATTTTTCGCGCGAGCTCACCAGGCGGCCCCAAAGCAAAGGCCACGCCCGTTGGCTCACGCTGTCAAGCGGCAGCAAGGCCGCCATAAAATAATACAACAACATCATTAGGAACATATACGGAACGATACTGTCAAAAGCAAGGTGCAAAAACGGCACCCACCTGCGACATCGTAACCCTTCCGATGTCTGATCCCATTTGGTTACCGGTCTCATAAATGTGCTCCATCGCTTGTCGACGGAGGAGAGCGCTATGGCGAGCGCCGATAACCTGGCCGGGTTGCAGAAGTGGGTGGCCCGCGAAGAGTGGCGCGAGGCCTTCGCCGAGACGATCGATCTCCACGTGGGCGACGCCTGCGCCAATGCTGGTTTCGGGTTCGAACAGTTGGCCGAGTGCATCGGCGATCACCACGCAACCATTGCATTGGCGTGTGCGCTCGAGGATTTCCTGACGCGCGATCTCGATGACGGGCGGAATATCGCGGACGATTATCTGAAGCGGCGAGGCTGGAACGAAAGCGTCGCGAACAAAACCTATATCGCAGCACTCCGTTCGTCGGTGATGAGCCTTCACGAGATCAGCGGCATTGTGCTTGACCAATCGTTTCTGGCGCGCGACCTCGTGCGCGGCGGCGAGCCGGTGCGCGTGAGCGAGAAAACGGCGACACATTATATGAAACAATGGGACCGGATGGCCGCGCGCATCGTGCAGACCGGTTCGCGTGCGGAGATGGCGGGCGGCGCGCCGCCGTATTCGCGCGAGGCGAGCGAGATTTTGCTCGAGACGTTGGGCGATGCGAAGGTCACCACCGCATTGGCCGGCACGGAGTTCTTGCGCGGCGCGGCCTTTCTGTTCACCGGCGTGTGGCTGGACGATGTGCTGGACCGGACGCTCAATCCCCAAGTGCCGCAGATGCGCAATACGGACGGCGACGACATTGCGTTCACGTCGGTGCGATTTCCGCTCAACGCGGTGGTGACGGAAGAAGGCGTGGCCCAAGCACTAGCGAAAGTCTTGGCGCTTCGTCCGGCGGATGAGTCTGTTTGGAACTGGTTCGGCCCGGCTGCCGCGGGCCGTTCGCGCAGGTCCGATCGTCAAGCCCCCGATCGCCAACCCATTGTCACGACGACGGATGACGGCACGCCCGTGCTCGGGACGGTTGAGCTCAAGGGCCGCACGCTTGTGCTTGAGGCGAACTCGCTGCAGCGTGCGGAACGGGGCCGCGCGATGCTTGCCGCGGCGCTTAAGGGGATGACGGGCAATCCGCTGGTCGTGAGCGGCGGCGCCGATGAAGTCTGGGCGGCAGACTCTGCTAGACACGCAAATCCGCTGTCGCATTTTTCGCCGGAGGGGGCGCGCGAGATCACGCAGGCCTTCCTGCACCGGCACTACACCGACGTGCTCGACCAACCGTTGCCCATGCTCGGAAACAAGACGCCCCGCCAGGCCGCGAGATCGGCCAGGGGCCGCGAAAAGGTTGTAGAGTGGCTCAAGCTTCTGGAGAACGGCGCCGCCAGGCAGGAAACCGGTTCGCCGATGGCCGGCTACGATTTGAGCTGGATGTGGCAGGAGCTTGGGGTGGGTGACCTGCGGCGGTAAGTGGCGACGACAAACTTGCACTCGAGGAGAATGAGATGGACGAGAAGCTCCCGCCGGACCTCGAGCAATGGGTCGAGGCCCGCAAGCGCTTTCGTCTTTCGCATGCCCAAATCTCCATGGCGCGCGAGCTCGGACTCAATCCGCACAAGCTGGGCAAGCTCGACAACCATGACCAGGAGCCCTGGAAAGCGCCGCTGCCGCTCTTCATCGAACATCTCTGCCGAAAAAGTTTCGGCAGAGAGCGGCCCAAAGTCGTGATGTCGATCGAAGAGCGCGCGCAAGCGCTGAAAGCAAAGAAGGCCGCGCGAAGGGAGCGGAGGGGCCTCGGCTGAAGCAGCCGGCCCTAGCAGGCCTGAGTTTCCACTCCGGCCCCGGACTCTTCAGTAGCCCCTTGGCGAAGGCGGAACCGCCGCGAAGAGCAGGCGGGACGCCTGCTCTTAGAACTTTCGTTGACAGTGCGCTGAATTCGACCGGACCCGTACCCAGTCAAGCCAGCCCGTTTGCCCCGAAGCTTCGCCGAGAAATAGCGGCTTGGTTTTCAGAGGAGAGTGGATACAAAATGAGAGCTTGACACAGTGTACCCCAATGGGGTATAGACGCGAAATGAACAATGGTGATTTGCCGGTCACGGTGGTCGAAACCCTGCGGTTTCAACGACAGGCGAAGTCCATTTGGGCGGATGATGAACGCGAAGCCTTCATCGATTTCATTTCGCGCTATCCGTTGGCCGGCGCCGAAATTCGCGGCACCAGCGGCGCGCGGAAAATTCGCTGGGGGCGCGCAGGAATGGGAAAGCGCGGTGGCGCGCGCGTGGTTTATTGGTACTTCGACGCAAACGTACCGCTGTTTCTTTTCGGCGTCTACGCAAAGGCCGAGAAGGCGGACTTGACGGCAGAGGAGCGAAACGAACTCCAAAAACTCGTTCGCATTTTGAAGGCAAAGGCACGGTCATGAGGGCTATCGGATGAGCAAGTTGGGAAAAGATTTGATTGCCGGCATGAAGGAAGCCGTAGCCTATATGGAAGGCCGGCCCGCTCGCGGCACGCGCGTACATGTTTCCGGCACGCCCGACGTCAAGAAAATCCGTAAGACCTTAAAGATGAGCCAGTCCGAATTCGCGCGGGCCTTTAGCATTCCGCTCAACACGGTGCAAAACTGGGAGCAAGGCCTGCGCCGCCCCGACGCCCCGGCCGCCGCCTATCTGCGCGTCATCGCCCGCCATCCCAAAACCGTGAAAGACGCAGTCGCGCAATAGGGAAGAGCGCTATGGCGCGAGGCGAGAGCCTGGCCGGTTTGCAAAAGTGTAGAAATCCGGTGACAGCACACCGTCACCGAAAGTGACCGAAGAGCAGGCGGGACGCCTGCTCTTGGAACTCTCGTTAAAGGTATTGGGGTCAGGTACGATTTTCACACGAGTTCGCGACGACGCGAATTTGGCGCCCGCAGCGCTTACGCGCCTGCGAAAATGCCCTTGCGCGTAGCCGGTGGCAGGTCGACCGGAAGAAACATCTGTTTGGGATAAAGATAGTCTTCCCCGGACTCATCGATCACACGTAAATGTCCGCGCTTCCCGGCTGCGGCGTCGCGCAGTTTTACATACACCTTCCGGCATTCGAGGGACGCCGGATAAGCTTCGTTGTCGATGCAGATGACCAAGGCATTTGGATAGATTGTCATGGGGTTAGTCTACCAAAGAATTGGAGTCAGACACCAGATACTTCCCGGTTTCCCGTCACTTCGCGCGCGCTGCCCGACCCCAAATCGACCATTTTGCCGGCGCCGGCAAAATGGTACGCAGGATCGTTCCCCGACTGTGTGCAAGAAATTTTGGCGCGGTCGATTGCATTCTCAAATCGCCGACATTGGCTGTAACCCAACAGCGGTTGCAAATCCCGCGCACTCCAATTCGTCATCGGCTTGTTTCCTGCTTCAGCAATCATGGCATCATCCGGCATAAACTCATCAAGCGTTCAGTTCCGGGAAAAGAAATATGTGGTTTTGTGATACGCGCGCTTGCCTGGCCGCAGCGTTTCTTGCGTTGAGCGTCGGTGCCTGCAGCCCGCCGACTGCAGATGTCTGGGCGAGTTTCGTCAGCCGGCAAAGCGTGAAAGACGCCTTCGATCGCCAAGCCGTCATCGACAACACCGATCGCACGGTAGCGCAATGCGTTGACGTGCATGCGGTCATGAGTTGCAGCTTTGTCATTGACACCTTCGCACGCGACGTGCCGGAAGAAGCCGCACCCTTCAAAGGCCCGGACGCCGAAATGCCGGACGAACTCCTGGAAATCACCGGCCTCGATTCCCAACTGGTCTCGAACGTCAATCTCGACGGCAACGGCGCGACGCCGGCCCGCCGCTTTCACTATCTTGGACAATTCAAAACGCTGCTCCGCGTGCTGTCGCCGGGTATCGCAGCGCCGGAAATTGACAAGCTGATCTATGAACTCCAACTCGGCGCGACGCCACAAAAGGAATTGCGCACGTCGGCCCATCGCGCCTTTGCAAACATCACCTGTGCCCAGGGCGGCGGCGCCTCGGCCTACATCCAATGCCAAATTGAAAAGCCGCAATCATAGCAACTTCGGGGGACCGCGGACATTCTGCCCGTCTTTACTGTCGAGTGCGGGCAGGAGTGCATGAGAAGAAATCACGCGGAGGCGCGGAGCCGCGTAGATGAGCGCTAAAAATCCGTCGCACTCCGCGTTCTCCGCGCCTCCGCGTGACATTCCTTCGTGGCCTCGGATGCACGCGCTCCCGCCCCCTCCCCCGGAACAGCTTCCAATTTTTGGAATTTATGTTACGCTACGCGAATGATCGTGACCGGAAGGGAAATCGTCGAGCGCTATTTCGTGAGCCGTGCCGGGCACAAGGGAATTAAGGCGGCCCGATCCCAGTTTGATGCTTGGCTTGCTATCACCGGCCAAACGCAATGGCGGAGTCCTGATGATGTGAAGACGTCCCACCCCAAGGCGAGCATCCTCAAGGCTCGCCGCGTGGTGTTCAACATCAAGGGGAACGACTATCGTTTAGTCGCGGCGGTGCATTATCAGGCGGGTGTCGTGATGATCCGATTCTTCGGAACGCACGGCGAATATGACAAGATCGATGCGGAGACAGTGTGATGGATGCGACCCTGATTGTGATCGATAGCGATGCCGAGCTTGCGCGTGCCCGCAAGCTTGTGGGCCGGCTGATGGCGTCGGACAAGCCTTCAGACCTGGCCCGTTTGGAGGCGCAGGCACGTTTGATCGCGGCTTACGAGGACGGTAAATGGCCGCGGCGAGCACCCAGTCCTGCCGACATCGTGCGATACCTCATGGATCAGCATGGCCTGACGCGCGCGGACATGGTGCCGATTCTGGGCACGCCAAGCCGCGTGAGCGAGGTCCTTCAGGGCAAGAAAAGGCTCAGCATGACGATGGTGCAGCGCCTGCGCGCCCGGTTCCGCGTGCCGGCCGAGTTGCTTTTGCCGCCCCCGAAGATGCCGGGCCGCCGTGCTTCCAAAAGTGCTGCCGCCTGATGTTGGGTCGAGTTCGTCTGGCTGCGATGCCTTGGGAATAATCAACACTGACCCCAGATCAGCACTCGCCAATGGCTCACAATCACGCTGGGCACCGCCCTACTTCCCCCGGCCCGCCAGCTCCATCAGCAGCACCCGCCAGTGGCTCAGCCCCTTGTAGAACGCGTCCACCGGCACCCGCTCGTTCAGTCCGTGTGAGAAATCATCGCTGTCCTTGATGAAAATCTCGCCGGTGCCGTAGGTCGGAATTCCGGCGGCGCGATAAAAGACGCCGTCGGTGGCGCCCGACGACATCGACGGCACAATCGGCACCCCGGGGTAGTTCTGATGCACCGCTTTCGTCACCGCCTTCAGCACGTCCAGCCGCAAGGGCGAGGCATCGCTGGCGATATAGTTGCTTTCAAGCGGTGCCACCTCGATTTTAAGGCCCACCAGCCTTTGCAGCACCGCTTGCACTTTTGCAATCGCCACCCCTGGGAAAATCCGGCAATTCACAGTCGCGGTGACACTTTGCGGCAGCGCGTTGTCGGCGTGTCCGCCTTGAATGAGCGTCGGAGTGCAGGTCGTGCGCAACTTGCCCACATGGAACGGGCTTGCCGAGAGAACCCGCGCCGCCCGTTTGTCGCCCGGATGTGCTGCAAAGCGCAACATCGCCCGCCCGATCACACCTTGAGTGACACGGCCCGTCGCGCGAAACGATGCAATTGTCGTCTCGTTCCACATCACCGGAAAAACATAGGAGCGAACGCGAGCCAACGCCGTCATGACATCGTAAATCGCATTGTCGGCGCGGGGTTGCGAAGAGTGTCCTCCGGGATTGCGCGCCGTCAGTTTGAAGCTGGCAAAGGTCTTCTCGGACGTCTGCAGGCTGTAACTGGCCGGTACGCCCGCTTCATTCAATTCGCCGCCACCGCCGTCGGTGTTCAGCGCAAACTCCGCATCGATGAGGGCGCGGTGTTCGCGCACCAGCGACGTCGCCGTCAGACCAACCGTTTCCTCATCGCCCGTGAACGCTATAATGAGATCGCGCGTAGGCGTAAATTTTTCAGCCCGCAGTGTGAGAAACAGCGACGTCAGAATGGCAACCCCGGCTTTGTTGTCGGCCGAGCCGCGGCCAAAGAAAAATCCGCTTTCTTCGATCAGCGTGAACGGATCGCGTTGCCAATCCGCGCGCCGCGCCGGCACCACATCCATATGCGCCATCAAAAGGATGGGCTTGCCGCCCGTCCCGTCCCCGCGATAGCGCACCACCAGCGACGCCGTTTTCCCAAGCGGCAGAACTTGAATATCTGCAGGGGAAAAACCCCCACCCTTGAAGCGCCCGGCGAGATAGGCTGCCATCTCAGGCACCCGGGCCCCATCGGTCGACGTATCGATGCCCACAATGTGCTTGTAAATTTCCAGCGCCTGCACACGTTCCGCAGCACTGGGCGCCTGCGCGGAAGCAGGAACCGCCGCGCTCAAGGCCAGCGCCACACCCATCGCAATCGCAAATAATTTCACAGCCGAGCCCCCTCAACCTCCAAACGCATAGGCATTCATCGACAGTGAACCAAACTCCCACGACGCATGCAACCGGCGCGACGGTGCGCCGTCTGCGGCCCCGCGTGCCACCAGCAGCGGCTCGAAATGTTCGATTGTCGGATGATTGGTCTTGGCATGAGGCGCCACGTGCTGCCAGCTCACCAACGCCTGGTCATCACCGGCCTCAAGCGTGCGGTCTAGCCATTCGACAAATTCCGTCGCCCATTCAGCGGGCGCGGGCGTTGGCTTGGCCCGCAAATTATGCGTTGCACTGCCGGTGCCGATGATCAGCACGCCCTCATCGCGCAGCGGCGCCAGCGCGCGCCCGATCGCGAAATGATCGGCGCTGGTGCCGCTGGTGGTCAAAGACAGCGGCACAAGCGGTATGTCCGCCTTGGGCCACGCCAGCAGCAACGGTACCCATACACCGTGATCACGCCCGCGCGCCGGATCAAGGCGCGCGCCAATCTGGGCGGCTATCAACAGCTGCAACGCCCGCTCAGCCACATCGCCCGCCACCGGTGCCGGATATTGCAGCCGGTAGAGCGGTTGCGGAAAGCCATAGAAATCGTGGATCGTGTCCGTACCCAGGCCTAAAGAGGCTTGCTGCTCTTCCCAATGCGCCGACACCACCAACAGCGCGCGCGGCCGAGGCAAGATGCCAGCCAACGATTTGAGAAACGTGCTGGCCGGCGATTTCATCAGCGCCAAAGTCGGCGCGCCATGTGAAAGAAATAAAGTTGGTAATGTCATGCGAACATACCCTTCTGGATTAGCCCTTCGCCCGCTTGCGGGAGAAGGTGTCGCGCCGCCCTTTGCGGCGTGACGGATGAGGGCCCTCACGCGACTTCAAAAAATTGGTGGAGCTAAGCGGGATCGAACCGCTGACCTCTTGAATGCCATTCAAGCGCTCTCCCAGCTGAGCTATAGCCCCATACTAAAAATTCTAACGCCGTCCCGGGTAGGCGGCGCGAAATCCTTATTCCTTGTCCAAACTGTCCTTGTCGATAATGTCGGCAACGCCTTCATCGTCATCGGCCGTCTCGATCAGCGTGTCGTCATTTTCGTCTTCGTCGTCGTCATCTTCGACTTCTTCGAGATCGACTTCGTCACCCACGACTTCCGGCTTGTCTTCTTTCTCGTCGCCGTCTTCGCTTTCTACCAGATCAGGATCGGGGATCGCTTCATCATCGAGCGCGACCTCTTTGACTTCTTCGGCGCCCGCTTCTTCGTCCTCATCCGCCTCTGGCTTAGCCTCATCAGAATCTTCTGAATCGTCACGGGCACTCGAGGCTTTGACAGCGCCTTCTCCTGTATCGCGAATGACCGAGGCGCCAGACCGCGTCCGGCGCATCTTCACGATCGCTTCAGCAGTGAAACTGAAGGCGCATTTTGGACAGACGATCGGCTTTTTGCTCAAATCGTAGAATCTTGCCGCGCAACTTGGGCAAATGCGCTTTGTTCCGATATCCGGAGCAGCCACCGGGGTGATTTCCTGATTGTTTGAGAGGGGAAATTGAGGGGCGTCCCATTGCCACGAAGCGGGCCGCCTGTCAAAGAGAAGTTGTGACGCGAAACGTTGCCCGCGCAAACCCGCAAACCACCAACAACCACAAAACGCCGCACCTTGACCACACAAAGCCCTCCGCTGCCACTGGCGGCTCGATCATCCGGCCCCCTCAAGGGGCGCTTGCGCGTGCCCGGCGACAAGTCGATTTCCCACCGTGCGCTTATATTGGGCGCACTGGCAGCGGGCGAGACAACCATCGCAGGCCTGCTGGAGGGCGAAGATGTCCTCAACTCAGCCGCAGTCCTGCGGGCGCTGGGCGCTGATATTGTCCGGGATCCTGCGGGGGTGTGGCATGTTCACGGTTTCGGCGTCGGCGGGTTCAGCGAACCCACGGACATCCTGGATCACGGCAATTCCGGCACCGGCGTGCGCCTCATGTTAGGCGCCGTCGCAACCACCCCGATAATGGCGACCTTCACCGGCGACGCCTCACTGCGCAAGCGCCCGATGCGCCGCGTCCTCGACCCCATTGAACGCTTCGGAGCGCAAGCCGTGACCCGGGACGGCGGCTTGCTGCCGATCACCATGAAGGGCGCAAAAAATCCGGTCCCCATCACTTATCGGCTTCCAGTTCCCTCCGCCCAGGTAAAGTCAGCAATCCTGCTCGCCGGTCTCAACGCCCCGGGCGACACCACCGTGATCGAGGCCGAACCCACCCGCGACCACACCGAGCGCATGCTCACCCATTTCGGCGCCGTTGTCCGGCGCGAAAAAATCGAAGGCGGCTTGACCGCCATTACCCTGGTGGGCCAACCCGAATTGCGCGCAAGCCACGTACAAGTACCAGCCGACCCGTCGTCGGCCGCCTTCCCCATCGTCGCCGCCCTCATCGTGCCGGGGTCAGAGATTCGCATCGACGCTGTGATGCTGAACCCCACGCGCACGGGCCTCATCACCGTGCTCAAGCGCATGGGTGCTGACATCACGATTGAAAACGAGCGCAGTGAAAGCGGCGAAACCGTCGGTGACCTTGTGATCAAAGCAGGACCACTAAAGGGCGTCGACGTCGAGCCCGAAATTGCACCCTCGATGATCGACGAGTATCCAGTCCTTGCCATCGCGGCGGCCTTCGCCGAAGGCCGGACAAAAATGATGGGATTGGGCGAATTACGTGTAAAAGAAAGCGATCGCCTCGCAGCGGTCGCCGACGGCTTGATAGCCTGCGGCATCAAAATCGAATTGGGCAGCGATTGGCTGGCCGTCGAAGGCTTGGGTGTAGGCGGCATGCCCGGCGGCGGCAAAATCGCCACCCACATGGATCACCGCATCGCCATGGCGTTCCTGATTGCAGGCCTCGCAGCGAAAGCCCCCGTCACAGTCGACGACACAAGCTTCGTCGCCACCAGCTTCCCCGATTTCATCCCGCTGATGCAAAAACTGGGCGCCATCTTCACGCGGCCCAACCAATGAGCATACTCCCCGTCATCGCCATCGACGGTCCCGCAGCCTCCGGCAAGGGCACACTCGCACGCCGCATCGCGGCCACGATGGGTTTTGCGCATCTTGACACCGGCACGCTCTACCGTGTCGTGGGCCTTGCCGTGCTCAAAGCCGGAAGAGACCCCAACAATGCCTACGCCGCGACCGCTGCAGTAAAAGCGCTCGACCTTTCGCTGCTCGAGGACCGCGCGCTGCGTAGCGCCGAAACCGGCGTCGCCGCCTCGCAAGTAGGCGCCAATCCTGCCGTGCGAGAGGCTTTGCTGGAATTCCAGCGCAATTTCGCGGCCCACCCCCCAGGCGGTCAGGGCGCAGTTCTCGACGGGCGCGACATCGGCACCGTCATCTGTCCGTCGGCCACCGTGAAGCTTTTCGTCACCGCTACCCCCGAAATCCGCGCCCGCCGCCGCTACATGGAGCTGTTTTCTCAAGGCTCGGCTCGCACGGAAGCCGAGGTTTTGGCCGATATTCTCTCGCGCGACCACCGCGATATGAGTCGCCCTGTCGCACCCTTGGCCCAGGCGTCAGACGCGCACTTGCTGGATACCACCCAACTCGATATAGAAGCCGCCGTTGCCTTGGCGCTTGAAATCGTCCGGGCGGCTCTCCGCACTTGATGGGTGCACACGCTTTGGGGTTGGGGCCTCAACGGCGCTTTTTTGTTTTCAAATCAACCGGGTCCGAAGGCCTGCGCTCCCACGCATTGGCAACAAGGCTCTCAAAGTCCGCTGGATGAATCCGGCCGGCATACGCCTGAGACTGCATTGGAGATCAACTGAATGGCACGTACTGCCGCCGCGCGCGTTGCGCCCAAGGAAACAATTTTTAATCCGTCCAAAGAAGATTTTGAAGCCCTCCTCGAGGAAAGTTACAAGACCCACGGCCTTCAGGAAGGCAACGTCGTCACTGGCATCGTCATTGCGATCGAAAAAGAATTCGCCATCATCGACGTCGGTCTGAAGACCGAAGGCAAAATTGCTCTCAAGGAATTCGCCCTCGCAGGCCAAGCCCCCAAGATCGCCGTCGGCGACAGCGTCGAAGTCTTCCTTGATCGCGTTGAGAACGCGCTGGGTGAAGCCGTGCTTTCGCGCGACAAGGCCCGCCGCGAAGAATCCTGGACCAGACTTGAGCGCGCCTCTGAAGACAAATCGCGCGTCACCGGCGTCATCTTCGGCCGCGTCAAAGGCGGCTTCACCGTCGACCTCGACGGCGCCGTCGCCTTTTTGCCGGGCAGCCAGGTCGACATCCGCCCCGTGCGCGATGCCGGCCCATTGATGAACAAGCCAGAGCCGTTCTTGATCTTGAAAATGGACAAGCGCCGCGGCAACATCGTCGTCTCGCGCCGTGCAGTCTTGGAAGAAAGTAGAGCGGAACAGCGCAACGAACTCGTGGCCAACCTCAAGGAAGGTCAAGTCATCGAAGGCGTGGTCAAGAACATCACCGACTACGGTGCCTTCGTCGATCTCGGCGGCGTAGACGGCCTGCTCCATGTCACTGACATCGCCTGGCGCCGTGTCAATCACCCAAGCGAAGTCTTGTCGATTGGACAATCCGTGAAGGTCCAGGTTGTCAAGGTAAACCCGGAAACCCAGCGCATCAGCCTCGGTATGAAGCAACTCGAAGCCGATCCCTGGGATGGCGTTGCAACGAAATACCCGATGCAGGGCAAGTTCAAGGGCCGCGTCACCAACATCACCGACTACGGCGCCTTTGTCGAACTCGAGCCGGGCGTCGAAGGCCTGGTCCACGTTTCGGAAATGTCGTGGGTCAAGAAAAACGTCCATCCCGGCAAGATCATTTCGACCAGCCAGGAAGTCGAAGTCATGGTGCTCGAAGTCGATGCCGGCAAGCGCCGCATCAGCCTCGGTCTCAAGCAGACCCTTGAAAACCCATGGCATGGCTTTGCCGCCAAGCACCCGGTTGGAACCCTCATCGAAGGCGAAATCAAGAACATCACCGAGTTCGGTCTGTTCATTGGCCTCGACGGCGACATCGACGGTATGGCGCATTTGTCGGACCTCGACTGGAACGAAGCCGGCGAAGAAGCCATCAAGAAGCACAAGAAGGGCGACCGCGTAAAAGCAATCGTCATCGACATTGACGTCGACAAGGAACGCATCGCCCTTGGGCTGAAGCAGGTCACCGGCGATCCGATGGAAAGCCTTGGCCCCGTCAAGAAAGGCGACATCGTCACCTGTACGGTCACCGAAGTCACCGACAGCGGCATCGAAGTGGCCGTCGGCGAATTGAAAGCCTTCATTCGCAAGAACGAGCTTTCGCGTGATCGCGCCGAGCAACGCCCCGACCGCTACGCCGTTGGCGACAAGATCGATGTCAGGGTGACCAACGTCGATAAGGCCGCGCGCAAGATCGCCCTGTCGATCAAGGCGCGTGAAATCGCCGAAGAAAAAGACGCCGTCGCACAATACGGTTCGTCTGATTCCGGTGCCTCATTGGGTGACATTCTGGGCGCCGCGCTGCGCAAGAAAGCAGAAAAGGCTGACGAATAGCCATCACCGCAAAAACTGTGGCAAAGTTCAAAGGGGCGGCTTCAACCGCCCCTTTTTGCATCAAAATCTGGAATATCCCTTATTTTAGAACAGCTTGGGGCCATGCATGCCTTGACGGCAGCCCTCCCCCTTGGCAGCTTCGCCCTCAAGCAAGGGACTCAAATGATCAAATCGGAATTGGTCCAAAAACTGGCCGAACAGAATCCGCATCTGTTTCAGCGCGATATCGAAAAAATCGTCGCAACGATTTTCGGCGAAATCGCCAAGGCCCTGGCCCACGGCGATAGGGTCGAGCTGCGCGGCTTCGGCGCCTTCTCGGTCAAGTCCAGGCCCGCCCGCACCGGCCGCAATCCGCGCACCGGTGAATCCGTTCACGTCGGCGCCAAGCACGTGCCGTTCTTCAAGACCGGAAAAGAACTGCGCGACCGCCTGAACGTCGAAGAAAAATAGACGCCATGACCAGCCTCTTTCGAACCCTGTTCTTTTGGTCGCTGGCCCTGGCAACAGCCGCCATCGCCATCGCCAACCGCAAGGGCGTGCAGCTGAGCTTCGATCCCTTCAACTCGGACTCCCCCGCCGTCGCAATAGAAATCCGCCTGTTCTGGATCATCCTGAGCGCAGCCTTGATCGGAATTGTCCTTGGTAGCTGGTCAAGCTGGCTCGCCCAAAACTCCCTCCGCCGCACCCTGCGCGACCAAGAAGAAAAAATCCGCAGACTGGAACGAGAGGTGGAAGTAGCGCAGTCGATTATTTCCAAGCCATCGGCAGCGCCTGCGCGCCCACTGCAAGTGGGGTAACATCATCCTCACCGCACTCGTCGTTGGACTGCTCAGTGCCTTGCATGAGGTCGCAACCGCGTACGGCGGTGAGCGGATCAAGCTTGACGTGCGCGTCGCCTCGGCTCCGGTAGAGGCGGCCGCTCCATCAGCCGCGGCCTGGCTTCCGGATCAAGCCCAGTTGACGCCGTCGAAGTGTATTTGACATTCATAGTGATATAACTATAATACGTGTGACGCAGACTCCGCTTAAGCCCTGCCTCTTCGTCGCTTCGAGCCACCGCGATTTGGCAGAGTTCCCGGCGTGTGTTCGGGATGAAATCGGTCACGCCCTCTACGTTGCGCAGCGAGGTGACGAGCCGCCGACGGCAAAGGCTCTGAAAGGCTTCAGCGGGCGCGGCGTGTTGGAGATTGTCGAAGACCACGACGGCAATGCCTATCGCGCCGTCTACACGGTACGATTGGAGGGCGCGATCTACGTGCTTCACGCGTTCCAGAAGAAATCGAAGAAGGGAAGCGCCACACCGGTACCTGACATCGAACTCATAAAGAAGCGCCTGAAGCGAGCCGAAGAGCATCATCGCGAGAGATCGAGGAGTTAAACTGTGACAAGATCCAAAATCGAGATTCACGAGAGCTGCGGCAACGTCTTCGCCGACCTGGGTTTGCCTGACGCGGAAGAGATGCTTCTTAAGTCGCAGATCGTCGTCGAACTGCACCGCGCGATGAAACAGCGCAAACTTACGCAGACGGCCGCAGCCAAACTCATCGGCATTGCCCAGCCCGACCTGTCGAACATCTTGCGCGGCAGATTTCGTGGGTTCTCGGTTGAGCGCTTGATGCGAATGCTGACGTCATTCGGGCAGGACATTGACATAGTCGTCCGCCCACAGAGAGCACGCAAACCCGGCAGAATCCGGTTGCTCACTGCAGCAGAGTAACCAGGAATTCGCCCGGTTGCCACCCGCTGCCGCAGTCCCTATAAGCGGCGCAACATGACCCAGCACGCCGCCAAAAACCCAGTCTTCTGTGCCCTCGACACCACCGATGTCGACCAAGCCTTGGCGTGGGCACTCGCCGTCAAACCCTTCGTCGGCGGTCTGAAAGTGGGCCTGGAATTTTTCAACGCGAACGGCCCAGACGGCGTCCGCAAAATCGTCGCGCTAGGCCTGCCGGTCTTCACCGACCTGAAACTGCACGACATCCCAAACACGGTCTCAGGCGGCATACGCGCCGTCCTGCCGCTGGGTGTCTCGATCGTGAACGTGCATTGCGCAGGCGGCGCTGCGATGATGCGCGCCGCAGCCGAGGCCGCCGCAACAGCGTGCGCCCATCGACCCCAAGTCATCGGCGTCACCGTGTTGACCAGCCTCGATGAATCCGACCTTCAGGCAACAGGCGTGACCGGCGCACCGTCCGAGCACGTTCTGCGCCTGGCGACCCTCGCCAAAGCATCAGGACTGGACGGTGTCGTCTGCGCCGCGCACGAAATCGCGATGCTGCGCCGTGAATTGGGTCCGGACTTCCTGCTGATCGTCCCGGGCATTAGACCGGCAGGCGCCGCATCCGCCGACCAAAAGCGCGTGATGACACCGCGCGAAGCACATGCGCTCGGCGCCGGCATTCTCGTCATCGGCCGCCCGATTACAGCGGCAGCCGATCCCGCCGCCGCCGCCCGCGCCATTCGCGACGAATTGTTCTCGGGCCCGGCATGACACCGGCAATCAAAATTTGCGGCATCAAAACCGCCGCCGCCATCGACACCGCCGCGCAAGCAGGCGCCACGCATTTAGGCTTTAACTTTTACGACGCAAGCCCGCGCCTGGTTTCGACCGCCGACGCTGCCGCGCTTTCCCGCCGCGTTCCGGCGCTGGAAAGCGTCGCTCTGACCGTGGATGCCACCGATGCGCTGCTCGACCAGATCGTGCGCGAAGCAGCACCTTCACTCTTGCAGCTTCACGGCAGCGAGACGCCTGAGCGCGTGGGTTTCATCAAATCCCGCTTCGGATTGCGCGTGATGAAGGCCCTCGCCATCGCCTCGCCCGCCGATGTTCGCCACGCTCGCGCCTACGAGCACATTGCCGACATCCTTCTCTTCGACGCCAAGCCGGACGCGCTGCCCGGCGGCAACGGCCTGACCTTTGACTGGCAGCTGATCGCGAACGAAAAATGGTCGAAGCCGTGGATGTTATCCGGCGGCCTCACGCCTGACAATGTCGCCGGCGCCATTCGCACCACGCGCGCGCGCGGCGTCGACGTGTCCTCCGGCGTCGAAAGATCGCGCGGCGAGAAGGATCCGGTCCTGATCGAACGCTTCATCGCTTCGGCGCGCCATGCCTTCGCCGAACAACAGACGAAATGAACCAGATGAAACCCAATTCCTACAAAACCGGTCCCGACGCCCAAGGCCATTTCGGCATCTTTGGCGGGCGCTATGTCGCCGAAACATTGATGCCGCTGATCCTGAGCGTTGAACAGGCCTACGACGCCGCAAAAAAAGACCCCGCGTTTCAGGCCGAGCTTGACAGCTTTCTCGAACACTATGTCGGGCGCCCCTCGCCGCTTTATTTCGCTGAGCGCCTGACCGCGCATTTCGGCGGCCCGAAAATCTACTTCAAGCGCGACGAGCTCAATCACACCGGCGCCCACAAGATCAACAACTGCATGGGCCAGATTCTGCTCGCCCGCCGCATGGGCAAGACGCGCATCATCGCCGAAACCGGCGCGGGCCAGCACGGCGTGGCGACCGCAACCGTCGCCGCGCGCTTCGGCCTGCCGTGCGTCGTCTACATGGGTGAAGAAGACATCAAGCGCCAATCGCCCAATGTCTTCCGCATGAAATTGCTCGGCGCCGAGGTTGTACCCGTCACCTCAGGATCGCGGACACTCAAAGACGCCATGAACGAAGCCATGCGCGATTGGGTGGCCAATGTGGAATCTACCTTCTACATCATCGGCACCGTCGCGGGCCCCCATCCCTATCCGGCGATGGTGCGCGACTTCCAATCCGTCATCGGCATTGAAGCCAAGGCACAAATGCACAAAGCCGAGGGCCGTCTGCCCGACGCCGCCGTCGCCTGCATCGGCGGCGGCTCCAATGCGATGGGACTGTTCTATCCCTTCCTCGACGATCCCGAGGTCGCGCTCTATGGCGTTGAGGCGGCAGGCCACGGCCTGGAAACCGGACAGCACGCAGCCTCGCTCGCGGGTGGCCGTCCGGGTGTGCTGCACGGCAATCGCACCTATCTGCTGCAAGACTCCGACGGCCAGATCATCGAAGCCCATTCGATTTCAGCCGGCCTCGACTATCCCGGCATCGGCCCTGAACATGCCTGGCTGCACGACATGAAGCGCGTCAACTACGTCTCGGCGACCGACAAGGAAGCGCTCGACGCCTTTCAGCTTTGCGCCCTGCAGGAAGGCATCATCCCGGCCCTGGAACCCGCCCACGCTCTCGCCTTCACTCAAAAACTTGCAAAGACAATGGATCGCAACAAGATCATCCTGATGAACATGTGCGGCCGCGGCGACAAAGACATCTTCGCCGTCGCAGAGCGTCTGGGGGCAAAATTGTGAGCACCACTTCAAACCGCTCAAGCACCTCTTTTCTCCTCCGCTTGCGGGGGAAGGGGACCGCGTCAGCGGTGGAGGGAGCTTTCACGCACGCCAGCGCAGCAAGCGCGTTCACCGCTTCCCCCCTCCGTCTCGCCGCTCATCGCGGCGATCCACCTCCCCCGCAAGCGGGGGAGGAAGATACGCCTATGGGGCTCGCATGAGAATCACCCAGCGCTTCGCCGAACTCAAACAGCAAAACCGCGCCGGCTTCGTGGCCTTCATTACCGCCGGTGATCCCGACTACAACACCTCGCTCGAAATCTTGAAAGGGCTGCCCGCTGCCGGCGCCGACATCATCGAGCTTGGCATGCCCTTCACCGATCCCATGGCCGAAGGCCCGGCAATCCAGGCCTCGTCCCTGCGCGCGCTGAAAGCAGGACAGACCATGGCCAAGACGCTCGCCATGGCAAAGCATTTCCGTCAAAGCGACACGTCAACCCCCATCGTACTGATGGGCTACTACAATCCCATCCACTCCTACGGCGTCGACAGGTTCAGCCGTGATGCTAAGGCCGCCGGCGTCGATGGCCTGATCATTGTCGATCTGCCGCCCGAGGAGGACCACGAGCTTCGTGTCCCCGCAAAATCGGTGGGTCTGGATCTCATCCGCCTGGCCACACCCACAACGGATGCACACCGCCTGCCCGCAGTGCTCGATGGCGCTACCGGATTTCTCTATTACGTCTCGATCATGGGCGTAACCGGCTCCAAGAACATTGACCCCAAAGACGTCACCGGCGCGCTCGCGCGTATCAGGCAAGCAACCAGCCTGCCGGTCGCGGTAGGCTTTGGTATAAAAACCGAAGCTGATGCTGCAGCCGTGGGCAAAACGGCCGATGCTGCGGTCGTTGGCTCCGCATTAGTGGCGGAAATCAGCCGCTTCACCCGCCCTGATGGCAAAGTTTCGCCCGGAGGCGCAGAAGCTGTGCTAGACTTGGTCCGTCGACTCGCTGGTGCGGCGCACAAGGCTCGCGTATGACCATCAAGTCGCTGATTGGTGTGGTGTTAACAGTCGGTAAAGTCTGCGTATGAACTGGATCACTAACTTCGTTCGTCCGAAAATCAAGTCCCTTTGGAGCGCGAAGTCCGATACGCCTGACAATTTGTGGCGCAAATGCCCGACATGTGCAGGCATGATATTCCACCGCGACCTCGATGCCGCGCAATACGTGTGCATGCATTGTGAATGCCACCTCAAGATCAGCGCCACAGCGCGTTTGAAAAATCTGTTCGATGACGGCATTTGGGAAGACATCCCACTCCCTGAAGTTCCGCTCGACCCTCTGAAATTTCGCGACGAAAAACGCTACGCCGACCGTCTGCGCGAAGCGCGTGCAAAAACGGGCGAGCTCGACGCCCTCAAAGCCACGCGCGGTCAGATTTCTGGCGTACGCACCACGGTCGCCGTCCAGTCTTTCGATTTCATGGGTGGCTCATTGGGAATGGCCGTCGGCGAAGGCTTGATCGCTGCAATGCGCGCCGCCATTGAACATCACACACCGTTTGTGGTTTTTACGGCTTCCGGCGGTGCCCGCATGCAAGAGGGCATTCTCTCCCTGATGCAGCTTCCGCGCGTCACGATCGCTGTGCAGATGCTGCGGGAAGCGGGCCTGCCTTACATCGTCTGCCACACCGACCCCACCACAGGCGGCGTGACGGCGTCTTACGCGATGCTGGGCGACATTCACATGGCCGAGCCCGGCGCTCTCATCGGCTTCGCGGGTCCGCGCGTCATTGAGAATACAATTCGCCAGAAATTGCCCGAAGGCTTTCAGCGCGCCGAATACCTCACCGACCACGGCATGGTCGATATGGTGGTCCACCGCCACAAAATGCGCGAGACGCTGGGACGCACACTGAAGTTGCTCACCCGCAAGACCGCGCGTGCCATGTCTGTGCGGCCAGCCTATGAGGTTGGCCCTTACGCCGTTCCCACAATGCACAATGCGCCTTCCCAAATCTTCGATCTCGCCAGTCCGAAACAGCCCTTGGCATGAGCGGCCCCGCTGGCGATGAGCTGGCGAGCGACGAAATCCTCGCCCGCCTCACGACGCTGCATCCAAAAGTCATCGACCTTTCACTTGGCCGCATAGAGCGCTTGCTGGGCAAACTCGGTTCGCCGCAGCATCGCCTGCCGCCCGTCATTCATGTTGCGGGCACGAACGGCAAGGGCTCAACCTGCGCCTTCCTGCGCGCAATCCTGGAGGCATCGGGCAAGCGCGTTCACGTCTACGCTTCGCCCCATCTCGTCCGCTTTCACGAACGCATCCGCCTCAGCGGCAAGTTGATAGACGAAAACGAACTCTCGGCCCTGCTGGAGGAATGCGAACACCACAATGGCAACGAACCCATCACGTTCTTTGAGATTACCACGGCGGCAGCTTTCCTTGCCTTCACGCGCCATAAGGCCGACGCCGTAATTCTGGAAGTTGGCCTCGGCGGCAGACTCGACGCGACAAATGTAATCTCACAGCCTGCGGCAGCGGTTATCACGCCGGTTGACTTCGATCATCAAATCTATCTGGGCTCAACCCTTGCCGAAATTGCTGGCGAGAAAGCGGGAATTATCAAACGCAATGTTCCGTGTGTCGTTGGCCCTCAAAGTGATGAAGTGCGCGAACTCATCGAAAGGCACGCCGCGGCGCACAACGCCCCCGTAGTTTTTTGGGGGCAAGACTTCATGGCGCACGAAGAGCACCGGCGCATGGTCTATCAGGACGATCAGGGCCTGATCGATCTGCCGCTGCCTAAGCTCGCGGGCGCCCATCAGATCATCAATGCCGCGACCGCCATAGCGGCCTTGCGCAAATTGCCGGCGTTTCAAATCGATGACCGCGCCATCGAAGACGGCCTGATTACAGTGGAGTGGCCTGGCCGCCTGCAACGCCTGACGCGCGGGCCGCTCGTAACCATGGCACCAAAGGGCGCAGAGGTCTGGCTCGATGGTGCGCACAATCCGCACGGCGCGCGCGCGCTCGCCCACGCCATTGCCGATTTGGAAGAACGAATCCCGCGTCCGCTGTATCTGATCTGCGGCATGCTGCAAACAAAAGATGCCATAAATTTCTTTACTGCATTCCGGGGCCTGGCCAAAAGCGTGACCACCGTTACCATACCCGGCGACGCCACAAGCCAGGGTGCTGGTCAACTCTATGACGCCGCCCAGGCGGCGGGTCTTGAAGCCTATCCTGCCCCTTCAATTGAAGACGCCATCTTGCAGATCGAAGGCAGAGCAGCGATGGCAAACGACAAAGCCCCGCCGCGCATTCTGATGTGCGGCTCACTCCGCCTCGCCGGTGCCGTGCTGCGGGAGAACGGTTAAATCGAGGCCTCGATCCACTCGCGAAGTTTGTTCTTTGGCATCGCACCACTGCGCGAGGCCGCGACCTGCCCGTCCTTGAAGATCAGCAGCGTCGGAAATCCCCGAACGCCATACTTGGATGTGATGCCGGGGCTGGTTTCGGCATTGACCTTGGCGATCACAACTTTGTCGCCGATCTCACTGGAAAGCTCATCAAGGACCACGCCCAACGGCTTGCACGGCGCACACCAATCCGTCCAAAAATCGACCAGAACTGGCTTCACAGATGCAAGCACATCACGCTGAAACGTCGCGTCTGTGACGATAACGCTCATCAGTCCTCCAAGCATCAATTTTGCGGGTTGCTAAATCGTGGATTCAATCCACTCTTTGATTTTCTGCTTCGGCATCGCGCCAATCTTGGTCGCTGCGATCTGACCATCCTTGAAAATCATCAGCGTCGGAATGCCCCTGACGCCGTATTTGTCAGGCACCTTGGGATTTTCATCGATGTTGAGCTTTGCAATTCGTATTTTGCCGCCCAGTTCCTTGGACAATTCTTCAAGCGCTGGGCTGATCTGACGGCAAGGGCCGCACCATTCCGCCCAGAAATCGACAAGCACCGGCGTAGACGAACCCAGCACATCGGTTTCAAAACTCGCATCGGTAATCTTTGTGGCCATCTTATGTATCCTTGAGGACGTGTAATATCGGTCAATTGAAATCTAGGAAACAGGGTTCGCAGGGTCAAGCTCGCGCTCGACATCGTGAAGATACTTCACCGGTATTAGGGTCAAACGCGGCTCTGCCGTCCATAGAATTCGGCAATTTATGGCCTTTCCGTCGAACAAGGCCGCAACAGCACGCCGGTAAAGCGCCAGTTGCCGCAAATAGTGCCGTGGAATGTCCGAATCGGCATGTGGAACCACGCGGTCCGTTTTGAACTCAATGATAGTAACGCCGTGCTCCTCCACAATGACGCGGTCCAACCTTCCCGCCACTTCGGTCCGCGCACCTTGCCACTCGATCGTGCCAAGCACCGGGACTTCGCCATACGAGCCCGGACTAAATAAGTGACACAGCTGAGCATCCCGCCGCACGCGCAGAGCTTCGCCCGCCGCACTTTGAGCAGCTGCCTCATCGGCAATGGCTTCGTGCGCTAGCCTGGAGGCAATCGCACTCCAGGTTTCGGGAGCACCAGTGGCAATTTTTTCCAGGATGCGATGCACCACCAGTCCACGTTGGCGTCCAGCTTCGGCACCGTCTCCCTTACGCGCTCTGCGGGCCGCCGTTCCAGCGCTTGACGGCGAGACGCGCCGGCTCACCGTTTCGCTTGGCGCCCGCACATTCATCCAATCGGGCAGCGCCGCATCCAGCACTTTCTGACCGCGCGCCTCAACCGGGAGCGGGTCCGGCAAAACACCAAACCGCAAAATCATGTCACCGGTATCATCTTTGACTTGCACCGCGCCAAGACGGGACATGGCGGTCTTCACCAGATCGTACCAGCGCCCTGGATCAGGCGCCCTATCGCTACCCTCGTACCCGCACACCACCAGACGGTCACGGGCTCGTGTCAACGCAACATACAGCAGCCGCCGATACTCATTCATGCGCTCGGCTTTGCCTTCTTCACGCGCCGCGGATCTCACCGGGTCGTCGCGCCTGGACAGCAATTTCCACAACGGCGTATCCCCCGCGCGCAACAGGTTCTTGTCATGAGACCCGTGCCCAGGCGTGGTGCATGTATCCGGCAGGATGACCACCGGCGCTTCCAGCCCTTTGGAGCCATGCACTGTCAAAACGCGCACCGCGCTGTCGCCGCGATCCTGATCGCGTTTGATTTCAGTCTCGGCATGCTCAAGCGCATGCAGAAAGCCTTCAAGCGATGGCGTGCGGGTCTGGCCGAAATCCATCGCAATATTCAGGAATTCCTCAACCGGATCTGCCGCATCATATCCAAGCCGCGCCAAGAGTTTTGTCCAACCGCCAAGCGCGGTCAGAACGCTTGAATAAAACTCGAATGGCTGCAGATGCTGACCAAGATCAATAACCAATTTCAAATAGGTATGGACGCGAACCCAGAGCGCATCGCCGGTCTTGGCTCTGTCCTGCAGCACCGCCCACAACCACGTTTTGCCGCGGCCATGCGCCAGATCAAACAGCGCCTCTTCGTCCACGCCGCACAACGGCCCCTTCAAGACCGTTGCCAATGTCAAATCGTCAAGCGGCAACAAGGCAAAGCGGCCGAGCGCAATCAGATCCATCACCGCAATATGCTTGGCCAGCTTCAGCCTGTCGGCACCCGCAACCGGAATTCCATTGCGTTTGAGTTGCCGGATAATTTCCTCCGCCAGCATCCCGCGCCGCCGGACAAGAACCATGACATCGCCAGCGGCCATCGGCCTGAATTTTTTGTCATGCTTGTCATAGACCGGCGCGCCGGTTTGCAACCATTTGCCCACACGCGTCGCGATCTTTTGGGCCAAGGTCACGACCGGGTGATTGCCGGAAATACGGTCACGCGGCGCGTCCCAGCCAATGCGTTCCGGCATTTCCGGTGGCGTCACAGCGGGCCAAAGTTCGACGCAGCCCGCCATGTCGCACCGCTCAGCGTCGTGCCGCAATTCAACTGATTCAATCACCACACCTTCACTCGCGGCTGGATCAGAAAAAACGTCGTCCACCAGTTCCAGTATGCGCGGGGCCGAGCGATAGGATTTCTTCAGTTCAATGAGCTCGAAACGCGCCTTGACGTTCGCCGTTTGCTCCTGGATGTGATCGCGCATCCAGATGAACTCTTCAGGCCTCGCACCTTGAAACGACATGATCGATTGCTTGACGTCGCCGACGGCAAACACTGTTCGCTGTGCCGGACCTTGCCCTCGATCAGCACCAATGCCCGAGAAAAATTCTTGAGCAATCGCCCTGACGATGTCCCATTGGCGCAAACTCGTATCTTGCGCTTCATCAATCAGAATATGGTCAATGCCGCCGTCGAGTTTGTACAAAACCCACGCCGCGCCCGGACTTTTGAAAAGGCTCGCCGTGTGATTGATCAGATCGTCGTAATCAAGCATCGCCCGCCGCCGCTTGAGCGCGTGATAGGCCGTCAGCACCTCACCGGCAATGTGCAAAAGATTCGCAGTCATCTGCCCAATGAACAACGCATTTTGCTTTTGCCTGATGTCCAGCGCCGCCCGCCCAAATTTCTCCATTGACGGACCCAGAGTGATGTCCGCGTCGAGTGCGTCGTTCGACGCCAGTTTGGCGCGCAACTTGCCCTCGACTGTCAATAATCCTGCAAGCACGCGCTCCAGCGCCGCTTCCGTACGCTCGTTGGCCAATCTCTCAAAGCTGGGCGCCTTCGCCACGTCCGTTTTCGTGCCGTGCCCGAGCGCCCGCGCCACATGCCGCAACTCGGCAGGATCAAACACTGACAACGCCGCGCTCAACACTGTCGCTGTGCTGGCCTGGGGCTCCAACCGCAATTTATTCCACAGCCGCGCCTCAATATCGCCCCGGCTCGTACTGCGGATAAACGAATCGATCCAGCTGCGCTCGGAGATGGCGGCGTGAACCAGCTCGTCGAATTGCGCCTCGGCGGAATATTGCGTCAACGCCGAAATCGCATCCGCCAGTGCCGGGTCATCCTGGGCTGCATGCTGCAACACCAAATCGCGCGCCTCATTCAAGAGTTCGCCGGTCGAGCGCTCGTCGAGGACCGAAAACTGCGGAACAACATTCGCTTCAAGCGGAAAGCGCTTCAACAATCTTTCACAAAACGCGTGGATCGTTTGAATGCGCAGCCCGCCCGGCGACTCCAGCGCAATAGCAAACAACTTCCGCGCCCGCGCCAGCAACGGCGCATCGGCAATCACCCCCGACAGCACATAAAGGTCTTTGGCCAGCGCATCATCCGCCATCAAAGTCCACTTGCCCAGGCGCTCGAACAAGCGCGTCGACATTTCGGCCGCAGCAGCCTTTGTGAACGTCAAACACAACAACCGGTCAGGCGCACTGCCGCTCAGCAACAAACGCGCAATGCGATTGACCAAAACGTAGGTCTTGCCCGAACCCGCATTGGCCGCCACCCACGCGGATTGGCCCGGATCGGTCGCGCCAAATTGCTGTTGGCCTTCCGTGGTGGATGTCATGCATCGCCCTCCGACGACCATTCCTTGACCCGCGCCAGATGATCGTAGTCGCCTTCCTGCGTTTCGAACAACACATGCGGCTTCGACAAATAGGGCATGTCGGGTGCATCGAAGTCGGCAACAAATTTCTGGAACCGGCTCATCGCCTGCAGCGCTGCCTGTTCGGCTGACATATCGTCAAACTTGAGTGTCTTTTCCTCGCCCGCAATGACGCCGCCGCGCAAGGCGATGAACATAAGGGACTCAACGCTTGCAGCCTTCAAACCGGGAAATCCACCCGCCAATGCGATTGCCGCTTCTAGCGTCAGCTGAGAACTAAATCCCAACGCCACTTGCTTGGAGCTTGGCGCCAGTCCGGTTTTGTAGTCGGCAACGACAATCGCATTGCCGGGAAGCATTTCAATGCGATCCGCACTTGCCGTCAGCGTGAAGTCACCCGCAGGCGCTGCAAACGTCAATTCGCCTTTCTGCTCGGCAAACACACCCACCGCAACTGCCCGCCTCGACTTCTCCCACTCCAGGAACCACCGCACCGCTCGTTCATAGCGCGGCCACCAAAAACTGCGCACGCCCGGGCGCTCCAGCATCGACCCAAATTCGTCCCTGCCCAATTCCAGGAGAATCTGTATCGCCTCGCCATCATCCGGCAGCGCGCCCGGAAATTTCTGAACGAAGCGCTCCAGCGCCTTGTGGATCACAGTGCCGCGATCCGCCGCCCCTGGTGTTTCATCGATGGGATCAAGCTTTTTGAGTCCCAGAATGCGCTTGGCATAAAGCGCATAAGGATCGCGCACCCAGCGTTCCACATCCGTGACCGGCAGCTTTCGCGGCCGGGCCGCCACCGGTGGCCTGGGTGCAGGCGGCTCGACAGCTTTAGGAGGCTGGGCTGGACGGTCAATGGCGCGGGCGATGTCCAGCAGCCTGTGATCGGCAAGCTGGTCAAGCAAGCCCGAACCATCAACCAGCATGGTCAAACGCGTCAACCAGCGCGAAGGCGTTGTTGGCGCCCCCCCATCCTTCTCCGCCCGCGTCAGCAACACCTCTGGTGCTGCCGCGGCCTGCGCAAAATCATGGGCCGAAAGTCCCACGCGCCGCTCTGGCTGGCTAAGCTCAAGCTCGCTGCGCATTGGCCTGTTGAGCCAAGGGCCCGGGTCCGTCACCGGCGGCCACGTCCCCTCGTTCAAACCACCAAGGATCATCAGATCCGCCTGCTGCAACCGTGCTTCAAGCTGTCCCAGGATTGCAAGCCGGGGATGCCGCCCGAAATGGGGCCGTACCGGAACTGCATCCATCACCGTCCTGATGAAGGCTGCATAGTCCGCTCCCGGCATGACCAGCGCCACACGTTCGGCGGCCTCGGCCAGAGCGTCAAACGTCGCCGATGCAACTTCGCCTGCCTCGCCTTCCCACACTGCAAGTTTTTCCGACGATTGCTCGTCACAGATCAACTCGGCGCACTGCCGGTGCATGGCAAGCAACTGCGCCAAATCATGCGAGCCCTCAGACATCAAAGTCGCAAACGCACCGCATGCATGCTCAAGCTTCCCGATCAGGCTGGCATAGTTGGCCTTCGGATCGGCCGCCAATCGGCGCAAACCTTCCAGCCCAGGGGCAGGCCTGGGTCCTCTCAGGATCGCCATTTCAAGACTGGCAGTATGTTCGCGAGCCTGAAAGCGGTGCTCATAGCCCAGCGCTGACATGGGATGCTTGAGCAAAGCCAGAAGCGGCACTGGCGCAAACTGGTCCGCCGTAGCGTCAGCAATCAGACTCAAAAACCGGCCAGCTTCCGTGTGCGACAGCGGTGTGCCGGACGAGTCGTCAATTTCAATTCCCCAGCGCTTCAATTCGCTGGCGACACGCCGCGCCAAATTTCGATCCGGTGTCACAAGAGCCGCCGTCCGGCCTGGCACTTCAATCGCTTCCCGAAGCGCACAAGCGATCACGAGGGCTTCTTCGGACGGGGTCCGCGCAACGATAGTATGTAAACCGCGCAAGCCATTCTCGACCGTCTTCCGTTGACGCTGGACAAAGGCTTGCCATTGCGGCGTCGTTTCAGCCGGTCTCAGAGCCTCGGCGATCAACCGCACCCGGTCCGGCCGCGTGCCGGCACGGGTCCAAACTTGAACGTCGCCTCGCGTGGCATCCAGCTTCTCGAGCAACATCCTCATGCCATGCTGGGGATGTCCTGGGCCTGTTGCCTCCCAACTGTCCGCGTCGATAGTGCCGTCAAGCCCCGGCAACACCACGGCGCCTAGCGGCAAATAGGCGATGGTACGCAACAACTCGGCTGTTGCCGCAACGCTTCCGGTTGAACCCGCAGCAATGATCGGATAATCAGGCGGGCTTTTCTTCCACTGCGCTGCAGCCTTTCTTAGGGCGAGGTTGCGATGCACCGCCGGATCAATGGCGTGCTGCGTCTCCAGCAACGCAGGCCAATTCTCGGTAATGATCTTCAGGAAAGTGAGGGTCTTGTCCCAGTGCTCCGCTAACTCCTTGGGCACGAGATCGCCGAGCCGTCCCCAGGCCAAACCTTCGGCAGTCGCCTGATCGAACAATCGCGCCAGTTCACGGGCAAGTCTGAGCGCAAGCGCCGGGCTCTCTGCGCCGACGCTCTGCTCAACACCGCTCACGGATTGCACTTGAGACCAATGCTGAATGAGTTTCGTCAGCAATATTTCGCGCTTGAGCACTGGTAAGGGTTCAGGCAAATCACCGCCGAACTCCGAACTCAAATCTTCATGATCATCCGATTGAAACAGTGACGGCTCATCTTCGTAATCGCCAAGTGCGCGCAGGGTTGGCAAGACCGAAAAATTGCGCGGCGCAACGCGAACAAATGCATCCCCCAAAGTCCTGATCGACCGCCGGGTGGGCAGCAGCACAAGCACCTTCGACAGGGCGAACGGATCGCTTGCGTCAGCGAAGCGCTGCAACACGCCCCGCGCCAACTCATCGGCAAACGATGCGCCCGCCGGAATCGTGAATAAATTGATCCGGCTCATGGATTGCTGCTGCCGTTAAAGCGCTATCTCGCGCAGTCCCAAGAATGCTTCAGCTTCGGCCTTTGCGTCGGCCGTGCCAATGTGCATCCACTTGCCATCGAGGCGGATACCGCACAGGCGGTCTTCCCCTGCTGCGATATCCCACAATTTACTTGTTGAAAACACCTCCGCATCAGGGCCCCGCTTGACCAGACGCGGATGCATGATTTGAATGCCAGGCCATGCAAACGGCGCAATGCGCTGCGGCTGCCGCCACGCCAAATGCCCATCCGCATCCATTGTAAAGTCTCCCCGGCCTTCATAACCGATCGAACTGTGCGTTGCCGCCAGCAACATGAGACAGTCCATTTCTTTGTCGTCCCAGCGCTCCGCCATGCGCTGCAAATTCTCACCCCAGCTCTCAAGCCAAATCGAGTCGCTATTGTGCGTATAGAATGGTTCACCATCGAAATGCGGCAACGCTTTGCGTAGCGCCCCGCCAGTGTCGAGGAGCTTCTGGCGCTCATCTTGAATTCGGATTTCGACGTCGGTCCGCTTCTTCAAATGGTCGATGACCATCTCACCCTTGTAATGGACATTGACGACGATCATACGCACGCCCGCGTGCTTCAAACGGTCAATCGCATGATCAAGCAATGTCCGCCCGGCCACCTCGATCAATGGCTTGGGACAGTCATTGGTCAAAGGCCGCATTCTCTGCCCAAGACCTGCAGCCATAATCATTCCACGCTTTGGACCAACAACTTTCGCCATTCTCAGTTCCCCAGTGTTCCGCGGTACTCTCGTTGGATATACTTATCAAACCAGCCCTTGAGATCGCCAAGTGCGGGGTGGCTGAGATCGCGCTCCAGATACCCCCACATACGCGGCAAGAACTGGGTATAGCGGGGTTTCCCGTCACGCTTCCACAGGCGTGCAAATATACCAACGATCTTGGTATTTCGCTGCGTCGCCAGAAGGGCTGCAGCAAAGCGAAATGAAGCTTCGTCAAACTGCGAACTCAATGAACGCCGATGCTCCACATACCGGCGTGTCATAGCGTCCCCCAATTCGGCACTGACGTCACGCCGCGCGTCTTCCGTCAGTGAAATGAGGTCATAGGCGGGCGACCCTGCCAAGGCGTCCTGAAAATCAAGCAAACCGGCACGTGATGCACCAGCCCGATTTTCAAGCCACATCAGATTTTCGGCATGATAGTCTCGCAACACCACAACCGGATCGCTGATCTTGAGCTGGCCAAGCGCCGACCGCCACGCGTCGCTGAAGGCGAGCAGGGCGTCATTGGCTAGAGTATGCCCGGTGGCGGCGGGGTAAAACCATTCCGTCAGCAAATGTACCTCGGTCTCCATCGCCAGCGTATCGTAAGGCAGCAAGGAAACGTCGCCACCACCCGGCACCGGCAAAACCTCCGGCGCACGAACACTGTGCAATCCCGCCAGCACATCGATCGCAGTTTCATAGAGTGGCCGCTCATTCTGACCGCTCGAAATCAGATCGGCAAACCGACCGTCACCCAAATCCTCAATCAGTAGAAAACCATTGGCATAGTCATGCGCGATTGTGTCTGGCGCGCTGAGCCCCTGGCCACGCAAAAAATGACTCAGTGCCGCAAACGGCCGGCAGTCCGGCCCGGCAAGACGCGCCATGGCATTATACCCAAGCTTGCGCCGGTCACTTTGGCTGGCACCCGGAGGACACGCCGGCATCTCCGCGCCGCATGGCTGATCCATCAGCATTGCCGTATGCGCACCGCGCACCAACCGGACATAGCGACGTGGCGAAGCATCACCGGCGAGCGGACGAAGCTCCGCGCCACTCCAACCGGCCTCGTCGATAAATGTCATCATAAGCGAACGGCGGTCCGGTGCCTGGGTCATGGCACCCCCGCCAGGAATTTCACGCGTGATGCCCATGACCCGCGGCCGATAAGCTTGACGCGCCGGTCCTCCTGGTCGTCATCCACTTCCATAATCACATCCAGACGATCCTCAGGCAGGTCCTCCCCCATCCGGTCAGGCCACTCGACCAGCAACACGCCGTCTTCAAGTGCTTCCTCAAAACCAAGCTCACGCAGCTCGCTACGTGCTTTCACACGATAGAGATCGGTATGCCAAATCTTGAACTGCCGGACATCATAGATTTGCACCAATGTAAAAGTCGGGCTCGGCACATCCTCGCCAGGCAACAGATGCCTGACAAGCGCACGCGCCAGTGTGGTCTTGCCGGCGCCCAGATTTCCGGCCAGAGCGACCAGGTCGCCAGGTCGAAGCATCTCAGCAATCCGCGCCCCGAGAGCGACTGTCTCGGGTTCAGACTTAAGTACCAACTGCACAAAAAAACTGTCGCCAGCCATAACCATCGCACGAACAATCATTGGTCTTTCTACCCGGGCAATGCGGCTACTTCAATGCCACAGCAATTCACCCAAAACTGTACTCCCGTGCAGTTGATTGGCTGCCCAAACCCGTGCTAACGCACGAGGCGCGTTCGCATGACACGCTGGGAAAACGCCATGGGCGATTCGGTCGTTATCGTAGGGGCAGGCCAGGCCGCTTCGCAGCTTGCTGCCAGCCTCCGCGGCGAAAGCTATCAGGGCAACATCACCATCGTGGGCGATGAACCCTATATCCCCTACCAACGACCACCACTATCTAAGGCGTTTCTGGCCGGCGAACTCGCAAGGGAACGCCTTTTTATCAAGCCTGAAGAGTTTTACACAGAAGCAAAATGCACCTTGCGGCTCAATACCGTAGCGATGGCGATTGACCGGGCGCGAAAGACGCTGAAGCTGAGCGACGGCAGTGAACTCACCTATTCCAAACTGGTGCTGGCGACAGGCGCGCGTGTGCGAAAATTGCCGCTCCCTGGCGCTGACCTTCCGGGATGTTTTTATCTGCGCGGCATCGCCGACGTTGAACGTCTGCAGGAGTTTTTCAAACCGGATAAACGGCTCACCATCATCGGCGCAGGCTATATCGGTCTCGAAGTCGCGGCGGTCGCCGTCAAACGCGGGGTAAAAGTATCGGTCATCGAGGCCCTGCCGCGCGTCATGGCGCGTGCCGCCTCTCCCGCGATTTCCGCTTTCTATGAGGACGAGCATCGCCGCTCCGGCGTGGACTTGCGCTGTTACGTCAGGACCGAGTCTATCGCGCAATCAGGTGGCGCCCTGGCAGTGAATACATCGTCCGGCATTGTCCCCGCAGACTTCGTTCTGATTGGAATTGGCATTGTGCCGAATGTCGAACTTGCCACCGCAGCGGGACTGGACGAAGACAATGGCATAGTCGTCGACCAGTTCGCCCAGACCAGCGATCCATCCATCTCAGCCATCGGAGACTGCACAAACCATCCATGTGCATACGCCCCAACCGGCCGTATCCGGCTTGAGTCCGTCCAAAACGCAATCGACCAGGCCAAACACGCAGCTCTGAGTATGTGCGGCAAAGCCAAAGCCTATAATGAAGTCCCGTGGTTCTGGTCGGACCAATACGACCTCAAGCTCCAGATCGCAGGCCTGGGCGCGCCCGAAGACCAAATCGTGCTTCGCGGGCAACCTGCGAGCCGGAGTTTCGCGGCCTTCCGCCTGCGCGATGGCGTTATTGCCGCCGTTGAAGCGGTAAATGCCGCCCCCGAATACATGATGGGCCGCCGCCTCATCGCCGCGCGCGCACGCGTCGCGCCTGAGCGCCTTGCGGACAAGGCCATACCTATGAAAGAGATTGTTCAGTAACGCATTGACCTGGAAGACCCATGGCCAAAATCAAATACATCGAACACAACGGCAAAGAACACGTCGTTGAAGTCAAGTCCGGCATGTCCGTCATGGAAGGCGCCGTCAAGGCCCTCGTCCCGGGCATTGATGCCGACTGCGGCGGCGCCTGTGCCTGCGCAACATGCCACGTCTATGTCGACGCAGCCTGGCTCACAAAGCTTGAACCGATGCAGGAAATGGAAAAAACCATGCTCGACTTCGCCGAAGGCGTGGAAGGCAACAGCCGCTTGTCCTGCCAGATCAAAGTCAGCGACACCCTCGACGGCTTCACAGTCCGCATGCCCAAAAGCCAGCACTGACGCCTAGCCCGTCTTCGCATCCAAATTCGGGCTCGCTTCTCCTGCAGCCCGGCGCGGGAAGTGACACGTCACGCGCGTGCCTTTGCCAACGGCTGAATCAAGCTCGACCCATCCGCCGTGCAACTCTACAAAGCTTCGCACCAGCGCCAACCCCAGACCTGCGCGCCGCGCGTCCTTTGATCGCGTCGTGCTCTCAAAGCGTTCGAACGCGACCGGTTGGTATTCCGGCGGGATACCGATACCGGTGTCATTGACATAAATTCGCATCTCACTCGCCGTACCCTCGGCACCAAAAATGACCCGTCCATTGGGTGGCGTGTGTTCGATTGCGTTAATCACCAGATTATAGACCACCTGCAGCACGCGCTTTTGATCGGCAAACATTGTGCCGGAAATCGCGGGCGTATCGTTGATGATTTCGACATTGGCTTTTCGCGCTTTCTCCTCGATCAGAGGTTGAACGCCTTGGAGCACTTCGCCAACGTTGACGGTCTTGCGGTCAAGCTCAATCGTTCCGGCTTCGATCAAGGCCAAATCGAGGATGTCGTCGATCAAAGTCTCGAGAGTCTTTGAGGCGTTGAGAATGTCGGAAAGATACGAACTCTGTTTGTCACTCAGTTTCCCGGCGATGCCATGTTTCAACATGTCGGAAAATCCCATGATCGAGTTGAGCGGCGTTCTCAACTGATACGAGACATTCGAAATAAAATCTGACTTGAGTTTGTCCGATGCCAGCAGCGCGGCATTGCGCTCCTCAAGGGCTTTCTCGCGTGTCGCGGTGTCGGTCACATCGCGATAACTCAGCAAAAGCGATCCATCCGGCAATGGCGCTGCCGCAAAACTCAGCACGCGCTCGTCCGTGCCCTGCAGGCGGTCAACATTCACCCGCCGTTCCTGCGCGGCGCCGGTGATAAGCATTGTGAGCAGACTCCAATGCGCCTCATCCGGCAACATCCGGCGGCACAAGGTGAAAACGTCCACAAATCGCGGTTGGCCGGACAACAGGTTTGGATCAATCCGCCAGTGCTCCGCAAACGCCTTGTTGAACAGCTTCAACCGGCCATCCATGCCGAACACGGCCAGCGCCTCCGTCAAGTGATCGATGGTCGTGCGTTGTACGCTGGACAGTTGATTGAGACTGCGCTCGAGCGCCATCTGACTGGTCACGTCGGCATAGATGAATATGAGGCCGCCATGCGGATGCGGCTGGCACGTCACCCGCAGCGTTGCTCCTCGCGGCAAATGCCAGTGCTCTTCGCGTTGCTCCAGCGCATTCGTGTAGTGCGCCAACCGTTCTTTTTTCCACGCCGCAAAATCGCGCTGCTCTGGCAGACGCCGCATTTCACGCAAGCGCTCAAGGATCTCGCCGTCTGAAGGATGTGTTGCCAGCCAACGCTCATCCAGGTCCCAGAGCTTGGCATACGATTTGTTGGAAAACTTCAGCCGCTGGTCCGGACCAAAAATCGCAACGGCCACGGGCAAGCGGTGCAGCGTTTCTTCATGGGTGTCGATATGCTGCTGGAGCAGCCGCTTCGTCTCATCGACATCCGTCACATCAATCGCAAACGACGCCACGCCGTCACCCATTGGCACCGCTGAAATATCGAAGGCCCGGCGTTGACCGTTGACCACGACGTAGCGTTTCTCGATTTGCGTCTTGCACGACTCCAGTGCCCGTTCGGCAACCGACCGGCTATCGCGATCAAGCTCGATTTGATCGGAAATTACATCCTGGCCAATCGGCGGATCAACCGCATTCACGTAGGCGCGATTGACCCACACAAGATCCAGATCCAGTCCGCGGCGCCACACGGGCATCGGTGCAACGTCAAGCAAGTCACCCAGCCGCCCGCGTTCGATCTCGCTGGCCGTCAGCCGGACGTTGAGATTGTAGCTGCCTTCGGCATCCGGGGTGACATCGCGCAGCCACAGCGCCGTCTGCCCTGCTGTCGGCTTGCCATAGGCCTGAAACACACGCCCGTCGGCGCCAGGCACAGTCATCGAAAATAACGAGCCACCCGAACCTAGCGTTTCAAGCGCCTCCTTAAGGTCCCCATGCTCATCCGCTTCCAGACAACCGGCGAGCACGCTGGCAGCACCCGCACGCGCGATGGGCTCTCCATCAATGCTGCGCCAGACAAACAGCGCGCCGGGATCGGCCGACACAATCGCTGCTTCCTTTTGGAACCGCGCTTCGGCCCGCACTGAGCGCGTAACAACACGCCGCAACAACGCATCTGAGCGTGCGCGCATGGCCAAAATGACGAGCGCCAGCGACCCGGCAAGCGCGATCGCACCAAGCGTCACGCCGAACGGCAGCCAAACATTGATGTCGCTGGATAACTCCAAACCAAGCCCCATATCGCGTTGCGGCGTTCGGACAGCGGTCAATGGGAAAGCTTGGCATGGATTCCGGAGAGTGCACTTGCCCGCACGAAGGCGGCACAAGTCTGCTGCTCCTAGAACCTCTACCCGCCCCCTGCAAAAACCCGCGTTCGAACCCCTTGTTGCGAGAATCAATTCGTTCGATTCCGATGATACAAATGGGGGGAGGTATTGTCCCGAAAGGCGTAGCCAATGCTCAGAGGTTGAAACTACGCTGTGCTGCCTGCAAGGGCAAAAACTATGGCGGGCATCCAAAGCACATTTCGCAAGCAGTTGGAGTGGCTTGCCTGCATTGTCGCACAACGCACTTGAAGATATGGATACGCTCAGTTTGAAATGCACACGTGTTGCCCAATTGCGCCATGACTTGGCCAAACGCACAACGAAGGGAATACGGACTGCAGCGTCTCTCCAAATGAATGCACCCTGCTCCCCTCCAAGGCCGCTCAATCCAACAGCAGCCACTTGGGAAATTGGACGTCGCCGCTATCCGCGAAACCAGCATCGTATTTGCCTCAGTGTTTGGCTGGCTCATTCTGAAATTGTGCTAATGCGGGCGCCATCAGCCCGGAAACGTCTGCAATCCAATCTTGCTCATCCCGCCGTCTTTGAGCACGCTGCAGGCGAGGCTCTCCATGCCCTGCACATAGCAAAACACCGGCACCTTCGCTGCGCGAACCTGTTCGTAAAAATCACGATCAACACTTTCGTCCGGATAGAACGGAAATTCGCCGCCACCGGGTGCCGCGTCCCCTTTTTTCCAGACCGGAAAGTTACCTGATGATTTGAACAAGTGGTTTTGCGTCATCCAGTCTTTCAGCGCCGCTTTCACTTCACTTCGCGTTTTCAACCCGGCAAAAATCATCACCTGTGCCGCGGGCATGCTGTCGCTCAACAAGGGCATGCCGTTCGCTGCGCGGACGATGATGGTAACAACCGCATGCGTGCATGTCGGCCCGTTCGAAAACGCTTCCACGTGATGAGCTGCACCTCGGCCAGTCACCCAAGGCTGCGCCGCGCGCGCGTCGCAGCCTGGAGCGGCATCAGCAAAATACAGAAACGGCGACACGAAAATCAGCGCCACCAGAACCGCTGCGATCACTAGATATTTTTTCATGGCCGTCTCCGCATGCAATGCGCATCAATAACGATACTGTTCTGACTTGAACGGACCTTCGCGCTCGATGCCCAGATACTCAGCCTGTTTCGGCGAGAGTTTGGTAAGTTTCACCCCAAGTTTGTCCAAATGAAGGCGCGCAACTTTCTCATCAAGCTTTTTCGGCAGCGTGTAGACTTTGCGCTCGTACTTCGAACCGTTTTGCCACAGCTCAAGCTGCGCCAATGTCTGGTTGGTGAACGACGAACTCATCACAAAACTGGGGTGACCCGTCCCATTGCCCAGGTTCACAAGCCGCCCTTCAGACAAAAGAATAATCCGCTTGCCACCTGGAAATTCGATTTCATCAACCTGCGGCTTCACGTTGTGCCACTTGAAGTTCTTCAGCGCCGAAACCTGAATTTCCGAATCGAAATGCCCGATATTGCAAACGATGGCGCGGTCTTTCATTTGCCGCATATGATCGACCGTAATCACATCGACATTGCCGGTCGCCGTCACGAAGATGTCCGCCCGGGACGCCGCGTCGTCCATCGTCGTCACCTCATAGCCTTCCATCGACGCCTGCAGCGCGCAGATCGGATCAATCTCGGCAACAACTACGCGGCAACCCGCATTGCGCAGTGACGCGGCTGACCCTTTGCCAACATCGCCGAAGCCCGCAACCATGGCAACTTTGCCAGCCATCATCACGTCGGTGCCGCGACGGATGCCGTCGACCAGGCTTTCACGGCATCCATAGAGATTGTCGAACTTCGACTTCGTGACACTGTCGTTCACATTGATAGCAGGAAACGGCAATTCCTTGCGCTCCGCCATCTGATAAAGGCGATGCACACCCGTCGTCGTTTCTTCGGTGACACCGCGAATGGCTGCTGAAATCTTTGAATACCAACCCGGCTTCTTTTCGATAGTGCGGCGCATAACCGCAAACAGCGCTTCTTCTTCTTCGTTTTGCGGTTTTGCAATCGCCGACAGATCACGCTCCGCCTTTGGTCCCAAAACACACAGCAGCGTCGCGTCCCCGCCGTCGTCGAGAATCATGTTCGGCGTACCACCGTCCGCCCACTCAAAGATGCGATGCACATACTCCCAGTATTCAATCAGCGTTTCGCCCTTCTTCGCAAACACCGGCGTACCGGTTGCAGCAATCGCCGATGCCGCGTGATCCTGCGTTGAAAAAATATTGCATGAGGCCCAGCGTACGTCCGCCCCCAGCACTTGAAGCGTCTCTATCAACACCGCCGTCTGGATTGTCATGTGCAGACATCCGGCAATGCGCGCCCCCTTGAGTGGCTTCGAAGCGCCGTACTCTTCTCGCGTCGCCATCAGGCCGGGCATCTCGGTTTCTGCGATCGCAATTTCGCGTCGTCCAAAATCCGCAAGTTTGATATCGGCGACGGTGTAGTCGTTTGCCATGTAAATTTCCTTGAACTTTCCGGGCCGCGCGACAAGCCGCGCAACCTGATCCTGTCGCGTTTATAGCACTCAAAAACCTAGAGCTCAAGCCACATATAAAGAGATGTTTATGTGTTTAAGCGCGAACAATTGTCACTCAATCGAACACGCTGGCGGATCATCGCCGCGAGGCTTCGGCGCCAGGGCGCACACAGCGTCCCACCATTCGATGATGAATTCGCCCACGCGGTCATTGCGCATCGTCAGCGCGGCCAACTCTGGTGCAGTCGGATTACGCAACTCCCCAGGCATCTTCCGTTGTTGCTCGCAGGCAAGAGACCGCACACCCTTCGGCACTCGGCGGCGCTGGCAGGCCCGCGCCGCATCCGCCAAAAACTCATTTGTAACTTGAGCTTGCCGTGCCGCCAATTCAGCGCGCTCGTGTGCCAGATTGTCCGCCTCTGCAACAGTGGCATCCCCAGCCGGTTGCCTTGGTTCTGGCAGACGCAAAATCTCGCGAGCCTGCCCCAACATGACGCTGTACCGTCCGGTCGCAATCGACAAGTCCATCAATGAGGCCGACTCCGCCCCGGCCAATGCCGCAGCTTTGCCGCCGTCATCATCCATCGACACCCAATCCTCGAAGGCGGCACAGCCACCGAGGCACAGTGCAAGCAAGATAATTATTGACTTGCGCATGACGAATTCCTTCCAGCGAGATCACGGTCCCGTAACTTTGTACCCTCGGGCGCGCAACATCGCTACCACGCTGTCCTTGCCCGACAAATGCCCGGCGCCCACGGTCACAAAGTGCACTTTGCCTGATTTCAACATGTCAATGATGCGCGGCACCCAATTCCGGTTTCGGGCGACCAAAAGTTGAGCCCTGAGCTGTGGCACGTCCTCAAACCCCTTCTCAATCATTGCGGCCAGGCTGACCGTGTTGCCCGTCGCCCAGGCCTTGATCAAATCCGCCGGCAAATCGGGCTCATCAAGAACACCACGTACTGTCGCCTTCAGATACTTCAACTCACCATCGCCGGTCATCTTCACGAAATAAGAAAGTTGCTCCTCAACCGTTTCAAAATACGCAAACTGAGCCCCGCGGGCCTGCGCTTCGCGCTCGATAATATGGTCGACGCCATAGAACGGTGAATCGCCCGCCTTCAGATAGGCGTAGAGCTCAAGATAAACTGCGGTGAGCCACGGCCTCAACGGTGCCAGCAATTTTGGCGGATACTGAACCGCCCAAGCCGCTTTCTCGAGATCCTCAAACAGAGCAGGCTGCAGAATATCTTTAAGCGTCTTGCCCTGGGGCAATCGTCCGTGCGCTTCAACGAAGCGCGCCATCGCAGTTTCAGCATCCTTCAACGGCGCTTCAAACGCAAACACCTCGGACCGGACGCGCGCGCGTTCAATTTCATAGCGGGTCCACTTGATGTCCGGTGGCAACAGATGCACCGAACCGAAGAGATAGAGCGACTTGCCGTCTTTCTCGACGACCCAAAAAGCGGGCGTGGCGTGCTGAGGCAATTCTGCAGCGGCGGTTGCCCCCGCCAGAACCAGGAACGCCAGCAGATTTCGAAACAATGCCAAGCCACTGCGCATCATGAGTCTTCACCGAACTTCGATGCGACCAGCGTTTGCAACGCCTCTAGAACTTCGACCGCTTGCCGCCCTTCGGCCGAGATAGAGAGTTCAGATCCGATCCCGGCTCCCAACATCATCAGCCCCATAATCGAGGTTCCGACCACCGAGTGTCCGTCCTTTGTGACCAGGACAATAGCGTCGTACTTGTTGGCGCACTGCACAAATTTTGCAGAAGCACGCGCATGCAACCCTTTGGTGTTGATGATTGAAACAACCCGCGCAAGCTGACCGCCTTCAGCCACCCGCCAGTTCCTTGGAAGCGACGCGAATATATTTGCGGCCGGCTTCCTGGGCCTTGTCGACGGCTTCTTGCAGCTTGGCGGAGGTTCGGACCGAGGCCAGCTTGATCAACATCGGCAAATTGACACCGGCGATGACCTCGACCTTGCCGCTTTCAAGTGCTGAGATCGCAAGATTCGACGGCGTGCCCCCGAACATATCCGTCAACAGAATGACCCCATCACCCACATCGACGGCCTTGATGGCGCCCAGTATTTCTTCGCGACGCTGCTCCATATCATCCTGCGGACCGATACAAACGGTTCGAAACGACGCTTGCGGACCGACCACGTGCTCGGTTGCAGCTTTGAGTTCATCAGCCAAACGGCAGTGGGTAACCAGAACAACGCCAATCATGAGCTTGAACAAAACTCCAATGTCTAAGGTCAGATTTTGACCCGCGACGCTTAAGGGCGGCGCATTACATAGTCCGGTTCTGCGCCAGTCTCAATGTGAGTCCTCAACCAAATGGGGGAAGACCGTTACGCTTTTAGCACAACTCCCAACGAATGACGCAGCTTGGCGGGCGCCGACGCTTCAAAGCCCCGCAAAGCCACCAGTGGAATTCTTGGTTCCGGCGTATTTGGCAAGGTCCAGAAACGCAAGGCCGGCAGGCGCTCGATCTCGAGTTCGCTCAAAGTCACCGCCAATCTGAGGGTGGAGCGTTCCTTCACCGGCGCCCGGACAACACCAACACCCCGCACCTCCAATAGACCTGAAATTTGATGCGGCGCCATCGCGATCAGATTTTCACCGGCGATTTCAACGTTTGTTTGATCATCCGCCACCAGGAACGCGCCTTCATCAATTAGGCGAAGCGCCAGATCGCTCTTGCCCAAGCCCGAGGCGCCCAAAATAATGATCCCAAATCCGCACAAATCAATCGATGTGGCATGGATGAGCAAAGTCTAACTCGCCGGCGCCAATGGAAGTTCGATTATGAACCGCGCTCCGGTAATTGTACCATCTTCGCCACGCAAATTCGAGGCGCTGATCTTGCCGTCGTGCACCTCTATGATTTGCCGTGAAATAGATAACCCCAAACCAGAGTTCTTGCCAAAGCCGTGCGATAACGGACGGGAGGTATAAAAGCGCCTGAATATAACTTCGAGGTTTTCCTCAGGAATACCGGTCCCTTGGTCGTCAACCCAAATCACAGCGTGCCCACGCGCGGCCTTAACCGAAATGTGAATCTCACCACCTGCAGGACTGAAAGATATTGCATTCTCAATGACATTGCGCAGCACCTGCGCCAACGGCCCTTCCAGACCCCGGACGACAAGTCCATCAGCCGGCACATCCAGCACAATGCGCGGCTTCCCCTGTACGTCGGGATCGTCGAACATTTGCGCGAGGGCATTGATCAAACCCGAGAGATCAATCGCTTGAGCTTTCGCGCGCGACAATTCAGCGTCCAGCCGCGACGCATCGGAAATGTCGGTGATCAAACGATTGAGCCGCCGCACGTCGTCGCGTACCACACCCATGAGCTTCAACCGTTTTTCCTCATCGTCAGTGCGCCGCAATGTCTCGATCGCGCTGGCAACCGAAGTCAGTGGATTCTTGATCTCATGCGCCACGTCGGCCGCAAACTGTTCGATGGCGTCCATGCGCGCGTAAAGCGCTGCTGTCATCGCGCGCAGTGACATTGACAGATCGCCGACCTCGTCGTTGCGCCGCCCAAAATTTGGAATGGCATTGAGGGCCCGTCCGCCGCTTCTCACCAATTCAGCGCCTTGCGAAAGCTGACGAACGGGTCCTGTGACATGCCACAGCAACAGGATTGATGCCAAAAACACAACTGCAGAGCCCGTCAAAACACCGGCCACAAGTTGAACCCATTCATCGCGCAATGCGTCGTCAATGTCACCGGCTTCGGTCGACAACATCAAGACCCCCATCACGAATTGCAGGCGCCGGATGGGAACGGCAACCGAGACGATCAAATTGCCCTCTGCGTTGATGCGTTCGGCAGCACCAGGCTCCGCTTTCTGCAAGGCCTGCTGCACTTCTTCGAATTTTTCACCACGCTGTTGTGGTTCGTCATTCACAATGGGGGGAAGTTCTTTCCCCGGCCGCAATGAATAAAGCCCACTCCTAAGCCCGCTTTGAATCTCATCGAACAGATCGATTTGTCCCGGAGGGGGAAGGTCTTTGCTCTTGACCTGATTGCGCAAAAGAATGAACCGAGTGTCTTGAATCGGCCGCCCTTCCCGGTCGAAAATGCGCGCGCGCATTCCCGTCGGGCCGACCAGCAAATTGAGCACCGTCACGGCTTTGAACTCATCGACATCCGTCGCGGCGTCAGCGTCCTCTTCACCTCTGGCAGCATAGCGTGCCAGCGCTGCGGCCACGATCTCGGCTTGAGCCTTAAGCGACTTGATACGCTCGTCAACAAGATTGACGCGAATAGTTTGAATCCAATAGGCCCCGGCAAAGAAGACCAAAACGGCAAGCACGTTGAATGCAATCACTTTTGCCGTCAGCGCCGACATCCAGCGTCTGCGTGGCCGCCAGGAAAGTCCCTTTGCGGCTTTCGCAAGCACCGGCTTGCCAAAGGCGCTTGCGGCAACGCGTTTCAACCAGGGAACGGCTTTGCCGACCGGTTTCAAAGTTTCGGGTGGTGCCTGTTCAAGAACACTCAAGCTTCGACATACTTGTAGCCGACGCCGTACAGCGTCTGGATCGAATCGAATAAATCATCAACATGCTTGAACTTGCGGCGCAGCCTTTTGATGTGACTGTCGATCGTACGGTCATCCACATAGACCTGATCGTCATAGGCGGCATCCATCAGATTATCCCGGCTCTTGACGATACCGGGCCTTTGGGCCAACGCCAGCAAAATCAAAAACTCCGTCACCGTCAGCTGCACATCCTTTTCATTCCACGTGCATGAGTGGCGCAATTGATCGAGCACCAACTTCCCCCGCACGATCACCTCTTTGGCCGCCGTAGCCGAGTTTGGCGCGTTGCGCGCTTCGGCACGTCGCAGCACCGCCCGCACGCGCTGCAACAACAGACGCTGGGAAAATGGCTTTTTGATGTAATCATCCGCACCAAGGCTCAAGCCGACCACTTCGTCGACCTCATCGTCTTTCGACGTTAAGAAAATAACCGGCAGATCGCTGGTTTGCCGCAATCGTTTCAACACTTCGTGTCCGTCCATGCGCGGCATCTTGATGTCCAGGATCGCCAGCGCTGGCGGCGATGCCTGAAGGGCGGCCAACGCCGTCACCCCATCCGAATACGTCTTGACCTGATAGCCTTCCTGCTCCAGCGCCATCGACAGCGATGAAAGAATATTCCTGTCGTCATCGACAAGCGCAATGATCGTCATGGAGCCTCATGCCCTCTCTCGTTAGAATCTCAGAACCACGAATATAGGCCTGGCGCGGCGCCGCCGCTATGCACGCCTGACACGGTGCTCGACAACTTGGCGGTACCGGAATGCCAGAAAAATGAGCGATAACAGCATGGCAAGACTAATCCCCAGGATTAACCCTACAGCGCCGCCTCTGAGTGGAAACGCCAGCATATAGGCAACCGGCACGCCGACGACCCAAAATGCGATCCCATGCATGAAAGCGGGCCACCGGACGTCGCCCATACCCCGCAACACACCCATCGTGACTGTCATCACACCATCGACAATGATCATCGCTCCGGTGACCTTCAATGTCCAAATTGAAATCGCCCACACCGCATCGTCATTCACATAGGCTGCACTGATGGTTTCCGGCAGCATGGCCGTGAGTAATCCGAAAACGCTCATAACAAGGAACGAAAGGACAATCCCGGTCAAGCCCGCCCGTTGAACACCATCATGGTCATCGGCGCCAACCGCATGTCCAACCCGCACCGCCGATGCCGCCGACAGTCCAACGGCAACCATCACCATCAGCCCAATGAAATTGAATGTCAGTTGATGTGCGGCGGCGGCAGGTGCGCCCAGATGCCCCGCCATAAAGGTCAGCGAACTCATCGCCGCTGTTTCCAGCCCAAGCGCCGCCGCTATGGGAGCGCCCAGTTTCAACAGCCGCCAGATACGATGCCAAACATCCCCCAGCGGTGCAAACACGCCGAAAGTCACAGCGTCTTTCATCAACACGATATAGCCCAGTGCACCAAGGCAACTCAGCCACCGGATCGCCGAAGTTGTCATCACTGCACCAACGGCACCCATCGGCTCGACCCAGCCGAACCAGCCCAGGACAACAACTCCATCGGCCAGCACGTTGAACGCATTTGCTATCAGCATAATGACCATGCCAACCATCGGACGCTTGATGCTCTCCAGAAAATATCCCGAAGCTATGTACACCAGCATCGGCGGCATGCCCCAGGCGAACTGCAACGACACCCGTCCTGCACCGTCCGCAATCACCCCATCCAGTCCGCTCGCCCGCAAGGCTGGTTCAACCAGAAAACACAATGCGCCGAACAGCACGCCGAGCCCGACGGCCACGACATTTGCGCTCATCCATGCCCGGCCACACGATGCTGGCTCGCCTGCCCCATAAGCCTGCGCGATCAGGATCATCGATCCTTGCAACAGGCCGATAGACGTCAACATCATCACCGATTGCGCCGCCAGCCCCTGGCCCAGGAACGCCAGTTCCAGCGCACCGCTTTGCCCACTCATCAGTGAATCGACAACAAACAGAAAAACGACACCCGCCCGCGCCACCATGATCGGCGCAGCGAGGCGCAGTGTGGGCCAACCATCTTCGCGCCAGAAGCTTAACAGCCGGCCTGCCCACGGGGTTTTCATTTTCGTTACGTCAATCGGTCTGAACATCGAGGCTGCTGCGAGGTATTTCACCCATTTTGACAAACCTCCAGAACTCTTCGCCCCACCCCATATTGCTTCGAATAAGTCTCCCCCCTATGGTGCGGCCCAAGTTCGAAATTCCACAAAATTCTGCCAATTCGCCACAGCTTGGGCGTGACGGAGACGACGACGAATGCACACGACGGGACATCAAACAGCCCTCAATTCCATCAACAACGTAGGCTTGACAAACCTGCGCCAGGTTCACTGGAACCTGCCGATGGCAAGCCTGGTTCAACAAGCAGTCGAGCGTCGCGAAGGCGTGTTGGCCAAGGACGGACCGTTGGTCGTCAAGACCGGCATTCACACCGGCCGCTCCGCCGGAGACAAATTCGTCGTCCGCGAACCATCCGTCGAAAAACACATCTGGTGGGACAACAACAAGGCCATGTCCCCGGCGAATTTCGACACGCTGCTGAATTCGTTCCGCGCCTACGCCCAAGGGCGCGAGGTTTTTGTCCAGGATCTTTTTGGCGGCGCTGACACGGCCCATCGCTTGCCAGTCCGCGTCGTCACCGAATACGCATGGCATTCGCTCTTCATTCAACATCTGCTCATTGAACCGGAAGCCGGCGATCATCAAACATTCGATCCCCAATTCACCATCATCGACTTTCCCGGATTCCAGGCTGACCCTGCAATACATGGCACTGCAACGGGCACGGTCATAGCCGTGTCCTTCGAGCGCAAACTCGTTCTCATCGGCGGCACGTCGTATGCCGGCGAAATGAAGAAATCGGTATTCACGATATTGAACTATCTCCTGCCTCCAAAAAATGTGATGCCGATGCACTGCTCGGTGAACGTCGGAATATCAAAGGAAAGCGCGATCTTCTTCGGACTGTCGGGCACCGGCAAGACAACATTGTCGGCCGATCCGCACCGCACACTGATCGGCGACGACGAGCACGGCTGGTCCGATAGCGGCGTCTTCAACTTCGAGGGCGGTTGCTATGCCAAGATGATCCGCCTTTCTCCGGAAGCCGAACCCGAAATTTTCGCCACAACGAAACGCTTCGGCACGGTCCTTGAGAACGTTGTGATCAACGAGGCAACGCGCGAACTCGATCTCAATGATGCAAGCCTTGCAGAGAATTCGCGTGGCGCCTATCCCATCAGTTACATCCCCAACGCCAGCCTCATCGGCCTTGCTGGACAGCCCTCCAACATCGTCATGCTGACCGCCGACGCCTTCAGCGTTTTACCACCCATTGCCAAACTCACGCCAAGCCAGGCGATGTATCATTTCCTCTCTGGCTTCACCTCCAAAGTAGCCGGCACCGAAAAGGGCCTGGGCAAGGAACCACAGCCGACATTCTCGACCTGCTTCGGCGCGCCCTTCATGCCCCGCCACCCAACTGAATACGGCAACCTCCTGCGCAGCCTGATAGCAGCCCACAAGGTCGATTGCTGGCTGGTCAACACCGGCTGGACCGGCGGCGCATTCGGCACCGGTTCACGCATGCCCATCAAGATCACCCGCGCCCTCCTCTCCGCCGCGCTCGACGGAACTTTGAAAACGGTCCAGATGCGCCTGGACCCGAACTTCGGCTTCGAAGTTCCCGTCTGGGTCCCTGGCGTCGACGCAAAAATCCTGGACCCGCGCGAAACCTGGACCGACAAAAAAGCCTACGACAAACAGGCCGCCAACCTCGTTCACATGTTTCGCGACAACTTCAAAAAATTCGAAGCCCACGTCGGCGCCGACGTCAAAGCCGCCGCTCCCATCCTGGCCGAAGCAGCGGCGTAATCCGGCGCCGTGCTCATCATCTTGAGCGGGTTGCCCGGAACCGGCAAGACGACCATTGCGCGCGAACTCGCTAGCCAAACCGGCGCAATGCACCTCCGCATCGACACCATCGAACAAGCTCTGCGCGACACCGGCCTCGCCGTGGTGGAGGAAGGCTACCATGTCGCCTGCGCCCTCGCCGAAGACAACCTGCGCCTCGGCCGCACGGTCATCGCAGACTCGGTCAACCCCCTGCAGATCACGCGCGACGCATGGCGCACCGTAGCAAAGCGTGCAGGCGTGCAGTCGATCGACATCGAAATCACTTGCTCTGACATTATGATCCACCAGCAGCGCGTCGTGTCCCGCCAGAGCGATATAAAGGGACACAAAATTCCAACCTGGCAAACCGTATGCGCCCGCGTTTACCACCCATGGAAAGAACCCCGCACGATCATCGACACGGCCAGTGAAAGCCCGGAATCCAGCGTCGCACGAATTCGCTCCCTCAATGCGCTTCGTCCCAGTTCTGCCCAGCCTTAGCCTCAACCGTCAGCGCCACCGTCAACTGCAGCGCCGGTTCGCTGGCGTTCTCCATGACCTTGCGCACCACGTCGCAGGTTTTCGCCACTTCATCGTCCGGCACTTCAAACACAAGTTCGTCGTGCACCTGTAGCAACATGCGTCCGCTCAGCCGTGCCTCTGTCAGAGCACCGGGAACCCGCACCATCGCGCGCCGGATCACGTCGGCCGCTGAACCCTGGATCGGCGCGTTGATTGCCGCGCGCTCCTGGAACGCCCGCATCGACGGATTGGAAGAGGAGATGTCAGGCAACTGCACCTTGCGCCCGAAAATCGTCGACACGAATTTGTTCTCATGCGCCTCGGCCTTCGTGAGATCCATGTAAGCGCGAATGCCCGGAAATCGTTCGAAATAGGTCTTGATATAAGCGCCCGCTTCCTCGCGCGAGATCGACAACTGATTGGCAAGCCCGAAGGCCGAAATCCCGTATACAATGCCGAAATTGATCGCCTTGGCCTTGCGCCGGATTGAAGGGTCCATGCCCTTCACGGGGACACCGAACATTTCCGACGCCGTCATTGCATGAATATCGAGTCCTTCCGCAAACGCTTTCTTCAACGCCCCGATATCGGCGATATGTGCCAGCAGCCTAAGCTCGATCTGGCTATAGTCCGCACTGATCAGCTTCATGCCCTTCGCCGCCACAAACGCTGTGCGGATCTCGCGCCCCTCGTTCGTGCGGATGGGAATGTTCTGCAAATTCGGATCGTTCGACGACAGCCGCCCCGTCGACGTGGATGCCATCGAATACGACGTGTGGATGCGCCCCGTATGCGCATTGATGTAGGTCGGCAGCGCGTCGGTGTACGTGCTTTTCAGTTTTGCCATCTGCCGCCAGTCGATGATCTGGCGCGCCAGATCATGTCCCTGCGCCGCCAACTCTTCCAGCGCGTCCGCGTCCGTCGACCATTGCCCGGTCTTGGTTTTCTTGCCGCCGGGCAAACTGAATTTGCCGAACAGAATATCGCCAAGCTGCTTGGGCGAACCCAGATTGAACCGCTCGCCCGCAAGCTTGTGGATCGTCTCCTCCAGCCCCCCCATCCGCTGCGCAAAGCGATGCGACAGCCGCGCCAGCACCTCGCGGTCAACCTGCACCCCCGCCTGCTCCATGTCCGCCAGCACCGCCACCAAGGGCCGCTCCAGCGTTTCATAAACGCTGACCATCCGCTCTGCCACCAGCCGCGGCTTGAACAGCGAATGCAGCCGCAACGTCACATCCGCATCTTCGGCCGAATAAGCAGCAGCTTCAGCAATCGGCACTTTGTCAAAAGTGATCTGCGACTTGCCCTTGCCAGCAACCTCGCTGAACGCAATCGGCTTGTGACCCAGATAGCGCACCGACATCTCGTCCATGCCGTGCCCGTGCACACCTTCATCGAGCGCGTAGGACATCAGCATTGTATCGTCGAATGGAAAAAGCCGGATGCCATAACGCAGCAGAATATGAAAATCATACTTCACATTCTGCCCGATTTTCAGCACCGCCGCGTCTTCCAGCAACGGCTTCAGGCATTCGACAACCAGCGCGCGCGCCAGCTGCGGCGGCTGTGCCGCGCCAAAATCCAAACCGTCCCCGGAACCATGCCCAACCGGAATATAACAGGCCTCCCCCGGCGCCACCGCCAGCGCCACACCAACCAGCTCGGCCTCCATTTCCGCAAGCGACGTCGTCTCGGTATCGACGCAGACAACCCCCGCCTCATGCGCCCGCGCAATCCAGCGCTCCAGATCGGCAAGCGCAGTCACCGTCTCGTAGCGCCCCCGGTCAATCGGCGCCAGCACCGCTTCGCGCTCGAACACCGCGCCGGGCTCACTCACCGTCGCAATGACCGCCGCTTGAACCCGCTCTGCAGATGGCGCCCGCGCCACATCCAGCACCGCAGCCGGAATCGACGCCGTGTCGCTCAGATCCCATTCCGCCGCCACCCGCTTGAGCAGCGTCGTAAACTCCATCGCCTTCAAAAACCCGGCAAGCTCGCGCGGGTCCGGCTCGATCACCCCGAACTCTTCAAGCGGCACCGGCACCGGCGCCTTCACATCCAGCGTCACCAGCCGCTTTGAAACCCGCGCTTTGTCCGCGTTCTCGATCAAAGTCTCGCGCCGTTTGGGCTGCTTGATTTCGCCTGCCCGCGCCAGCAGCGTTTCCAGATCGCCATAGATATTAAGCAGCTCCGCCGCCGTCTTCACCCCAATTCCGGGGACACCAGGAACATTGTCGGAGGCATCGCCCGCCAGCGCCTGCACATCGATGACTTTGGAGGGCTCAACCCCGAACTTCTCCATCACCTCAGCCGAGCGGATCGCCTTTGATTTCACCGGATCGAGAAGCTCGACCTTCCCGTCCACCACCAGCTGCATCAGATCCTTGTCGGACGAGACGATGGTAACAAACGCACCCGCAGCCGACGCCTGCGCCGCATAGGTCGCGATCAAATCGTCGGCCTCAAAGCCCGCCAACTCGACCGCCGGCACGCCAAAGGCCCGCGTCGCATCGCGAATGAGCGAAAACTGCGGGATCAGATCCTCCGGCGGCGGCGGCCGCTGCGCCTTGTAGGCCGGATAAATCTCGGTGCGAAAACTCACCCGCGACGTATCGAAGATCACCGCCAGATGCGTCGGCCTCTCACCGGCCTTTGTATCCTGCAACAGCTTGAACAGCATGTTGCAAAACCCCGACACGGCCCCCACCGGCAAGCCATCACTTTTGCGCGTCAAAGGCGGCAAGGCATGGAAGGCGCGGAAAATATACCCCGAGCCATCGATCAGATAGAGGTGATCACCCTTTCCGGCCGCCCGCGCCTTCAATGATTGTCCGCCTCGGCCGCCGTGCGCGACAAGACGAACTTCCGGTCGCAATAGGGACATTCGACCTCGCGGCCCTCCCCCATCTCCAGGAACACGCGCGGATGGCCAAGCCCCCCGCCCTCGCCGTCACAGGCGATGCGGCGCTTTTCGACGATGATTGTTTCAGGAGCAGGTGTTGGCATGGAAAACCTTGAAGAGCTGATGTGTGAAATTCGGGCCGGGATCATAGCGGGGCAAACCCGGCCCGCAAGCCATTCCAAACCGTGTTTGCGTAGCGCGCGTGCATTGGCTAGTGTGCCCACAGGTTTTGCACCCATAGCTCAGTTGGATAGAGCGCTGCCCTCCGAAGGCTGACGTCAAGGGGCTAGCGAAGACAATGGAAAGGAAAAAATGCCGAAAGGTCAATGTGTTATAAACTCTGAAGTGTACCGTGAAAAGCCAAGCCAAACTCGCGTAAGCACCGCGTAAGCAGCTTGGGACGTGCGGTAGCGAAGGAGCGGATAGGCTGGCGTAAGGCAGGAATATGAACCGGCTTAACAAACC
>Ga0163150_10000954_pt1 | contig 51093 bp, 47 predicted proteins | sample OliLakLV19P2IB_FD_148628 | JGI IMG/M metagenome (GOLD analysis project Ga0163150, IMG submission 148628) | Freshwater microbial mat bacterial communities from Lake Vanda, McMurdo Dry Valleys, Antarctica - Oligotrophic Lake LV.19.P2.IB | ecosystem: Environmental > Aquatic > Freshwater > Lake >...
GTAATGCGGCCACGTGAAAGACTACCGGTAAGCCGTGTGCCGGAAATCGGCACGCACGGTTTGAAAGGGGGTCCTACGGAAATGGCCGCGGACGCTCGCGGATCAGGAAAGTAGGATCTACCAATGAAGACAACCATTGAACTTCCCGACCGGCTCTTTCGTTCCGCCAAGGCCCACGCGGCCCAGGAAGGCCTGTCGCTAAAAATCTTCTTTGAAAAGGCGGTGACGTCGCAGTTGCGGAAGAACTCCGAGTCTGCGGCCGCCCCCGGGTGGCGTCGATCCTTCGGCAAACTCAAAGACATCAAGGCCGCCACTCGTGAAGTCCAGAAGGTTGTGGATCGTGAGTTCTCCCGGATCGAGACCGATACGTGGAAGTAGCTCTGGATACGAACGCTCTTTCGGACTTTGCCGCCGGAAGCGAGGCCCTGGGCGAGACACTGACGCCGTTTCGTAGTCTCGCTCTTCCCGTCACGGTTCTGGGCGAGTACCGCTACGGGTTGCTCGGCTCAAAGAGGAGAGCGCGGCTCGAAGAGTGGCTTGACGAACTGCTGGGAGACATCCGCGTGCTCGAGGCGACGTCACGGACCAGCGGCGTATACGCGCAAATCCGGCGCCAGTTGCGCGGAGCGGGGACGCCGATCCCGGAAAACGATGTCTGGATCGCCGCAATGGCTATCGAGCATCGCCTCCCCCTCGCTACCCGAGACAAGCATTTCAACGCGGTAAAAGGACTGGAGGTTCTCGCCTGGTAAGAGGCCGGCGCCTTCTCCTACGCTTTGACCGCCCCCGCGGCTTCGAGTTCCGCCCATCTGGCGTAAAGGCGGTCGACTTCGGCCTGCGCTTTCGTGAGTGAGTTGTTCGCGTCGATCAGGGCCTGGTAGTCGGACGCGATCGCGGGGTCCGCCACGTTTGCCTGGGCGGCTTCAAGGGCCTGCTCAGTCACGAGGATCTTCGCCTCCATCTGATCCCACTCCCGCTGGTCCTTGTAGCTGAGCTTCTTTGCCTTCACCGCGGACGCCGGCGCGGCGGGTGCCTGTGAGGGACGGGGAGCCGCGACCACCGCGGCGGTGGTGGCGGTTGGAGGCGGCACGTAGTCGCGTCCCTGCGCTTCCTCCCACTGCGCGCAGTCGGCGAAGGGCGTCAGGCCCCCGTGTCCGTCGAGGGCGAGGATCTGGGTCGAGACGCGGTCGAGCAGGTAGCGGTCGTGAGTCACGAGAACGAGCGCGCCCGGGAACTCGAGGAGGCTCTCTTCGAGCACTTCCAGGGTCGGGATATCGAGATCATTCGTCGGCTCGTCCAGGAGCAGAACGTCCGCGGGCTCGAGCATGAGCTTGGCGATCACCACCCGCGCCTGCTCGCCGCCCGAGAGCCGGCTCACCGGAGTGTCGAGCTGCTCGGGCCGGAACATGAAGCGCTTGGCCCAGCCGACCACGTGGATCGAACGATCCTGGAAAATCACCGAATCGCCGGTGGCGCCGAGGGTCTGGCGAAGCGAAGCCGCGGGATCGAGCCGGGAGCGATGCTGGTCGAACATCACGATCTTCAGTCCGTCCGCGTGCTTGATCGTGCCGCTGTCCGGCTTCTCGGTGCCCGCCAGCATCCTCATGAGCGTCGTCTTCCCGCTGCCGTTGCCGCCGAGGAGGCCGAGGCGCAGGCCCGGGGAAAGGGTCAGGTCGAGCTTCGTGACGATGGGCCGCCCGTCGTAGCTCTTGCTCAGATCCTTCGCCACAATGAGTTGCTTCGTTCGCCGCTCCGTCGCCGCGAAGTCGATCCCGACCGTGGATTTCTGCGACCGCCGGTCGAGATCGGCGAGTTCGCTTTGCATGCGTCCGGCTTCGTCGATCCGCGCTTGGGCCTTGCGGGTGCGCGCCTTGGCTTTCCGCGAGAGCCAGACGAGCTCGCCGCGGACCCGATTGCGCAGCGAATCCTGATAGGCGGCCTGACCGGCGAGCAGCTCATCCTTCTTCTCGAGATACCGGCTGTAGTTGCCGGCCACGTCGCACATGCCGAGAGCGAAAGCCTTGTTGAGTTCGATCATGCGGCTGGTGATCGATTCGAGGAAGTAGCGATCGTGGCTGATCGCGACAAACGCCTCGGGTTCGCGGGGCAAAAGATCTTCGAGCCACAGGATGCCTTCGAGGTCGAGGTGGTTCGTGGGCTCGTCGAGGAGGAGCAGTTCGGGCTCGCGGATCAGCTCCACCGCGATGGCGAGACGCTTCTTCCAGCCGCCGGAGAGGACCGCGGTCTTCGCATCCCCGTCGTCGAAGCCGGCGGTGCCCATCATGATCGCGACCTTGACGTCGGCCTCATGAGGATCGAGGGTGCTGCCCTTAAGCGCCGCGCGCAGGATCTGCTCGACGGTGTGATCGGGATCGAACTTCGGATCCTGGGCGACAAAGCCGAAACGAAGCCGCTTCCGGGCCGCGCGCGAGCCGGTGCTTGGTTCCTCGAGACCGGCGAGGATTCTCAGCAGCGTGGTCTTGCCCGACCCGTTGGGTCCGACGAGCCCGATGTGATCGCCTTCGAACACGCCGAAAGAGAGGCCTTCGAACAGGGGCGCCGCGCCGAACGATTTTCCAAGATCCTGACAACTCAACAACAACTCAGCCATTAGCGTCCGTTCACCAGCTTCTCTTTGGCCTCACGATCGAGGCGTTTGATCCGAAACTCTTCCTTGAGCCCTTCGCCCCAGGTGGCGCACTCCATCGACCACGCGAGCCTCACCGGAAGATGGGCGCGCGTGTAGCGCGAGCCTTTTCCCTCCTGGTGCTGCCTAAGCCGCGCCTCGACGTCCTTCGCGACCCCCGTGTAGAGCGACCCATCGCCGCAACGCAGCATGTAAACCCAGGGCAAGACGTTGATTCTAATTGACGACGGCTAAACCTCTTCTTCGGCCTCGGCCACCGCGCCGATGTGCTTGCGCATCGAGGCCGCGGCGAAGCTCGCGGGTATGGCGAGCAGGGTGAAGAGGATCAGGGCGCGGGCGGCGCTCTCGAGCCGCCAGCTCAGGATCTGCGCACCCGTGACGAGGTCGTGGTCGATGCCGCCTTTGCCCTGCAGGTACCACTGTTTTTCGATCGTGTTTCCGGTGAGATTCACGCCGAGGCGGATGCTGCCGAAAAGAATCATGAAAGCGAGGAAGGCGTAGAGCGGGCGCTCCAGTTCCATCTTGCAGCCCCAACCGGTAAGGCCCCGATAGAGAAAGAGCGCGCCGAAGGCGATCTCGCCCGCGTGGCCCCCGAGAGTGATCGCGAGAGTCTCGCGAACGGAGTTGTACAACCAGAAGTAGACGAGGGCGAGGGCGCCGAGTGCGGCCAGGGCTTTGGTGTTTTCCCTCTGCCACCAGCCGAGAGCGAGAAGCGCTATCGCCCAGGCCCAGATCGCGGACGGCGAGCGCTCGAGATCGCTCATCGTGATGCCGCCTCCGTTCGCGAAGTCGAAGGCGGGGATCGCCGGATACCCGAAGAGCCAGAGGACCGCGGTGTGGCCGATCTCGTGGACCATGGTCGTGATGGGCGAGAGGATGAACGACAGAAAGGGGAAGAAGGTGAGAACGAAGGCCATCCCCAAACCAATGGCCGCGGCCTTCCAGCCCGGGTGGGGGATGCCAAGCGTCTCGGGCGGTGGCGGGAGTGGGGGATCGGCCAGTGTGACCCACGGCCCCGCGATGCCTTCGACGGGAGCGGATTGCTCTACCGGCTCAACCCTTTGAGACGGCCGGGGCGGACGCCACTTCGCGAAGATGATCCCGCACGACGGGCAGTCGATGGCGTGGTCGGGCGCTTCGGCGGAGCAGCGAGGGCAGGTCATGGCCGCGTGTCGGCACGATAGCTGTTCCCGCCACCGCGATCCTGGTCGAAGAACTTCGCACGGCGATGTGGCACAAGTGGATTCTCGTGAGCGCGAAGCGTACCTCGCTTGACGGCCCGCCGATCCAAGGGCCGATCCAGCCGACCCCGGCTTTAGACTGACGGTCCGCTTCCCGCTCCAATCGCCCTATTCCCAGAACTGGTGAGCACCCTCATGACTCCACTTTTTCAACGTTACGGCGCGCGCGCCGTCCTGGCCGCCCTTCGCAACGCCCGACCCGCGACGGCCCCGAACATCAAATACCGCAGCCGCGACCACCTGATCCCAAGGACTTGCGTGTCTCGAACACGTAGAGCTCTGTTCGTTCTCTTCCTCGCGGCCTGCGCGGAGGATCCTTCACTCGCTGCCGAGAACACGTCCTCGCGTCTGGTCCGCGAAGTCGGGGACGCTTATCTCGAAGTCATCACCCGCGAAAGCCCGATGCGCCGGCTGAAGCTCGGCCTCCCCATCGAACGACTGCCTGATGTGAGCCTTGAAGGCGAGGAGCGGGACGCGAAGGAGGCGCAGGCCCTGCTCGCACGGCTTACGCCTGTCCATGTGAAGGAGCTCACCCACGAGGAGACGCTCTCCCTCGACGTTTTGCGCCGCCAACTGCGTCTTCGCAGCGAGTCTCCAAAGAGCTTCCCCTATCGATTTCAGGTGACGCCGTACCTGTCGCCGCTCGGTCAGGTGGGGCAGATCTTCGCCGCCCTGCCGCTTGCGACACCGGGCGATCGCGATCGTTACCTGGCGCGACTTCTCGAGGTTCCGGCCCTCGCCGCCCGGATCGTCAAGAACCTGGAAGCTCAGGTCGCGAAGGGAATCCGGATCCCGAAACCCCAGCTCGATCAGGTCGACGGCTTTGTGGGGGCGTTTGCGGCCGCGGGTGCCGCGAGTCCGTTCCGGCCCGCTGGGTCACGCCTCGGCAGACTCCAGGAAGGCGACCGCGCCGCCTTCCTCAAGGCGGTGGACACCGCGATCGAGACGAAGGTTGCGCCTGCTCTCGTACAACTTGCCGCGGCGGTGAAAGGCGAGTACCGGGCGAAAGCGCCCGCGGGTGTCGGCATGAAGCAGTACCCGGGTGGCCTCGAGGCCTATCGCGAGTTCGTGAAGTTTCACACCACGATGGACGTGACGCCCGAGCAGGTTCACGAGATCGGCCTCAAGAACGTCAATCGCATCGCCGCGGAGATGGCGGCGATCCGCGCTGAACTCGGCTTCAAGGGGACGGCGGTGGAGTTCAAGGAATCGCTGCGCACGAACCCGCGCCTGTTTCCGAAGACCCCCGACGAGATCGGCGAGCGGCTCATGAGCTACATGACAAAGATCGAGCCGGTGGTGGACAAGTTCTTCATCCGCCGTCCGAAGGCCCCCTACGGCGTGAAGCGACTGGATCCGCAACTAGAACCTGGCCAGACCTTCGGCTTCTACCAGATCCCCACCGCGACCGAGCCGCGCGGTCTTTACAACTACAACGGCTCGAACCTTCCCGACCGATCGCTTTTGAACGCCGGCGCTCTTGCGTATCACGAACTCATTCCGGGACATCACTTCCAGATCAACCTCTCTTTCGAGAATCCCTCGATACCCGGGTTTCGCCGCGAATCGTTCGACACCGCTTACACCGAGGGCTGGGGCGAATACGCGGCCTCACTCGCCGGAGAAATGGGAATGTACGAGGATCCCTACGATCGCTACGGCCGGCTGGCCATGGAGATGTTCGTATCGGTCCGTCTGGTGGTTGATACGGGCATGAACGCGCTCGACTGGCCGCGCGACCGCGCGATCGCCTTCATGAAGGAGAACGCGATGGAGACCGACACTCAGATCGCGAGCGAGACCCTTCGTTACTCCTGCGACATGCCGGGCCAGGCCCTCGCCTACAAGATGGGGGCGATGCGCATCCTCGAACTGCGGGAGAAGGCCCGCGCGGCCCTCGGCCCCCGTTTCGACATCCGACGGTTCCACGACTGGATTCTCGGCAGCGGTTCGCTGCCCATGACCACGCTCGAACGGCACGTGCAGGCGTTCATCGACGCTTCGAATTTCTAGCGGAGGCGATATCGTTGGGGGGTCAACCATGAAAGGACACACCATGAATCGCACGATCGCCGCACTCGCTATTCTGACCGCCGCCGCCGCCGCGCCGGCTCAGGACCTCACCATCACCTTCAAATCCACGGATGGGGGAACCGCGACCCACTACTTCACCAAGGACCGTATTCGGATGAACAACGGCCGAAACGACACCATCATGGAGTTCGCCTCGGGGAAGATTGTGACCATCGACCATCAGAAGAAGGAGTATTCGGAGATGACGGTGGCCGAGATGGACCAGGCCATGAAGTCGATGGCCGCCCAGATGGAGCAGGCCATGGCCCAGGTGCCGCCCCAGATGCGCGAGCAGATGGCGAAGATGATGGGCGGGGCCGCGTCGGAGGTCACGGTAACCAAAGGGGCTATGAAGACCGTCGCTGGATACGCCTGCCAGACCTACACCGTGACCATGGGCGCCAACATGACCCAGGAGTCGTGCAACAGCACCGCCCTGACCCCACCCTTCGATCCCGCGAACTTCCAGAAGCTCTCGCGCGTGAGCATCCCGATGATGCAGGGCATGGACAAACTCATCCAGAAGATGTCCGAGGTCGAGGGGATCGCCTTGACGCAGCGTACGTCCATGAGCATGATGGGAAAGAAGGTCGATAGCGGCATGGAGGCCACCGAAATCAAGAAGGGCGCCATCGGCGCGGAGGCCTTCGCGACGCCCTCGGGCTACAAGCAGGTCGAGTCTCCGCTCAAGAAGATGAGCAAGATGGGTCGGTAGTGGCGCGTCTTCCCGTCGCGTTCGTGGGGCACGGATCCCCCATGAACGCGATCGAGGACAACGTCTGGAGCCGGGGCTTTAGCGATCTCGGATCGCTTCTGCCGCGGCCCCGGGCGATTCTTGCGGTCTCGGCGCACTGGTACATCCGCGGCACCGCGGTGACCGGCAACGACTTTCCTTCGACCATTCACGACTTCGGCGGCTTTCCCGAGGCGCTGTACGAGATTCAGTATCTGGCCAAGGGCGATCCCGGCCTTGCGAACCGGGTGGTCGATCTGCTGGGCGCCGACGCGGCTTCGACCCGTCTCGACTGGGGTCTTGACCATGGAACGTGGTCGGTGCTCCATCACGTTTGGCCGAAGGCCGATGTGCCAGTGGTTCAGTTGAGCATCGACCGCGGCGCGGACGCTTTGAGGCACGTGGAGATCGGCCGCGCGCTGGCTCCCCTTCGTGACGAGGGTGTGTTGATCCTCGGCAGCGGGAACATCGTGCACAACCTCGGGGACGCGATCGCGCGGATGCGATCGGGCGCGTTCGACACCCCGCCCTGGGCGGCCGCGTTCGATGGCGCCGTAGTTGACGCGCTCGAAGAACACGATCCCGCCGAACTCGCGCGTCTCGTCGAATCGCCCGAAGGGCGCAAGGCGCATCCCACACCCGACCACTACCTTCCGCTCCTCTACGCCGCCGGAGCCGCCAGCGAGGATCTGGTGAGTTTTCCGATCACCGGCTTTGATCTTGGATCGCTCTCGATGAGAAGTGTGATCTTCGGCGCGACTTGATCGCGAGTTCCCCAAAACCTCCGGTAGCATGCCCGGATGGCCGATCACTCGAAGAATGAACTGATCCGCGGGCTGTCGGCCACGGATGTCACCCTCATAACCATCGGCTCGGTGGTCGGGACCGGCGCCTTTCTGACCACCGCCGACGTCGCACGCGCCCTGCCTCACGCGGGGCTGGTGCTCCTCGCCTGGGTATGCGGAGGCATCGTAGCGATCGCGGGCGCCCTCACCTACGCCGAGCTTGGAACCATGATGCCGCGAGCGGGCGGCCCCTACCATTTCCTCAAGGAAGCCTATGGGCCGCTCTTCGGCTTCCTTAAAGGCTGGGTCGACTTCCTCGTCATCATGTCCGGAGGACTTGCCGCGATTGCGGTGGGCTTCGGCGAATACCTCGGATCCTTCCTGCCGGTCTTCTCAACCCGCAACATCCTGGCTTCCGCGGACATCTTCGGTTTCGACTGGAAGCTGACCGGGGGTGCGGTGGCCGGCGTTCTTGCCATCGTGTTCTTCACCATCACGAGCATGGTGGGACTTCGAGAGAGCACCATCGTCCAGAACATCATCACGGTCCTCAAGATCGGCGCGATGGTGGCACTGGCGCTGCTCGGTTTCTTCGTGGCCCCCGCGGTGGTTCCGGACTACGTCTCTTCGGTTGTGCCGGCTTCGCTCCTCTCCGCCTTCGGCGTCGCCATGATCGGCGTGTTGTGGACCTTCGACGGCTGGTACGGAGCGACCTACCTCGGCGGCGAGATGAAGGATCCCTCGCGGGATCTGCCCCGGGCCATGATCGGAGGGGTGGTGATCGTCACCGCGCTGTATGTGCTCTTAAACGTCGTCTATCTGCGCGCCATTCCGGTCAGCGACATGCCCAATCATCCGCGCATCGCGGAGGCGGCGGCGGTGGCGCTGTTCGGCGCGGGTGCGGCGAAGATCGTCTCAGCGGCGGTGATGGTTTCGGCGTTTGGATGCATCGGCGCGACGATCCTCTACTCCACCAGAACCTATCTGCCGATGGCGCGGGACGGCGTTTTCTTCAAGTCGCTCGCCGAGGTCCACCCGAAGTGGAGGACGCCCGTCGCCTGCATCCTGGCCCAGGGAGTGTGGACGATCATCCTCACCGTCTCGGGCACGTACGAGGCGCTGTACACCTACGTGATCGTCGTGTTGTTCCTCTTCCACGCCGCCACTGGTATCGCGGTCTTCGTGCTTCGGGTGAAGAAGCCCGACTGGCCGCGGCCCTACCGGGTGACTGGTTATCCGGTCGTGCCCGCGATCTTCGTCCTCTCCTCGCTCGCCTTCGTCTTCAACGCCCTGCTGGAACGGCCGACGGAGGCGTTGTTCGGTTTCGGCATTCTCCTTCTCGGAGTTCCGGCCTACCTCTACTGGAAACGTACCGCCACCCCGATCGATTGAACCCGAATTCGGTCTATTTTGGAACCGAACTCGTCCGCAGGGCGTCTCAAGAGCAGACGAGCGGCCCTTCTGTTTTCCAAGGGTCGCCCCACTGGTGGAGCGACCGCGATGTTCAATCTGTTGATGCTGACGGCGGCGGTATTGGCGTCGGGTTCCAACCAGGGGCCGGCGGGCGGCGCGGTAGTGACGGAGGCGCTCGCCCAGGTGAAGGCCGTAAGGGTCCAGGAAGCGATAGAGATCGACGGCCAGCTCGATGAGGCGGCATGGCAGTTGGCGCCCGCCTATACGAACTTCGTTCAGCGCGACCCCGACGAGGGTAAGAAGGCCACCGAAGGAACCCACGTCCACGTTCTCTACGATGACGACTCGATCTACATCGGCGCGGAACTGAAAGACTCGCAACCCAAGGCGATCAAGGCTCTGCTCGGGCGGCGTGACGCGGACCTCGCATCCGACTCATTCACGGTCTACCTCGACCCCTACAACGACAAGCGCACGGGCTTCTATTTCGGAATCTCCGCGGGAGGGACGCTCACCGACGGAACCCTTTTTAACGACGACTGGAATTCAAGTTCCTGGGACGGAATCTGGGAGGGCAAGGCGAGACGGGATGACCACGGCTGGACCGTCGAGTATCGGATACCGCTGTCGCAGCTGCGCTTCAGGCAGGAGGAGGATGCCCGCTGGGGCATCAACTTCCGCCGCCAGATCACGCGGACCAACGAGCAGGCCTACGCCGCGCTTCGGCCCAAGAAGGAGAGCGGCTTCGTTTCGAGATTCCTGCCCCTCGTGGGCCTCTCGGGCCTTCAGCCGAAGCGGCGATTCCTCGTCACGCCGTACACGACGGCCAAGACGCGCACGTACGAGGCCCGCATCGGCGACCCCTTCTTCGACGGCCGCCACTCTCAGGCGGCGTTTGGGGCCGACTTCAAGTTCGGGATCGGCTCCAATCTCACTCTTGACGCCACCATGAATCCCGACTTCGGTCAGGTCGAGGTCGATCCGGCGGTGGTGAATCTGTCCGACGTCGAATCATTCTTCAATGAGAAGCGGCCCTTCTTCATCGAAGGCTCCGACACGTTCGAATTCGGCGGGGGCGGGGCCTCGAACAACATGAGTTTCAACTTCTCGAATCCGAACATCTTCTATTCAAGGCGCATCGGGCGTGCGCCGCAAGGCTCGCCCGGATCGGCCGATTTCTCCCGCGTTCCAGACGGAGTGCGGATCAACGCCGCCGCGAAGCTCACCGGCCGGGTCGGGGGTGCCTGGAACATGGGCGTCCTCCATGCGATGACCGGGCAGGAGGAGGCGGACCTGATGACCGGCGGACGGCTCGGGAGTTCAGTGGTCGAGCCTCGGGCGACGTACAGCGTCTTTCGCGGTCAGCGTGACTTTGGCGGAGGGAGGCAGGGCCTCGGTTTCATCGGCACTCTGGTCAATCGCGATCTCGCGGGCACCGGTCTCGAGAACCAGCTCAATCGGCGGGCTACCGCGTTTGGTGTGGACGGGTGGACCACTCTCGGCCGCGGCAAAGGCGAGGAGAGGATCTGGGCCCTGACCGGGAGGTTCCTGTTCTCCAACATTCAAGGCACGGCGGCGCGCATGGGTTCAGTTCAGCGCGCCTCGCAGCACTATTTCGACCGCCCCGACGCGACCCACGTTTCCGTGGATCCAAACGCGACATCGCTGTCGGGCTACTCGTTCCGGGTGGCCCTCAATCGCGAGAAAGGCCCGTTTCTCTTCAATGCCGCGGTCGGGGCCACGTCACCAGGCTTCGACTCGAACGACGCCGGCATCACGTCGCGCACCGACCAGATCAACGGTCATATTTCGGTGGGCCACCGCTGGACCGAACCCGGCCGGTTCTTCCGCAACGGCGGTCTTCAAGGCGGCGTCTTCCGCACGAACGACTACGAAGGCAACATGACGTCCCTTGGCCTCTTCTCCTGGTACTGGGCGACATTCCAGAACTACTGGGGTTTCGAGGGAAGTTTTTTCGTGAACCCCGAGTCGATCACAACCACCCAGACGCGCGGCGGGGTGGCCATGCTTCGGCCCGACTCGTGGAGCTTTGACATCGGGATCAACTCCGACAACCGAAAGAGCGTGACCTTCGACTTCGACGTGCGCAGCGGGTACGGCGAGAAGGAATCGAACCGGAGCCGGGGCGGTCGGGCCTCGGTCAACTGGAAACCTGCGCCAAAACTCTCGGTGAGTGTGAGCCCCGATTATCAGTACCAGCAAAACGGCGCGCAGTTTGTCGCGAACATCAACGATCCCGCCGCGGTGACCACATTCGGGCGTCGACACGTTTTCGCGCGCCTCAAGCAGGAGACCTTCTCCGCGGGGATCCGGCTCAACTGGACATTCACGCCCGCCCTGAGCCTGCAGACCTACATCCAGCCCCTCATCTCGTCGGGCGAGTACACGGATTTCGGCGACCTGGCGCGGCCGCGCTCCTACCAGTTCATCCGCTATGCGGCCGGCGCGCTGCCTCAGGGAGTTCAGAATCCAGACTTCACCTTCAAATCGATCCGCGGCAACGCGGTTCTGCGTTGGGAGTTCCGTCCAGGGTCGGCAGCGTACTTCGTGTGGACCCAGAGCCGCGAGGGTGCCGATCCCTCCGGCGACTTCCGGCTCGGCCGCTCGTTCTCGACGCTGATGGACGCCAAGGCGGACAACATCTTCCTCGTCAAGCTCGCTTTCGGCTGGAGCAGTTGAGCTCGCCCCGCAGTGGCTTCCGCCGCGGTGGGGATTTGTCATCTGCAGGACAAACACCGGCCCCCGCTAATCGTCGGGTTGACCGGGCGGGAAATGTGCCAACCTCGGTCCTTCTGGACCCGTCTATGGATTGTGTGACCGATGAGGAGCTTGTCCATCGCGCTCAGGACGGCGACCCCGCGGCCTTCGACGAAATCGTCGAGCGCCACAAGGGGGCCGTCTTCCGGGCCGCGCTGGCTGCGCTCCGCAACCGCGAGGACGCCGAGGACGTGACCCAGGAAACCTTTATTACCGCCTACCGCAAGCTCGACACGTTTCGCGGCGAGTCCCAACTGCGGACATGGCTGTCGAGAATCGCGTGGAACAAGTCGATGGATCATCGGCGTCGCGGCCGTTTCCGGAGCTTCCTTCACCTCGACGAGCCTGATGCCGTCGAGCTTCCGGCTCTGCAGGCCGATCCGGAGCGATCGACGCTGGCCGCGTCTGTCCATGCCAGGGTCCGGCGCGAGATCGACCGTTTGCCCGAGAACCTTCGGGACACCCTGCTGCTGGCAAGTGGCGGCGATCTCGACTACGAGACGATCGCGTCGATGCTGGGGGTTCGGGAGGGCACGATCAAGAGCCGGGTCCATGAGGCGCGCGCGCTGCTGCGCTCTTCGCTGGGGGACGCCTCGCGATGAACCATCAGCCGAAGGACTCTCTCGATCGCGAGATCGACGAAGTGCTGGCCTCGATCGCGGCGGAGGAGCCGCGGCGGGTCAATGCCGCGTCGGTGCGACGGGCGATGGGGGGACGCCGTGCCGCGTTGCTTCCTGCCTGGCTTGCTGCTGCGGCGATCCTGATTGTCGCGATCGGTGTCGTGGCTCGGAGCCGGACTCCCGCTGAGAAGGCTCCCGAAGTGGTCGCGCGATCCGTTGCCGCCCCCGTTGCTCCGGAGGCCCGCGCCACGCCATCGATCGAACCCAGGCCGGCCGTCCAGCCGAACGAGCCGCGCCTGCTCCGGCGATCGCGTCCTCGGGCCGAGACCGCGGTCGAGCCGCCCTATGAGGGCCTTCCGAGGCTCGTCGTAGCCGCGATCGACGTGCCGCAGCCGCTCTCGACCGGCCTTCTTGCCGGTGAGTCGATCCTGATCCCGCAGATCGAGATCAGTCCCCTCGTCGTTTCCAGCCTTCCGAATGACCATGAACCCAAGCAGTAAGGAGTCTTGAAGATGAAACCACGCACACGGTTGCTCGCCGCCCTCATGAGCGCGTCGCCCGCCCTCGTTCTCGCCCAGCCCGTACCCGCACCGCCCATGCCGCCGAGTGTGGCCGCGGCCCCGGACGCGCCGATGGTCCCGGCGGAGGTCATGGTCGAAGTCGCCCCCCAGGCCCCGGCGCCCGATGCACCCAAGGCCCCCAAAGCCGCGGCACCTCCCGCGGCGCCGGTCGCCGTGCTCGCGCCGCCGCCGCCGCCCAGGAAGCGGGGGCAGATGATCAACGTGCGGATCGAGGTCACTCTCTCCGACAGCAAGGGAGCCCCGAGGGTTCTCACCATGACCGTCGCGGATCAGGAGAGCGGCATGAATCGAACCACCGCGGTGGTGGTGCCGGGCGCTTCGGCGGTCGACTACTCGTTCAACGCAGATGCGAGCCCCGAGGTGGTTGGCGACAGGATCCGTCTGCGACTCACCGCGGACGCGGTGGTGCCGGTGGAGGCGGAGAAACCGACCGCGATCATTCCGAAGCTCGCCCTTCGCCAGAGCCAGACCGTGATCCTCAACGATGGAGAGACGGTCGAGATCGCCCGCGCCGCCGACCCCGCATCGTCGCGAACCTTCATCCTGACTGTCAAGGCGACGATCCAGCGCTGATTTTTGGTATCCTCCGTGGCTCCGTCGCTGGCGTAGCTCAGGGGTAGAGCGGCAGTTTTGTAAACTGCGGGTCGGGGGTTCAATTCCCTCCGCCAGCTCCATCCCTGAACGGTCGAAGGCGGAAGTCGTCCCTTAAATGTGAAAGTTTTTGGGGAGGTAGCGAAGCGGTCAAACGCAACAGGCTGTAAACCTGTCGGCCCCCGGCCTTCGAAGGTTCGAATCCTTCTCTCCCCACCAGCCTCCATCGATCTGATATAGATGAGGGCGACAGTAAAGCAGTCGCGCGCGGGTGTAGCTCAGCTGGTAGAGCGCCAGCCTTCCACGCTGGATGTCGCGGGTTCGAATCCCGTCGCCCGCTCCAAACCGGGGCAACAGCCGTCAGGCTGTTGCAACGGTTTCGTATGAATCTCTGGTCTCACCCGCGTCGCGGGTGCCGAAGCTGAAGTCACGCTTTCAGCCTGACTTCACGTCGGGGACCTCGCTTCGCTCGGTCTCGAATCTCTGCGCCCGCTCCCGTTGGAGCAACAGCCGGCAGGGCTGTTGGTCCGGGGGTACATGAATCCTTGGTCTCACCCGCGTTGCGGGTTTCGAAGCTGAAGTCAGGTTGGTCCAACAGCCCTGCGGCTGTTGCTCGCTTCAGGGTGAGGGAAAGGGGAATCCCGAGCTGCGGGCAGAACGGAAAACGAACCGAACGAACCCTCGGAACGCACATCACTACCTGGTTATTGGACCCTCACATCACCCTGGCGCGACCCCATTTGTTTCGAGGGGGGAGTGCCAACTCCGCTTGAGGGCAAAGCCGGGGTCCACTTCCCAACTATCCGCTGCTTCATCTCTATTCCCCCCAGGCGTTCAGGGCGGAGCAACAGCCCGCGCGGGCTCAAGAGACGTCGACCAACTGATCTCACGTTTCCCATTTTCGACCTGGAAACTGGCGTCCGCCAGAGGTGTCCATGGGATCGCTTGGCTAGTGGGCGAGGCGAAAAGAAACACAGGCAGAGGATGTACATATTTGTTTCAGAATGTTCTTGACAAGTCTCCGGCGTTGTGCTGAAGTTCAGGGCGTAGTCGTTTCATCTACGCATCTCCATCGCCAGAGGTTTTCTATGAGGGCAACACTGAAGTCCTTCTTCATTGCCATCGCCCTTCTCCTGCTCGGGCGAGCAGATGCGCTCGAAGCGCAGACCTTCCTGTGCTGCGCCGGTCCGACTCAACAGAGTCCCAACTGCAACATGTGCCACCACGGCCCGGGAGGCGCCGCACAGTGCCTCTATGAATACAGCAGCAGGTCGTGCGCGTGCGGGTGGACTGGCGAGTACCTTGGCAATAACCTCGGGTACGGCTGCTACGGCGTTGGCAATTGCGACTACCTATCTTGGGGGGAGGATTGCCCCTACGAGGGGGGCGCCGACAATGGGGCGCCTGCATGCTGGCCATGGGAGCCTCGCTCGATACCGCGGAAGGCGCTCGCCGCGCGAATTCTCGGCGGCGAGAAAAATCTCCTGACCGCCGGGACTTAGCTCGCCTCGCGATCGAGTCTAAGACCCAATGACCGTACAGGGGCTTGTCGGCGCAGTTACGATCACGGTGACTGTGCTTGTGCCTCCTGGGGGGCCTGGAGGGAAGGTCCAGCTTGTTGCTGTCCCGGTGGCGGCTGAGGCCTCGTCACCACTTTCCGCGAGCGTGGACATCCGACCCGGTGAACCCGTCAAAGCGACGTTCAAGCTTCCGGAAGGAGAGTGGAGGATCGAGGCGACCGCGCCGGGTTATTGGACTCCTGCCAAGCAGATCCTGGTCCCCGGCGAGGACCCGATTGTGAGCCTCTTTGCGACGGGTCTCGTCACGCTCCCATTCGACGCGGCGGGCGGCACTCCCGAGCGCCTGAGTGTCCAGTTTCGGAGCGCGCTTGGCCGTTCCGGCAGCTCTCCGAGTCCACCCGCGGGCGGCCGGCCCTGCGCGGTCGGCACGCCTGGTCTGGTCGGGTGCGAAGTGCCCGCCGGGAGTATGGATCTCCGGGTCGAGGCGCGGGGGTTCGTGCCTGAGTACGCATTCTCTGTGAAGGTCCCGGCACAGGCGGTCACCCGGTTGCGTCGGCCGATGGAACCTGGGTCGTCGGTGTCTGGATACGTGTTCCAGGAGTCGGGCGCTGCCATTCCGGGAGCGTGTGTCGAGGCCCTGACTCCGTCGGGTCAGCGGATCGAGGCGCCACTCGAACAGCAGCGGCGGGACCGCGGCAAAGGAACGCGGGAGGCCATCATGTTCCCGTTGCGCGGCTGCGCCAACGAGATAGGGTTCTTTCAGATTCGCCAGCCGCCTCCAGGCGACTACCTGCTGACCACGAGGATGGGCGACAAGCTCGCTACACACTCTGTTCTGGTGCGTCCGGGCCTCGAAACACGACTGACCGAGCCCTTGACCCCGTCGGCAACCATGTCTCTCGACGTCACCATCGAACCCTCCGTTATGCCCGACGGCTCCCCCTGGACGGTGCGCTTTGCGCGTCACCAGCCCCTGGCGCAGAACTTCCCGCCGATAACTGTTTCGCCCGCCGGTGTCGCGCGGGCGTCAGGTCTGGCCCCCGGACAGTATGCGGTGGAGGTCTGGGGTGGGGGAAACCGCTGGTTCTACGAGCGAGTTTCGATTGTGGAATCACCCGGCCCGCTCACCGTCCGGATCCCGATCGTTCGCGTGAGCGGACGCCTCACCATTTCCGGAGAACCCCTCTCCGGCACTGTGACGTTTGGGGGAGACTCGAAGGGCCCCATGCACATAAGCCTCGAGACCGACGCGGACGGTCGATTCGCAGGGAACATTCCGACGCCGGGCGAGTGGCGAATCGGCGTCACTGCGACCGAACCCACCGTGCGTCGCCGCCTGATCAGGCGGGTCGAGCCCGACGCGGCTGGATCTGCGACGGTCGACATTGATCTGCCCGGCGGCAAGCTTTCGGGTCGTCTCGTCGACGCACAAGGGCAGCCCGCGCGCGGGGGCATTGTGCTCTACACTTCAGAGCCCGGGGAGATCTTCCAGGTCATGGTCGACCCCCCTGAGAGCGCCTTCCAGTTGAGCGGTCTCTCCCCCGGCCCCGTATCGATCACGGCCTCCGGTGAGCACGGCCGAAAGAGCGAGGTCACTCTCGTCACTATCGATGAGGATGAAGAAAAATCGATAGACATCGTACTGAGGGATGCTCGAGTTTTGTCAGGCCGGGTCTCCGATGAAGGGGGCCGACCGGTTCCCGGAGCCGACGTCAAGTGGTTGCCTGTGACCGATGCTGCCCTCATGGGGGCGGGTGAGAGGACGGACGCCATGGGTCGCTTCAGCGCCTCCCTTCCTCATGGTTTTCCCAGCGCGGTCGTGACTTTCTCGGCCGATGGCTATGGGATCGACTTCGCGCGATTGGCAGTCGGTCCGGACAAGGATCTCATAATCGGGCGGGCGTCCGGCGCCATCATTGCGGCATTCGGAGAGGAGCGGGCGCTCCTCGTGGAGGGCAACGATACCGTGGTCCCCTTCTTCGAAAAACGAGGCGCGCAGTTGTCGTTGGCCTACCTGCGTGGCAGATCCCTGGAGCGGAACCCTCCGGCGGAGCGTCTAAGTCCGCGCGCCGCTGAAGTTCGGATCGAGGGGCTTTCACCCGGCTCTTATCGGCTATGCGAGGGTCAGCTTCGCGCCGTCGCGGCGGGTGTCGCACCGCTGTCGAACTGTGCCGCCGGCTTTCTCGCACCGGGAGGCGAGTTGCGTCTCGTTCTTCCTTCGCGATAGGCCTTCCCGGTTGGCCAAGCCACCCGCGGCGCTATTTTGGCGGTCGCTTCGACCGCCCGCGGCACGGACCTCCCTCAGCGACCGCGTCTGGGGTCGGTGGCGGATTCCATAGCCCTTCACGGTAAGGCTCGCGTTCGACGGATGAAACAGGGTAATCTTCACGCCCCCGCTCGGGAAAAATCCGTCAGGCCCATGTAGCTCAGTTGGCAGAGCACATCCTTGGTAAGGATGAGGTCAACAGTTCGATTCTGTTCATGGGCTCCACCTCAGCAAACAAGAAAGTCGCCATTCCCAAGTCATGAGAGACATCATCAACCTGCAGTGTCCAGAGTGCAAGAACCGGAACTACTCCACGGACAAGAATAAGCGCAAGACCACCGAGCGCCTCGAGCTGAGCAAGTATTGTCCTTTTTGCCGCAAGCACACACCGCACAAGGAAACGAAGTAAGCTTCGCAGTTCCGGCGCTTTCCGCGGCCTGAGTCCACTCAGGCCCCTGAAGGCCTAGCCAAAGGCCAGTAGCTCAATGGTGGAGCATCGGTCTCCAAAACCGAGGGCTGGGGGTTCGAGTCCCTCCTGGCCTGCCAAACGAACAAGTCACGCACGATTCAATAAACGAAGGACGCATTAGCAGGACATGGCTTCTGAAGAAAAAAAGCCCGAGAGCAAGCCGGAAGGCGAAGACAACCCCCTCCAGGCGCGCGCCGCCTCGGCTCTGTCCTACATCCCGCGCAAGCTTGCCGAGCTCAAGACCTTCCTGACCGAGGTTCGCTCCGAACTGCGCCGGGTCACCTGGCCCCCGAAAACCGAGGTCTACCCGACGACCATCGTCGTCATCGTGACCACCATCATCTTCGGCGTCCTTCTCTACGGCGTCGACATGATTTTCTCGCGGGGCCTCGCCGCCCTGCTCAGTCAGGTTTAACCCAAGTGCCCAAGAGCTGGTTCATCATCCACACCTATTCGGGCTTCGAGAAGAAAGTCGCCGAAGGTCTGGTTCAGCGCGCCAAGGCCCATGGGGTGGAAGACCAGATCGGCCGGATCGAGATTCCCACCGAGGAAGTGGTGGAAATGAAAGCCGGCAAGAAGGTCCAGACCGCCACCCGCTTCTTTCCCGGTTACCTGCTGGTCGAGCTCGAAACTGAAGAGTCTCCCGAAGGCCGCAAGATTCCGGACACCACCTGGCACTTCGTGCGGAATACCCCGAAAGTGACCGGCTTCGTCGGTTCGGGCCAGAAGCCCGTGCCCCTCTCCGACGAGGAAGCCGACCAGATCTTCAACCAGGTCAAAGAGTCGATCGAGAAGCCGAAACCCAAGTACAACTTCGACAAGGGCGAGACGGTTCGTATCGTCGACGGCCCGTTCACCAGCTTCCAGGGCGTGGTCGAGGACGTGAACCTCGACCGCAACACCGTGAAGGTGATGGTCACGATCTTCGGTCGCGCCACCCCGGTCGAGCTGGACTTCCTCCAGGTTGAAAAACAGTAGGCAGACGAGGCGCTCAGAAAGAATTTTCCCCGCCCGCTTCTCAGAAACCGGGCGGATCGTTATAGACTTCACGGCTCCGCACAACAGGGGCCCCCGCTAGGATTCAATGAAGAAAGTCGTCTCCCAGGTCAAACTGCAGATCCAGGCTGGCAAAGCCAACCCCGCCCCTCCCGTAGGCTCGGCGCTGGGCCCGACCGGCATCAACATCATGGACTTCTGCAAGGCGTTCAACGCCAAGACGTCCAAAGACGAAGGCCTGATCATTCCGGTGATCGTGACGGTGTACGCAGATCGGTCCTACACCTTCATCACCAAGACCCCCCCGGTCGCCATCCTCATCAAGAAGGCCGCGCAGATCGCCCAGGGCAGCGGCACCCCGAACAAGACGAAAGTCGGCAAGATTTCCATGAAGCAGGTTGAGGACATCGCGAAGCAAAAGCTTGTCGACCTCAACAGCACCGACCTCCAGGCTTCGATGCGCCAGGTGATGGGCACCGCCCGATCGATGGGCGTGGAGGTTCGTTAAGCCGTTCAAGATCAGATAGCAGCGTCTGGAGCGTTCGGACAACCACCAGGCGTCGCGGGACCCAAAAGCCCCGTTCGACGCACCGTCCAGAACCAGCCGCGGCCAGCTAGATAGATATAGGTGGGAGCGATCGGGCCAGCCGGAAAGAGGCCCCTTCGCGAAAAGGAGTGCAAGCCAGGATTTATGTCGAAAGTCGGTAAGAAGTTCAAGGCAGCCGCGAAAGCGGTGGGCGACAAGCCCTCCGTCCTGCTGCCCGAAGCGGTGAACGCGGTCGTCAAGAACGCCTTCGCCAAGTTCGACGAGACCGTCGATGTGGCCATGCGCCTGGGGGTTGACCCCAAGCATGCCGATCAGATGGTCCGCGGCACGGTTGTGCTCCCTCACGGTCTCGGCGGCAAGGCCAAGCGCGTGGCGGTGATCGCGGCCGGCGACAAACTCAAGGAAGCCCAGGCGGCGGGCGCCGACTTCGTGGGCGGTGAGGACCTCGTGGCCAGGATCCAGAACGAAAACTGGCTGGATTTCGACGCCCTCGTCGCCACCCCCGACATGATGCGCTCGGTCGGCAAACTCGGCAAGGTGCTCGGACCCCGCGGCCTCATGCCGAACCCCAAGACCGGCACCGTGACCACCGACGTGGCCAAGGCCATCAAGGAGATCAAGGCTGGCAAGGTAGAGTATCGCGTCGACAAGAACGGCGTGGTTCACGCGCCCTGCGGCAAGGTCTCCTTCGGCGATTCGAAGCTCACCGAGAACATCCTCGCCCTCACCGAGAGCGTGATGAAGGCCAAGCCGCCGGCAGCCAAGGGCAAATACGTCCGCTCGGTCACGATTTCTTCCACGATGGGCCCGGGCGTCCGGGTCGATCTGGCCTCCATCGAAGCGCAGGAGTAGGTCATGGCACTCAAGAGGGCCGAAAAAGAAACCTTCGTCGAGGCGCTTCGCGGCGACTTCAAGAAGTCGCAGCACGCGATCCTCGTCGACTTCCGGGGCATCACGGTGCCTGCGGTCACCGAGTTCCGCCGGAAGATCCGCGCGTCGGGCGGCAACTACAAGGTCATCAAGAACACCCTGGCCGTCCGGGCTCTCGAGGGCACGCCCCTCGAAGGACTCAAGGACAAGTTCCTCGAGACCACTGCGATCGCCTATTGCGATGACGACCCCGTGGCTCTGGCCAAGGTGGTGGTGGCCTTCTCGAAGGACCATCCCCAGATCGTGGTCAAGAGCGGCCTCGTCTCGGGCTCGGAGGTTCTCGACGCAAACGGCGTCAAGGCTCTCTCCACCATGCCCGGCCTTCCCGAACTTCGTTCGCAGCTCCTGGGCGTTCTTCAGGCGCCGGCGTCCAAGCTGGTCCGCCTGCTCAACACCCCTGCCCAGCAGATGGTGCGGGTGCTCAAGGCGCATCATGACAAGGACGCCGAGAAGAGCGCTGCGGCGCAGTCGTAACCATATTTTCCGGTTTTTGAAACCTTCCGTTCCTTAAGACAAAGTGTAGTGAGAGGAGATAGACGTGGCTGACATTCAGGCAATTGCAACCGAACTGAGCGGGCTCTCTGTGATGCAGGTGGCCGAGCTCGTGAAGACGCTCGAAGAGAAGTGGGGCGTCTCCGCTGCGGCGGCGGCTCCCGTGATGGTGGCGGGTGGCGGCGGAGCAGCGGCTCCGGCGGCGGCCGCAGAAGAGAAGACCGAGTTTGCGGTTCATCTCCTGGCCGCCGGCGCCAACAAGATCAACGTGATCAAGGCGGTCCGCGAAGTCACTTCGCTCGGCCTCAAGGAAGCGAAGGATCTCGTCGATGGCGCTCCCAAGGTCGTCAAAGAGGGCGTGACCAAGGACGAGGCCGCCGCGATGAAGAAGAAGTTCGAGGAAGCGGGCGCTCAAGTCGAAATCAAGTAGAGCGAGAAGGCAACAAAAACCCTGACTCGCCTCTCACTCGAGACGTTTTCCGCCTCCTTGAGTCCGCACCCAACCCCTAAAGGGCGGTGCGCGGCTTGGGGAGGCGGAGGTGTCTTTGCTTTTCCTCCTCCACTTCCCAGGTAGGGCCCCCAACCGATGTATCAAGCTCCGAAGAACGTCTACCGTGAACGCAAGGACTTCGCCAAGATCCCCACGGCGATCCTGATCCCGAATCTCATCGAGATTCAGCGTCTCTCGTACGAACGCTTTCTCCAGATGCGCGTCCTTCCACAGGACCGCGACGATTCTGGCCTCCAGTCCGTCTTCAAGAGCATCTTCCCGATCAACGATCTGCGGGAGAACTGCGCCCTGGAGTTCGTCGACTATTCGATCGGCAACTGGGAATGCAAGTGTTCGCGACTGACCGGCCTCGATAAGCTCGCGCGCCCCTGCACGTTCTGCGGCGCCACTTTCGTGGCGAACCCGGGTGGCGACCTCGAGATCTCCTGCCCGAAGTGCGGCCATCTGAATCCGAACAAGGCCCCCGCCTGCGACACCTGCGACGAGCCGGTGGCCTTGAAGCTCAAGCACGAGGCCGAAGAGTGCCAGGAGCGCGGCATGACGTATTCCGTGCCCCTCAAGGTCACGATCCGCCTGGTGGTGTGGGACAAGGACCCGGACGACGGCACCAAGACCATCCGCGACGTGAAGGAGCAGGAGGTCTACTTCGGCGACATCCCGCTCATGACGGACAACGGAACGTTCATCATCAACGGCACCGAGCGCGTCATCGTCAGCCAGCTCCACCGCAGCCCCGGCGTGTTTTTCTCCCAGATCGAGAAGGGCCTCTTCGCCGCACAGATCATTCCGTACCGCGGCAGCTGGGTTGAGTTCGAGTACGACGCCAAGAACCTCCTGCACGTCCGCATCGACCGCAAACGCAAGTTCCTCGCCTCCGTCTTCCTCCGTGCCCTCGGCATGGAGCGGGACGAAGACCTCATCCGCACCTTCTACAAGTGCGATCGGGTCAGCTTCCGTGAAGGCAAGATCCTGCTCAAGGTGGCGCCGCATCTGATCGGGAACAAGCTCACCAAGAGCGTCGCCGGCGGGAAGGACGCAAACGGCAAGCGCGAGGAGATCCTCCACGCCGGCCGCCGCGTGACCGCCGCCATCTACGAGACTCTGGTGAAGCAGGGCATCCAGGAGATCGAGATCGATCCCGTGGATCTCATGGGCGCTTTCTCCGTGACCGACGTGGCGAGTCCGGTGGACGGCGTCGTCCTGGCCGAGGCGAACACCGAGATCACGGTCGAGAAGCTCTCGAAGATCATCGATCCGGCCAGCCAGGTCGACACCATCGATGTGTTCTACCCCGAGAAGGACGATGTCGGGCCGATGATGTCGAACACCGTTCGCAAGGACAACATCAAGACCGCCGACGAGGCGCTCGTTGAGATCTACCGCCGCATCCGTCCCGGCGACCCGCCAACCCGGGAAACCTCGCGCGCTCTCTTCGACAACATGTTCCTGAACGCGCAGAAGTACGACTTTTCTCGCGTCGGCCGCCTCAAGCTCAACACCAAGCTCGGCCTCTCGACGCCCCTCTCGGAGAAGACGCTCCTTCCCGAGGACGTTAAGGCCGTCGTGGCCTACGTCCTTCGTCTCCGCAAGAATCCCGCGGACGTCGACGACATCGATCACCTTGGCAACCGCCGCGTGCGGTCGGTCGGCGAGTTGCTCGAGAACCAGTTCCGTCTCGGTCTTGTCCGCATGGAACGCGCCATCAAGGAAAAGATGAGCGTCTACCAGGAGATGGCGACGGCCATGCCGCACGATCTCGTGAACGCCAAGCCGGTCATGGCCGCGGTTCGCGAGTTCTTCGGCTCGAGCCAGCTCTCCCAGTTCATGGACCAGACGAACCCGCTCTCCGAGATCACCCACAAGCGGCGTCTCTCGGCCCTCGGACCCGGCGGTCTCTCCCGCGAACGGGCCGGCTTCGAAGTCCGCGACGTCCATCCCACCCACTACGGCCGCATCTGCCCGATTGAAACGCCCGAAGGTCCGAACATCGGCCTCATCGCGAGCCTTTCCTGTTACGCCCGCATCAACGACTTCGGGTTCATCGAGAGCCCGTACCAGAAGGTCCGTCAGGGCCACGTCCTGTACTACTACCAGGTTCTCGATTCCGGCGACTCGCGCTTCAAGGTCGGCGACATCGTCGAGCGCGCGGAAATCGAATCCGAGAACGAAACCCTCGCCAAGGCGAAGAAGAAGGGCGCCGATGTCGAGCCCCACTGCTTCTATCTCTCGGCCTGGGAAGAGGACAAGTACACGATCGCCCAGGCGAACATCAAGATCGGCAAGAACGGCGAGATCATGGAAGAGCGTTGCTCGGCCCGTAAGGCCGGCAACTTCATCCTGGCCCGCCGCGAGGATGTCGAATACGTCGACGTGTCGCCCAAGCAGCTCGTTTCCGTGGCCGCTTCGCTCGTTCCCTTCCTCGAGCACGACGACGCGAACCGGGCTCTGATGGGCGCCAACATGCAGCGCCAGGGCGTGCCCCTGCTCCGCTCCGAGGCTCCTTTCGTGGGCACCGGCATGGAGCACGTCACGGTCAAGGACTCGGGTGCTGCGGTCGTCTGCCGCCGCGCCGGGCTCATCGACTCCGTCGACTCCCGCCGCATCATCGTCCGCGCCGAGGCCCAGGACGGGCCCGACAAGGGCAAGGAAATCGGCGCCGACATCTACAACCTGACGAAGTTCAAGTGCTCCAACCAGAGCACCTCGATCAACCAGAAGCCGATCGTCAAGGTCGGGATGCGCGTGGGCAAGGGGCAGATCCTCGCCGACGGTCCCTGCACCGAGATGGGGGAGCTGGCGCTTGGGCGCAACGTGCTGGTCGCGTTCATGCCGTGGCGCGGCTACAACTTCGAAGACGCGATCCTGGTGTCCGAGAAGCTGGTGCGTGAAGACATGTACACCTCGATCCACATCGAGGAGTTCGAACTCGAAGCGCGAGACACCAAGCTCGGGCCCGAGGACATCACCCGCGACATCCCGAACGTCAGCGAATCCCTGCTTAACAACCTCGACGAGAGCGGCATCATCCGCGTCGGCGCGGCGGTGAAGCCGGGCGACATCCTGGTCGGCAAGGTCACGCCCAAGGGCGAGACCCAGCTCACTCCGGAAGAGAAGCTCCTCCGCGCGATCTTCGGCGAGAAGGCCGGCGACGTGCGCGACGCCTCGCTCTACTGTCCTCCGGGCATCGAGGGCATCGTGGTCGACGTCCGCATCTTCTCCCGCAAGGGTGTGGAGAAGGACGAGCGCGCCAAGCAGATCGAAGACGCCGAGATCTACATGATGGAGAAGAATCTCAAGGACGAGATTCGCATCCTTCAGGACGAGCGCGACAAGCGCATCGAAGATGTCCTCCACGGCAAGGAGGTCTCCGCCGACCTTCTCAACGCCAAGGGTGAAAAGGTGATGAAGAAGGGCGACACCCTCACCCGCGACGCTCTCCGCCGTCTGCGCCACTCTGAGATCCTCAAGCTCCGGGTCAAAGACACCGGCAGCCAGGATTCGCGAGAACGCATCGAAGAGATCATCGACAAAACCGAGCGTCAGATCGAGGTCCTTAAGGCTCTCTTTGTTGAGAAGGAAAACCGACTGAAGCGCGGGGACGAGCTTCCCCCCGGCGTGATCAAGATGGTCGACGTCTTCATCGCCATGAAGCGCAAGCTGTCGGTCGGCGACAAGATGGCCGGACGTCACGGAAACAAGGGCGTCATCGCGCGGGTCATGGCCGAAGAGGACATGCCGTACCTCGCCGACGGCTCACCCGTCGAGATCGTCTTGAACCCGCTCGGCGTTCCTTCCCGCATGAACGTCGGACAGATTCTCGAGACGCATCTGGGCTGGGCCGGCAAAGCGCTCGGACTCCACTTCGCGACTCCCGTCTTCGACGGGGCGACCGAGGAGGAGATCTTCGACTACGTCGAAAAGGCGAATGAGAAAGAACGCCAGATCAACCCGCTCCGCCCGAACATCATCACCAAGGGCAAGACCACGGTGTGGGACGGCATCACCGGCGAACCTTTCGAGAACCCGGTCACGGTCGGCTACATCTACATGCTGAAGCTGTCCCACCTGGTCGACGACAAGATCCATGCCCGGTCCATCGGACCGTACTCCCTCATCACCCAGCAGCCGCTCGGGGGCAAGGCGCAGTTCGGCGGACAACGCCTGGGAGAAATGGAAGTGTGGGCGCTCGAGGCGTACGGTGCTGCGAACATCCTCCAGGAGCTCCTCACCGCCAAGTCCGACGACGTGTACGGACGCACGAAGATCTACGAGTCGATCGTCAAGGGCGAGAACTACTACGCCCCCGGCGTTCCCGAGTCGTTCAACGTCCTGATCCGCGAGCTGCGGAGCCTCGGCCTCGATGTCGAGCTCATCAAGTCTCGCGTGACCGCCTGATCTCCCGTCCGAGATCAGGCGTTCACTTCACCACCATTCAAGCGACGACACCGCAGCCAAGAACTAGAAGGACCTGAACCAAATGAGCCTGACCCTGCCAGCAAGCGCAAACGTCGAGCCCAAGCCGCCCGAATTCGACGCCATCCGCATCCGGCTCGCGAGTCCGGACAAGATTCGTTCGTGGTCGAAGGGCGAAGTCACCAAGCCCGAGACCATCAACTACCGCACCTTCAAGCCGGAGCGCGACGGACTGTTCTGCGCCAAGATCTTCGGACCGATCACCGACTGGGAGTGCTTGTGCGGCAAGTACAAGCGGATGAAGCACAAGGGCGTGATCTGCGACAAGTGCGGTGTTGAAGTCACGCAGTCCAAGGTCCGTCGTGAGCGCATGGGCCACATCGAGCTCGCCTGCCCGGCCTCGCACGTGTGGTTCTTCAAGGGCCTGCCTTCCCGCATCGGCAACATCCTCGACATCTCGCTGCGCGACCTCGAGCGCATTCTGTATTTCGAGTCGTTCGTGGTCATCGATTCGGGCGACTGCCCGGAGGTCCGCCGTCAGGAGCTGATCCCCGACGAGCGTTATCGCCAGCTTCGCCTCAAGTACCCGCGCCTCCGCTGCGGCATGGGCGCCGAGTCGATCAAGGAGCTTCTGAAGCGCGTCGACGTCGACGAAGAAGCCACCACGATCCGCGAGAAGATGAAGACCGAGACCTCGGTCCAGAAGAAGCTCAAGTTCGCAAAGCGCCTCAAGGTCCTCGAAGCGGTCCGCAAGAGCGGCAATCGCGCCGAGTGGATGATCATGGACGTCATCCCGGTCATCCCGCCGGAGCTTCGTCCGCTCGTTCCCCTCGATGGCGGCCGTTTCGCCACGTCGGACTTGAACGACCTGTATCGCCGCGTCATCAACCGCAACAACCGCCTCAAGAAGCTCATGGAGCTTCGCGCGCCCGACGTCATCGTGCGCAACGAGAAGCGCATGCTGCAAGAAGCAGTCGACGCTCTCTTTGACAACGGTCGTCGTGGTCGCGTCCTGCGCGGGGCGAACAACCGTCCGCTCAAGTCGCTCTCCGACACCCTCAAGGGCAAGCAGGGTCGTTTCCGTCAGAACCTCCTCGGCAAGCGTGTCGACTACTCGGGCCGTTCCGTCATCGTGGTCGGGCCCGAACTCAAGCTCCACCAGTGCGGTCTTCCCAAGAAGATGGCGCTCGAACTGTTCAAGCCGTTCGTCTACTCCAAGCTCGAGCGCGAAGGCAAGATCAGCTCGATCAAAGCGGCCAAGGAGAAGGTCGAACAACAGCATCCGGAAGTGTGGGATTACCTCGATGAGGTCATCTCCGAACATCCGGTTCTCCTGAACCGCGCTCCCACCCTGCACCGCCTCGGCATCCAGGCCTTCGAGCCCGTGCTCGTCGAAGGCAAGGCGATCAAGATCCACCCGCTCGTCTGCACGGCCTTCAACGCCGACTTCGACGGCGACCAGATGGCCGTCCACGTCCCGCTGACCCCGGAAGCCCAGATCGAAGCCCTCGTTCTGATGCTCTCCGCGAACAACATCCTCTCGCCTGCGAACGGTCAGCCGATCGCGGTCCCGAGCCAGGACATCGTCCTCGGCTGCTACTACCTCACCAAGGAGAAGCCGAACGCGAAGGGGGCCGGACGCGCTTTCGCCTGCATCGAAGACGTCCTCTATGCCCTTGCCGCCGGCGAAGTCGAGACTCTCGCGGCCATCCGCCTGCAGTACACGGGCGAACTCATCGACCTCACCACCATGGACGACGATCAGGACGTGGTCCGGGCCGAAGTTCAGGTGATCAAGAACCGCGTGATCAACACCACGGTCGGCCGCTGCATCCTCGCCGACCACCTCGAAGGCATCCCGTTCGTCAACGGCCTGCTCAAGAAGCGCGGCCTTCAGCAGCTCGTCCAGTACGTTTACCTTCGCTACGGCCTCGAAAAGACCGTCCACACCCTGGACGCCCTCAAGGACCTCGGCTTTCTCCACGCGGCAAAGGCGGGCATTTCGATCAGCATCACTGACCTCGTGATCCCTGACGTCAAGGAGACGATTGTTTCCCAGGGCCACAAGGACGTGCTGGCGGTCGAAAAGCAGTACCTCGACGGCGCCATCACCAACGGCGAGCGCTACAACAAGGTCATCGCGATCTGGACCGAAGCCACCGAGAACGTGGCCGACGCCATGTTCAAGAGCATGCAGGGCCAGGACAAGGTCGGGAACTTCAACCCGATCTACATCATGGCCGACTCCGGCGCCCGCGGATCAAAGCAGCAGCTTCGTCAGCTCGCCGGCATGCGCGGCCTGATGGCCCGCCCCTCCGGCGAGATCATCGAAAACCCGATCACCAACAACTTCCGTGAAGGTCTCACGGTGTTGCAGTACTTCATCTCCACCCACGGCGCCCGCAAGGGTCTCGCGGATACGGCGCTCAAGACCGCCGACTCCGGCTATCTCACCCGTCGTCTCGTGGACGTGTCCCAGGACGTGATCATCTCGGAATACGACTGCGGCACCACGGAAGGCATCGAGATCCGGTCGATCATCGAGTCCGGCGAAGTCATCGAGCCCCTGCGCGACCGCATCATCGGCCGGGTCAGCGTGCACGACGTGCGCGACCCCTTCGGCGGCAGCGTCATCGTGGGCGCTAATGAGGAAGTCACCGAAGACAAGGCCACTCACGTGGACGCGTCGGGCGTTGATCACATCCGCATCCGCTCGGTTCTGACCTGCGCCTCCGCGCGCGGCGTTTGCGCCTTGTGTTACGGACGTGATCTCGCCACCGGCAAGATCGTCGAAATCGGCATGGCGGTGGGCGTCATCGCCGCCCAGTCGATCGGCGAGCCCGGAACGCAGCTCACCATGCGCACCTTCCACGTCGGCGGCGCGGCCTCGCTCCGTTCCGAGCAGTCGACGGTGGAAGCCAAGCACGCGGGCGTCGTCGCCTTCCAGGGCCTGACCACGGTCAAGAACAAGAAGGGCGAGTCGATCGTCATGAACCGCGGCGGCTGGATGATCGTCGCCGACTCAAAGGGCCGCGAGCGCGAGCGTCACCAGATCGTGTACGGCGCCAAGCTCAAGGTCAAGGAAGGCCAGGAAGTTCAGGTCGCGCAGCAGCTCGTCGAGTGGGATCCGTTCTCGTTCTCGATCCTCACCGAGGAAGCCGGCCACGTCGTCTTCAAGGACATCCTCGACAAGCAGACCGTCTCCGAGCACGTCGACGAGAACACCGGCCTCTCCGCCCTCGTCATCATGGACTCGCCCGACGAGAAGAAGCAGCCCCGCATCGAGATCAAGGGCGACGACGGCAAGGTCAGGCGCCGCTACCTCCTGCCCTCGGGCTCGCACCTCATGGTGCAGGACAACCAGACCGTGGACGCGGGCGACGTGCTCGTGAAGATCCCGCGCGAGACGGCCAAGCAGAAGGACATCACGGGCGGTCTCCCGCGCGTGGTCGAGCTCTTCGAAGCCCGTCGTCCGAAGGAGCCCGCGGTCATCAGCGAAGTCAACGGTCTGGTCAAGTTTGGCGATGTCACCAAGTCGCACCGCAAGGTGCTGGTGGTGACGCCGGATGGCGAAGAGCACGAGTATCAGCTGCCCCGTGGCGCCCACGTCAACGTCCGCGAGGGCGAGGCCGTGGTCGCAGGCGATCCTCTGATGGATGGCCCGATCGATCCGCACGACATTCTGAAGGTCAAGGGCGCCGACGAACTGCAGCGTTACCTGGTCGACGAGATCCAGGAGGTCTACCGCCTGCAGGGTGTGGCCATCAACGACAAGCACATCGAAGTCATCGGCCGTCAGATGATGCGCTGGGTGAAGATCGAGGAGATCGGCGACTCCGACTTCCTGGTCGACGAAGTGGTCGACTTCTACCGCTTCATGCGCGAGAACGGGAAGCTCGAAGCAGCCGGCAAGGCGCCCGCGGGAGCCAAGCGCATCCTGCTCGGCATCACCAAGGCGTCGCTCTCGACAGATTCGTTCATCTCGGCCGCGAGCTTCCAGGAAACCACGCGCGTGCTCACCGAGGCCGCCATCTCCGGCCGCGTCGACCATCTGCGCGGTCTCAAGGAAAACGTCATCATGGGCCGGCTGATCCCCGCCGGCACGGGTATGCCCTACTACCAGCGCGTCGAAATCCCCGAGGAGGTCTACGAGGCCCGCGAGGAGACGTTCGACGGCGCCTACAAGCAGCCCGACTTCGCGACGGCAGACGAGGCGGTGGTCGGCGGGACCTACGGCGCGGATTCGTAACGCGCCCGTCACCCCGGCGAACCCCCGGTTCTTTCTCGATGGCGGGGGCAAGCGCCGGGGCCTAAGCTCGAACGCGCCGTCTGCGAACGCGGGGACTTGATCGCCCCGAGCCCCACGAGCGTACTCGTGCCCGTGGGCGCGACCCCACGCCGTGTTGGCGTGGGGAGTCCCCGCTCCGTTTGAAGGGGTACTCGGCCGTGACGCCGGCCAAGTCCTTACAAGCCAGGCTTTCTTCGGCTCCACGATCGCGTCATCGACGTAATCAATGAAACCCCACTGGGGGCCAGTTGGAATTGCAACGAAGCGGAATTCCTTCAACGGGTCGCCAAAGTCCGCTTGGAGGCGAAGCGTCAGATCCAGGGTCTTGCCGTGAAATCTGGGTTCCCGCATGGCCTTGGGCGAGAACTCTGTCATTGCGCCATGCGAAGCATGATTTTCGGCTTGATAGAAGACCCTGAAGTACCGTAATGCCGAGGGCGGGATCTCACATTCAAAGGCTCCGTTCGGCGCTCGCAGAGGAAAGAACGCTGATTTGTCGTAGCGCCGGGGTCTCGCGTCGGCACGCCGCTACCACTTCGGGGTCGCGCGAGGCTCGGCGACTGAATGCGCGGCACTCACCGACGTTCTCCGTCTGCGCCGCCTGACGCCAGCCTCTGAGTGCTTCCTAGCTCGCTCGCTCGCGGTTCGTAGCGTTCAGATGCTCACGAAGCTCTTGGAGTCGATGGGTGCTGGCCGAGGCGAAGGCCGAGCCCTCGTGAGGTTGCCCTTTGCCCGAGTCCTTGCGCTGGTCGTGACGACCGTCGTGCCGGCGCGTCGATCTAGGAGGGATAGTCGCGAACGTGAATCGCGAGATTCTCCCGAGCACCGTTTGCTACTAACCCGTCATCGGCGGTGACGACGACGGCTTTGTGCCGCCGAGCGACATCAAGGTACGTCATGTCGTAAACGCTGACCCTCCTCGCGAGAGCCTCGATGAGGATCGCATCAAGAAGCGGCTGCACCGGAACCCACTGTATGGGGACGGCATTGAGGTCTTTCCAGGCTTCCAAGGCCTCGGCGATATCGAGGCCGGAGTGAGCTTTCTTTCTGAGGACGTGGGCGATTTCGAGCCGCAGCCGATCGGGGGCGACGGCACGATCGAGCTGGCCAAGGAGTCGAGAAAGGAGAACGCGCGACTTCTCGGAATGTTCTTCCCGGAGAAACCACTTGATGGCGACCGAAGCGTCCGGAACGTAGAGCAAGGCTAACGTCCGTTGTCGCGTAGTTCTCGTATGTCCGCGGTCGAATCGCCTAGGGGACCGTGAAGCGCGTAAATTCTTTCGGCCCTGCCGACGATGCGCTCGTAGGGATGCTCCGGAGTCTCCGGACTCGAATCGAGGCGAGCAGTCAGGGAATCGACGAAGCGGGCCACCGCCAGCTTCTCGGCCTCTGGCAGGGCTTCAATCCGTTTCACGAGATCTACGGTGGTCATGCGTATTTCCTCGGACGCGGTGATCGTACTACGGCATCTTGGGGAAAGAAGAGCCGCACCCCAAACCCCTGCCCGTCCCGGGACGGACTGCGGGGGGGGCTCGTGTCACGTGGGAAGAGGGTCTCGGCCCTTCGGCCCTCGACCCAAGCGAGCGTCTCACGCCGAGGCGGAGGGGTTGCCTTCGTGCCCCAAGGGCAGGCTTCGCGCTCGCCTTCGGCTCCTTCAGGCATCCCCTCCCTCGGGCGCATACTGCTCGGCATCACCAAGGCGTCGCTCTCGACCGATTCGTTCATCTCGGCCGCGAGCCCCTTCCGACCGGCCTGCGATTGCCGCGCTGTGGACCGAAGTCTGCCTCCTTCCGCCGCGAAGACTCTGGCTTCCAGGAAACCACGCGTGTGCTCACCGAGGCGGCCATCTCCGGCCGCGTCGACCACCTGCGCGGCCTTAAGGAAAACGTCATCATGGGCCGGCTGATTCCCGCGGGAACCGGCATGCCGTACTACCACCGTGTCGAAATCCCCGAGGACTTCTACGACGCCCGCGAGGAGACGTCCGACGGCGCGTAGAAGCCGGACTTCGCGACCGAAGAGGTGGTGACGGGCGGGACGTACGGCGCGGATTCGTAGAATCAGACGCAGATAGAAAGTCCAACCGGGCGGCCCTCACGGCCGCCCGTTCGTTTCTCCGGCACCTTGGAAAGCGGGTGTCCCGGTTGCCGCGTTCCAGGTCAACCTCGAGGAGATCGGCCTCCGATGGGCTGCAGTGTGAGGTGACCGACAGAACCGGCGGGCCCGCTGATGCGATGCTCGGGTGGAACTTCTGTGAAGCCGAATCCCTTTCTCGATCGACTGAGGCCCTGGCGGCGCGCGCACCGCAGGGTGACCTCTGCTCGCAGCTTGCGTGGTTTCCGGAGAGAAACACGAGTCCCGCCCTCCTCGTTTCCAGCGAGGCGGCGGTGCTCTATGCAAACCCGGCCTGCCTCCGCGGCGGCGACTGAGTGGCAACCGGAACGCGCCGTGGGTGAAGAACTGGACGGCCATCAGCACGATTCGTGCCCTACCGCACCGACTGCGTCCGATCGGTGATCGAATATCCGAAGTGAATACCCGAGAAACCGACGTGAATCTCGCCAATCACAACACTCCCAAAGTTCAGCGGAAAACGTCCGCCGCCAAGCCAGGCTTCCGTTGGAAGTGGCTGCTCTATCTGCTCATCGCCGCCGCCGCCATTGGCGCCGCGAGTTACTTCCACGTACAAGACCTCCTTAAACAGGGCCTTGACCGGGTCGCCCAACTCGGACCATGGGGGCCCGTCATGTTCATCGGGCTCTATGTTGCGGCGACGGTTTTGTTCATCCCCGGCTCCGTCCTGACCCTCGGCGCGGGCGCGGTGTTTGGCGTGGCGGGGGGGGCGATCTACGTTTCGATCGCCTCGACGCTGGGAGCGACGGCCGCGTTTCTCGTCGGGCGCTATCTGGCCCGCGACGCCGTCGTCCGCAAGATCGAAGGCAACCAACGTTTCGCCGCGATCGACAAGGCCGTCGCGGACGAGGGCTGGAAAATCGTGGGGCTGACGCGGCTCTCGCCCGCGTTTCCTTTCACGCTGTTGAACTACGCCTTCGGCCTCACCCAAGTGAAGCTGCGCGATTACGTCCTCGCCTCGTGGATCGGCATGATGCCCGGCACGATCATGTATGTGTATCTCGGCTCGCTCGCGCAGGCCGCCACGGGCGACCGCGTGCGCACCACCGGCGAATGGGCCCTCTACGGCGTCGGCCTCCTTGCCACGGTCGTGGTCACCGTCTTCGTCACGCGCCTCGCGAAAAGGGCGCTCGCCAAAAGGATCGCCCATTGACCGCCCCCCCCTCTCCATGAACGAACAAACACAACCGCCCGTCCTTCCGTGGGACAGTCACAATCAAAAACTCGTCTCCAACGTCCATCCGCAGGATTGGAAAAACCCGACACCCGCCAAGCGCTACAACCTGGTAGTGATTGGGGGCGGCACGGCGGGGCTGGTGTCGGCCATTGGAGCGGCAGGACTCGGCGCAAAGGTCGCGCTCGTCGAGAAGCACTTCCTCGGCGGCGATTGCCTGAACGTCGGCTGCGTGCCGTCCAAGGCCATCATCCGCGCCGCGCGCGCAGCGGCGTCAGTGCGCGATGCGGGAGAGTTCGGCGTCGACGTTCCCGCCGGGGTGAAGCTGGATTTTGGCAGGGTGATGGAACGGATGCGTCGGCTGCGCGCCGGCATCAGCCCGCACGATTCGGCGAAACGCTTCACCGAACTCGGCGTGGATGTGTTTCTCGGCGGCGGAAAATTCACCGGTTCGGACCGCGTGGAAGTCGCGGGGCAGACGCTGCGCTTCTCCAAGGCCGTCATCGCCACCGGCGCGCGTGCGGCGGCCCCGCCGATTGACGGTTTGAGCGAGGTTCCCTACCTCACCAACGAAACGCTTTTCTCGCTCACGGAATTGCCCAAACGACTCGGCATCATCGGCGCCGGGCCGATCGGCTGCGAGATGGCCCAGGCGTTCGCGCGGTTGGGTTCGGAGGTGATTCTCGCGCAGTCCAAAGAGGGGATTTTGCCCCGGGAGGATCGCGACGCAGCGGAACTGGTGCGAGTCGCGCTGGAGCGCGACGGCGTGAAGATTCTCGGCGGGGCGAAGGAAATCAAACTCAGCAAAGACCCGGCCGGCGTGCGGATGCAGGGCGTGTCGTCCGGCCAGGCGTACCGCGAGGTCGTGGATCAACTCCTCATCGCCGTGGGCCGTGCTCCCAATGTCGAGGAACTCGGCCTCGAGGCGGCCGGCGTGGCCTTCGACAAGAAGGGCGTCAAGGTGAACGACCGCTTGCAGACCGCAAACCCGCGTATCTTCGCCTGCGGAGATATCTGCTCGCCGTTTCAGTTCACCCATGCGGCGGACTTCATGGCACGCATCGTGATCCAGAACGCGCTTTTCAAGGGCCGCGCCAGGGTCAGTGCGCTGAACATCCCGTGGGCCACCTACACTTCGCCGGAGATCGCGCACGTCGGCCTTTACGAAAAGGACGCGAAAGAGGAGGGCATCGAGGTGGACACTTACATGCTGCCACTCGCCGCGGTGGACCGCGCCATTCTCGACGGCGAGACCGAAGGTTTCGTGCGCGTGCATGTGCGCAAGGGCACCGACGAAATCCTCGGGGCGACCATCGTGTCCGCGCACGCCGGCGACCTGATTTCCGAAATCACGCTCGCGATGAAGGGCAAGCTTGGCTTGAAGACGATCGGCTCGGCCATTCATCCGTATCCGACACAAGCCGAAGCGATCCGCAAAGTCGGCGACCTCTACAACCGCACCCGCCTCACGCCCCTGGTGAAATTGCTTATGGGCAAATGGCTGGCTTGGACGCGGTAGAAAGGGCGGTCGTTGGGCAATCAAGGCAAAGCCGGACGAGGGGGGAGCGCACCTGAACGGATTTGTGAGCCAAGAACAATCGGAAGAGCGCGGCGGTGCGATCTAGACGGACACCGCAACGGAGATTGAAACAGCATGAGCAAGAAGACGAAGCAACGGTCTCAATCTGACGCCCTGGTCTTCTTTGGCGCCACGGGCGACCTTGCCTTCAAGAAAATATTCCCGGCGCTGCACGCGCTGGTGAAACGCGGTCAACTCAACGTGCCGGTCATCGGGGTGGGCCGCTCGGACTGGTCCGACGATCAGCTTCGGGCGCAGGCGCGCGCGAGCATCAAGAAGCATGGAGTATCCGATTCCGCGGCGAGTAAAAAGCTCTGCGATCAATTGCGCTATGTGAGCGTGGACTATTCCTTGCCGGCAACCTTTCAGGCGCTGCGCAAGGCTCTGGGCAAAGCCCGGCGCCCGGCGCATTACCTCGCCATCCCTCCAAAGATGTTTAAGGTGGTGGTGGGACACCTGGCGAAGTCCGGCTGCACCAGGGGGGCACGCGTGCTTGTGGAAAAGCCGTTCGGACGCAACCTCGCCTCCGCCCGAGAGCTCAATCGGATTCTCCTCAACACCTTCGGCGAGTCGGATATCTTTCGCATTGACCACTACCTCGGGAAGCAGCCGGTGAACAACCTGCACTTTTTCCGCTTTGCGAATGCGTTGCTGGAGCCGGTCTGGAACCGTCACTACATCGAGAGCGTCCAGATCACGCTGGCCGAAGACTTCGGCGTCCAGGGCCGGGGCGGTTTCTATGAAGAGACGGGCGCCATCCGCGATGTGATCCAGAATCACCTGTTTCAGGTCCTGACTCATCTGGCCATGGAGCCCGCGGCGGGCTCCGACAGTGAGTCGCTTCGCGACGCCAAGGTCAACGTCCTCAAAGCCATCGGGCCACTGAAAGTGAAGCACCTGGTTCGCGGGCAATTTCAGGGTTATCGCAAGGAGCAGGGCGTGGCGCCGGATTCCAAAGTGGAGACCTATGCGGCCATGCGGCTGGACATCGCTTCAGATCGCTGGCGGGGAGTCCCCTTCTATCTCCGGGCCGGGAAGTGCCTGCCGGTCACCTGCACGGAAGTGGTGGTCCGGCTCCGGTCCGCCGCCCATCGGCCTCGCGGCCTCGGGCTGGATGCCAACACCTTGCGCTTGCAAATCAGCCCCGAAATTCTCTTCGCGCTGGGCCTTAACGTGCTCGACCCCGAAGACCAAAAGTCCGGGAAGCGGGTCGAGTTGGTGGCGTGCCGCCAGCAGGGCGCCGAGGAGCCATCCGCTTACGAGCGGGTGCTCGGCGACGCCATGAAGGGAGACGCCGCGCTCTTCGCCCGAAAGGATTATTCGGAAGAAGCCTGGCGCGTCGTCGATGCGGCCCTGAAGGCGAAGACGCCCGTGCATGCATACAAGCCGGGAACCTGGGGACCGAAAGCGGTCGCACGGATCATCCCGCCCGGGGGCTGGCACAACCCCGACGGCGGTGACGAATCCAAAGGGAACGCGTGCTCATGAAGTCCGCAGTATTCAGGGTGATCTGGAGACGTGCTCGCCCCGTCTCGTCCGACATCTCTCGACCCAACATCGTCTCCCCGGGGTGAAGGTGTCGCTGTCGGAAGCCGTTGTGACGTGGCTGAACCGCCAGGAGTCGGACAAACTTGGTGTTTCTGCGATGACCCCCAGGCACAGCGCTCTATTTCCGGGAGAGAGGTTTCTTGATGCGACTGCGTGACCGTCCCGTCCTCCGGGACATCGTCCTTGTCGGAGGCGGCCACAGTCACGTCGGCGTGTTGAGGCGATTTGGCATGCACCCGGTGCCCGGGGTTCGCTTGACCCTGATTGGCCGCGACACGCACACCCCGTACTCCGGCATGCTGCCCGGCTATATCGCGGGACATTACGATTACGACGAGGTACACATCGACCTCTCGCGGCTGGCCCAGTTCGCCGGTGCGCGATTCCTGCGCGACGAAGCGGTGGGGCTCGACCTTGATGCGCGAAGTGTGCGCTGCCGCGATCGTCCGCCGGTGCGTTACGATCGGCTGTCCATAAACATCGGCTCCACTCCCCAGATGGACAATGTGGCTGGCGCGCTGGAGCACGCCGTGCCGGTAAAGCCGATCAGCGGCTTCGACGCGCGCTGGCGATCGCTGCTCGATCGCGTACGCGATCACGCGGGAGGCACGCGCATCGCCGTGGTCGGCGGCGGTGCGGGAGGCGTTGAGATGGCCCTGGCCATGCACTATCGCCTGCGCGGCGAGTTGCGTGGCCTCGGACGCAATCCGGACGACCTCCGCCTCCACGTGCTGACCAAGGGCGCCGAGGTCCTGCCCACCCACAATGCGCGGGTACGCCGCGCGTTCGAGCGCGTGCTCGCGGAACGGGGTATCGATCTGCGGCGCGGCGCCGAAGTCGTCGAAGTCTCGGCCGCGGGGCTGCGCACCGCGAACGGCGAAACCCTCGAGGTGGACGAAGTCATCTGGGTGACGAACGCCGGCGGCGCGCCGTGGCTGCGCGAAACCGGCCTGGCGCTGGATGCGGACGGGTTCATCCAGGTGACCGACACCTTGCAAACGGTGACGGATCCGTATGTTTTCGCCGCGGGCGATGTCGCCAGCATGCTGAATTACCCGCTTGAGAAGGCCGGAGTATTCGCGGTACGCCAGGGGCCGAAGCTGGCAGAGAACCTGCGGCGTGCCGCAGAGGGACGAAAGCTCAAGGCATACCACCCGCAAAGCCGATGGCTCGCTCTGATCAGCACGGGCGACCAGTTTGCCGTTGCGTCCCGCGGTGCGGTCAGCCTGCGAGGTGCCTGGGTCTGGCGCTGGAAGGACTGGATCGACCGCCGCTTCATGTCCAGGTTCAGCGATCTCCCGGCGATGGAAGGCGACGAACCGGTGGCCCCGACGACGGTCAGGCTCGAGGGCGAAGAAGCGGCACAGGCGCTCTCCACGATCGCCATGCGCTGCGGCGGCTGCGGCGCAAAAACAGGGGCGAGTGTGCTGTCGCGCGCATTGGGCGCACTGCGCCCGGTCGAGCGGGACGATGTGTTGATTGGCCTGCACGCGCCGGACGATGCGGCCGTGGTGAGGGTGCCGCGGGGCAAGGCGATGGTGCATACCGTGGATTTCTTCCGCGCTTTCGTCGATGACCCATACCTCTTCGGCAAGATCGCGGCCAACCACGCTTTGGGTGACATTTTCGCGATGGGCGCGGAAGCACAATCGGCCACCGCGATCGTCACCGTGCCGCCCGGGCTCGAGGCCAAGGTGGAGGACGTTCTGCACCAGATGATGTCCGGTGCGGTCGAAGTACTGAACGAAGCCGATTGCGCGCTGGTGGGCGGCCATACCGGGGAGGGTGTGGAACTCGCGCTCGGATTTGCAATCAACGGCCTGGTGGACGAAGACGGCGCGTCGATCATGCGCAAGGGCTCCATGCGGCCCGGCGATACGCTGATCCTGACCAAGCCGATCGGCACCGGCACCCTGTTCGCGGCGCACGCGCGATGGCAGGCGCGCGGACGCTGGATCGACGCGGCGCTCGTCTCCATGTGCCAGTCGAACCGCCTCGCAGCGCGATGCCTGCGAGAACATGCCGCCACCGCCTGCACCGACCTTACGGGGTTTGGTCTTCTCGGGCACCTGGTCGAGATGACGCGGCCCTCGGGCGTGCACGCGGAACTGAACCTGAGCGCGCTGCCGGTCCTGGAGGGGGCGGAACAGACCAGCGCCGCGGGCCTCCTGAGTTCGTTGCAACCGGCCAATGTGCGCCTGCGCCGTGCGTTGCGGAATCAGCAGGAAGCCGCGAACCACCCCCGTTATCCGCTGATATTCGATCCCCAGACCGCCGGCGGGCTGCTGGCCAGCGTGCCGGCAGCCCGCGCCGGAGCCTGCCTCGATACCCTCCGTGCGCTGGGGTACCAGCACGCCGCGGCGATCGGCCGGGTCCTGGATCTGGGGAACGAATTGGCGCCAATCGTCCTGCTACCCGCATAACCATCGCGTTCCATCGCAGACCCCGACGCCGGGGCATCAACGGGAATGCGCCCGTCACCTACTCAGCGCATCCGGCGCGGCATTCTAAAGACGGGCGCGTGCGGCCGCCGGGGACGTCGCGCGCCCCCGGCGGCCCGATGCGTCCGCTATTGAATCGTCGACCACTTCTCGTTGGCCTTGGCGATGGTCATCGCCGGATCCTTCTCAAAGGCGGCCTTGGCCTCGGCGTTCGAGAAGAGATAGGTGGTCCCGTCGCGGACCACGAAGATCTCGGGATTGCTCTCGATCTTCTTGCCCATGGCGACACCGGTGGCGCAATAGCCATCGAAGGCCACGGGAAACATCGCCGGATTGGCGTCGAACATCTTCTTGGCGCCCGCATTCGCGAAGTGGTATTCGCGACCCTGAACCGTCGACTTGATCTTGGGGTCGCCCTTGACGGCCTGGCCCATCTTCGCGTACGCCACCGGGCAGTATCCGCCCGCCACCAGCTTGTCGGCGGCGAAGGTGAGTGCTCCGGCTCCGGTCACGAGGGCCGCGGCGGCAACGAGACTCAAAATGCGCTTCATGTGTTGTCTTCTCCTTGGTTGAAACCGGGAAATCCGGTCCTGAGGAAGATAGGCGTGCGCCGGCTTTCGTTCTGTCGGCTGGCTCACCGGCGCCGGCGAAGCTCTCTGGGATCGATGGCATTCCGGGAGAAGGGTTGGCTACCTCACACTCCGATCCTCGCGATCTCCCTAACCTCGGCCGATGAGCGATGGTTTGAGCGCACCCGGCGCACCCGGCGTCCCGGTCCGGCGGGGCGCTCACCATAAGATCACCGTATGAAGACGGCGGCGTCCTTCCTCGGGCGAGGAACTCTGGCCGTCGCGCTCCTCGTCGCCGCGATCGCGCCTCTCGGCGCCCAGCCGCGACAGACCTGGCCGGCGATCGAGGCCGCCGCGCGGGGTCAAAGCGTGTACTTCAATGCGTGGGCCGGGGATCCTGCGATCAACCGCTATCTCGGCTGGGCCGCGCAGGCGATCGAAGCCCGCTACGGTGTGCGGCTCATCCACGTGAAGGTCGCGGACATCGCAACCGTAGTGAGCCGCATCCTCGCCGAGCAGGCCGCGGGACGACGAGAGGGCGGCTCGGTTGATCTCCTCTGGATCAACGGTGAGAACTACGCGAGCCTGATGAAGGCGGGCCTGTTGCAGGGGCCCTGGACCGCCACCCTGCCCAGCGCCGCCGCCATCGATGCCGAGGAGCCGAGCATCGCCACCGACTTCACCCTGCCCACCGCGGGCTATGAGCTCGCGTGGGGCGGCGCTCGGTTCACACTCTTTTATGAGACACAGGCCGTACCTTCACCACCGCCACAGGACCCGGCGGCGTTGCTGCAATGGATCGCGGCGCACCCGGGCCGCTTCACCTATCCGCAACCGCCGGACTTTCTGGGAAGCAGCTTCCTCAAGCAGTTGCTCCTTCTCCTGACTCCGGACCGCGAACGACTGCAACGGCCGGTGGCCGCCGATTTCGACCGGGTGACGAAACCGCTTTGGGCCTGGCTGGAGGCGGCGCGACCGAGGCTCTGGCGCGGCGGCCGCGTGTACCCCCGCAGTGGCCAGGAACAGCGACGGCTGCTCGGCGACGGAGAAGTGGACTGGTCGCTCGCATTCAACCCCTCCGAAGCCAACCGAGCCATTCTCGACGGGGAGCTGCCCGACTCCATCCGGGCCCTGCACTTCCGCGGGGGCGCCCTCGCCAACAGCCACTTTCTCGCCATCCCGGTAAACGCGCGCGCGCGGGAAGGTGCCATGGTGGTTGCGAACTTCCTCCTCTCGCCAGAGGCTCAGGCGCGCAAGGCGGATGAGGCCATCTGGGGCGACCCCACCGTCCTTGCCATGGACCGGCTCGCCCCCGTCGATCGACAGCGTTTCGCCGCACTGAAGCGAGGTCCGGCCTGGCCGCGTGAGTATGGCCCGCGCCTGAGCGAGCCGCATCCCAGCTGGACCACCGCTCTTGAACGGGCGTGGATCGGACGGTACGGCGCGCAGTGAGAGCGCTCTCGCCGTTTCTTCTCGCCACGATCTCGATCGTGCCGTTAGTGGCCGGCCTCGCCGGAGCGGTGGCATCGGGCTGGGACGCTTCGGCGTGGACCGCCCTGATGAACACGCCCGGGTTGTGGCGATCGGTCGCGTTATCGCTGTGGACGGGCGGCGCGGCCACTGCCATTTCGCTGGGTCTCGCTCATATCGCGGTCGCCCTGGCCGGGACATCAGGGTGGGGTGGACGTTTGCGCGGAGTCTGCCTCCCGGTCCTCGCGAGTCCCCACCTCGCTCTCGGTATCGGTCTGGTCCTGCTCGCGTCACCCTCGGGTTTGTTGATGCGTTTCGTCTCGCCATGGGCCACCGGCTTCGAGCGCCCCCCGGACTGGACGATCGTGCAGGACCCCCATGGCCTCGCCCTCATCGGCGGGCTGGTGATCAAGGAAGTGCCTTTCCTCATCGTGCTCCTCATGGGCGCGCTTTCGCAGGTGAACGCCGGCCCTTTGATGCAGCAGGCACAGTCCCTGGGTTACGGACGCCTCAAAGCCTGGCTCATCGCGGTCGCCCCCCTGCTCCAGCGTCAGGTCCGTTTTGGGGTGGCCGCGGTTCTGGTGTTCGGGGTTACCAACGTGGAGATGGCCTTGCCCCTTGGCCCAACATCGCCGCCGCCCCTCGCGATCCGACTGCTGGAATGGTTCACGGCCGCGGACCTGGCCCACAGACCTCAGGCCTTTGCGGGCGCATGGCTGCTGCTCACGGTCACGATGGCGGGCCTGGGCGGCGCCTACGGCGCGGCCTATATTCTGGGAGGGATGTGGCGCCGCTCTGCCTTCAGCGGTGCGCGGTGGCTGCGAGATGACTGGGTAAGCCGCGTCACGGGCACCCTGATCCTGACCACGCTGCTCGGCGGCCTGCTCGCCATCTTCGCTCTCCTGCTGCGGACTTCCGGAGGCGCCTGGCGATTCCCGCATTTGCTTCCCAGCCGGATGTCATTGGAGGCCTGGCGCAACGTGGCGCCGGACCTTGGCGCATCGGTGGCGACGACCCTCCTTCTTGGCCTCGCCACCGCAGGGATCAGCGTCGTGATCACCCTGTTCGCGGCGGAGGCGCTTCACCACCTGAAGCGGGCGCGTCGACGGCTGGGAGCTCTCCTGTTCATTCCGCTCCTCCTGCCTCAGATGGCCTTCCTGTTCGGGTGGCAGGTGGTGCTGGTGAGCCTGCGGCTCGACGGGACGCTCGTCGCGGTGTGCTGGAGTCACACCTTGTTCGCGTTGCCTTATGTCTGGGCCACGCTGGCGGAGCAGCGTGCCGCCCTTCACCCGGGCTACCAGATCACCGCGAAACTCCTGGGGGCGAGCGACCTCCGCGTCTGGTGGACGGTCACCGCGCCCTTGCTGCTGCGATCCATTCTGCTCGCGCTGGCCCTGGCGTTTTCCGTCAGCGTGGCCGTCTACCTGCCGACGCTCTTCGCCGGTGGGGGCCGAGTCGCGACCCTGGCCACGGAAGCGGCGGCCTCCATGTCCGCGGGGAACATCCAGTCGGCTGCCGCGAACGGCGCCGCGCAGGCGCTCTTGCCCCTGCTCGCCTTCGCGGGGTCCCTTGGCGCTGCCCACCTCCTGTTTCGTAACCGGCGGGGGGTCCCGCGATGAGCGCACTGGAACTCCGTGACGTGTCGCTGGCCGTGGCCGGCCGTCCGCTCGTAGGCCCCTTGTCCTGCGCCGTGGAGCCTGGAACCATTCTCACCATCAGCGGCCCGAGCGGTGTGGGCAAGTCGAGCCTTCTCGCTTTCCTGTGCGGAGTGTTACCCAGGAGTTTCACCCGGCAAGGCCGCGTCTTTCTCGACGGGAGCGACGTTAGCGCCTGGACGCCACAGGCGCGCCGCATGGGCATCCTGTTCCAGGATGACCTGCTCTTCCCTCACCTGAGCGTAGGCGGAAACCTCGCCTTCGGCCTCCGCGCCCCGCTTGCGCCGCGCCGTGAACGCACGCGGCTCATTGAGGAGGCCCTCGCCTCGATGGACCTGACGGGCTTTAGGGAACGCGACCCGGCGACGCTTTCCGGAGGCCAGCGAGCGCGGGTTTCTTTGTTGCGGGTTCTTCTGTCCCAGCCCCGGGCCTTGCTCCTCGACGAGCCCTTCTCCCACCTGGACCCGGACGCGAGGCAAGGCGCACGCGAGGTGGTCTTCGCCGAGGTGCGGCGACGGCAACTGCCTGCGATACTGGTCACTCACGATCGGGCCGACGCTGAGGCGGCCGGCGGCCCCTCTCTGGAACTGGAACCGCGCGAATAGGAGACAGATGTTCGATGCCTCGATTCAGAGCCTGATCAACGGCCCGCTCAACTGGGCCGGCCATCATCTCTGCCGGTGGGGCGTGCGCGCCAACAGCGTCACTTTGGTTGGAACCGTGACGGCGGTGGCGACCGCTGCTTCGCTCGCCGCCGGCCGCTACACGCTCGCCCTCGCACTCCTGTCCCTGAATCGACTTCTGGATGCTCTGGATGGGGCGGTGGCTCGGGCGTCCGAGCGCACGGATCTCGGCGGCTATCTGGACATCGTCTCGGATTACGTGTTTTACGCGGGGGTGCCGCTTGGCTTCGCGTTTGCCGAGCCACAGACCAATGCGTTACCCGCCGCCGCTCTCCTTGCGAGCTTCCTCCTCACCTGCTGCACCTTCCTGGCCTTTGCCTCACTCGCGGCTCAGCGCAAGCTCGTGATGGAGCCGCGGCGCGAAAAATCGTTCTTCTATTCACGAGGCCTGATGGAAGGCACGGAGACGATCGGATTCTTCGTGGCCATGACCCTGTGGCCGGAACGATTCGCGGACCTTGCCTGGATCTTCTCCGTCCTGTGCGTCATCACGGCGCTCCAGCGTACGTGGATCGCCGCCCGCGGCCTTCGCCCCCAATGACGTCTTCGCGAAGAACCGCATGCCTTCACGTGGAGGAATACCCGGAGTGAGACGGGTAACCCTCGCTCAGGTGTTCGGGGGGGCCGCCCTCGCCATGACCCTTGTCACCCTGGTCGCTCTTAAGACATCCTCCGAGCGCGCCCGGACGGCGGTGATCGCGACCGCCCAAAGGGAACAGGCGGTCTTCGCGCGGCGGATGGCCGCACAGGTGCTCGACGAACTCGGCCGCGCGCCGCGCGTGATCGGAGATGTGGAGCGCGGCATTGCCGCCGGGGCCCTGACCTTTGATGTGGAGCAAAGCGTCGAGCGTGATCTGTTCACGCGCGTCCTGAATGACCCGCATCTGGAAGAGGTCACATTCACCCGTGCGCGCCTCCTCGGCCACGACGACCAGGGCGAGGCCCATCTCGCCCCGGGCGGCCGCTTTCAGGTCACCGTCTATCGGGCCGGCGACGGCGCCATCGTCACGCAAATCGTCAGTGGCGCCGACGACGGGCCCTACGCACTCCGCGTTCGGGACCGGGGAGAGAACCGCAGCCTGGCCGACACGCCGCTCCGCGCAGGCGGGAAAGCCTCGGACCCGACGATGCACCCGACTTTCGCGGTCGCGGCGAGTCGGGAACTGCGCGGGCGCGCCGTATGGAGCGATCTGCACTGGTCGGAACGGGATTCGCGGGAGCCGATCGAGAGAAGACGCGTCGTGGTGAGCGTGCAGAAGGCGTTCGCCGATCCGACGGGCGACTTTCTTGGCGTCGTTCGCGTCGGCCTCGCGACGGGCGAGCTTGACGCGATCGTGCGCGGGCATGACGCCCCGAAGGAGGCCTTCGACGGACACCGCGTGGCCCTCCTTGCGTCCTCGCCCAGCCACGGCCCGCCACATCTGGTTGCCCGACTCGACCCGACCGATCGCGTGGCGGTCGTGGACGACGAGCTCCGCATCGTGAGCGACCATGTGCCGCCGGAGATGCGGGCGCTGATGGGCAGCGCGATGATCGCGGATCTCGATCCCATCCATCCAAACGCCGTGGGCGCTTTGGACGTCGCCGGATCCCGCTGGCTCGCGACCCTCCACGAGGTCGACCTCGGTGAAGGCGGAACGTCGGGATGGATGGTCGCGGTCCTCGCCCCCGAAGCGCGATACACCGCAGACCTGGTTGCCTTTGAACGCATGTTCCTAGCCGCGTTCGGCATCACCATCGCCCTGGTGCTCCTTATCGCCTCCTCCACCCTCTCCGCCCTGCGGCGGGGCCTCGCTCGCATCACGACTTCGACGGCCCGCATGCGCGGCTTCGACTTTGCTCCCGCCGAAAGTCACAGCGCCATTCGGGACCTCGACGAGGTGATGCTGGGCCTCGAGAGAGCGAAGACGGTGGCGCGCGCCATGGGAAAGTACGTCCCCATCGACCTGGTCCGAAGGCTCTACTCCGCCAACGAAGAACCAGAACTTGGAGGCGACCTCCTGGAGGTGTCCCTGATGTTCACGGACATCGAGGGCTTCACCACCCTTGCCGAGAAGCTCTCCCCCGACGAGCTGGCGAGACGCCTCGGCGACTATCTCGCGGCCATGACCACCGCGATCGAATCGAACCACGGGACGATCGACAAGTACATCGGCGATGCGGTCATGGCCCTCTGGAACGTACCCGTTCCCGTGCCTGAGCATGAAGCCCAGTCCTGTCGGGCCGCTCTGGCCTGCATGAAAGCGACGCGCGAGCTCTACGCCTCGCCGGCCTGGGCGGGTCTTCCTCCCATGGTGACCCGGTTCGGTCTGCACGCCGCCGAGGTGATGGTCGGCAACTTCGGCGCGCCGAGCCGGCTCAACTACACCGCCCTGGGCGATGGGGTGAACCTGGCCGCGCGCCTGGAGCCCTTGTGCAAGCAGTACGGCGTCATTGCCCTCGCGAGCGAGTCGATCATGCTGAAGACGCGCGGCGGTTTCGAATTCCGGCTGATCGACCGGGTGGCGGTGAAGGGGAAGACGACCGGCATCGATGTCTACGAGCTGCTCGGCGCGAAAGGCGACGACATCCCGAACCTTGACCACGCTCGACGTTACGAAGAAGCGTTCCGCCACTACCTTGACCGCGACTTCGGCCGGGCCGCCGCCACCCTCGATCCCCAACGCGATCAGGATCGGCCGAGCGCGGTGCTCTTCGCTCGCTGCCGCGACCTGATCGATCACCCGCCGCCTCCGGAGTGGACCGGGATCCACATCGCCGCCTCGAAATAGCGGCCCGGGCGTCATGCGGCCTTCTGCCGGACCAGCTTTACCTGCAGCTCGCACCCGACGGCAAGTGCATAGCGTTTAAGCGTCGCGAGCGAAGGTGCGTGCTTGCCGGCAGATTCCAGCCTGGAGATTGCACTCTTGGTGGTGCCCATGCGCTCAGCAACTGCATCTTGAGTGAGGCCCGCGCGCGAACGTGCCTTGAGCATTTGCCCTGCAACTTGATAGTCAAGTGCGAGCGCTTTGTATGCCGCATCAAAACCCTTCCGAGCACTAGCCTTGGCCAGAAACTCCTTGTGGTTATGTGGAACCGGTTTGTATTTCAATTCAGCCACTTTGCACCTCCTTCCGGCGCTTTCGCGCCAATTTCAATTCACGATCAGGCGTTTGCAGAGACTTCTTGATGAACGTGTGCAACACAACGATGCGTTTGCCAACCATAAAGCAATAGAACGCGCGGCCAACGCCCGATCGGCCGCGAGGCCGCAACTCGAAAAGTCCGTCACCAAAGGCACGAGAGTGCGGAAGGCGAAGACTCGGACCATGTTCGACAAGCAATTCGACTAGCCGCGCGTAGTCCGCAAGCACGTCTACGGGCCAAGCCTCAACTTCTGCTTGTACGCGCTCATGAAAGTATTCGATTTCAAACGCCATGTTAGCAAATACGCTAACTCCCGGAAAGGTCCATCTCGACAGCGGGTTCGGCCGGGCCTTCGCCACCCTCGATCCCCAACGCGATCAGGATCGGGCGAGCGCGGTGCTCTTCGCTCGCTGCCGCGCCCTGATCGATCACCCGCCACCGCCGGAGTTGACCGGGATCCACATCGCCGCCTCGAAATAGCGGCTCGCGAGGGACCTGGATCCCGGAACAAACGGACCCCGGGGCGGCGGAGCAGGCGACGGATCGTGGAGGACGCGGCTTCGTCGCGGAGGGCGGTCCGCCCCGCCGCCCCGAGACTTAAGGTTTTGCGGGCACGGCCTCGATGTCGAGTGAGATCTCGACCTCGTCACCGACCATCACGCCGCCGGCCTCGATGACCTCGTTCCAGGCCATGCGGAAGTCCTTGCGGTTGACCTTCGTCTCGGCATGGAAGCCATAGCGCTGGTTGCCCCACGGGTCCTTCGCCGAGCCCAGGAACTGGGCGTCCAGCACAACTTCCCTGGAGACCCCGTGCATGGACAAAACGCCCCTGATCTTCGCCGCGCTTGCGACACCGGTGATGGAGGTGCTCGTAAACGTAAGGTCGGGGAACGTCTCCACGTCGAAGAAGCGCTTGCTGCGAAGGTCCTCGTCGCGCCCTTCGACGTTAGTGTCGATGCTGGCCGCCTTGATGGTGACGACCACTTTCGACGCGCCTAGATCATCGGCGTCCATGTAAATGGCGCCTTCGAACTTACGGAACTGCCCGTTCACTTTGGTGAACAGATGACGGACCTTGAACGTCACGGCGGAGTGCTCGGCGTCGATGGTGAGCTTGGTGAGCTTGGTAACCTGTGCCTGCGCCGGCGCGGCCAGCGCCGCGACGATCAGGGCGAGGGCGAGAAAGCCCCGCGGCGGAGACGTGAAGAGGTTCATTAGCCCTTCTTCTCCGTCTTGGCGGGAGCGGCCTTGGGCTCGTCGGGAGTCAGGCGACCGCCGTCGAGACGGAGGCAGGTGTCCTTATCCATGTCGATGTAGCCCTGACGCTTGCAGGTGTTCTGGTTCGCGCACGAATGGCCGGGGCCGCCGCAGTCGCCCGTCTGCTTGCATTTGTTGACTCCGTAGCAGTGAGTGGGCTCCGCCGCTTTCTTGGCACCCTGGTCCTGCGCGGCGACGGGTAGCGCCATCACGGCGGCGAGAGAGGTGATGAGAAGACGGCGAGTGTCGGATGTGGTCATGGTTATTCCTTGTCTGATTTGAGTTGGTTTGATTTGATTACGGCGTTTGGTGAGCTGCGGCCGCCAGAAGTTGTTCGGCGACCCAGTTGCGGAAAAGAACGGAGAGACGCGAGGCCGCGACTTCGGGCCGGGCGCTCAGTTGAGTGAGGGTGATCCCGGGGATCACAGCCTCGAGGAGCGAGGCCTCTTCGGAATTGAGAGACCGCCGCACCACCTGCGCGCTCTCGCGGTGGACCAGGGCGATGAGCGGTCGGTCGCGGAGCTCAATCGAAAGACCCTGGTCCGGAACGTCCCGAGAGTCGTGGAGGTCGAACAGGGGCCAGTCGGAACGGACCACCCGAACGCTTGGATGCAGGGTGAGCGGGAGTTCGGCCACCGCCTCGGGTGAGAGTGATGTGACCGCCTCCCAGGTGAGGGGCGGCAGGTCCGCGGCCACGAAGGCCTCGGCGAGCGCCCATTCGAACCGGGCGAGGTCTCGGAGGAAAGGAAGACCCTCCGAAAGCGGGTCGGTTTCGAGAAAGCGCGGGAGTGAGCGGCCGATCTGGCCGAGATCATAGGACTGCGAGGGTCGGGCCTGCACGTAGCGCCGGACCAGGGAACCGAACGGACCTTCGCCCAGAATCCGGCGGGTGGCCGGGTAGTCGTTCTCGATCGCTTCGACAAAGCGGGCGAGGTAGCCGGAGGTGTAGATGTGCCATCGGTCCTCAATCGAACCCGAGGGCGGCGAAAGGACCAGGCTCTCAAGCTGCCCAGGAGAGAGCGCTGCGCCGATGAGGTGAGAGATGACCGTCGACTGAAAAGGAGCGAGTCTCATCGGAGTCAGGCCGCCGCCTTCAGATTGCCCATCAGGCGCTGCGCACGCGTCGCTTCCTGATGGAGGGCCAGGAACTCTGGAACGTTCACGTCTCTTTCGATCAACGTCGGCACCGGACCGAAAAGCGCCAAGGCCTCCTGGTAGAGCGCCCATACGGGTTCACAAATCGCCTGGTCGTGCGTGTCCACCACCACGTGTCCGTTGTCTTCGTGGCCGGCCAGGTGCATCTGGCGGATTCGATCCGCGGGCAGCGCGTTCAGGAAGCGCCGGGGATCGAAGCCATGGTTGCGGGCGTTCACGTAGACGTTGTTCACGTCCAGCAGGATGTGGCAGTCCGCCTTCTCGGCCACCGCGGCGAGGAACTCCCACTCCTCCATTTCCTGATCGCGGAGCCGAACGTAGGAGGAGACGTTTTCGATGAGGATGCGCCGCCTCAGGACCTCCTGCACTCGGGCGATGTTGGTCGCGGCGTTTTCGACGGCCTCGGCGGTGTGCGGAAGCGGGAGCAGGTCATGGGAATTGTGACCACCGTAACGGGTCCAGCACAGATGGTCGGACACGATCGAAGGCTCCACCCAGTCGGCCAGCGACTTCAGCAGGCGCAGGTGCGTCTCATCGACCGGCTCGGCCGAGCCGAGCGAGAGGGAGACCCCATGAAGCGCCACCGCGTAGTCGCGCCGGACGCTCTCGAGGACCTTCTGGGGGCGTCCGCCTCCGGTCATGAAGTTCTCCGAGATCACTTCGAACCACGGAACCTGGGGCTTCGCGTCCAGCACGTGCTGGAAGTGTTCGCGCCTCAGACCGATGCCGCAACCCGTGACTTGATCCACGAGTAGAGCGTAGGGGGCGCGGCGAAACGTTTCTGTCTAGTAGCTCACAGATTCGCAGGTTGCCGGGGAGCGAGCCGCCGGCCGTCACTTTATGAGTTCAGTGTCGGGGAACTGCGTTGTCCCAGCCACGCGCGAGTGCGGCCAAGGCGCGTCGCGATTCACCCTGTTCAGATGGGCTTTGCCTGCCTACACGGGATCAAAGGTCCGGGCGATGCGTTCGATGACATTCCGCAGGGCATGGTCTCGCTGCGCCCATTTGAGATCCTGGCCGATACCGAACCCTCGAAACCGCGGTCGAACGGGCAGCATGTCTGAATGCCAGTCAACCTCGTCGTGAACGTAGGCCGGAAAAGCGCAATCGAACCCGCCCATGGTCCGTCGGCGGATTCCGCGACCAGGACCGAGACTACTAAAGGAGGCGCTCCTCCCCGCATACCAATTAGCGGTTTGCGTCTGCTTTCTGGTGCATGGTAGAAGCTCATTTATATGCGCACCACACTTGACCTCCCAGAGCCACTTCTGCTCGAGGCCCAGCAGGTGCTGGGCTTCAAGTCGAAGACCGACACCGTCGTTCAATCCCTGCGCGAGCTGGTTCGCCGAAATCGTGTGGATCAGTTAAGGGCATCGCTGGGTACGATCCAGCTCGACATCGACATCCCCAGGTCGCGCCGCCGGCCCAAGCGTTGATTGCCGTCGACACGTCGGTCTGGGTGTCAGCGCTCCGGGCAAAAGCCTCCGCTGAGGCCACGCTCCTGGACCGACTGCTCGATCAGGATCTGGTTATCCTGCCGATTCCCGTGAAGGTCGAGCTGCTTTCCGGATCGTCGAAGCAGACGCGGCCCAGACTGTCGAAACTGCTCTCCGCCCTCCCGGTCCTCGAACCTGACGCCGCCACCTGGCGATTGGTCCTCAAATGGACCGAAGAGTCGAGTGCCAAGTCTCATCGCTTTGGCTTTGGCGATCTGCTCATCGGCGCGATTGCTGAGCAGGCAGGCGCCAGGCTGTGGTCGCTCGACAGCGATTTCGTAAGGATGGAGCGACTCGGGTTCTTGAAAACCTATCAGCCCTGAGCCTCTCGTTCCGCCTCTGCGCCATCCCGAAGGGGCGGCCGTGCGGGCGGGGGCCCGGAACGCAACGACGCCTCCGGCTACGCTAAAGGAACCGCCAACCTGGCTTGAGGGGGGAGATCTGCGAAGCGGTGTCCATGGCGCCCAAAAACCAGTTTCCTCGTTCCTCGTGACGTGTGACTGGTTCACAGATCTCATGGGATCAAGCGGCCTAGTCTTCCCGGTGCGCCACTTATGGCGAGTGCACAGGAATCCTGGGGACCCGGATGAACAGCGAATACAAGATAACCCTCACTCCCAAGAGCCTCGATGACGCCGACCCGAAGGCCCTAGGGTTGGCGCCACTGCTCGCGGACGTCTGTGAAGGTCTGTACGCAAGCAAGTGCGCGCCATGCGAAGAGCTCGCCAACTGGCTCATCGAGCGGGAGGCGAAGGCCGCACGCGAGGCTTGCGCCGCCGCTCTCAACCCTGTGTGCCAACATGGCTGAGACACCGCCCGTCGTTCTAATTAAGCAGCAAGACAGGGCGTAGAAAGACATGTTCGTCCATGGAATCCCCATCATCTGTCCCCGTTTCTGCGGGGTCGCCGGTTG
>Ga0163150_10000956_pt1 | contig 51056 bp, 51 predicted proteins | sample OliLakLV19P2IB_FD_148628 | JGI IMG/M metagenome (GOLD analysis project Ga0163150, IMG submission 148628) | Freshwater microbial mat bacterial communities from Lake Vanda, McMurdo Dry Valleys, Antarctica - Oligotrophic Lake LV.19.P2.IB | ecosystem: Environmental > Aquatic > Freshwater > Lake >...
GTTAATCCATCGACCCAGTTCGAGACGGTCCTTCGGGTCCAAGCAAATCGGTTCAGCAATACGAGGCACCGGGTCATGATGTCCCGAAAAAACAATAACTCCAGTCATTTGTGAGACACTACACTAGAGCCTCCAAAACGCACAGCCTACACGCGGTATCCCTGGCGCGGCGGCTACAGTGCTTTTGGTTTTTACCAAGAACTCTACTTTTCCATACCGGAACAGAGCCGCCCCGTGGTCAAGTCGATTAGCTACGCATCTCCCGGATGGATGGAATTGACGCTCGTGCCGATCATAGCGCGTTCCATTGAGACAATTGTGAAATCGATTGCTCGTTCGGTTGATGTGGTGGATGCCACCTACGACCGAATCCATCGACGAGCACAGAAACGAAAAATTCTTCGCGCAACTACTCGGAACGAGGAACTCAAATTGAGTGCAGAAGACCTGAAATTTGTTCGGGAGTCGTCTGAGGAACTTTCGCGCCTTATGGGCTTCGACTCAATGAAGCAATTGCATGATTACACCGGCGACCCTTTGGTGTCGTTCAAAATACTTCTTTCGTTCTATCGTCGAGTGCGTCCGCTTGTGGAATACCAGAAACAACTTCGGATAAAGCTTTAGGTAAAGCCTCCAGCCATGCGCCCTGACCACATCAAAATGCCCAAGACGCCGAAGGACAAAGCCGCCGAGGCCGAGCGCGACGACGCGTACGAGCGAAAGCAGAAGTGGAAGGAGCTTCCCGGCAACCGCTACACGCCGGAGGAATTGCGGCAGATGGCGGATTCCTTTGGCGAGTTCACCATCCACAAGCGGCGCACGAAGGTGATGCACATCGACTAGCGCAAGCAGTCAGAACCAGACTCGCCATTGGATGCCAGACACCCTACCTTCCACCAGATGAGCAGCCCGGAGAACAATCTTCACGACGACGCGGCCAAGGAAGCCGCGCGCGCGGCTCATTACGCACGCAAGCAACGGTGGAAGGAACAGCCCGGCCACCGCTACACCGCCGCAGAACTGGAGCGCATGGCGCGCGACCTCGGCCCGTTCACCATCGTCGAGCAGGAGCCGGACGTGATGAAGATCGACTGAGATGGCTCTTCCAAAGGTTTATGACTGGGAGCGGATTCGGCTGGCCCTCAAGCAATTGCACGGGACGTTTCCTGGATTTTTGCCCTCGGTGGTTTTGATCGGCGGCGGGGCGGCGTGGTTTTATCGTGAGACGCTGCGCCAGTGGAATGACCCGGATTTCCCGTTGCCCACCTGGACACCTGCTCAACAGAGCGACTGGTTGAGCAAGGACGTGGATTTCATGGGACTCGACATTGCGGAAGCTGCGGATTTGCTTCAGACCGAATTCGACGAGACAACTCACACGTTTCATTACGCCGGACTCGAAGTGGATTTTTTGGAGGCCGGGCTGCGCATCGATCCGCAGATGGTGGCGCAGACGGCGCGCATCGTGCAATTGCCGGAGATGACGTTCAATGTGGTGGAAGCGTCCGTCCTGTTCACCGAGAAGGCGGCGCTCATCCGTATCAAGGAACGCGCGCAGGACAGGTTGCATCACCAGTTGCTGGCCGAGTTCTTAAAGTGTGAATTTTGCCGACAAGCGGAGAACCCGATGGCGCTGCGCGCCAGCCGGTGGGTGGCGAGGGCGCGCACGGTGAAGACCGCGGAGATCAATTTTTTCCAAGACGATGCGCGGCTTTCCAAGCGGCTCGCTTCGGCCATCGCCCGGTTGGAGTCCGGCGAACATCGCGCTCTGAAGCACTGGGCCAAGCACCATCTGCCCGGCTACACGGACTAATTTTCAAATGAAAGTCACACTCAACTGGCTCAAGCAATACGTGGATTTCGACTGGTCGCCGGAGGAACTCACCGAGCGGCTCACCATGCTCGGGCTTGAAGTCGAGGGCGTCACCAAGGTCGGCGGCGAATTTGCCGGCACCGTCGTGGCGCAGGTCATCACGCGCGAGAAACATCCGAACGCGGACAAGCTCTCGGTCTGCCGCGTGAACGACGGCACGGGCGAGCGCCAGATTGTCTGCGGCGCGCAGAACTTCCAGGTGGGCGACAAGGTGCCGCTCATTCTGCCGGGCGCTTCACTGCCCATGAAGCCCGGCGACAAGGAACCGTTCACCATCAAGGTCGGCAAGATTCGCAACGTCGAGTCGCACGGCATGATGTGTTCACCCGCCGAACTCGGCCTGCCGGATGACGTGGATGGTCTGCTCATCCTCAAGGCCGACGCGAAGGTCGGCCAGCCGTTCGCCGAGTATCTCGGGCGCAGCGGCAGCGATGTGGTTTATGATTTGGAGATCACGCCGAACCGGCCGGACTGGAACAGCGTCATCGGCATCGCGCGCGAGATTGCCGCGCTCACGGGGAATGCGCTGAAGGTGCCGGAAGTAATCAGTAATCAGTTGCCAGTCATCAGTGGGAAAGTTGGCGAACTCGTCGCGGTGCGGGTGGAGGATGCGGAGCTTTGCCCGCGCTACACCGCGCGTGTCATTCGCGGCGTGAAGGTCGGGCCGAGTCCCGACTGGTTGCGCGCGGCGCTGGAGAAGGTCGGGCTGCGCAGCATCAACAACGTGGTGGACGTGACAAACTTCGTGATGCTGGAGACGGGGCAGCCGTTGCACGCGTTTGATTATCATCTCGTTGCCAAAGGATCGAACGGCACGCCCACCATCGTCGTGCGACGTGCGGTCGCTGGAGAAAAATTCACCACACTCGACGGCGTGGAACGCACGCTCGCAAGTGATCAACTGCTCATCGCCGACGAGCAAAAGGGCATCGCCCTCGCTGGCATCATGGGTGGCGCGAACACGGGCATCAATGAACGCACCGTGGATGTGCTGCTTGAATCGGCTTACTTCAACTCCACCAACATCCGGCGCACGAGCAAGACGCTCGGACTGCGCAGCGACTCGTCCTACCGCTTCGAGCGCGGGTGCGACCCGAACTGGGGCGTGGACTTCGCAGGCCGGCGCGCGGGCCAGTTGATTCTTGAAACTGCGGGCGGACAACTCGCCGAGGGCGTCGTGGATGTTTATGCAAAACAGGTGGAGCCGAAGACCATCACGTTGCGTCCTGAGAAAGTTTCGCAACTGCTCGGCATCGAGCTGCCTGCCGATGTCATCACGCGCCATCTCACGTCGCTCGGCCTCACGGTCACCGCGCCGATGACCTTCACCATTCCGACCTTCCGCGTGGACTTGAAGCGCGAGGTGGATCTCATCGAGGAGATCGCGCGACTGCATGGCGTGGACAAGATTCCCAGCACGCCGCCGCGCGGGGCCATTGGTGCGAACGCCTTCGACGCGGTGTATGACGAGATCGCGGACGCGCGCCGCCTGCTCGCGGGTCTCGGGCTGAACGAAGCGCAGGGGCAGACTTTGGTGTCGAGAGACGAGTGCCGAGGGCCGAGGGCCGAAGTTGTCGCGCTCGCCAATCCGCTCAGCAGCGACATGGATGTGTTGCGGCCTTCGCTCATTCCCGGTTTGCTCGATTCCCTGCGGCACAATGTGTCGCGCAAGAATTATGACGTGGCGCTGTTCGAGATTGGCCGTGTGTTCCAGCAACGTGCCCCCGGCGTCCCGCCGGGTGGTGGTTCACTGACGACGAACGCGCCGCGCCAAGGGAGTGATCTCCAGACTCAGAACGCCTCCACCCGGCAGGATGCCGGGGGCACGCACGAAGAGCGCCGCATCGCCATCGCGCTCACCGGGCGGCGTGCGCCCGGCTTCTGGAGCGGCGATGATCGCGACGCGAAGTTCGACCTCTCCGACCTCAAGGGCCTGATCGAAGAATTCCTCGAACAGTTCGGCGTGCGCGGCGTGACCTACACCCGGCGCGCGGAACCGACGGCGCTGTTGATCGAGTCCGCCACCATTGCGCTCGGGGGCAAGCTCGCGCTCGGCGAAATCGGCCAGGTCTCCCCTGCCCTCGCCAAGCGCCATGACTTGCGCGACGCGGTGTTCGTGGCGGAATTGAACCTCGACCAACTCCTCGCGCGCCGGAACGCGGCCAAGTCCTTCAAGGCCCTTCCGCAATTTCCCAGCAGCCGCCGCGACGTGGCCATGCTCGTGCCCGAGGCCACCACGCACGACGCCGTGCTCGGCGCGGTGCGCCAGGCCAAGCCGCAGAATCTGGAAACGGTGGAACTCTTCGACGTGTTCCGCGGCAAGAACATCCCCGCCGGGCAGAAGAGCGTGGCCTACGCCTTCACCTATCGCGGCACGGAGAAAACCCTGACCGACGCCGAAGTGAACGCCGCGCACGAGAAGGTCATGGGGCAATTCAAACAAGCCCTTGGCGCGACGCTGCGGGACGGCTGAGGTGCTGGAGACTCGAGGAAGGATACACCCTCAAGACTGGCAGCCGGGCTTGCCCGCCCCGGTACCGCCGAGTAGTTTGCGCGCGTGATTAAGACAACCAACCAGAGGACGTAATCATGCTCGCACAATACCTCGACTGTGTGGCGGAACTGGCCCGCTACGAAATCATCGAAGATGACGGCTCGTATTGGGGGGAAATTCCAGGCTTCCAAGGCGTGTGGGCCAAGCACGCCACGCTCGCCGGCTGTCAGCGCGAGTTGCGCGAAGCCCTGAGCGACTGGGTCGCGCTGCGTCTGCGTCTCGGTCTGGAGATCCCGGAGGTGGGAGCGCTGAATCTCAATCACATCGGCGATCAGGCCCATGCCTAAGCTGCCGCCAGTCTCGCGCCGGAAGTTCATCCAGCGTCTGCACGAGCTGGGTTTTGATGGGCCTTACGCCGGAGGCAAGCATCCACAGATGAAACGCGGGACGTTGACGCTGATCATTCCCAACGAGCATGAGGGCGACATTTCTCCCGGCTTCCTGCAACGGCTCTTGAAGCAGGCCGGTGTGTCGCGCGAGGAGTGGTTGGAAAAGTGATCGGAGCAAGCACCCATGCGTGGACACATCAAAACCAACCTCGACTGGTGGCTCGCGGCGATTTGCATTCGCATTGAACCCGTTAGTTGCGATCCATGCGATGGTCGCAAGCGGAAAAGAACTTGGGCCAATCATCATTTGATCCATGCGAAATCGCTCGCCGAGGCATACGACAAAGCGGTCTTGATCGGGAAAAAGTCTCAACTGAAATACGAAGCCAAGCGCGGTTGGATCAAATACCGGTTCGTCGGCATCTGGCAGATTTTCCCCCACTTGGATGAGATCGCCGACGGCGAAGAATTACTGTGGGATGATTACGGCGACATCACTGCGCGGATCGCAAAACGGCGCTGTCTCTCGAAGAGGCAGGTTCTGGCGGATTACCAAAGACCCTTCGGAAAGGTAAAGCGGCCCGGGGCGAAATGATGAGCAGCTTCTCGAATCGAATCCTTCTCAATTCCCTCCATTCCCCCGTGCCAAACATCTCCCAGCCATGAAAGAACTGAACGGGTCTTCGGCTTGTCGGGACTTCAACGCGTTGCGGCATTAGCGGCGGCACGCCATCAAGGTCGGACAGCCGGGCTTGCCCGCTCCGGCACTGCCGGGTAGCTTGCGCGCATGATCACCGTTGAAACAACGGACACGGATGTCCTTGTGACGATTCCGAAGAACGAGGTACCCGCCGACCGGCTGAATTCTTTCCTCGGCTGGCTGCGCCTCGAAGCCATTGCCCGCCGCAGTGATCTAACCGAGGAAGCCGCCGCCCAACTGGCCGATGAAATCAAACAAGGCTGGTGGGCCGCGAACAAGGATCGCTTCACCAAGCCCACTGCATGAACCCGGATCGCGTGGTCGTGGATGCGAACCTCGCGTTCAAAGCCCTGGCAGGCCAGCGCGGTGACCTGAGAGAGCGGCTTGGCACACCGACCCGGTTGCAGTTCTACAGTCCGCGCTATCTCTTCGTGGAACTCTTCAAACACAAGGAGCGGCTGGCCCGCGCCACACGCCTGGCCGAGGGCGATTTGCTGGAAGCCTTGCACACGCTGACCAGCGGACTGGAATTCATCACCGAGACAGAAATCCCAGTGGGAACCTGGATGGAAGCACATCGTTTGTGCAGCGGTGTGGACGAAGCGGACACGCCGTACGTGGCGCTCACCTTGCACCTTGGTGGACGGCTCTGGACCGAGGACAAGGAATTGAAAACCGGCCTGCGAGCGAAGGGTTTCGATTCATTTTTCGAGCCATAGGCGTTGAAGCGAGATTGTCTTTTGTTCGTCCATTCCCTCGTGCCAAACATTTCCCAGCCACGAAAGAACTGAGCGCGACTTCGGCTTGTCCTGGGCTTACCGCATGGCGGCACTCGAACCCCCTAAAGATTCTCCCGTATCCACGTCCGCACGTCGTCGTGGTTGCCACCATCATCAGCTTGAGAAGATCAGGCTTGTGATAGAGGAAGATGACGCGCAAGCCGCGCGAGAGGCGAAACTCGAAGGCGTTGTTTTCGAGGCGGCGGACACCCAGCCCGGCGTGCTGGTGCGGGTGGCCGAAACTTGTCTGCAATTCGCCGAGGCGGGTGGCGAGCTCTTCGAGTTCAGCTTCCGTGCGGTGCCTGGCCCAGCGTTTCCACTGGGGGCCAAAATCAACCGAGAAGCCCCTTGGCCGTTCCGTCCCAGCGTTGGGCTTTTTCATTCTTGGAGAGCCGCTTGATATTCTTCACCGCGCGTTTGAGTTCGGTCTGCGTCACGCCGTACTCCAGCATTGCGTAATCCTCGCTATAAACCTTGGTGGGCCGCAACGCGACGACTTCCCCCTCCCAAAGGATACCGATGTCTTCGCCCTTGAGCGCGCGAGTCAACAGGGACGTGAGGTTCTGTCGGGCCTTGGCTGGCGTCAGCGTTTGCATGGCAGACTTGTCGCGACTCGACGGGGCAAAAGCAAGCCTGTGGGCGTGAAGGGGAATCCCGTTCCCAGCGTCGGTTCCTTCGTGCTAAACCATTTCCAAGCATGAAAGAACTGAGCGCGCACTCCGCTTGTCGGGGTTTCAACGCGTTGCGGCATTCGCGGCGGCACGCCATCAAGGTCGGCGGGCTGGGCCTGCTGGGCTTGACCATGCCGAAGCTGTTGCAGGCGGCGGAGGTTGCGGCTGGTAGGGCCGCGCTGCTGCGCGGCTCAAACGCCAAGGACGCGCCGCAACGCGTCCCTACCAAAGCCCGCGCGAAGAACGTCATCTTCCTCTTCCAGTACGGCGGGCCGAGTCATGTGGACATGTTCGACATGAAGCCGAACGCGCCCGAAGGCATTCGCGGGCCGTACAAGCCCATGTCGTCGAACGCCGACGGCATCCAAGTGTGTGAGAAATTGCCGAAGACGGCGAAGGTCATGGACAAGGTCACGCTCATCCGCTCCATGACGCACACGATGAAAAATCACAACTCGGCGGGTTATTACGCGCTGACGGGCCACGCGCCGCCGAGTGATGATCAGCGCTTGCGCGACTCCAGCGAGTTGTTCCCCGGCTTCGGCTCGGTGGTGGACAAGCTCGCGCCGCTCAAGGGCGGCGAGATGCCGACCTACGTGTCGTATCCGTACGTGATTCGCGACGGATCGATCACGCCGGGGCAGCACGCGAGTTTTCTGGGCAAGGAGCACGACCCGTTTTTCTTCACGAACGATCCAAACGCGGCGGACTTCGCGCTGCCGGAGTTGAGTCTGCCGTCGAATCTCACGCATGAGCGACTGGAGAGCCGGCGCGAGTTGCAGAAGCTCGTGGATGCGCAGTCGCGGCTGCTGGACCACTCGGCGGCGGCGAAGGGGCTGGATGCGTATTACGACAAGGCGCTGGGGATGTTGAACAGCACGCGGCTGCGGAACGCGTTCAACCTGAGCGCGGAGCCGGCGAAGGTGCGCGAAGCCTACGGTCGCTCGACCTACGGGCAGAGTTGCCTGCTGGCGCGGCGGCTCATCGAGGCGGGCAGCAAGTTCGTCACGGTTTATTTCTCCGAGAGCATCGGCGGGCAAAGCACGACGGGCGGCGGCTGGGACACGCACGGGTTCAACAACACGCGCATGTATCCGATCATCGAGAAGTATCACCTGCCAATCCACGAGCAGACCTTGCCCACGTTGCTCACCGATCTCGACGAGCGCGGGATGCTGGAGGACACGCTGGTGGTGTGGATGGGTGAGTTCGGCCGCACACCGAAGATCAATGAGAACATCAGCCGCGATCACTGGCCGCAGTGTTACACCACGCTGCTGGCGGGCGGCGGCGTGAAGCGCGGCTTCGTCTATGGCGAGTCGGACAAGCGCGGCGAGTATCCCGCGAAAGACCCGGTGAAGCCGGATGATCTGGCGGCGACGATTTATCATCTGCTCGGCATCGACCCGCACACGGAGATTCACAACTCAGTGAACCGCCCGGTGCTGATCAGCGACGGCAAGCCGGTGATGGGAGTGATCGCTTAAATCCTTTCGCGGGCCACGCCTCACCGTTTAACTTCCAACCATGAGTTCACTTCAGGAAATCGAGTCGGCCATCCGCGATTTGTCGGTGAAGGATCGAACACAGTTGATTCACGACCTGCCCGACCTGCTGCCGGAGTTGGACGGCGACAACCTTTGGAAATTGATCGCATCCGATCCCCGGCCCCGCCCCAAACTGAACGCGCTGATTGATGAAGTGGACGCGCAATACCGTCGCGAACCCGAGTCCTTGGCGGTCATGCGAGACGCGGATTTCCAAAAGTGATTTCGCGCGGCACCCCAGTTTTCTGGTCGGGCTACCGGGCGTTGCCGCTGGAAATCCGGCTGGCCGCGCAGCGTGCGTATCAAAAGTTTCAGGAAAACCCGGCCCACCCCAGCCTGCATCTGGAGCGGTTGCGCTCGAACCCCCGCGCCTGGTCCGTGCGAGTAACGCGGGACTATCGGGCCGTGGCGTTGCGCTACGAAGACGAGAACTGGGTTTGGTTCTGGATTGGCAGCCACCGCGACTTCGACCGGGAATTTCCACACCCATGAACTGGCGCACTCTTCTGACCGCGAATCTTTTCTGGCCCGCCGTATGCGGTCTGGCCGCCGCGCCGGAGATTGAATCCATTTCCCCGCTTGCCATTCGTCCCGGCGTGGCGACGGAGATCACGCTTTCTGGCAAAGACCTCGCGGAGGCGACGCAACTCTGGACGAGCTTTCCCGCGAAAGTGGAATCGCTCGGCGCCGGAAAGTTTCGCATCACGACTGTGGCGGCTTCTGGTGTGGGTGCGGTGCGCGTCTTCGGATCGAATGGCGTTTCCAATCTTGGTTTCGTGCCGCTCGATCCGCTGCCCGGCGGGACGGAAGTGAAAACGAACAAGTCGCGCGCGACGGCGCAATCCGTGGAAGTCAGCAGTGCGGTCGATGGACGATGCGAGGAACTCAGCTACGACTGGTTCAAGCTGCGCGCCACCAAAGGCCAGCGCGTGCCCGTGGAAATCATCGCCGCGCGCCTCGGCTCGAAATTCGATTCAGTGGTGCGCGTGGTCAACGCCAGCGGACGCGAGCTGGCGCGCAACGACGACGCGCCCGGCAGGAACGGCGACAGCGCGTTGAATTTCGTCGCGCCGGAGACGGGCCATTACTTCATCGAAGTGCGCGATGTGAATTACGGCGGCGGTTCCGCGTTCTTCTACCGCTTGCGGGTGGGCGGTGCTTCGTTGACGAGCATGGCCTCACGCGCGGATGGCGGCACCGCGGAGAAGGAACCGAACGACGCGCCAGCCAAGGCGACACTGATTCCTCTGCCGGGCGAGTTCAGCGGAAGTTTTGGCCAGCCCGGAGACCGCGACCACTACGAGTTCACCGCGCGCAAGAGCGAGCGCATGGAGTTTCGCGCCGCCACGCGCAGCCTCGGCTCGCCCTGTGACGTGATGTTGCAACTGGATTCCGCCGACGGAAAACGCCTCGCGCGCTCGAATCCTTCCACGGGCGACGAGGGCGTGCTGACGCATTCCTTCGCGAGCAACGGCACCTACCGTCTCACGATTCACGAAGCGACAGGGGCGCACGGCTCAAACATGAATTACCGCGTGACCGCGCGCCCGGCGTCCGGCTTCGCGCTGACGCTCGACACGGATCGGATCAATGTCGCGCCCGGAAAAACGTTTGATCTCAAAGTCACGACCGTGCGCGGCGACCACAAGGGCGCGATCAAACTGGCGCTGGAGAATTTTCCCGACGCGCTGATTCTAACCAACGGTGTGATCGCAGAAGGCAAGAGCAACGTGACGATGAAGGTGCGCGCGCCGGAGTCGCTCCAGCCGGGGACGTGGCAAAATTTCTCCGTCACCGGCACGGGCGTGCGCAGCAACGACACCGCGCGCGTCCGCGCCAGCACGGCTCCCGCGCTGCGGCGGCAGTTGCCGCTGCTGCTGCATGCGCCGCCGGAGTTTGATGGCGCGATCACGCTCGGCGTCACGCAGCCTTAAAATTTGCCCGCCCGGCTGTATCGACCCTGGACAGTGTCGTGGCCCACGAGGTGTTTGTGGCGGCTGGCGGGGGTTTTCGTCGCGGAGCGACGGCGGAAATTAGCCCGGCACGAAGTGCCGGGTTCGTCGCGGAAAATTCGTTTCCGTCCCGAAGGGACGGCGGAAAGCCGGCGTCCTTTCAGGACGCGACCACGAATAAGCCTGGCCCCAGACACTTCGTGTCTGGCTAATTTCCGCAGCCGCTTCGCGGCCTGGCAAGAACCGTGTCTGGGGCGTGTTGCCCAAATCAAAAGGAGCTGCGGACCGCCATGTCCGCAGAAGCGCACGCCATGGAGTTTCATCGTTTTCGCGGTGTCAAACGAACAGCGGACTCGGCGGTCCGCTGCTCCGGCGATTTGGGCAACACGCCCTCCAGATGCCCCACGAGATCGCCCTCCATTTCTTTGCTGATGAAAACCGCCTGGCTCGCTAGCGTCTTCGCCTCATGAAACACCGCACCGGTCTTTGTTCACTGCTCGCGTTCTTTCTCCTGCTGCTTCCGGCGCGGGCGGACACGAATCATCACGTCATCCTCATCACCATTGATGGCGGGGCAGCGTTCTATTTGAAAGATGCGGCCGCGCCGATTCCCACGTTGCGGAAGCTGGCCGCGCAGGGCGTGGTGGCGGAAGGGATGCGCGTGTCGAATCCTTCCATCACCTGGCCGAACCACACCACACTCGTCACCGGCGTGCATCCTGAGAAACATTCCGTGCTCTTCAATGGCGTGCTGATGCGGCAGGGCGACGGCCTGAGCGTGCGCGTGGAACCGAAGCGCACCAAAGAACAGCTCGTGGCCGTGCCGACCCTTTATGATTTGCTGCACGCGAAGGGCTACCGCACGGCGGGCGTGAACTGGCCCTGCACGCGCCAGGCCCGCACGCTGCATGATGATTTTCCCGACGTGCCCGACACGCTCAATTACACCACGCCCCGCCTCGTGAACGAACTGACCGCCGCCGGCGTGTTGGCCGGCCAGGGCAACACCAACTTCACGCGCGAGAGCGGGCCGCGCCGCGATCAGATTTGGACCGAGGCCGCGACGCACCTCATCCGCACGCGCCCGCCGAACTTCATGATGTTCCACCTGCTGATTACGGACGCGCTTCAGCACAAGCACGGCCCGCGCTCGATGGCGGCGTACACCGCGCTGGGCATGGCCGACGCGCACTTGCGTGATTTGCTGGCGGCGCTGGATCAAAAGGGTCTGCGCGAGCGCACGACGATTTTCATCGTGGCGGATCACGGATTTGAAACTTCTACGAACCTCATCCATCCGAACGTCGTGCTGCGGAAGGCCGGCTTGCTCGATACGAATCTCGTGGCCACGAATCCGCCCGCGTATCCGGCGCGCGTGCAGATCATTTCCGAAGGCGGCACGGCGCTGGTTTATTTCACGAATCCAAAAACGAAGGCGCAGGATCGCGTCCGCGCGCTGGAACTGTTCCGCGCCACCGAGGGCATCGCGGAAATTCTGGAGCCTGAAACCTTTGCCGCGCTCGGCCTGCCGGACCCGGCGAAGAATCCGCAGATGGGCGACCTCGTGCTGGTGCCGAAGCCGGGCCACGCCTTCTCGAACAATTCCACCGGCGAAGCCACCATCACGCCGGTCACGCTGACGGCGGGCAGCCTCGGCACGCACGGTTACCTCGCGTCGAACCCGAACATGAACGCGATGTTTGTGGCCGTGGGGCGCGGCATTAAACGCGGCGTGAAAATCGGCGTGGTGGACAATCGCGACGTGGCCCCGACGATGGCGCATCTGCTCGGGCAGACGTTGCCCGGCGCGGACGGGAAGGTGTTGCAAGAGATTCTGGAATAGTTTCGGGAGCGAGATGGGGGACGCTACAGCTTGGGAAGCTGCGATTCTCCATGGCCTCCAATGGAGTCTTCACCCCATAGCTTCGGCCATGAGGAAGACCGAGCATGAAAAATAGTTGGTCGCCGCGCCGGCGGATCCGGGCACCGGTCATGGATCATGAAAAGTAAACTGGCCGCCTTGTCGCGGCACTATCTGGCCGCCTTGCAGAAATACTTGCCGGCGGCAAAACAAGCGAGCCTCGCACCGGCCCATCGCCTGGGCGCAGAGGCCCTGGCCCTAGGCTTGAAAACGCCCGACCTTGCCCATCTGCACGAGACCGCCCTGGCCACGCTGGGCTTGACCGACTGCTCATCCACCACCCGGACGCGCTTGACCCGGCACGCGGAAATGTTTTTTGCCGAGGCCGGACGCGCGATTAAAAAAACTCATCGCCCCAGCCTGGAGACGAAGGCCCAAGCAAACCGGCCGGGCCAAACTCCCACGCACCAAACCGCGCAGCTCGCCGCGACCAACCGCTCCTTGAAACAGGGGCTCCAGCGGCACAAGACGGCGGAAGCGGCGCTCCGAACCAGCGGCCGGGAGAACGCGAAGGTGTTGCAGGAATCGCAGCAGCTCCAGGAACATTTGCGGCATCTGACCCACCAGCTTCTGTCGGCGCAGGAAGTGGAGCGAACGAAGATCAGCCACGAGTTGCACGATGACGTTGCCCAGACCTTGCTGGGCATCCAAGTCCGGCTTTTGACTTTGAAAAAAGCGGCCTCGGGCAGCGCGTCCCACCTCAGAAAAGTAATCGCCAGCACGCAGCGGGCGGTGAAAGAATCCATCCATTCGATCAATCGCTTGGCGCATGAACTCGACCTCCCTCACCCGGCCCATTCCCCGCTGCGGCGGGCGTGGCCCAAAAAACCATGAAAGCGAAATCCAATCTGCTGGTGCGCCGCCGAAAATTGCCGGCCCCCGCCGCTCGCGAGACCAGCCCTGCGGCGTCGGCGGACCGTTCGTTCCCGGTCATCGCCATGGCGGCCTCAGCCGGCGGCTTGAAAGCCTTGTCCGTCATTCTGGGTGGCTTGCCGGCGGACTTCCCGGCCGCCATTGCCATCGTCATGCACCTTTCCCCGGATCATAAAAGTATCCTGGCCGAGATTTTGACCCGGCGCACTCATTTGCTGGTCAAGCAAGCCCAGACGGGCGACAGGCTTTGCCATTCGAGTGTTTTTATTGCTCCGCCCAACCACCACCTCTTTGTCGCCAAGGACGGACGCCTCAAGCTTTCCTCTTCCGATGCGGAGAAAGTTCATTTCGCCCGGCCTTCCGCCGAGCCGCTGTTTGCTTCGGTGGCCGAGGTTTACAAAAAGAACGCCATCGCTGTGGTCCTCACGGGTGGCGATGGGGATGGCTCCTTCGGCGTGCAGATCATCAGCGACGAGGGCGGCCAGGTCATCGCCCAAGACCGGCCCACGTCGGAAAATTTCTCCATGCCGGAGACTTCGATCAAGACCGGCGATGTGGATTTCATCCTGCCCCTGGACGAGATCGCTCCCAAGTTGATCGAACTGGTGGCCGCCCGCAGTGGACAAAAAAGTGGGGAGCACAGCCGCCCCGGCTGTGGTTCGGCGCGCCCTCGCGCCGAACCCAAGCGCGCCGGCAAGTCCCAAACGGTCTTGCTGGCCGTGCGCTCCGGGCAGGCCGCGAGGGCGCGGCCCGCAGCGCCCGAGGCGGGCGCGATCCCCAAGCCAACTGAAAAGACGCCCACACCCGCCCCGAAAAAAGCTGTGACGCCGCGCTATTCAGCGCGATCCAAAGCTGCCATGCTCCTGCGCAAGAAATAGGCGCATGAAGAAAAAAACCTCATCAGCTCACCAATCAACCAAGCGCGCCAAAGACGCATCCCCAAAACCAACCGCCCCGGCTGCGGGCGTTTCCTTCCCCATCGTCGGCATCGGCGCTTCCGCCGGCGGGCTCGAAGCGTTGGAACAATTTCTCGGTCATGTCCCGACGGGCAGCGGCCTGGCGTTTGTCATCGTTCAACATCTGGATCCGGACCGCAAAGGGATCATGGCCGAACTGCTCCAGCGCACCACCAAGATGAAAGTGTTCCAGATCAAGGATCGCACCAAGGTGCAGCCGGACTGCGTCTATGTGATCCCGCCGAACAAGGACTTGTCCCTGCTGAACGGCGTGCTGCATCTGATGACGCCGACCACGGCGCGAGGCTTGCGCCTGCCCGTGGATTACTTCTTTCGTTCCCTCGCGCAGGATCAGCAGGAGCACAGCGTCGGCGTGATTCTTTCCGGCATGGGCTCCGACGGCACGCTCGGGTTGCGCGCCATCAAGGAGAAGGCGGGCGTGGTGCTGGTGCAGACGCCGACGAACGCGAAATTTGACGGCATGCCCCGCAGCGCGATTGACGCGGGGCTGGCCGACATCGTGGCCCCGGCCGAAGAGTTGCCCGAAAAAATCCTCGCCTATCTGCAACGCTCTCCGCTCCTCGCCAACTCCGAGGTGAACCTGGAAGACAAGACGCAAAGCGCCATGGAAAAAGCGGTTCTTCTGCTCCGCGCCCGCACGGGCCATGATTTCTCGCTCTACAAAAAGAACACCCTCTTCCGCCGGATCGAGCGCCGGATGGGCATCCACCAGATCGACAAGATGGCCGCCTACATCCGCTATCTGCAGGAGAACTCGCAGGAGCTGGACCTGCTCTTCAAGGAACTGCTGATCGGGGTGACGAACTTCTTCCGCGATCCCGAGGCCTGGGATCACCTGCTCCAACACGCCATCCCACAGCTCCTCGCCAACCGGTTGCCCGGCCACGCGCTGCGGGCTTGGGTGACAGGCTGCTCCACCGGGGAGGAAGCCTATTCCCTGGCCATGATTTTCAAGGAAGCGGTGGAAGCCGTGAAGCCCAAGGGAAATATCACCCTGCAAATTTTTGCCACCGACCTGGACCGCGACGCGATTGAAAAGGCCCGCCAAGGTCGCTTTCCCGGCAATATTGCCGCCGACGTATCGCCCGTGCGGCTGGCCCGTTTCTTCGCCAAGGAAGAACATGGCTACCGGGTGCGAAAGGAGATTCGCGAGATGATCATCTTCGCGCCGCAAAATCTCATCATGGACCCGCCGTTCACCAAGCTCGACATCTTGAGCTGCCGCAATCTGCTCATCTATCTCGGCCCCGAGTTGCAGAAGAAATTGATGCCGCTCTTTCACCACAACCTGAATCCCGACGGCATCCTCTTACTCGGCAGCGCGGAAACGGTGGGCGAGTTCAGCGACTTGTTCGCTCCGCTCAACGGCAAATCGAGGATCTTTCGGCGGACGGAGTCGGCCTTGCGACCGACGAGGGTCGAGTTTCCCTCCTCCTTCAGCGCGCCCCAGGCCGGCGGGCCGGAGACGCACCCGGCGACGAAACCTTCGCCCAGTCTCCAATCCGTGGCGGACCAACTGGTCCTGTCGCGTTACGCGCCGCCCGCCGCGCTCGTCAACGACAAGGGCGACATCTTCTACATCAGCGGTCGCACCGGCCAGTATCTCGAACCCGCCGCCGGCAAGGCGAACTGGAACATCTTCGCCATGGCCCGCGAGGGACTGCGCTACGAACTGACCAGCGCCTTCCAGAAAGCGCTCCGGCAAAAAGGCGTGGTGACCTTCCGCGGCCACGGAGTCGGGACTCGTCACCGGGAACAGCTCGTGGAAGTGACCGTGCAGCGGCTCGAGGAAGGCGGCCCGCTCCAGGGCCTGGTGATGATCGTCTTCACCAACCTGCCCGCGCCCGTGGAAACCAAAGTGACGGGCCGTTCCTCCAAGTCGAAGCTGCCGGCTCACGGATCGCAGGTTGCGAAACTGGAGGGGGAACTTCAGGTCGCCCGCGAACTGACGCGGACCACGCGCGAGGAGCGGCAGACCTCGCAGGAGGAACTCACCTCCACCGTCGAAGAGCTGCAATCCACCAATGAAGAATTGCAGTCCACCAACGAGGAGCTCACGACCTCGAAGGAAGAGATGCAGTCGCTCAACGAGGAACTCCAGTCGGTCAACGCGGAGTTGCAGACCAAGCTGGAAGACCTGTCGCACGCCAGCAGCGACATGAAGAATCTGCTCAACAGCACCGACATCGCCACGCTGTTTCTGGACCGGGAGCTCAACGTGCGGCGCTTCACCCCGCAGGCGACGAAAATCATCAAGCTCATCCCCGGCGACGTGGGCCGGCCCATCACCGACCTGGCCAACGAACTGTGCTATCCGGAACTGGCGGAAGACGGACGCGCCGTGCTGGAGACGCTCGTTCCGGCGGAGAAGCCCATCGGTTGCAAAGACGGCCGCTGGTTCACGGTGCGCATCATGCCCTACCGCACGCTGGACGACCGGATTGACGGCCTGGTGCTCACCTTCGCGGACATCACCGCGTCCAAGGCGACGGCGACAAAACTGGGCAACAAGCACGCCAGCCTGGAGAAGCGCTTCGTGGACCAGACTGCGGGCATCTCCGTGTCCCGGGCGACGGCGGCGAAATTGAAGGTCCAGCACGCCGGCCTGGAGAAGCGCTTCGCCGACCAGACCGCGGGCATCTCCGTATCCCAGGCGACGGCGGCGAAATTGGAGGTCCAGCACGCCAGCTTGGAGAAGCGCTTCGCCAAACAGACCGCGAGCATGAAGAAGTCGCGGCCAACCGCGCGCCCGCCGGGAACTGGGAAACAATCCAAGGCTGCCTTGTGAAACCAAAGCCACCCACGCGTCCCCCCGCCTCGCCCCGCCGCACGGCGACCGAGCGGCGAGCGCTCGCCCTCGAAGATCAACAGCACCCGATGATGGCTGAACTGCGCCACCAGGCCGAGGCGCAATTGCGCAAGCAGCGGAGGAAAGAGAAGTCCAAGGTCACGGATCAGAGTCCGGCCGACGCCGAGCGAACGCTCCACGAATTGCAGGTTCACCAGATCGAACTGGAGATGCAGAACGAGGAACTCAAGGAAGCCCGTGACTGGATGGAAGGGTTGGCCGAGAAATACACCGACCTCTACGACTTCGCGCCGGTCGGCTATTTCTCCCTCGATGAAAAGGGCGTGATCCGGGAAGTCAACCTGACGGGAGCCGCCATGCTCGGTGTGGAACGGGTCCGGCTCGCCGACGGGCGCTTCTCGCGTTTCGTCGCCCCGTCGAGCCAGCCGGACTTTCTGGCCTTCTTGAAATGCGTTTTCGCCGGGACCGGGCCGGAGGTCAGCGACCTCGCCATGGTCAAAGAGGACGGCACGAAAACCTGGGCCCGCCTTCGCGGCACCGCCGCCCTCTCCGCCCGCGAGGCACGGAAATGGTGCCGCGTGTCGGTGATGGACATCACGGCCCTCAAGCAGGCGGATGAAAAATTGCGCGCCAGCGAAAGGGAAACCAAACGCCAGCGCGATTACGCCGAAGCCACGCTGCGCACCGCGCCCATTCCTCTGCTCGTCCTGGAAGACAATTTGCGGGTCCACACGGCGAACGAAGCCTTCTACCAAAATTTCCAGGTCGCGCCCGCCGAGAGCGAAGGCCAGTGGATTTATGATCTGGGCAATCGCCAATGGAACATTCCCAAACTGCGCGAATTGCTCGAAGAGATTCTGCCGAAAAACAATTTCTTCAACGGCTTCGAGGTCACGCACGAGTTTGAGACCATCGGACGCCGCACCATGCTGCTCAACGCCCGGCGCATGGAAAACGAAGCCGGCCAGCCACGGCGCATCGTGCTCGCCATCGAAGACATCACCGTACGCAAGCAGGCGGAGGAAGTGCAGTCCCGCCTGGGCGCGATCGTATCGTCGGCCGATGACGGGATTCTGAGCAAGACGCTGGACGGCGTCGTCACCACTTGGAATGCGGGCGCGGAGCGGCTGTTTGGCTACACCGCGGAAGAAATCATCGGTAATCCCAGCCTGCATCTGACTCCGCCCGACCTGCTCCACGAGGAGGAGCATATTTTGGAGCAAATCCTCGCCGGTAAGGCCGTCGAGCACTTCGAAACCCAGCGCATCACGAAGGACGGTCGCCGCCTGCAGGTCTCGCTCACCATTTCCCCAATCATGGATGCGGCGGGAAAGGTCGTGGGCGCGTCAAAAATTGTCCGCGACATCACCGAGCGCAAAAAAGCGGAAGAGGCGCTGCGGGCGAGCGAAGAACGATTCCGCGTGGCGGCGCTCGCGGTAAGCGATCTCATCTGGACGAACAACGCGCAGGGTAGGATGGAAGGCGAGCAGCCCGGCTGGGCCCAGTTCACCGGCCAAACTCTGAAGGAATATCAGGGCTACGGTTGGGCCCGGGCGGTGCATCCCGACGATGCCCAGCCCACGATCAAAGCCTGGAAAGCGGCGGTGGCGGAAAAGCGGCTGTTCGAGTTTGAACATCGCGTGCGGCGGCACGATGGGGCTTGGCGCTCGTGTTCGGTCCGAGCCGTGCCGGTCATCGGCGGGGACGGCCAGATCCGCGAATGGGTCGGCGTTCACAACGACATTACCGAGCGCAAAATGGCGGAAGAGACATTGCGCGAGAGCGAAGCGCGTTTCCGCGTCATGGCCGACGCCATAGCGCAACTCGCCTGGCAGGCCCAGCCTGACGGGTTCATCACCTGGTATAACCAGCGCTGGTATGACTACACCGGCACCACCCCGAAGCAGATGGAGGGCTGGGGCTGGCAGAAGGTGCATGACCCCAAGGTGCTTCCGAAGGTGCTGAAGCGATGGAAAGCCTCCATCGCAACCGGCAAACCATTCGACATGGCCTTCCCGTTACGCGGTGCCAAGGGCGGGTTCCGCCAGTTCCTGACGCGCGCCGTGCCGCAGAAGGACCAGCGCGGGCGCGTGCTCCAGTGGTTCGGCACGAGCACCGACGTTGATGACCAGCAGCGCGCCGCGGAAACGCAGCGCCGCGTCGCCGTGCTGGCCGCCTCGAACCAGAAGCTGGAAGCGGAAATTGTCCGGCGGCGGGTGGTGGAAAAATCCCTCCAGCAAAGCGAGGTGGTTCAGCGCCTGCTCCTGGAGCAGTCGCAGGACATGCAGCTTCAGTTGCGGCATCTCTCCCACCAGATTCTCTCGGCGCAGGAGGAGGAGCGCAAAAAAATCAGCCGCGAGCTGCACGACGAAATCGCGCAAACCCTCGCGGGCATCAACCTCCGGCTGGGCGCCTTGAAAAGGGCGGCGGGCGGGCGTGGCCAGGGTTTCCAGGCCAAGATCAACCGCACGCAGCGGCTCGTGGAGAAGTCCGTGGACATTGTCCACCGGTTCGCGCGCGACCTGCGTCCCACGCTGCTCGACGATCTCGGGCTGATTCCCGCCCTGCACGCGTTTGTGAAGAACTTTACGCAGGACACCGGCCTGCGCGTGCAGCTCACGGTCTTTGCCGGAGTGGAAAAGTTGGACAACGACAAACGCACCGTCCTCTATCGCGTCGCCCAGGAGGCGCTCACGAACGTGGCCCGCCACTCGCAGTCCACCACCGTGGAAATGCACATCCAAAAAGTCGCGAACGACATCGTCATGACCATCCAGGACAACGGCCAGTGCTCCACGATGGATCTGATGCTGCCGGCCAAACGCGGTCGGCGCCTCGGACTGATCGGCATGAGGGAGCGGCTGGAAATGGTCGGAGGCAAATTTGAAATCCATTCCGTGAAAGGCCAGGGCACCACCGTGCGCGGCGAGATTCCCTTCCGCGCAGTACGGGGGGGGGCGGAAACGCCACTGAAAAAATTCGTCCACGTTAATTCTTGAAAACTATGAAAAAAATAACTGTCCTGATGGCTGAAGATCATTTGATCGTTCGCCTGCGGGTCTTCGCTGGCGTGGAAAAATTGGACGGCGCGAAACGAACCGTGCTCTGCCGCGTCGCGCAGGAAGCGCTGACCAATGTCACCCGCCATGCCCGCGCCACCCAGGTGGAACTGTGCATCGAGCAACTGGCGGACACCGTCCAGATGAATGTCAAAGACAACGTCCGCTCCTTCTCGACCTTCCAGGCGAAGAAGAACGGTCGCCTCGGACTGCTCGGCATGAGGGAGCGCGTGGAGATGGTCGGAGGCCGCTTCGCCATCGAATCCGCGCCGGGCCATGGCACCACGATCGAGGTGCAGGTTCCGGCTGCCAAAAATCTCAGACCGGGAAAGCGATGATGAAAAAATTTATGACCAAGACAGCCACCGCTCCAGCGCGGCAGTTGCCCAAGTGCCCCACCGGCATCCAGGGCCTCGACGAAATCACCGACGGCGGCTTGCCGCGCGGGCGGCCCACGCTCGTGTGCGGCGGCGCGGGTTGCGGCAAGACGCTGCTCGCGGCGGAGTTCCTCGTGCGCGGCGCGACGCAGTTCGGCGAGCCGGGCGTCCTGATGGTCTTCGAGGAGACGGAAGCCGAGTTGAAGGCCAACGTCGCTTCGCTCGGCTTCGACCTGGCGGACCTGATCCGGCGCAAAAAGATTCTCGTCGAGCACGTCCACATCGAGCGCAGCGAAATCCACGAGACCGGCGAGTATGACCTGGAAGGCCTCTTCGTCCGGCTGAACCACGCGATTGATTCCCTCGGGGCCAAGCGCGTGGTGCTGGACACGCTGGAGGCGCTGTTCGCCGGGTTGCCGAACGAAGCCATCCTGCGCGCCGAGTTGCGCCGCCTCTTCCGCTGGCTCAAGGTCAAGGGCGTCACCGCCGTCATCACCGCCGAGCGCGGGATCGGACAACTGACGCGCCACGGGCTGGAGGAATACGTTTCCGATTGCGTCATCCTGCTCGACCACCGGGTCCATGATCAGATCGCCACGCGGCATTTGCGCGTGGTGAAGTATCGCGGCGCGATGCATGGCACGAACGAGTTTCCGTTTCTCATCGGCAACGACGGCATCAGCGTGCTGCCCATCACCTCGCTGTCGCTGAATCACAAGGTGTCGGACGAGCGCATCGCCACCGGTATTCCCCGGCTCGACGCCATGCTGGGCGGGAAGGGTTTCTTTCGCGGCAGCAGCATTCTCCTCACCGGCACGCCGGGCACCGGCAAGACCATTGTCTCCGCCAACTTTGCCCACGCCGCCGCCCGGCGCGGGGAGCGCGTGCTCTTCTTCTCGTTCGAGGAATCGCCCCAACAGATCATCCGCAACCTGCACTCCATCGGGTTGCGTTTAGAGCCGCTGGTCAAACGCGGTCTGCTGCGGTTTCACTCGGCGCGACCCTCGCTCTACGGACTGGAGATGCATCTGGCCACGATGTTCAAGGAGATCGCCACGTTCAAGCCGCAGGTCGTCGTCATCGATCCCATCACCAGCCTGATGGACGCCGGGACCGACTCCGAGTGCAAGGCGATGATCACGCGGCTGATTGATTTTCTGAAAGCCGGGCAAGTCACCTCCCTCTTCACCAGCCTGACGCAGGGCGGCCAGGCGCTGCAACAAAGCGAAGCGTCCATGTCCTCGCTCATGGACTCCTGGCTGTTGTTGCAGGACTTCGAAGGCAACGGCGAACGCAACCGCGTGTTCTACGTGCTGAAGGCGCGCGGCATGGCGCACTCGAATCAGATCCGCGAGTTCCTGATTTCGAACCACGGCATCGACATCGTGGACGCCTACATCGGGGCCAGCGGCGTGTTGACCGGCTCGGCCCGCGTGGCGCAAGAAGACCTCCGCAAAGCCGCCGTGCTGGCCAACCAACAGCAAGCCGCCGGACTCAAGCGCGAAGTGGAGCGCAAACGCACGGCCATCGAACGGCAGATCAGCGGACTGCGTTCCGACTACGAATCCGAAGCCGAGGAGCTGCGGCGCATTGCCGAACAGGTCAGCAGCAGCACGCTCATGTTGACCACCGAGCGGGCCGCCTCGAGCCGCTTGCGCCAGGCGGATGCCAATGTGGCGGCCAGCACGCGGGTTCGCGCCAGCCGCAATGGGAGGAAAACTTGATGAAAACCAAAAAGGTGACACCACGGGCGACCAAGAATGGCATCCGGACACGCGGCGAGCCGCCCAAGCTCTGGCAACTGCGCCTGTACGTGGCCGGCCAGACGGCGCGCTCGGAGACGGCCCTGCGGAACCTGAACCGGATCTGTGAGGACCACCTCAAGGGCCAGTATTCCATCGAGGTGGTGGACCTGCTGAAGCAGCCGCTGCTGTCCAAGGGCGACCAGATTCTGGCCCTGCCCACGCTGGTGCGGAAGCTGCCGACCCCCGTGCGCAAGATCATCGGCGACCTGTCCGACACCGAGCGCGTGCTCGTGGGCCTGGACCTGCGCCCCGCGCCCAAGCTGATGCCGATGCCGGTGAAGGCCACAGGCAAAGGAGGCCGGACATGAAAAAAACCAAGACTTCGCGCCCGGCCCCGGCCCCGGTTCGTAAGACGGCCCGGACGCCCCGGCGCGCGGGCCGATACGTTCTGCGGCTTTACGTGGCCGGGGCCAGCGCCCGTTCCCAGCAGGCCATCCAGCGTGCTCGCGAACTTTGCGCGACCGAACTCGGCGGGGAATACAAGCTGGAGGTCATTGACATCTATCAGCAGCCCATCTTGGCGCGCGATGGCCAGATCCTGGCGACCCCCACGCTCGTCAAAGAATTCCCCAAGCCGGTGCGCCGGCTCATCGGCAGCTTGGCGGACACCGCCGGCCTCCTCCTCGGGCTGGACCTGCGCGCGAAAGGTAAGGCCGTCCGATGAAGTCCGCCCGCCGCCCGCGCTCTGTCCCTGCTGCGCCGCCCGGCCTGGTCGCCGGCCTGCGCGCCAGGCTGGCCGAAGCGCAGGACGCGCTTCGTGCCATTGGCGACGGGGAAGTGGATGCGGTGATGGTCGCGGGCAAGAGCGGTCCCCAAGTTTACACGCTCGCCGGGGCCGAGCACGCCTACCGCCTGCTGATCGAATCCATGAACGAAGGCGCGCTCACGCTGACGCTGACGACGGACAACATGATCCTCTATGCCAACCACTGCTTCGCCAGGCTGGTCAGGCGCCCGCTGGAACAGGTGATCGGCGCCTCCTTCCGCGAATTTCTCGCCGTGAAAGATCGCCAGCCGCTGGGGGCGTTGTTGAAACGCGCGGGCAAGGGCGGGTCCAAGGTTCAACTGATGTTGCAGGCCGCCAGCGGTTCTCAAATCCCGGTGCTCATCTCGGTCCGTGCCCTGGCCAAACATGGTTCCAAAATCGTGACCGTCGGCATGGTGGTGACGGACATGACCGAGGCGCGGCGCACCGAGGAAATGCTGCGCGAGTTGTCGCACCGGCTGGTGAAGGCACAGGAAGCCGAGCGCGGGCGCGTGGCCTTGGAATTGCACGACCACATCACCCAGTTGCTCTGCGCCATCCTGGTCCGCAGCCAGGCGCTGGCTAATGAACTTCCGGCGCGCGCCGGAGCCTCGCGGGCCGGATTGAAAAAGCTCCGCGAGATGCTCGGCCAGACGGTGGATGAAGTACAGCGCATCGGAACCAATCTGCGGCCCAGCGTCCTGGACCATCTGGGTCTGGTGCCCGTCCTGCGCACGACGTGCGCGGAGTTCGCGGAACGCACCTGCGTATCGGTCACGGTGAGTTGCGTGGAGTTGACCGTGCGGCTGCCCGCCGAAGCCGAACTGGCCTTCTACCGCATCCTCCAGGAAGCCTTGAAAAATGTGGAGCGGCACGCCCGCGCCCGCCACGTCACCGTGGGCCTGACGCAGCGGCGTGGCCTCGTGCAGTTGGTGATCCACGACGATGGGGTTGGCTTCGACCCGGCGCGTCATCCGGCCGGACGAAAAGGGAAAGAAAATTTTGGCCTGCTTAACATGCGCGAGCGGGTGGCCTACGTGGGCGGGGAACTGCGCCTCAAATCCGCGCCGGGCCAGGGCTCCAGGATCGAAGTGGAGATTCCGTTCCGTGACGGCACGGTGAAGAGCACCCCGGCCCGCCCGGCGGCCCGCGCGCCTCGTCGCCCCGGCGGGCGGGACGCCCGCGCTCCACTTGAACCAATAATCAACAAACGAACATGAAAAAAATAACCGTCCTGATGGCTGAAGATCATTTGATCGTTCGCGAAGGATTTCGCGGGTTGCTGAAAGGCGAAGGCGACCTTCAGATCGTCGGCGAAGCCGAGACCGGACGCCAGGCCGTGCAGCTCGCGAAGAAGCTCCGCCCCAACGTGGTCGTCATGGACATCGCCATGCCGCAGCTCAACGGACTGGAAGCCGCGCGCCAGATCATGAAGGCCCTGCCCGCCACCCGCATCATCATGCTCTCCGCGCACAGCGACGACGCCTACGTGGAGCAGGCCACGGCGGCAGGGGCCGTGGGCTACCTGATCAAACAAACTTCCTCGCACGATCTCTGCCAGGCCATCCGTGAAGTTCACCAGGGGAAAACTTTCTACAGCCCGACCATTGGCAAACAGCTCAAGCATCAGTACGAGAAAACGCCGAAGCCGAACGGCCTGAGCAAGAAACGCAGCGCCAAACTCAGCACGCGCGAGATGGAAGTGTGGCAGCTCATCGCCGAAGGCAAGGCCAACAAGGAGGCCGCCGTCGAACTCGGCATCAGCATCAAGACCGTGGAGAAACACCGCCAGCATCTGATGGAGAAGCTGGACATCCACGACACCGCCGGACTGACCCGCCAGGCCATCGCCGCCGGCATCATCGAGAGCAGCGTGCAGTTGACCATTGTGTAAGCGGCGGTCAGGGCGCTTCCACATCCCGTGAGGTCACGGGTGTGCGGGTGCATCTGGAGGGCGTGTTGCTCAAATCGCCGGAGCGGCGGACAGCCATGTCCGCCGTGGTTAGCCATGCGCCATCAGGCCGAAATCATCCCGTGGAAAAACTGCGGACATGGCTGTCCGCAACTCCGTTTCATTTGGGCAACACGCCCTGAACACTGTTCTTGCCAGGCCGCGAAGCGGCTGCGGAAATTAGCCAGACACGAAGTGTCTGGGGCCAGGCTTATTCGTGGTCGCGTCCTGAAAGGACGCCGGCTTTCCGCCGTCCCTTCGGGACGGAAACGAATTTTCCGCGACGGCCCCGGCACTTCGTGCCGGGCTAATTTCCGCCGTCGCTCCGCGACGAAAGCCCCCGCCATCCGCCACAACCAGGACAGTGTCAAAGATGCACCCCCGCGCGCGGGTTTCGTCGTCACGTCGTCCCGGCCTGATCCGGTGCTGGAGCACTGACACCCGCCCCCCCCATTGGGTGAACACCCCATAGCTCTCGCCCCGCGTTCCGGGCTACTTCTTGTGCCATGAAGGAAAACATGATGGGGCCGGAGAGGGAATCATTCGACGCAACATTCGCCCACGAGGCGAGTCCACCGTTGCGCATTCTCGTGGTGGATGATGATGATGATATCCGCCGTCTCAACGCCGAAATGCTGCTGCGCTCCGGCTACGAAGTGGATGCCGCCGAGGATGGCGATGCGGCTTGGGATGCGCTCAACACCGACGGCTATGATCTGGTGATCACCGACAACAACATGCCGAAGGTGACCGGCGTGGAGTTGCTCCAGAAGCTGCGGGCCGCCCGCATGAACCTGCCGGTCATCATGGCGACAGGCTCCGTGCCCCAACCGTCCGTCCACCAAGCTCCCTGGCTCCAGCCCGCCGCCATGTTGCTCAAGCCTTACACCGTGGATGAGTTGCTGCGCACGGTGCATCAAGTCTTGCGCGCCAATGCTGGGGCTGGCGAGACCGCGCCCACCCATCGGGCCGCCGCGGCACGGGGGTGAACACCCCATAGCGTGCCGCGCGCTTCTGAATCATTCTCGGCCGATGAAGAAGGATCTCACGCCTTCCCCAAAGCTTGACCAGCCCGTCCGGCGTGAAACTGCCGCGCTCACGCCCGGGCAGATGGATGAGCTGGCCGGCCGAATTTTTTGGGGCGATGGCCGCGAGGCCGGGCGCGTGAGCGAGCATTGGCCGGAGGCGCACGTGCGGTTGCTCGCCGGTCGGCCCGCCAACCGGACGGCCTTGTGAAGGTCCGTCACAAAAAGAAACCGCTGCGCTTCGCCAACTGGATGGTGCGGGTGGATGACGGGGGTGGCGAGCGGCGCGCGTCCACCGCGGTGCGGCTTGCGGTCCCTCGCCGCGCCGTCACTTTTCGTGAACAACAACGCTTCATCGTTCTGTAAGAACCAGGCATCGCCAGGGAAAAAATTATGACCAAGCTATCTCGAACCACCCGCTTCGATTCGCCCGCCCCGTCGCCGCTCCGCCCCGTGAACCGCTCGGCGCGCATCCTCATGCTGGACAAAAACGAGGTTCTCCGGGGGATCTGCGTGGAGCTGCTGGCCGAGCACGGCTACGAGGTGGACGCCGCCGCCGATGGCCAGGCGGGCTGGGAAGCGCTGCTGGCCCGGCCGTATGACCTGCTCATCACCGAGCACGACCTGCCGAGGCTGAACGGACTGGAGCTGATCAAGAAGGTGTGCGCTTCCAGCATGACGCTCCCGATCATCATTGCGTCCGGCTCACTTTCGTCCGGCGAATTGCGAAGGCATCCGGCCATCCAGATTGCCGCCGCGCTGCCCAAGCCTTTCTCGCCGGACGAATTTGTCCAAACCGTGCAGGAGGTGCTCGGCGACGAGAGCCGGCTGAGTTTGGCGCACCACCACGATCTGCTCAGCGCATGAAACAAATATTTTCCGCCCTGCGCCGCGCCTGGAAAAAGCTCGGCGAACTGCCGCTCTCCAAATCGACGCTCGCCCGTCGCGCCTCGTTGCAAAGCGAGGCGCAGGCCCGCGAAACCAGCGCGGCCGAGCGTCTCGACCGCCTGCGCAACCCGCGCGACTATCAGGGCCGATGAACGCGGCCGGCCCGCCGGAGGCGGGTGCAGTGTGGCCCAAATCGCCGGAGCGGCGGACAGCCTTGTCCGCCGTGGTTGCTCCATGCGCAATCAGGCCGAAATCATCCCATGGAAAAACTGCGGACATGGCTGTCCGCAACTCCTTTCCATTTTTGAGCAACACGCCCTCCAGATGCACCGGCCGGAGTCCCGCCGCCCCCTTCGCTCCCGCCGTGGGGTGACTACCCCATAGCCTCGGCCCTTCCTCCGGCGCATGGTGCCGAGCCATCATGGGCAAGAATGTTCAACCCACCGGCTTGAAGGAATGCAAGACGCGGCTGGCCCGGGCCGAAACCCGCACCGCGGAGGCCGAGACGCGTACCGAGCAGGCCAAGACCCGCGCCGAGTCGGCGGAGGCGCGGACCGAGCAGGCCGAAACCCGGACGGAGTCGGCGAAGCAACGCACGGAGCAGGCCGAAACGCGGACCGAACAAGCCGAGACGCGCACGGAGCGCGCCGAGGCGATGTTGCATCGCTTGCAGCACCATGAAATGGACGTGAGCGGGACCAACCTCAAGAACATCACCGATCCGCGTCTCGCCATTTCGAAAAGTTCGCTCGAACAACTGACCGGCCGGCAGCGGGAAATTCTCCAGTTGATTGCCGAGGGCCAGAATACCAAGAGCATCGCCGAGGTGCTCAAGGTCAGCCCCAAGACCGTGGAGTATCATCGCATGAAACTGATGGCGGGTTTGAACCTGCATGACATTCCCGGACTGGTGCGATTCGCCCTGCGCGTCGGATTGATTCCGCATGGCTGATGGACGCAGCCTGAGCAGTCAGGGCAGGAATTCGCGCAGGCGGTAGAAACGCTTCGTGAAGTTCGCCGCGTTCGGACCGGTCATTTCCAGCGCGTGGGGGGATAGAATGGGCACCACAGCAATAGCCGTCCAACCGAGCAAATCTTCTGACGCCTCGACGAAAAAGAACCGGCCCGCCGCCCCTTGCACGCTCAGGATCATCTGTCCGCCGGGCGTCAGGCGGGTCTTTATTCTGGGGCCTCTGGGCACGTAACTCACCTCGGCGGAAAATCCGCTCTCCAGTCCACCCGCATCGTAGGCCGTGATGACAAAGAAATAGGCCACGCCTTCCGTCAGTCCCGTCATCGTCCGGCTCGTCACGAGGCCGCCACCACGCTCCCGGAATAATTTCCGCTCGCGGTGCCGAAATAGACGCGGTAGCCGGCCACTGCATCGGAGACGGGGTTGCTGTCCCACATCAACGTCACGCTGTGCGTGGCGGGCGGCGGCGCGCTGAACACCAACGTGGGCAGGAGGAGCAGCGGGAGGAACACGGTTCCGGCCAGTCCTTTCGTGAGCCTCGCGAGACGCGAAGAACGGCCGGACACTCCGGGGGCGCCAGCCTTTTCTGCTTGGGAATTGTTGGGCACGAGGAACGGTACCGCCCGCCCCCTGCGCCCGCGACTAGGGTGATCCTTGCCAAGTGCCGGGAGAAACCTTGGGCCCGGGTGCATGGAAAAAGTTTGCGACGGTGGAGTTCATCGGCTGGGGTGAGCACCCCATAGTTGAACACCCCATACCTCACGCCGAAATTTGTGCCTAACGTCTGGCCGCTTAAAAACGAAAACGGCTTTTAGGATCAGGGATCAACCAAATGCTCGACCCGACGTGCGTGTGGTGCGGTGCCGGATCAAAAAGCCAACACAACCATGAAAACTCCGACTCGAAATCAGACAACCCACTCGCATCCCCACTCTTTCCACGCCCGCCGTCCTCATCGCTTCAGGTGCCTTCACGTGCCGGTGCTGCTCCTGGCTTTGGCCCTCCTGATTTTTGGACCGACCCGGACCAACGCCCAGGGCATTCCGCCGGGCTGCTCGGGCAGCGCCATCGGCATCAGTCTGTTCACCTCCGCGCCGGACGTGCATATCGGCGACACGCTGACCTACAGCGTCAGCGTGTTCAACGGCATCATCGGCAATCCCACCTCGTGCGACGCGTCGAACATCACGGCCTCCCTCACCACGCCCGATGGCGTCGTTCATCCCATCGTCTTGCGGCGGACCTATCTGATGCACGGCCAGTCTGATTTCTATTCCAACGTCGTCAGCTACGTGGCGCGCGCCCAGGATGTGCGCCCGGACGGCACGCTGCGCGCGACCGCCGAGGACACGGCCACGATTTTCCAGAACGACACGCCGAGCACGGGCGGCGCGAACCAGGGTGTGAACACCGAGGTCAGCCTGCCCTGCATCCAGCTCATCGTGCAGTGCATCCCCAGCGTCGGAGAAAACGGAGCCATCGTTTTCAACGGCACGATCACGAACTGCGGCAACAACACGCTGGTCGGCGTCACGGTGACGAATTACCTCAACGGCGGCGCGTTCCCGGTTTTCTTCCCGACGAACCTCCTGCGCGGGCAGAGCGTGAGTTTCACCGGCAGTTATGTCCCTGACGATCCGTGCCAGCCCAGCACCGCGACGCTCGTGGCCACCGGCCGCGATCAGTTCACCGCCAATCCGCGCACGGTCATTTCCACCAACCTCACCACCTGCTCCGCCGTGATCACGCGCGGCATCCGGGTCACCAAGACCTGTCCCGTCGGCCCGACCGCTCCGGGGGCCTTGCTTACTTTCTCCGGCAGCGTGAGCAACACCGGCAACATCACGGTCTCGAACGTGGTCGTGGTGAACAATCAGCCCGCGCCCAACACGCCGGTCTTTACCCGTGCTTCGCTCGCGCCGGGTGAAGTGGCCAACTTCACCGGCAGTTACATCGCTCCGACCAATTGCTCGGTCACCGACACGCTGACCGCCACCGCCACCGGCTCTTGTGGCGTGCCGGTTTCGAGCACGGCCTCCGCGACCTGCGCCCTCACCACCGCGCCCGCGATCACGGTCACGGAAGTTTGCCCGATCACGCCCGGCGTTTCCGGCGGCAGTTCGAGCTACGGCGGCGTGGTGCGCAATTCCGGCAACATCACTTTGAACAACGTCGTGGTGGTCAGCGACCGCCCGGCTCCGAACACCGTCGTGCTGACCGTGGCGTCGCTCGCGCCCGGCGCGTCTGCCAATTACTCGGCGAACTTCACCGTGCCGCTCAATGTCTGCTCGGTCACGACGTCCGTGCGGGCCACGGGCAACGACAGTTGCACCGGCACCGCGGTCACCAACACCGCCACGGCCACCTGCCCCATCACGACGGCTCCGGCGATTGCGGTCACGCTCGCCTGTCCCGCCACCCCATCGACCAACGGCGGCTTGATCACCTACACCGGCACGGTGCGGAACTCCGGCAATGTCACGCTGAACAACATCGTGGTGACGGCTCCGCAATCCTCGCCCTCCACGGTTTTCACCACGCCCAGTCTCGCTCCGGGAGCGTCCGCCAATTTCACGGCCAGCTTCACCGCGCCGACCAGCAATTGCTCGGTCAGCAGCACGGTGATCGCCACCGGCAGCGACAATTGCACGAGCGCGTTGGTGACCAACACCGCCTCGGCCACCTGCACGCTGGCCACGAATCCGCGCCTCATCGTCACGCAACTTTGCTCGGCCAGTCCCGTCAGCCCCGGCGGCGTGCTCGCCTACAGCGGCACGGTCAGCAACGCCGGCAACGTCACCGTGACGAACATCGTGGTGACGAATGATCGCACCGGAGCCACGCCCGTCTTCACGGCGGCGCAATTGCTCCCCGGCGCGACCACCAACTTCAACGGCAGCTACACCGTCCCCGCGAATGCCGACTGCTCCATCACTTCCACGCTGACCGCGCGCGGCAACGACCTTTGCTCCGGCAGCGTCGTGACGAATGCCGCCTCGGCGACGTGCTCCATCACCGGCACGCCGTTGATCAACGTCACGTTGAACTGCCCGGCCAACTCGGTCGTGACCGGCAATTCGATCACCTTCTCCGGCACGGTCAGCAATCCCGGCAACGTCACGCTCGTCAACGTGACGGTCGTGAACAACCAGGCCTCGCCGAGCACGGTCCTGACCGTGGCGACGCTCGCGCCGGGCGCGTCCGCCAATTTCAACGCCACCTTCCCCTCGCCGGCCAACGCGTGTTCCGTGAGCAGCACGGTGACGGCCCGCGGCAGCAACACTTGCGCGGGTGTGTTCGCGACCGCGAGTGCGTCCGCGACCTGCACCCTCCTGACCTCCCCGGCGCTCGTCGTCCGGCAGAATTGTCCGGTGACTCCCGTGAGCGCGGGTGGCGTGCTCGCCTACAGCGGCAGCGTCAGCAACGCCGGCAACCTCACGCTCACCAGCGTGAACGTGATCAACAATCAGACGGGCACGAACATCATTTACACGGCGGTGACGTTGCTCCCCGGCGCGGTCAGCAATTTCACCGGCAGCTACACGGTTCCGGCCGGAACGCTCTGCACCATCTCGTCCACGGCGACGGCGACCGGCCAGGAAATTTGCGCGGGCAACACGTTGACCAATACGGCGACGGCCACCTGCACCCTGGCCACGGCTCCGGCGATTGCGGTCACGTTGAACTGTCCGGTGAATCCGGTGGCGCCCGGCGGAACGGTTTCTTACACGGGCAATGTTCTCAATTCCGGCAACGTCACGCTGAACAACGTGACGGTCGTGAACAACCAGGCTTCACCCAGCACGGTCTTGACCGTGGCGAGTCTCGCGCCGGGCGCTTCCGCCAGCTTCACGGCGAGCTTCACCACTCCGCTGGATGCGTGCTCGGTCAGCAGCAGCGTCATCGCGCGCGGCACTGGGGCCTGCAACTCGGCGGTCGTGACGAACAGCGCGTCGGCGACGTGCCTGCTCGTGACGACTCCGCTCCTCACCGTCACTCAAACCTGTCCGACGCTTTCGGGCGGCGTCCTGACTTATTCCGGCACGGTGAGCAACGCCGGCAACATCTCGTTGACGAACGTCATCGTGCGAAATGATCGCAGCGGAGGCACCGTGGTGTTCTCCGTCGCGACGCTCGCTCCGCGGGCCCGGGCCAGCTTCACCGGCAGCTACACCGCGCTGGCGGACGCCTGCTCCCTCACTTCCACCGTCACCGCGACGGCGGCCGACAAATGCACCGGCAGCAATGTCGTCGCGACGTTCACCGCCACTTGTTCGTTGCCGACCAATCCCCGCATCGTCGTCACGCAAACCTGTCCGACGGTGCAGGTCGCTCCGGGCGGCACGCTGGTTTACAGCGGCACGGTCAGCAACGCCGGCAACTCGACCCTGAACAACGTGGTCGTGACGAGCGACCGCACGGGCGCGACCAACGTGTTCTTCATCGCCTCGCTCGCCCCGCGCGCGACGGCGAACTTCACCGGGAGTTACGTGGTGCTGAGTGATTGCTGCGTGGACACGAGCACGCTCACGGCGAGCGGCCGCGATTGTAACAACACGCTGGCCCGCGACACCGCCACGCGCACTTGCACGCTGCTCACCTCCCCGGGCATTACCGTCACCAAGGTCTGTCCGCCCGAAATGTGGAAGCCGCTCGCGCCGGGTGATCGGCTCACCTACAGCGGCGTGGTCAGCAACTCCGGCAACATCACGTTGACCAACGTCACCATCACGAGCACCGCCCCGACGAACGGCGTGCGCATCTTCGGTCCCATGACCTTGGCGGCGGGTGAATACGCGAACTACACCGCGTCGTTCATCATTCCCGCGGACTTCTGCGGCACTGACACGGTCACGGCCCGCGGCGTGAACATCTGCACGCTGTTGCCGGTCACGAGCAGCGCCACCACCACCTGCCCGATCCAGACGGCCCCGAGCATCACGGTCGTCAAAAACTGTCCGTCGCAGCCGACGCCGCACGGCGGCCTGTTCCTCTTCACCGGCTCGGTGAGCAACTCCGGCAATGTCACGCTCACGAATGTCTTCGTGGTCAACAGTCAGCCGGCCCCGAATACGCCGGTCATCGGCCCCATCACGCTCGCTCCCGGAGCCAGGACCACCTTCTCCGGCAGTTACACCGCGCCGCTCGATTGCTGCGAAGTGACCGACACCCTCACGGCGCGCGGAGAAGATCGCTGCGCGGGCACGCTGGTGACTCACACGGCGACGCAAGTCTGCCCGTTGTCCACATCGCCGAGCATCGGCGTCACGCTCTCTTGTCCGGCCACGCCGGTGGCGGTCGGCGGCTTGTTTGAGTTCACTGGCCTGGTCACCAACACCAGCGCCGAAGTGCTGACGAATGTTTACGTGGTCAGCAACCTGCCCGTGCCGGGCACGGTGGTCGCCGGACCGATTGAACTCGCAGCGGGCGAAACCGAGTTCTTCACGGGCAGCTACACGGTCGCCGGCAACAGCGGCCTCATGGTCACGGTCTCCGCTCAAGACACCTGCCTGGGCCGCACCGTGAACGCGGCCGCGAACTGCTCCGGTCCCATCAACCCGCCCAACCAGCCGCGGGCCATCACCGTGGTCATCAATGGCAACGGCACCGTGGGCGGCGTGGCCAACGGCCAGATCTTGAACATTGGTCAGAACTACACGGCCACGGCGACGCCGGCGGCGGGATCCACCTTTGTGAACTGGTCGGGCGGCGTGTCGGCGACGACACCGTCCCTGACCTTCACCATGCGGTCGAACCTGATCTTGACGGCCAACTTCGCCTTCACCGGGACCAACGGCTCGAATGTGTTCATCCCGGTGGCGGGAGTGTTCAACGGCCTGTTCTACGACACGAACGAGGTCCAGAACAGCAGCGCCGGAGGTTTCACCCTGACGATGACGGTCGCCGGCACTTACAAGGCGACGATCAAAAACCAGGGCAAAAATTACGCCGTGAGGGGCACGTTCGACGCCAACGGCCAGGCGGTGAACACCATCCCGCGTCCGGGCACCACTCCGCTCACCGTGAACTGGCAGGGGAACTTCAGTGATTCCGACTACATCTCCGGCACGGTCAGTGATGGGACGGCGGTCGCCTATCTGGAGGGCGGTCGGGATGTCTTCACCACGGCCAATCCCACGCCGCAGGCCGGACGCTACACGATGCTCCTTCCCGGCGTGGACGGGACGAGTTCACCCGCCGGCGATGGCTACGGCACGGTCGTGGTGGATGCGGACGGTGATGTGCATCTCCGTGGCCGGTTGGCCGACGGCAGCATCCTGACCCAGAACGCCGCGCTCTCGAAGAACGGCGAATGGCCCGTGTGCATCTCGCTCTATCGCGGCGGCGGCCTGTTGATCGGCTGGCTCCAGTTTGCGAACGACGGCACGAATGACTTGGCCGGCACGGTGCGCTGGATCAAGCCGAACCAGCCCACAAGCCCGCTCTACAAACCGGGCTTCAACGTGAACAGCGACGTGATTGGTTCACGCTATGTCGCGCCGGTCGGCACGAACAAGATGCTCAACATCACGGACGGGGTGGTCGTGCTGGGCGGCGGCAACCTGCCGGACAGCACCAATCCCGTCACCTTCGGCCCGAGCAGCCGGCTCGTGAACAACGGCACGAACGCGCTCCGGCTGGTCTTCGCGCCCGCCACGGGCCTGTTCAGCGGCTCGTTCCGGGAAACGGGCACGGCCCGCACCTACGCCATTAAAGGCGCGGTGCTCCAGCGCCAAAACTACGGTGCGGGCTACGCGCCCGGCACTAACCAGAGTGGACGTGTGGTCTTTGCCGCTCCGTAACTTCAGAAATCATGAAGGCCGGTGTCATCGGGACACCGGCCTTTTTTTTTACCTGGGTTTTAAGACCGGGGAGCACAGCCGCCCCGGCTGTAGTTCAGCGCGCCCCCGCGCTGAACCCGACGCGCGGGACCGCACCAAACAGTGAGTGTTTTCCGGTGCCCTCCGTGGGTCGCGAGGCGCGGCCCACGGCGCCCGGGGCGGGCGCGGTCCCGCGATCAACTGCATGGTTCCGGTTAAGCAAGCAGGGCCGGTTCGATTCCCTTCCGGGTCGGTGGGGTGAACGCCCTAGGGAATTACACCCCATAGAACCTCCGCATCTCCTCGCGCACTGTGCTCGCTGTGAAAAGTTCACCCGAACAGCGCAGCCGTTTGCGAGACGCCCGAGACCGCCTTGCAACTCGCATTATGGAAACAACTGCCACCGGCAAAAAACTGCCGGTTTCATTGGTTTTCCTGCCGGCGGCGCAAACCTAGCTGACGGAAAACGAACTCACACGAGCGACCAATTTCGGAACAACAAAATAGAAATAAAAAATTATGAAACGAACATTGCCCATCCTCTTCACCGCCACCGCTGCGTCACTTCTGACCTTCACAGCGCTGGCTCAAGACAACAACCCGCCCAAATCTGACCGCCCGGATTATGGCCGCGACCGCATGGTCCATCCCATGCCGCGCGGCGACCGGCTGCACAGCGCGGCCAAGGCCAGCGACGTCATCGGCATGACCGTGAAAAATTATCAGGGCGAAAAACTCGGCACCGTGGAAGACCTCGCGGTGGATGTGTCCTCCGGCCGCATCGTGCAGGTGATTCTCTCCACCGGCGGATTCATCGGCGTGGGCGATCGTCTCTCGGCCGTGCCGCCGGGCGCGTTGCACCATGATGTCACGAACAAGGTCCTGCACCTGGATGCGAACAAGGAGAAGCTCAGGAGCGCGCCGGAATTCAAGACCGCGAAGTGGGCGGAGCATTGCGACACCGAGCACCTTTCCGCCGTCTATACTTATTACGGCCAGGAACCCGCGTTTAAATTCATCCACAAGGGCGACCTCAACGACGGCTCGGCCAACACCAGCTCCACACGGAACGCGGATGGCACCTGGAACAAGGCCCGGATGACGGGCGAGCGCCAGTGGATGATTCCCGCCGCGCGCCTCGGCCAGATTCAGAAGGCCTCGAAAATCACGGGCCTGCCCGTGAAGAACATGCAGGACGAAAAACTCGGCACCGTGGACAACTTGCTGGTGGACGTGCAGGCGGGCCGCATCGTGGCGGTGATTGTCTCCTCCGGCGGATTCCTCGGCCTCGGCGAGGAACTCAGCGCCGTGCCGCCGACCGCGCTGAACTTCAACGCGAGCCATGACACGCTCCAGCTCGACGCCACGAAGGACCGGATGAGCGCGGCGCCGCATTTCAAGGCCGACCAGTGGCCGGACTTCAGCCAGCCCATGTATTCGGACCGCGTGTATCGCGCCTACCAGCAGGAGCCGTATTTCACCACCAACCGGATGACGGACGCGGACAACACGGCGCGCAATGTGCGCGACCGCAACGACCGCACGCTCACGCCGCTCGACCAGGGCCGGAGCCAGTCCGACACGGACACCACGGCGCAAATTCGCAAGGGCATCCTCGACGGCAAGGACATGTCGATTAAGGCGAGGAACGTGAAAATCATCACCAACAACGGCCGCGTCACCTTGCGCGGGCCGGTCAGCAACGCCGAGGAGAAGCGGATGATTGGCGACATTGCCAACGCCATCGCACGCTCCGAGAACGTGGACAACCAACTGGAAGTCACCGTCAAGAACGACTGATTCCACCCGTCCCCGAAAACACAAAACCAATCAGCTCCTGCGGCCGGGACGGCCGGCCGCAGGAGAATTTGCACTTTCTTCAATTCAGCCCGCAGACTGATGTGAAGCTCGCGACGGTAAAAACTTTGCTCCTGTCCGGTGCCCTGGCGACCGGCACCGCGCTCCTCTGGATGAGGCAGAGTCCGCCGCCGCCCCGCCCGTCCCTCCACCCGAACCCGGCCCCTGAGGCCGCCCATGAAAACAGCGGAGGGCCCAAGCCCAAGTCACAGGCGGTGGCCGGAGCCCGCCATTTCGACGGGCGCAAGAATTTTTCCAAACCACCGGCGGACCCGCCGCCATAAAAAAAACTCGCCGTGCCCCGTGCGCGCCGCTAATGAGAGGGACGCATTCTGCGCTGGGACGACATACAAACGGGAGAATGATGCATCCAAAAATTTGCTGTTGCTGCGGCCAATCCATCCAGAACCCGGGACCATCCAATCCCAACGTGTGCGGGGGCTGCGAAGAGTGGTCGGGCGAAGTCGAGTCCGGCCCTTGGGAAAATCCGGCCGAGACGGCAGGCATCGCGGGTCACTCTGACGTTGGGCTTCCTGCCTGAGCACTAAACGACGCCCTTCCCGACTTCAGCTTTCGGCTTTTGCTATTTGACCCGGATCACCCAGTGGAACTGAAAATGGGTTCCGGATCCGCCAGCACGCGGCTGCGCGTGCCGTCCTCGCGCTCGACGATGATTTCCTCGCCGCGGATCGCCCTGCCCTCCCGGATCGTCCGGTGCCATCGGGTGCCGTCGGGGTGAAAGTTTTCCACGAACCGCACCAGAGGTCATGGTTCAGTTCGGAAGTGCGCCGGGGTCAACACCCCATAATTGTCAGTTCCAATCGGAGGAAGAACCAAGCTCCGCCTCTCTCGGTAGGGCAACACCCCATAACCCACGCGAGATCTTTGCCGCATCATGGCGACGGGGAAATGGAATCGCCTGCCGAGTGCAAGGGCTTCCACCCTGAAAATTACTGACTATGAAACATAACAAGAACCACGACAACGCCCCGAACGCCGGCCCGCAACTGGTGCCCGTGCATTTTGAATTCACGCATCCCACCGCGCAGAGCGTCTGCGTCGCGGGGTGCTTCAACCACTGGAAACCCGAAGCCAAGGCGCTGCATCCCGCCGGTGACGGGCGCTGGGTGAAGGAGACGGTGCTGCCGCCGGGCACCTACGAATACTGCCTGGTCGTGGACGGCGAGTGGATGCCCGATCCGCTGGCGAAAGATCATGTCCCCAACCCGTACGGTGGCCGGAACTCGCTGCTCACCGTGCCTTCGCCGGAAGTCACGCATCTCGTCAACGCGCAGTATGTGCCGCTGCAAGACGACATCCTGCGATGATCACCAACGATCGAACGACCCACTTTTTGTCCCGCCTGGAAACCGGTTTCCGCATGGATGCCGCGCGCCTGGAAACGCTGGAGCAAGATTTGACGGCGGCGTTGCTGCGCGCCCGGCATTTCGGCAAGGAACAGGGCGGTGATTGGAACACGGGCTGGCAACAGCAGTGGGACCACGTGGAAGAACTGCTGCGCCGCATCCGCTGGCTGGTGGATGAGATGGAAAGTTCCATCGAAAGCAGCGACCCCGGCCGGCTCAAAGCCTCGCTGGCGTCGTGGGAAACGATTCAAGCCGAGGACGCGAAACTGGTGGCCGCGCTGGCCGCGCTGCGCACGCACGCCATCGGCTTGAACCCGGACGTGCGGGACGACTGGAGCCGGCTGGCCCGCACGCTGGAGTCGCATGTGGAAACGATCCGTTCCTGTGCGCAGGCGTTGCGCATCAAGATCGAGCTGCTGCAAAAGCACTCCAAGGCCGAAGTGGATCAACTGGTGCTGGAGATTCTCGCCCGGCTCCCGGATCGCGCGCGGACAGAAGGAATGAGCGCCGAGATTTACGCGCAGGAATACGCCGCCGCCGCCAAGGAACTGGACAAAGAGCATCACAAGTTTCTGGGCTTCGTGGACGCGGTCAAAGCCTTGCTGCTCTGGGTCGAGTCGCCCGAGGAACGGACGGACAAGAACCTGTCGAAGCAGACGGCACCCGCCCTGCCCGTCCCGATTTTATGAAACAAGATAAACATCCCCAGACTCCGAAACCGGCGGACGCCTCCCGGCCCGCAGAGGCGGAGTTGAACCAAGCGCGCCTGGACTTCGCGCCCACGGCGGACGAAGTCGCCCGCCGCGCCTACTTCAGTTATCTGAATCACGGTGCGGGTCCCGGACACGATGTGCAGCACTGGCTCGTGGCCGAGGCGGAACTGCTCGCGGAACGCAACCTCACGCGGGTGCATGGATTTCCGAATCACACCTGACCACCAACTCCCGCAACCCAACATGAAGAATCCATTTATGAACACCACCCCCATCAAAGCCCGGCACCTGACCAAACAAGCTCCGCACAGTCCGCGCGACCGACTCGCGGGCTGGATGCGGATGACCGCGAGTGCTTCCGTCATGTGGCCGCGTGACCCTTGAAATTGAAATTTATGAAACCAGCCGCCACCAAATACTCGAAGCCACGTCCCCCCGCTTATACCACGGTCGCCCACAAACCACCGGGGCCGCTCCCCAAGGCCGCCGTGCCCGCGCCCAAGTCGTCAAAGCGGGAGAACATTTTCTCCAAGTCGCGCGACACCCGCGAAGATCGCAGCGCGCGCCAGATGAAGAACCACCCTCAAAATTTTTCACATGGACACTGATCATCAACGCATGAAAACCAATCCTTTGAAGCAGGGGATCCTGACCGAACATTCCGCCGGCGTGGGCACGGTGACGCGCACGATGGTCCGGGAGCGCGCGGTGGAACTGGCGGTCATCGACGGACGCACGGCGCAGGACGTCACGAAATCCGACTTGGAACAGGCCAGGCGTGAACTGACCGGCGAACCGGGCACCGATGAAAAGGAGCTGCTGCTCGAAGCCGTGCCCGAATCCGAACGCTGGGAAGTGGTGTCCGGCTCCACCGGATTCAAAGTGCCCGCCGCCGCCAGCGAAGACGAGGACGACGAGGGCCGCAGCGACAACGCCCGACTCGTGGAAGAAGGCGTCGCCGAGGCAGACCATGAACAGAGACTCCAGGCGACCCGGGCAGCAGCCAAAAAGGAGGAAGACGCGCCTTGAGCCAGCCTCGTCACCTTGAAGAATACCCCGTTCGGTGCCATGCCAAATGAACCGATCCACACCACTCATGCGTAATTTCGCCGGGCGCCTCATTCGCCATGAGGCACGGGAGAAGAAGTCTGCCAGGAGCCAGGACCCGACGGTCTTTCAAAGTTGTGAGAAGCTGCGTTTGCATCTGACGACCATCATGGGAAGCCCCGGTTTTCGCACCCTCCTGTTGCGCACGCTCGCGCTCGCCACCCGGGAAGTTCCCTGGCTGCGCGCGGTGCGGGTCAGGGCGGACGGGTCTTTGGAAGGTCTGGAGGAACTTCAAGCGCAGCACGACCGGGACACCTTCCTCGAAGGCGGCGTGGTCCTGCTCGCCCACTTGCTCGGACTGCTGGTGGCTTTCATCGGCGGCAATTTAACGGTGCGGATGGTGCGCGAGATCTGGCCGAAAATTTCGCTCCACGATTTGAAACTAGAAAACTGAGGAATCCATGAAAAAACAAAAACCTGCGGCCAAACCCGCTGCGCCGGGAAAAGGCGTGAGCAAGGAGTCCAAGGTCAAGATCCGCAAGCTGCCGACCGGCGTGCGCGGGCTGGACGAAATTCTCGGCGGCGGCATCCCGGAATTTTCTTTCAACATCATCGCGGGCACGCCGGGCTGCGGCAAAACCACGCTGGCGCACCAGATCCTTTTTGCCAACGCCACGGTGAAGAAACCCGCGCTCTATTTCACCGTCCTGGGCGAACCCGCCCTGAAGATGCTGCGCTATCAGCAACAGCATTCTTTCTTCGACGAAGCCAAGCTGGGCCGGGCCGTCCGCTTCGTCAACTTGAGCGATGTGCTCATGGAGGGGGACTTGAGCGCGGTGCTTGATGAGGTCATCAGGCAGGTCACGGCGGCCAGCCCGGGCATCGTGGTGGTGGACTCGTTTCGCAACGTCGTGCGCCAGGCCATCGCCACCCCGAGCGAGGCGGACATGCAATGGTTCATCCAGAGCCTCGCCCAGTTCCTCACCAGTTGGGAAGCTACGACGTTTCTGGTCGGTGAATATGTCCCGGAAGAGATGCGCGACAATCCAGTGTTCACCGTCGCCGACGGACTGTTCTGGCTGTCGCAATTGACGGAGCGAAATTCCGTGGTTCGCAAATTGCAGATCATCAAGCTGCGCGGGCAGGCTTCGGTGCCGGGTTTGCACACCTTCCGCATCAACGACGACGGGTTGCAGGCCTTCTCGCGCACGTTGGGATTGGGCGGCAAAAGTATGAACCCGTCGCGGAGACGGCGGCGGCTGTCCCTGGGCATTCCCGAAATGGACAAGATGCTGAACGGCGGCCTGCGGGAAGGCGACAGCCTCCTCGTGGCCGGACCTTCCGGCACGGGAAAGTCGGCGCTGGCCACGCACTTTATTGCCGAAGGATTGCGGCGAGGGGAAGCGGCCATCATGGCGCTCTTTGAAGAACGCCCGGAAGGCTACGCGGATCGCGCGGCCAGCCTGGGTCTGCAGTTCAAAACGCCGCAGGAGCAGGGAAAACTCGAACTGCTTTACCTGCGGCCGCTTGATCTTTCGGTGGATGAAATCACGCAGCAGATTCTCGATGCCGTCAAACGGGTCGGCGCGAAACGGCTGGCGATTGATTCGCTGGTCGGTTTTGAAATGGCGTTGGCACCCGGTTTCCGCGAAGACTTTCGCGAATCGCTCTACCGCTTGATCGTGGCGTTGACCGGTGCGGGGGTCACAATTCTGACCACGGTGGAAGTGGAAGACAACTTCACCGCGCTCCAGTTCAGTCACTACGCGATTTCGTTTCTCACGGATGACATCATCCGGCTGCGCTATGTGGAAATTGACGGCCAGCTTCGCAAGGTGATGGTCGTGATCAAAATGCGCGGTGGCAATCACAGCAAGGACATCCGCGAATACATCATCACGGACAAAGGCGTGGTGATCATCCTCCCGCGGATGAAGGATTACGAGGGGTTGACCACCGGCATCCCCCATCGCACCGGCCCGCGCCCGGCGCAGGCCGACGAGGCCGCGCCGGAACCAAAGGCGAAAAAGTAGAGGGGATTTATGGTTGCGAAACTCACACCAGGCATTTCTGAAGAGGCGGAAGCCTCGCCGGTCCATGAAAGGATGCTCGCGATGAACGAGGCGTTGATCCGTGGCTCCGTGCAGCAGCATGAACTCACCGAGGCGGCTGAGCTATTGAACGAACAACTGCGTTTGGAAATCGCCGAGCGCCTGCGGGCCGAGGAGGCGCTGCACCGGGCGCAAGGGCTACTGGCCGACCGGGCTGGGCGGCTGGAAGAAGCCGTCTCAGCACGCACCCTGGAACTGACCGCGACCAACCAGCAACTGGAAGCCTTCGTCTATTCCATCGCGCATGACCTGCGCGCGCCCCTGCGGGCCATGCAGGGTTTTTCGACGCTGCTGGTCGCGGAGGCAGGCGCAGCCTTGAGCGCCCAGGGCCAGGACTATGCCGCGCGCATCAGCAAGTCGGCGCAATTCATGGATGCGCTGTTGATTGATCTGCTCGATTTCAGCCGCGTCAGCGAGCAGCGCGTGGAACTGACGGCGGTGAACTTGGAGACGGTCGTGGCGTCCGTGCTGGCCCGCTTGCCCAACGACCTCCAGGGAAAACCCGCGCGCGTGCAAAGTTCCGGGCCGTGGCCGGTCGTGCTGGCCCATGAGGCGACCCTGGCCCAGGTGTTGTTCAACTTGGTGAGCAATGCGGTAAAATTTGTCCGGCCGGACGTGCCCTCCGTGGTGCGGCTGCGCGCGGAAGAACGAATGTCGGGCGAAGGCGCGCTGGCCCTCGACTTTGGCCCCTCGACTCCCGACCGCCGCGTGGTCCGCGTGTGGGTGGAAGACAACGGCCCGGGCATCGCTCCCCGGCATCAAGAGCAAATCTTCCGGATCTTCACCCGCCTGAACGGGGACAAGTTTGAGGGGACGGGCATCGGTCTGGCGATTGTCCAGAAAGGCGTCGAACGCATGGGCGGACGCGTGGGCGTGGAATCCGTGCCCGGCCAGGGCAGCCGTTTTTGGTTTGAGTTGCGACCTTCTCCCACAAGCTGATGAACGCACCACAAACATTCCTCCTGGTGGACGACAGCGTGGACAATCTCTTCCTCATGCGCGCGGCCTTTAAAATGGCCAAGTGCCACCACCCGCTGCAAGAAGTTCATGATGGCGAAGAAGCGATTGCCTACCTGAACGGCGAAGGTCCGTACGGTGACCGGAAGATATATCCGCTGCCGACGGTCATGCTGCTGGATCTGAACATGCCCAAGAAGGGCGGCTTCGAGGTCCTGGAGTGGGTGCGCGCGCACCCGGTGCTCAAACGCCTGACGGTCATCATCCTGACCGCCTCCACGCGCCGCGAAGACGTGGCGGAGTCCTTCGATCTGGGCGCGAACTCGGTCTTGGTCAAACCGGCCAGCCTGACCACCTTGGCGGAGATGATGCGATGTCTGTGTGCTTGGGTGGAGGTCAGTCAATTTCCGCCGCTGATGGAGGCGGGAGGAAATGAGAAGCACCAGCAGCAGGTGAAATGATTCCAGGCCGAGAGAAACCTTCCCGCCCAGGCGTTGAACTCCGATATTTGGCACGGAAGGGATTTACCTGTGAACGAAACACGCCAGCAATTTGACTTCGATGTCGCCATCTTGGGCGGCGGCAGCGCCGGCTACGCGGCGGCGCGGACGGCGGCGGCGGGAGGTTTGCGGACGGTCGTCATCGAGGACGCCGAGGAAGTGGGCGGGCTGTGCATCCTGCGCGGCTGCATGCCGACGAAGGCGCTGCTCTACGCCGCTGAAGTTCTGCATCGCGCCCGTCATGCGGAGCCGTGGGGACTGCGCGTGGAGAAGGTGAGTTTTGATTTCGCGAAAGTAATGGCGCGCAAGGACGCGCTCATCCAGGAATTCGCCGACGAGCGCCGCGCGCAACTGGCGGGTGGCAAGTTCCAATTCATCCGCGCTCGCGCGAGTTTTCTCGATCCGCACACGGTCGCACTGAACCACGGCGGTTCGCTCACCGCCGCGCATTTCGTCATCACCACCGGCTCCACGGTCGCCCCGGCTCCCCTGCCCCAGCTTCGCGACGTGGGCTATCTCACGAGCGATGAGGTGATGAAGCTGACGCAACTCCCGAAATCTCTGATTGTGCTTGGCGGCGGTGCGGTGGCGGCGGAACTGGCGCAGTTCCTCGCGCGCTTCGGCGTCCACGTCACCCTGCTCCAGCGCGGCGCGCACCTTTTGGGTGAGTTCGACACCGATGCGGCGATGGAACTGGAGAAGGTCTTTCGCCGCGAAGGCCTCAATCTTTTCACCAACACGGAACTGACCGGGGCGCAGCGCGACGGGGCGCGCAAAACCGTTTCGTTCCGGCAGCACGACCAGCCCGCGTCCGTCACGGCGGAGGAAATTCTCTTCGCCCTCGGTCGGGTGCCGAACACCGCGTCGCTAAATCTCGCGAAGGCCGGCGTGGCCACTGAAGGCGGGCGCATTGTGGCGGACGACTTCATGCAAACGAGCGCGCCGCACATTTACGCCGCCGGCGATTGCACCGGGCCGCACGCCATCGTGCATCTCGCCGTGCGGCAGGGCGAAGTGGCGGCCCACAACCTCGCGCATCCGAAGGCGCGGCGGCGGATGGATGACCGGCTGCTGCTCGCGGTGATTTTTACTGAGCCGCAAGTCGCGTGCGTCGGACTCACCGAAAAGACGGCGGCGGCGCGCGACATTCCCTGCCTGACCGCGCGCCATCCGTTCCGTGACCACGGCAAATCGCTGATCATGGAAGCACGGGACGGCTTCGTAAAACTTCTCGCTGATCCGCAGTCCGGGGAAATTCTCGGCGGCGCGTGCGTCGGACCGTCCGGCGGCGAACTGATTCACGAGATCGTCGTCGCAATGTCGAAACGGATGACCATCCACGAACTCGCGGCGGTGCCGCACTACCATCCCACCCTGGCCGAAATCTGGACGTATCCGGCAGAAGAACTGGCGGGGCGCATCCCGGTCGCGCGGCAGGGTAACACCCCATAGCGGGGACGGGCCGCTCGCGTAGCCTTGCTCCCGTTCACGAGGGCAAAAACTGCCTTCCAAGACAAAAGAAACTTATGAACCTATTATTCTCGCCGGTTCTGGCCGACATCTACTGGATTGGCGGCGGCTCCATCGGCCTCATTCTGCTCATCGTCGTCATCGTGCTCTTGGTGCGTCGTTAAACCCATGCCGTTCCCCGCAGGCTTCAGGCGGGCGTGGAACGGATGACTCAATTCCATCATGAAAACTTTGTTCACTGCAGAGGCCATTTCCAAGGGCGCACGTTCGGGGATGGTTCATTCACCGGATCATTTGCTGAATGTCACCTTGGGCAATCCGTTGGAGCCGGGCACCGAGAAGCGCGGCCCCAATCCCGAACTGCTGTTCGCGGGAGCCTATTCCGCCTGCTACCACGGCGCACTCGTCAACGCCGCCAAGAAGCTCGGCACGCCCGTCGTGGATTCCACGGTGCGCGCCTTGGTGAGCTTGGTGGAAGACGATCAGGGCGGCTATCGCCTGGCGGTGGAACTTCATGCCCAGCTTCCGGGCCTCGAAACTGCCCAAGCCCGGCGCATCATGGAAGCAGCGCATCAAACCTGCCCCTACTCCAAGGCGCTGCGCGGCGACACGGACGTGAAGCTGGTCGTGGACTAATTCGTCGCCAACTTGAAACCGAGAAAAAATTTTATGAAAAACAAAACACTGATGGTTTTCACACTCGCCGCCGCCGCCTTCGTCGTGGGTTGCGACAAACAGAAAGCGGCCATCGACGAAAACAAGGAAGCCACGATCGACGCGATTGATAATCGCAAGGACGCCGTGGACGCCGCCGCCAAGGGTGCGAAAAAAGAAGCGGAGATTAGCTCGACGCTCGACAAGGCGAGGATTGAGGCCGACAAGGACGCCATCCAGGCGCAGCTCGACGCGGCCAAACAGAAAGCCGAGGCCGAGGCCAAGGCCGAGAAGGCCCGGGTGGACGCCGAGAAGAAGTAAGGGCGCGCCGCCTGAAAGCATCCACCATGAAAGATCCGGTTTACAAACTCATCGAACTCACGGGCACCTCGACCGCTTCCATCGAGGACGCCGTGGGGAAGGCCATCAAGCGGGCGCACAAAACGGTGAAGAACCTGCGCTGGTTTCAGGTCGTGGAAACGCGTGGCAACATTGACAAGGGCCAGGTTCAGCACTGGCAGGTAACCATCAAAGTCGGCTTCTCCGTGGAGAACTGAGAGACTCCGCCCGGAGCTTCGCCACGGTTTCGCCAAGTCTTCTGTGGAGGGCGATGATATGAGACGGCCAGCGAGGGAAGTTCGCCGCCGTTCCATGCTTCGCACCCACTGCCCGCCCGCCAGCAACCCGGTTCAGATCTGCCCGTGCTTGGTGTAAACACCGAGTTGCGTGAGCCAGATGCTGGCTGCCTTCTCGGGGCGCAGGATGAGTTTCTTCTTCAAAAGCTCGGCGATTCGTCCCTCGGTGATTAAAGCCCAGCTCATTCAGCGGGCGTTTTCAAATTCGGCCATGGCCTTGGGCATGAATGCACGGAGTTGCTCAATGCGGGTAGCGTGCGAGGGATGGGTCGAGGCGAACTCCGGCGGCTGCTGCCCACCGGCTGTGCTCATGCGTTCCCAGAAAGCAATCGCTGCTCGCGGATCGTATCCCGCGCGCGCCATATAGAGGAGACCCATCTGGTCGGCTTCCACCTCATGTTCCCGGCTGAAGGGAAGGAGCACGCCGTATTGTGCGCCGGCCCCGATGGCAGCCATGACCGCCTGACGTTGACCCGGTTCCATGTCGCTCAAGGAGAATTGTGCGCCCGCCATGAGGGTCTGCGCCAGGGTGGTGCGCAAGAGGCGTTGGGAGCCGTGGCGGGCCACCGCATGCGCCATTTCGTGGCCCATGACCGCCGCCAGACCAGCCTCCGTTTGAGTGTGGGGCAGGATGCCGGTGTAAACGGCGATTTTTCCACCGGGGAGACAGAACGCGTTCGCCTGCGGGCTGCGGATGAGGCTGACCTGCCACTTGAAATCTCGAGCGGCACTGCCGGTGGCACGGGCCAGACGCTCGGCGACGCGCACGACACTGTCATGTTCAGGGCCGCTCTCGATGGTCTGGGACTGGGAAAGGATCTCGCGATAACTCTGGAGACCAAGCGTTTCTTCCTGCTGTGACGACAGTGCCACCCGAACGCTTTTGCCGGTTTCAGGATTGGTGACTTTGTCCGCGCCAAAGTATTGAAACAGCATAAAGCCAACCGCGATGAGCAGGGGAATGATGGCGAACTTTTTATGGCGCATGTGACCTTCCTTTATCCGGGCGGAGGGTAGCGTCGGATTGAGGCGCGTCAAATGGCCACCCTGCGACCGTGATTGATTCTTTAAGGTTGCGGCACGAGAGCGGGTGCGCCTACATGCGGCAGCCCATGCACCCTGCTCCACATCCGAACTGTTCTGCAAAGGTGCGGTGCCTCGCGCTGCTCGCCGTGGTCGGGATGCTGGTCGCAGGAGCCAGCCATGCGCCGGCACAACGGGTGAAAAAACCGGAAAAGGGCGCGGCATTCTTCAACGAGCCAGAACTCCGCACTTTTCAATTTGAACTGCCCGAGGCCGCTCTGCTCCAACTCCGGCAATCGCCCCGTTCCTACGTGATGGGCTCGGTGCTCGAAGGCGGGCAGCGGCTCACCAACGTGGCCTTCCGGCTGCGGGGCCACGGGAGTTTCCGCAGCCTGGAGGAAAAGCCGAACTTCGCCGTCCACTTCCAGGAGTTCGCGACAAACCAGACGTATCGCGGCCTCCACAAGCTGATGTTCAACAACTCGGTGCAGGACGAGACGCGCCTGGCCGAGTTTCTGTCCACCCAGCTTTTTCGCGATGCGGAGCTGCCCGCCGCGCGCGTCACACATGCCCGAGTGCTGCTGAACGGGCGCGACCTGGGACTTTACGTGGTCATCGAGGCGATGGGCCGTGACTTCTTGAAACATCATTTCAAAAATTCCAATGGCAATCTCTACGAGGGCGGGCCGGACATCGACAGCCCGTTGGAGCAGGACAGCGGCGTGCGCGCGGAGCAGCAGGACCGGGCCAGGCTCGCGCAGGTCTGTGCGCTGACCAACCGGGCGGAGCGGTCGCGCGCCTTGGCAGAAGTGCTCGACGTGGACCGGTTTGTGACTTTTGCCGCGATGGAGATGCTGACCTCGCACTGGGATGGCTATGTCCTGCACTTGAACAACTACCGTCTCTATCACAGCCCGACGACGGGACGATTCGAATTCATCCCGCACGGGATGGACTGGGCCTTCCAGAGGCCGAACCTTTCCATTCAGGTGCCGCAACGGACGGTCTTGGCGCGCGCCCTGTTTGACAGCCCCGAAGGACAAAAACTTTATCGCGAGCGGCTCGGCACCCTGTTCACGAACGTCTTCCAGATCGCGACGATCACCAACCGCATCGAGCGGGAGCTGGCCAAAATCCGCACGGGCCGCTTTGGCTCCAACGAACTGGCCGTCATCGAACGCGGCGCGGACGTGATGCGCGAGCGACTCCGATTGCGCCTGGCCCGGGTGGCTCACGAACTGGCCGGCTCCGGCCCGGCTTTCTTCAAGTTGGACACGAACGGCGTCGCGCCATTGACCGTCTGGCGGGCGTATCATGACGGGGGCACGGGAGTGGTGGACCGCCTTACCGTGGAAGGCAGGCCGACACTTCACATCGGGGCCGCCGGATCGAATTACCGTCCTTCCTGGCGTTCGCTTGTTTATCTCCCGCGCGGTTCGTATCGCTACGAGGCGACGGTGAAAATCGCGGCCCGCGAACCCATCGCGGCCGTGCTTCGCACCTCGGGTCCATGGGGCGGAACAACCATCAACAGCGCCACGGACTGGCGTCCGCTGACCTTTGATTTCGAAGTGCGAGAGGAAGCCGGCCACGATGTGGAGTTCGTCTGCGATTTCAGCGGCGCGGAAGGGGAGGCGTGGTTTGACTTGAACACCTTGCTCCTGCGCCGGCTGGGGCCGTGAACGATCCTCTGCCGTGGGAATTGAACACGGACGACCGCCTGAATGCTTCGAACCATCTGCCGGTTCAAGTGGTGTTCAAAAATCCCTTCGTCCAGCCGTTCACCGAGCACACCCATCACCCAGTTGACGATGCGAAGGGGAACGCTGAGGCCATGTTGGCAAGGATCAAGGAGTTCGATTTGAAGATCAGGTTCTGAAAGATGGTGGACGCTGCAGGTTTCGAACCTGCGACCCCTACCGTGTGAAGGTAATGCTCTACCACTGAGCTAAGCGTCCACTGCGGCGCGGAAAATAGTCACGACCGGCGGGATTTCAAGAACTTCCTTTGGCGGTTCCAAGACTTGAGAGCCGAGAACTCCGTCGCAGGCTCTCAACGCTCAACCTTCCACTCCCTTCACTTGAGGCCCAGGCTCGCGCGAATTTTTTCCAGCATGTCACGGGCAATTTGATCCTGCGGGTTGAGTTGCAAGGCGAGTTCAAACTGCTGCACCGCAGCGGGCAGGTTGTTCATCTCCACGAACACGAGGCCGAGGTTGCCGCGCGCCCGAGCGTGGCGCGGATTCAGGCGCAGGGCCGTTTCAAATTCGCGCGCCGATTCCTCCAACTGTTTTCCAATGCGCAGGGCCAGCCCCAGGAAATAATGCGACTCGTCGTAGTTCGGATCGAGTTCGATGGCGCGGCGCAGAAACGTCAGGGCCTCGGCGGCCTGACCGGACATCGTGAGCACGGAGCCGATCTCCGCATGGGCGCGGGCGTTGCCGGGATCACGCCGGATCAGCGCCTGGTTGGCGAGCAGCGCATCGCGCACCACGCGCGGCTGGAGATGCTGCATCAGCGTCGCATGGTCCGCCTGGCTCTTCATCACCACCTGGAGCCACATCTCAGCCATTTCATCGGTGGTGTCGGAACCGTAGATCACGCGGCGCGGCGGATGGTGCGGGTTGCGCGGATTGTTCGTCGAATTGTCGAAGGTCCATTCCATCGTCACTTTGGTTCCCTTGGGCAGGTGGATGGGCGACGGGTATTGGTATTCGCCCTGCCAGTTGAAGTCCCAGTTGGGAATCGACATCAACCATCGGCGCGAGCCGTCCGGCAAATCGGCGTAACCCTTCAGTTCCTTCGCCAGATAGTGGGCGTGCGGAAGAATCTGGCGCACCTCCAAGTCCACGGGGGCGACAAACAGGTCCGTGACGGTGTGACGGCTCGCGCCGGGCGGGATGTCGATGGTGTAGGAATCCAGGGGAAACTTGAATGCGATGGCCCCGCCCGGCTGATCGGTGAAATAGAAGGCGACTTCCGGCGCAATCGTTTCCACCTTGCCAATCGGCTGAAGATGCATCTGCAGGATCAGGTCGGTCTCCGGCTCCAACGGCCAGGCCAGATCGGGCGGGTAAAAGCGCGGCGTCTTGCCCGGCTGCCAACTGGCAAACGTGATCGGATTTTCAGCCGAACGCGGCCCGTGAAGCCCGGCGAAACCCGGCTGACCGTCCTTGCCGTCGAGCGCGCGAGATTGCGGAGTCTTGTCGAAACGCAGGAAGACATGATGCACGGCCCGCGAATTCGGACGGAACTCGATGCCCCGCACATGACGGCGCACCGTCGTGGGAATCCGCACGATGAGATTGCGATAGGTGTCGCGGCCCTCGGCGGCCAGCGTGTAGGCGACCGCCGGTTTCACCACGAGATCCGGTTCACCCAACTGCCACCCGACATTCCATTTCGGCAACGGCGGCAGGTCCTGCGGACTTCCCTCGCCGGCACCCTCTTCCGTCCATTGCCGGATGAGGCCGATTTGCTGAACCGACAAACGGCGCTCGCCCAGCAACGGCACCACGCGGGGATCGGGCAACCAGGGGGGCATGGTGCGCGCGTGCGTCACGTCCGCGATCTGTCCTGCGCGCTTTTTCACGTCGTCGTAGGCCAGCAACGGAAACGGCGCGGAGCCGCCTGGGTGATGACAACCCGTGCAGTTCTGAAAAACGATGGGCGCGATGTCCTTGCTGAAGGTGACGCTGCCCTTGGGCTTGGGAACGTAGGTGCCTTCGGACGGGCCGCCCGACGGACCGCAACCGCTCCCGAGCAGCGCGCTCAAAACGACAAAAGTTGACGCGAGAAATTTCAGAGCGCGCAACGTAGCGAGTCCGGGCGGGCGAAGCAATCCGGCGGTGCGGAACAATGCCGGACAGGAGCGCGGACCGCTGCGTCCGCGTGTTTCAATCCGAACGCACTTCCGCCGGGGATTCGAGCCTGATGCTTTCGGCGTGTTGGAAGGCACGCGGAGCCGGCGAGCCGCGCCCCTCGCAAAAATAAAAAAGCGGGACTCAGTTGGCCGAGTCCCGCTTGATCAGTTTGGCTGCGCCTTAGTAGCGATCACGGCCACCGCCGCCGCCACCGCCGCCGCCGCCGTATTC